>ODAK010002190.1_pt1 | contig 20648 bp, 15 predicted proteins | sample 1539591 | NCBI WGS metagenome assembly ODAK01 (sample SAMEA3539303, study PRJEB22396) | soil metagenome | biome: tundra; feature: field; material: soil | place: USA | collected 2010-05 | depth 0.15 m | reverse complement strand
GGGCGTGCAGCGCGAAATTGCTGACGCCGCGAATGCTGTCGGAGTCAGCGTTAAACGAGCGCTTCGCCAGCGTGATCGCCATCGGCGACCGCTGCGCCAGCTTGTCGGTCCAGTCCTTGACCGCGGCATCCAGTTCGGCCGCCGGAACCACCTTGTTCACAAGGCCCATCTCGCGTGCCTGCTCGGCCGTGTAGCGGTCGTTGATGTACCAGATTTCCCGCATGGACGAAACGGGATCCTGTTCGTGTTAGTGCGCTAGCATACTATATGTTAAGCGCACTGGCCCGACCATGCTTGCGGACCAATTGGTACGCAAGTATATGGTATTGTAAATTTTCCGATGGATGGGATCGCCGTGACAAAACCTCTCGCCGGAATTCGCGTGCTCGACCTCTCGAAAGTGCTGGCCGGCCCATTATGCGCGCAATATCTCGGCGATCTCGGCGCCGAGATCATCAAGGTGGAAACGGTCGGGCAGGGCGATGAAACCCGGGGCTGGCCGCCGTTTCCCGCCGCCGGTCTCGGAACTGTATTTCTCAGCGCCAACCGCAACAAGCGCAGTATCGCCGTCGACCTGAAGACAGATAAAGGACGTGCGATCGTTCAGGCGCTGGCCAAATCCGCCGACATTGCGATCGAAAGCTTCGGGACCGGGGTCGCCGAACGGCTGGGAATCGATGCGGCGACGCTTCGGCCGCTGAACGATCGCCTGATCCATTGCAGCATCTCCGGGTTCGGCCGCTCCGGACCGCTGAAAAATTCGCCGGGCTATGACGTCATCCTGCAGGCCTTCAGCGGCATCATGTCGATGACCGGCGATGAGGATGGCGGCTTCATTCGCAGTCCGATTTCGCCGATCGACCAGATGACCGGAGTGCATGCCTTCAGCGGCATCATGGCGCTGTTGTTCGCGCGCGAAAGGACCGGGGAGGGCGGCACGATTCAGGTCTCGCTGTTCGACACCGCGTTGGGCCTGCTCGGCTACAATCTGCAGACCTATTGGGAGCGCGGCGTGCAGCCGAAGAAATGCGGCTCAAGCCACGAGTCGCTTTGTCCCTATCAGGCATTCGAGGCGGCCGATGGCCCGATCATGATCGGGGTTGCGAACGACAATCTGTGGCGGAAATTCTGTGGTGTCACCGGGCTGCAGGCGATCGCCGATGATCCCAAATTCAGGACCAATGCGGATCGGGTGAAACACCGGGAGGAAACGCTGGATCATGTTCGGCGCGCGCTGTCGGCGCAAACCGCGGCGTTCTGGAACGATGCGCTCGCCAGGGTCGGCGTCCCCAGTTCGCCCATCAACACCCTGTCGCAACTGCTTGAGCATCCGCACACGCGCGCCAGCGGAATGATCGTCGACTACGATCATCAGGTTGCGGGTCCCTTACATGGGATCGGTCATCCGGTCCTGATCAATGGCGCGACGCGCGAAGCAGGGCTGCCGCCGCCGATGCTCGGCCAGCATACCGACGAGATACTCGGCGAGCTCGGCCTGTCGTCGGACGAGATTGGGGAACTCAGGCGCGCGCAAACGATCGGCTGACCAGCCCTTCAAGCAAACCGGCCGGACAGCGACGGGGCGGCTGCCGCGACGTTGTCCGGCCGTGAGGTCGCTATTTCTGCGACTCTGCCTTGGCGTAATCCGCCGATTGCGTTTTCACGACGCTCCAGACCTCGTCCTTGAACGCCGCACTCCAGTCGGTCTGTGGCACCCACTTCTCGCCGTCCCACATCTCGATACGGGTCTTGCCGCCTCCACCATGATCCTGCGCGGTGACGGTGACCGGAGCCATGAAACCGTTGGCGTCGTAATCCTTGATGCTTTCGAGACCTTCCTTGATCTTCTGTGGCGTCAGCGGCCAGCCGTCCTTCTTGATCGCAAGGCGGACGCCTTCGGTGGCAATCGACCAGATCGCCAGACCGGTGTTGTAATAGACGTCGTCGAGATTCTTGCGGTCGCCGTTGCCCTTGCCCTTGTCGTAGAGCTCCTTGATGATTTCCTGAATCAAGGGCTGGTTGGATCCGCCGGCGACATTGGTGCCGCGCTTAAGTCCTTTGGCGTCCGCCGGCCCGATGTTCTTGATGTCGACTTCGTTGAGCCAGTTCACCGAAATGTACTTGTCGATCGGGATACCGTTGCGCTTCATCTCGCGTGACGCGATCACATGCATGTTCGACAGGCTCCAGCTGATGATCCAGTCCGGATTCATGCGGCGAATCTGGGTCCAGGCCGAGGCCTGATCGTTGCCGGGCAGCGGGTAGGGGAACAGCTGCAGGTCGAAACCCTCTTTCTCCGCCAGCGTCTTCAGAATGCCGATCGGTTCCTGCCCGAACGGATAATCGACATAGAGGAAGGCGATTTTGACGCCCTTCAGGTTTCCGCCGGATTTCTGCTTGATGTAGCCGATATCGTTGGCTGCCTGGCCCCAATAGGTCGGGCCGATCGGGAATACCCATTTGAAGACGTCGCCGTCGACCGCATCGCCGCGGCCGGCCAGCGACTGAATCATGATGTTGCCGTCCTTCATGACGCGCGGCAGTACCGCGCGCGATACCGGCGTCGACAGCATGTCGAACACCATCACGCCTTCACGCTTCATCTGCTCGTAGCATTCGATGCCGCGCTGCGGCTCGTTGCCATGATCTTTCACGATCATTTCGACCGGATGACCTTCGATGCCGCCCTTTAAATTAAGCAAGTCGGCATAGTCTTTGGCGGCCTGGGCGACCTGCGGCGTGACGAAGGTGTAGACCTTGGTCAGGTCGTAGCACAGCGCAAACTTCATCGGATCAGCCGCGGATGCGGGCATGACGTTGAATAGCGTCAGCACCAGTCCGGATAATATGGACGGTAACTTCATTTTCTGGATCCTCCCTTGTGGATTGATTGAATTACAATGCCTTGACCGGCGCCAGTCCTTGTTGGGCCATCTCCGGCCACCGCTATGTGAGCCATCGCTTTCGTCGCCGGTAATGCTTGATGTCGCGGAAATTCTTAGCTTCTGCACCGCCCAGATAGAACTCCCGGATATCAGGGTTTTTCTTCAATGCCTCGGCGCTGTCATGCATCACGATGCGGCCGCTTTCGATCAGATAGCCATGGGAGACGATTTCGAGCGCTGCGATCGCGTTCTGCTCGACCAGCAGGATCGAGAGCCCTTCATCGCGGTTGATGCGGCCGAGGATCTGGAAAATTTCCGCAACCAGAAAAGGAGCCAGTCCGAGGCTTGGCTCGTCGAGCATCAGCAATTTCGGCTGGGTCATCAGGGCGCGGCCAATCGCCAGCATCTGCTGTTCGCCGCCGGAGAGATAGCCCGACGCGACCGACCGGCGCTCGTGCAGGCGGGGGAAATAGCTGTAAACCCGTTCCTTGTTGCGGTTCATGTCCTGGCGGCTATGCAGGGCCGAGGCAGCGATCAAATTCTCCTCGGGCGTCAAATGTTCGAATACCCGGCGCCCCTCGAGCACATGCGCGATCCCGAGCCGGACGCGGTCCTGCGGCATCAGGCCGCCGATGCTTTGGCCACGGAACTGCAATTCGCCCCGCCGCACCTCGCCACGCTCCGCCGCCAGCAGGCCGCTGATCGATTTCAGCGTCGTGCTTTTCCCCGCGCCGTTGGCGCCGAGCAGGGCCACCATTCCGCCTTCGGGCACCTCGATCGAGACGCCCTTGATCGCGAGCGAAACGTAGTCGTAGACGACCTCGACGTTGTTGAGCGACAGGATCTTGGCAGCGACCGGTGCGTTCATGGCATGCGTGCTTCCGCTATTTCTTGGTGTAGCCGAACGGCCAGACCAGCAGGTAGTCGCGGATGTTGTTGTAAATCTTGCCTAGGCCGAGCGGCTCGATCAGGAGAAATCCGATGATGAGCGCGCCGTAAAGCGCCTGCGGAAGGTGGCCCAGCGTCTCGATGCCGAGCGAGAGTCCGAGCAGGGTGGCGAGCCACGAAATGAAGCTGTTCATCGCTCCCGGCATCAGCAGGATGAACGCGGCGCCGAAGTAGCTGCCGATGATGCTGCCGAGACCGCCGACGATCACCATCGCCAGCGCCTGGATCGAGACGTCGACAGAAAACTGTTCCGGCGTGACCGCGTGGTAAAACGTTCCGATCAGGATCGCGCCGGTCACGCCGCCGATGAACGATGACGTCGCGAACGCCACCAGCTTGAAATAGAAGCTGTTCACCCCGATCACGGCGGCGGCGTAATCCTTCTCGCGGACGGCGACCAGCGCGCGCCCGAGCGCGGTGCGCCGCAGGTTGAGCATGAAGGATGTGACCAGGAGGCACCAGACCAGGGCGATGTAGTACAATCCTGCGTCCGATGTCACGGGTATGCCGAGCAGGCGGATGTCGGGCGCCTGCAGCGTGGCCTGGGTACCGCCGCTGATCGCCGGCACGTGCGAGATCGTCCAGTCCATCACGAACTGCAAGGCCAGTGTGCTGAGCGCCAGATACAGGCCCTTGACGCGAAGTGCGGCAAAGGCAAACACGACCCCGATCGCCGCAGCCGTCAGGCCCGCGAGGATGATGGCGAACTCCCAGGGGATGCCGGCCTTCATGGCATGCACGGCGGCATAGGCGCCGATACCCATCACCGCGGCGTAGCCGAGGTGAAACTGCCCGGCCCATCCGAGGATCAGGTTGAGACCGAGCGCGCCCGCGGTCCATACCAGCCATGGCAGCATGTAGCTGGAGAGGTAAAGCTGGTCCATGTAGAGCGGCGCGGTCAGCGCCAGCAGCAGCAGAATGCCGATCATCCAGCGATCGGCCGGAATCGGAAACAACGCCCGGTCGGCGGCGTAGTCGGTGTGAAAAATGCCGGCCTGGCGGAAAAGCATGCGCTCACACTCTCTCGATATCGTGGCGGCCGAACAGGCCATGCGGCCGGATCAGGATGGTCAGGATCAGCATCGCCGCGTCCACAAGATCCCGGCTGGCGCCTCCCAGCATCGGATCGAGGACGCTGGAGGCGACGCCTTCCACGATCCCGAGCAGCGCGCCGGCAAGCAGCGCGCCTCCGATACTGTCGAGCCCGCCCAGAACCGCGACCGTCACACCCTTGAGCAGCAACTGGGCGAGCGACTGATCGACGCCCTGCACCGAACTCCAGAGCACGCCGGCAATCGTCGCCACCACGGCCGACATCGCCCACGACAACGCAACCCCGCGCTCGACCGAGATGCCGACCGACCAGGCCGCCGTATAATCATCGGAAATCGCACGCAGCACGACGCCGAGCCGGGTACGAAAGAACGCGACGAACAGGCCGAACATCGCGATCGCGACCGCCGCGCCGACCGCATAGGCGCGGTTGATCAGCAGCGGTCCCAGAAATAGCGGCGCATCGCTGATGCCGATCGGCATCGGCCGCGCGGTGCCGCCCCAGATCGTCATCGAGCCCGCGCGCAGGAAAATCTCCAGTCCAAGCGTCAACATCAGGATCATGATGATCGGACGGCCGGCGAGGCGGCGCAGCGCCACCCGTTCGATGCCGATGCCGATCACGAACATGGTCACGATCGCCAGCGGTATAGCCAGCCAGATCGGCGCGCCCGCATTGTTGGCAAATGCCAGCACGACATAGGCGCCCAGCATCGTCATCGAGCCCTGCGCCAGGTTGGGCACCGAGGAGGATTTGTAGATCAGGACGATTCCGATCGCGACCAGCGAATACATCAGGCCGACGAGCATGCCGTTGACCGCCGATTCCAGCAGCGAGATCGCGTCCATGCGTCAGGCCTCCTGCACCGACAACGTCCGCTCGATGACGCCGACTTCACCGGTTTCGTAGCTGATCTGGGCCTTCATCAGCACGGTCTGCCGGTTGTCGTAGATGGCATCGATGATCGGTTGATAGCGGGCCTCGACGACATTGCGCCGGATCTTGCGGGTGCGGGTGATCTCGCCATCGTCGGCGTCGAACTCCTTGTGCAGGCAAACGAAGCGCCGCACCCGCAATCCCTCCGGCAGCGAGCGATTTACGTGCTTGACCGCGGCGGCAACCAGTTCGGTCACTTCGGGCTTTTGCGACAGGTCGGCATAGGAAATGTACGAGATGCCGCGTAACTCCGCCCAAAGGCCGACGGCTTCCCTGTCGATGCAGATGATGGCCGAAAGCGTCTCGCGGCCGCGTCCGAGCACGGCGGCATCCTTGATGTACGGACTGAACTTCAGCCGGTTTTCGATATAATTGGGAATATAGCGCTCGCCCTTGGCGGTGTGCACCACATCGGAAAGGCGCCCCAGCACCACCAGATGGCCGTCGGGTTCGAGATAGCCGGCGTCGCCGGTATGCAGCCAGTCACCGTCGAGCGTTTCGCGGGTGGCTTCGTCCTGCTTGAAGTATCCGGCAAACACGCTGCCGGACCGGATCAGGATTTCGCCGGATCCGCTGATCTGGACTTCGACGCCCGGCAACGGACGCCCGACCGTATGCAGCCGGACTTCGTCCACGCTCTGGATCGCGTTGTAGGCGCTGCTTTCGGTCTGGCCGTAGAGCTGCCGCAGCTTGATGCCGAGCGCGCGGTAAAACACGAACGTATCCTCGCCCATGGCCTCGCCGCCGGTAAAGGCGCCGCGCAACCGCGCCAGACCGAACTGATCCTTGATCGGTCCGCAGACCAGCCACTCGCCGAGCGGACCGAGCAGGCGCTCCTTCAAGGTCGGTTCGCCGCCGTCGAGCTTTCGCCGTTCGGCCGAAAGGGCGGCCGTCATGAAGAACTGGTAGATGAATTTCTTCAGCCGCGAAGAGTCTTCCATGCGAACCTGGATCGCGGTCAGCAGATTGTCCCAGCTGCGCGGCGCCGCCAGATAGAAGGTTGGGGCAATTTCGCGCAGATTGTGCAGCACCGTTTCCTGCCGCTCGGGAATGTTGATGGTGAAGCGAAGCGCGATGCCGGCGCCCATGGTTACGGCGAAATCACCGACCCAGGCGATCGGCAAATAAGCCAGGATCGTCTCGTCGAACTGGAAAGCGCCGCCGCGATAGGCGTTTCGGACGCCTGCGAGCAGGTTGCGATGCGACAGCACGACGCCCTTCGGCTTGCCGGTGCTGCCGGAGGAATGCACGAACACGGCCGGCCCTTCCGGTTGCGCGCGCTGGATCAACGCATCGCGCAAGGTTGGGTCTGCCGCCAGTCGTTCGGCGCCTTTGGCCTGCACCGCCTCCCATGAGATCAGGCCGGGATTGGGATAGGCGTTCAGTCCGCGCGGGTCGTCATAGATGATGTGCTCGATGGTTGCGCCCTGGTCGCGCAGGTCGAGGATCTTGTCGACCTGCTCCTGATCTTCCGCCAGCATGAAGCGCGCGCCCGCCTCATGCACAAAGTGGCGGATTTCGTCCAGCGTCGCGTCCGCAAACGCCGGCATCGCATAACCGCTGAGCGCCCCGGCTGCGAGCATGCCGGCATAAAGCCTCGGCCTGTTATCGCCGAGCACCAGCATCACTTCGCCGGGACCGAAGCCGAGGCTCTCGAGTCCCGCCGCGCATGAAATCACGCTGTCGAGCAGTTCCCGCCAGGTCATCTCTTTCCAGATGCCCTTGTTTTTCTCACGCATCGCCACGCGATCCGGAAACACTTCGGCATTACGCGCCAGCACGCGGATCAGCGTGGTGTCGACGGCGAAGTCCCAGGTCGATCCGGGCTCAGCGCGCGGCATGCGCGCCTCCGATATAGGCATCGACCACGCGCGGGTCGGCCACGACATCGGCGGGTATGCCGGTACCAATCATCGCGCCATAGTTCAGCGCCAGCATGCGATCGCAGATGCCGGTGATGACGTCCATGTGGTGCTCGATCAGCAGCACCGTGACCTTGCGTTCGTCGCGCGCATCGAGGATGAAGCGCGCCATATATTCCTTTTCCTCCTGGTTCATCCCGGCCATCGGCTCGTCGAGGATCAGGAAGCTGGGCTCGGCGGCCAGCGCACGCGCCAGCTCCACCCGCTTTTTCAGACCGATCGGAATGACATCGACCAGTTCGTCGCGCACGCTTTCAAGCTGCAGGAAGTCGATGACGTCCTCGACCGCGGCGCGGTTCGCCGTCTCGTCATTGCGCGCCAGCCACCAGTAAAATGCGGTGCGTATCACGCTCGGCCTCATGTGAACGTGGCGGCCGAGCAGGATGTTGTCGAGCACGCTCATGCCGTTGAACAGCGCCAGGTTCTGGAAGGTGCGCGCGACGCCAAGGGTTGCGACCTTGTGCGGCGCCATGCCGGTGATGTCGCGGCCGTTGAGCGCGATGGTGCCGCGCTGCGGCGGGTAAAAGCCGGTGATGGCGTTGGTCAGCGTGGTCTTGCCGCACCCATTGGGTCCGACCAGGCCGAATATCTCGCCGCGCTCGATCCGCATGTCGATGCCGTTCAGCGCGACGATGCCGCCAAAGCGCCGTTCAACGGACCGGCATTCAAGTACCGGATCGGTGGTCTCCCCAGCAGCCAACTTGTTGTTCCGTCCCTGAACCCTTTGGCACCGCGCGGCCGTGCACAATCGGCGATTTTAGTCTTCTTTTGATAGTCTTATTGGTAAGCTAACGAACGTAATAGGGTCAAGCAAGCGGACCTTCGGCCTAGATTGCAGGCACCTCAGCGGCAGCGTTTAGGGCCTTGAATGAATGTCACAACGGCTTCGGTGAAAACGTCGTTGCGATCGCCCGCTACCATGTGGCCGGCGCCGGCCACGTCGGTATAGAGGGCATGCGGGGCCAGTTGCAGGAACTGCTGCGCGGCGCTCTCTGAGACCAGATTGCTCGATCCGCCGCGGATCAAATGAACCGGCAAATGCAGATGCCTTGCCGCTGCACTCAGACGTTCGGTGGTTTGCCCGGCTTCGCCTTGGTTCACGGAAGTAACGAACCGGGGGTCCCAGTGCCACCGAAAGCGGTCATCGTCGCCTTTGCGCAAATAGCGGCTCAAGGTTGCGGAGCCTTCGCGACGCTCGCGGTGCGGAAGGTAGGCGGCGATCGCGTCGGCGGCTTCGTCGGGCGAGGCGAAGCCGTCAGCCAGATGCGCCCGCATGAATCCCAGGATGTGAGCGACGCCGCTCGCCTCCATATGCGGGGTAATATCGACGAGCGTCAGCGAAGCGAATACGCCCGGCTGCAGTTCACCCTCGGCGATCAGCCCCGCGAGTCCGCCAAGCGAGGCGCCGACCAGCGCCGGCTTCTCCGGCAGTTGCGCTGATATCGCCAGCAAGTCCGCGGCGAAATCGTCGAACGTATAGGCGCCGGACGGCGACCACTCGCTCTCGCCATGCCCGCGCATGTCGATGGCAATCGCCTGGTGTCCGGCCTGCATCAGCGCCGTGGCGGTTCGGGCCCACGCCGTGCGGGTCTGGCCACCGCCATGCGCCAGCACCACCGGCGAGCCGCGACCGACCACGTCGGCCACGATCGCTTGCCCGTGGGCGCCGGTAAACAGCCGCCTTCGCTTCTCCGGCGTCGTCGTCGGCTCCGATCCGCGTTGCATCGATAATCCCGGCTAGCCGAATTTCGGCTTTCGCTTTTCGCGAAACGCGGCGATGCCTTCGCGGGCATCGTCGTGCATGAACAACAGTGGAAAGCCGTCGATCGCATGCCGCATCTCGTCGCCGCCAAGGCCGCGATTGTAGAAGGATTTGGCCATCCGCACCGCGAGCCTTGGCTTCGAAGCGATTTTCTCGGCAAATTCCATCGCCTCCGCCATCAGCTTTTCGTGCGGCACGACGCGTAGCACCAGCCCGAGACGGTAGGCTTCCTCCGCGCTGATGGGATCGCCAAGGATGCTCAGTTCCTTGGCCTTGGGGCGGCCGACGATCTCGGCAAGCCGAACGATCGCAAATCCCGGCAACAGGCCAAGCTTGATTTCAGGTACCGCGAACTGTGCCCGGTCGGAAGCGATAATGAAATCCGAGGCGATGGCGACTTCAAAGCCGCCGCCATAGGCGAGCCCGTTGACGGCGGAGATCACCGGCTTGCCGCAATTTTCCGGCGCAGCCAGCACGGCCAGCGCGACGGACATGAAGTTGCGGACCGCCTCGGGATCGAACTGAAAGCCGCTGATATCGGCGCCGGCGCAAAATGCCTTCTCGCCGCTGCCGGTGATGATGGCGACGCGGATATCATGGTCGGCATCGACCCGTTTGAGGCCTTCGACGATCCCCTCGCGAATGCCGGGGCTCAACGCATTGAGCTTGGCGGGCTCGTCGAGCGTCAGGATCGCTATTTTTCCCTTGGTCTCGTAATTGACGCTTCCCAGTCTCATCACTCTCACTCCTGGTTTGTGGCCGAGCTTGGTAGATTGATCCCGGCATCAATTGATCTGTTCCGGCTCGACGATGACGATGACGGCGTTGCGTTCGACGGTTTCGCCGGCGCGGCAATTGACGGCGGTCACGACGCCGTCGATTTCGCTGCTGACGCGCAATTCCATCTTCATCGATTCGAGCACCGCGGCGACGTCTCCCGCCTTGACCTTGTCACCGACGGCGACGTTGACCTTCAGGATCATGCCCATCATCGGCGCCCGCAGTTCGCCGCTGGTTTCCGCAACCGCGCTGATATAGGTGAGGTACGGCACTGCGGTCAGCGCGTGGGTACCGCGGCGGTCGTGGACGAAAATCGTCTGTCCTTCCTGATAAATGCGGACTGTCTCCCGGCGCGCGCCGACGATGGCGGTGGAACTGTCGTCAGCAAGCGGCACCAGCGCGACCTTGAGCTTGTCGTCATTGACGCTCACGATCATCGATCCGTCCGCTTGCAGCGGCGCGAACCGTATCTCGGCGCTCGCGCCATTTTCTTCGAGATGGAGGATCGGTATGGGCGACAATCCCTCGCCGCCGGCGGCCATGTGCCAGCCCGTCATGTCGCGCGACTGCCACGGGCTCGCCGCGACAGGCTGGCGCTGCCGGGTGATCCAGAAATACGCGCCGAGCGCGAGCGCTTCGGTGTCGAGTTCCTTGGCCTTGTCGACGAGATGATCGATCTGGTCGTCGATCAGCCGGGTATAAAACGTGGCGCTGCGCGTCGCCGGCAGGTCGATCAGGCGCTCGAGAAATCCCTGATTGGTCGTGATGCCGAAGATCGAGGTGTCGTCGAGTGCCTGCTTCAGCCGGTCGAGCGCTTCATCGCGGGTGTCGGCGTGGGTGATCAGTTTCGCCAGCATTGAATCGTAATAGGGCGTGACGACGGACCCGGTCTCGACGCCGGTCTCGACGCGAACCCCCTGATCGGGAAACCGGACATAGGCCAGTTCCCCGGTGCAGGGCAGAAAGTTGTTGGCGGGGTCTTCCGCGCAGATCCGCGCTTCGACCGCGTGGCCGCGGCACGTCACGTCACCTTGCGCAAATGGCAGCCCTTCGCCGGCGGCGATGCGCAACATCAGTTCGACGATGTCGATGCCGGTGACCAGTTCGGTGACGGGGTGTTCGACCTGCAGCCGCGGATTGACTTCGAGAAAGTAATAGCTGTCATCGCGCAGGATGAACTCGACCGTGCCGACGCCGCGATAATTCAGGCGCTTGCCGAGCCGCACCGCGTCGGCGGCGATCTTCTCGCGCAGCGCCGCGGACAGATTGGCGGCCGGCGCTTCCTCGATGACTTTCTGATGCCGCCGCTGCAGCGAGCATTCGCGCTCGAACAGATGGATCACATTGCCCTTGCCGTCGCCAGCGATCTGCACCTCGATATGGCGGCCGCGCTCGACCAGTTTTTCGACGATCAATCCGGCATAGCCGAAGGAATTCTTCGCCTCCCGCATCGCGGATTCGATTTCGCCGGCAAGACCATCGAAGTTCGTAACGGCGCGCATGCCCTTGCCGCCGCCGCCGGCCGCGGCTTTCAGCATCACCGGCGGTTTGAGTTCGCGCACGATGCGATCGATTTCGGCCGGATCCTCGCTCGGCGTCTTGCTGCCGGGGACGATCGGCACCTTGGCGGCTTCGGCTTCCTGCTTGGCGGACGCCTTGTCGCCCAACCGTTCGATGACCTCGGCCGTCGGCCCGATGAAAACGAGGCCAGCGGCTTCCACAGCGCGGGCAAACGCGGCATTTTCGGCCAAAAAGCCGAAGCCGGGATGAATGGCCTCCGCGCCGACGGCTTTTGCCGCGGCAATGACCGCATCTATTCGCAGGTAGCTCTCCGACGCCGCGGCGCCGCCGATCTCGATCGACTCGCCGATTTCCTTGACATGCAGCGCGTTGGCGTCGGCCGAGGAGTGAATGCCCGCGACCGCGATACCGAGCCGGTGACAGGTGCGCGCGATCCGGCAGGCAATTTCACCGCGGTTGGCGATCAGGATTTTCTTGAACACTGCCGATATCCTCTGTCGTCACATCCTGAATACGCCGAACTCGGTTTCCTGCGGCGGCAGGCGGCCGGCAAGATCGAGCAGCAGCGCCATCACGTTACGGGTCTCGAGTGGATCGATCACCATGTCGCACCAGGTATGACGCGCATAATTATAGGCGTTGGCGAAATCCTCGAATGTCTTGCGCACCGGCGCGCGGTAGGCCTCGCGCTCCTCGTCGGTCCAGCTCGTGCCGTCGCGCTTGTGCGCCTCGTCCCTGACCATGGCGAGCGTGTTCGCAGCCTGGTCCGGGCCCATGATGGCGGAACGGCCGTGCGGCCACATCATCATCGCATGGGGCTTGAAGGCGCGGCCACACATCGCCAGATAGCCTGCGCCATAGGCATTGCCGATGATCAGCGTATATTTCGGAACGTTGGCGCTGGCCATCGCGGTGATCATCTTGGCGCCGTGCTTGGCGATGCCGCCTTCCTCCGCCTCGCGCCCGACCATGAAGCCGGTCACGTCGGCCATGAACAGCAGCGGGATGTTTCGCTTGCAGCACAGATCGATGAAGTGGGTTGCCTTGAGCGCGCATTCGGAAAACAGCACGCCGTTATTGCAGAGGATTCCGACCTCGAAGCCCATGATCCGAGCAAAGCCGGTGATCAGCGTCTCGCCGTAGAGCGGCTTGAATTCATGAAACTCGCTGCCGTCGACCAGCCGTGCAACGATTTCGCGGTTATTGGTGGGAATGCGCGGATCGGTGCTGATCAACCCGTAAATGTCACCGGGGTCGAAGCGCGGTTCGCGCGGGGGCGCGACGTCCCAGCGCTGTGGCGGAACATCGCCGAGATTGGCGACAATGTCGCGCGCAATGGCGATGGCGTGGCTGTCGCTTTCCGCCAGGTGATCGGTAACGCCGCTGACGCGGCTGTGCATCTCGCCGCCGCCGAGCGTCTCCATGTCCACTTCTTCCTTGGTCGCGGCATAGACCAGTTGCGGACCGCCAAGGAACATCGCGCCCTGATTGCGAACGATCACGGTCTCGTCGCACAGCGCCGGCATATAGGCGCCGCCGGCGGTCGACGGCCCGTGCACGGTGGCGATCTGTGCGATGCCTTCGCTCGACATCCGGATCTGGTTGTAGAAGATCGAACCGAACTGTCCGTCGTCGGGAAAGATATTGGGCTGGTCCGGCAGGTTGGCGCCGCCGGACTGCACCATGGTGACGCAGGGCAGGCGGTGCTGCCAGGCGAATTTCTGGGCCCGGACGTGCTTCTTGCAGGTGATGCCGTAATAGGTGCCGCCCTTCACCGTCGCATCATTGGCGATAATCATGCAGGCGCGGCCTGACACCATCCCGACCCCGGTGACGATGCTGCCGCCCGGCGGCACGCCGTCATACATGCCTTCGCCGGCGAGCTGACAGAATTCAAGAAACGGCGAGCCGGGATCGAGCAGCGCGGAGATGCGCTCGCGCGGCAATAGCTGCTTGCGCTCCTTGTGGAGCCGCCGCGCCCGTTCCGGGCCGCCCAGCATGGCGGCGGCGCGGCGCGCGTGGAGATCGGCGATTCGACCATCGTAAGCCGCACAGTTACGACGGAATTCATCGCTTGCCGCCGATACATCGGACTTCATCACGGCCATCGCGGGCGACCCTGTTCGCTGAGCATCATCGTTCCGGAAGGCCGGTTCTCACTTTTACGGTTCACGTTTTAGTAGCTACGCGGCAAGCCCATCACGTGCTCGCCGATGTAGTTGAGGATCATTTCGCGGTTGAGAGGTGCTGTCTTCAGCAGCCGCACCAGCGGATAGATATCGAAGATGCCATATTCCTTGGTGAAGCCGTTGCCGCCGAAGCATTGCAGCGCGATGTCCACGGCCTTGGTGCCGGCGTCGGCCGCGGCGAGCTTCGCCATGTTGGCGAATTCGCCGGCCTCACGGCCCTGGTCGAAAACCCACGCCGCCTTCAGCGTCATCAGCGACGCCATTTCGACGTCGGTTCGCGCGCTGGCGAGCGGATGCTGCAGCCCCTGATAGGCGCCGATCGGAACGTTATTGAAGACCTTGCGCTCTTTGGCGTATTCGACGGCGCGGTTGAGCGCGTAGCGGCCGAGGCCGCAGCAGATCGATCCCACCAGAATTCGTTCCGGATTGAGGCTCTTGAACAGAATGCCGAAGCCCTTGTCGACTTCGCCGATAACGTCCTCCGGCCCCAGATCGACGTCGTCGAAAAACACCTGCCACTGCGTCTCCGGCGCCGGAATGCTGACCGGAATATATTGCTTCTGCACGCCCTTGGCCTTGAGATCGACGATGAACAGGGTGAAACCGTCGGTCTTCTTCTGAACCTCGGTATGCGCCGTGGTCCGCGTCACCACCAACGCATAATCGGAGCCGTCGGCGTCGGTGATGAAGGTCTTTTGGCCGTTCAATGCGAACCGATTGCCGCGCTTTTTCGCCATGGTGGAGGTGCGGATGGTGTTGCTGCCGGCATCAGGTTCGGTGATGGCAAAGCAGAATCGCGTCTTGCCGCTGCAGGCCTCGGGCAGATAGCGGTTCTTTTGCTGTTCCGAGCCATACTTGGCGATGAATCCGAGACTCATCGCGGCGCCGACCACGAGGTTGAGCAGCGGAATGCCGTTGTTCGACAATCCTTCAAGGAACAAATGCATCTCGATCATGCCTTGTCCCGCGCCACCATATTCCTCCGGCACCATGGTGCCGACGAAGCCGTCTTCGGCGACCTGACGGTACAGTGCCTCCGGGAAGACGTGCTTCTCGGCGCAATCCATCCAGTATTTGCGATCGTACTTCTGCGCGACCACATTACCGTATTCGAGAATCTGCCGCTGCTCGTGCGTCAAATCAAAGTCCATCGAGGAACTCTCCGCTACGGGGCCTTCGGTCAAATTGAGGCTGATCCTGCCGGGAAACAACGAAGATCGCGGCACCCGCCGCGATCCGGTAGCCTGATCCTGCTTGCCATCTTTAGGCAGAAGCCTCTAGGATTTCAATCGAACAATCGTTAGAAATCGAACAAATGTTAGAAAACAGCCAAGCCGATTTTATTGCTTCCGTCATCGCGCGATGGCGTTCGGGAGATCGTCGATGACCGCGATGAAATCGACGGTTGCGACCGGATCGGACGAATTTCAGAAAAACCGCGCGCGTTACCTGGCGCGGATTGCCGATCTGCATCAGCGCCGGGCCGCAGCCAATGAAGGCGGCTCCGCCAAGGCGCGCGCGTTGCATAAATCGAGGGGGCAGTTGCTGCCGCGCGAGCGCATCGCGGCGCTGATCGATCCCGGATCGCCCTTTCTCGATTTCGGCCATCTGGCCGGCGAGGGCATGTATGACGGCGTGCCGCCGGGTGCGACCATCATTACCGGTGTCGGCCAGATCGGCGGCCGGAGCTGCATGCTCATCGCCAACGACGCCACCGTCAAGGGCGGGACGTTGTTCGGCATGACGACCAAGAAACATACCCGCGCGCAGCTGTTCGCGTGGCAGCACCGGTTGCCCTGCATCACCATGGTGCAATCAGGCGGCGGCTTTCTGCCCGATCTCGCCAACATCTTTCCGGATGAAGGGCAGGCCGGATCGATCATGTACAATCAGGTGAAGATGTCGGCGGAAAACATTCCCCAGATCGCGATCGTGCACGGACCTTCGACCGCCGGCGGCGCCTACATTCCGGCGCTGTGCGACGAGGTGGTGATCGTGCGCAATCAGGGCGCGATGTTTCTCGGCAGTCCGCAACTGGTGTTCGCCGCCACCGGCGAAGTCATCGACATCGAGCCGCTGGGCGGGGCCGAGATGCACAGCCGCGTCAGCGGCGTAACCGATCATATTGCCGAAAACGACAGTCACGCGCTGGCGATCGCGCGCGACATCGTCGCCCGGTTCGGTGAGCCGCCGCCATTGCGCTGGACGCCGAAGCCACCGCAACCGCCGGCCTACGCCGTGGAGGAAATCTACGGCATCGTCAGCGCCAACAGGCGCACACCGACCGACAACCGCGAAATCCTGGCACGGTTGATCGACGGCAGCGAGTTCCAGGAATTCAAGCAGCTTCACGGCGAGACGATGCTGTGCGGGTTCGCCCGCATCAAGGGTTTCGAGATCGGAATCCTGGCCAACAACGGCGTGCTGTTCTCGGAAAGCGCGATCAAGGGCGCGCACTTCATCGAATTGTGCTGCAAGCGCGACATCCCGCTGTTGTTTCTGGTCGACGTCTCCGGCTTCATGGTCGGCACCGCCGGGGAACGGCAGGGCATCGCCAAGCATGGCGCGCAGTTCATGACCGCGATGGCCTGTGCCGACGTGCCGAAATATACCGTCATCACCGGCGGCTCCTACGCCGCGGCGTACTTCGCGATGCTCGGCCGCGCCTTCAGGCCTAATGCCACGCTGATGTGGCCGAGCGCGCATGCGGCGCTGATGGGTCCGGAACAGGCCGCGACCACGCTCGCCATGGTGCGCGATAACATTCATGAGCGGGAAGGGACATCCTGGACCGACGAGGAACGGGAAGCATTCAAGCAGCCGGTGCGCCGGGATTTCGAGGCGTTCGCCGATCCCTACAACTTCGCCCGCAATCTGTGGTGCGACATGGTGATCGATCCGGTCGAGACCCGCGAGGTGATGGCGCTGCTGCTTGACCTCGCCGGTCGGACGCCGGCGAAGAAGACCAAATTCGGGGTGTTCCGGATGTAAGGGGCGTTCCGGATGTAGCGGAAGCCGCCCTCAGGCCCGTTTGAGCCGGGCTTCGAGTTCGTGACGCTGCACCTTGCCGCTGGTCGAGCGCGGGAACTCGGAGAATTCGATGAACCGGAATTGCCGCGGGCATTTGTATCCGGCGAGATCGCGCCGGCAAATGACAAGTAGATCCGGCTCGGTGATGCTGCTGTCGCGCCGCGACACGAATGCCACCGGCACTTCGCCCCATTTGGCGTCCGGCGCGCGTACCACTGCTGCTTCGGTGATGCGCGGATCGCTCATCAGCACCCGTTCGATCTCCGCAGGATAGACGTTCTCGCCGCCGCTCTTGATCATGTATTTGGCGCGGTCGACGAAATCGAGTGTGCCGTCGTCGTTGCGCCGGAACACGTCGCCCATGTGAAACCAGCCGCCGCGGAAATCGCGCGCATTGGTCTCGTCCGCCTGCCAGTAGCCCGAAAACAGGGTTGGGCCGCGAATGGCGAGTTCGCCCGGCATTCCCGCTGCGACCTCGTTGTCGTCGGGATCCACCAGTTTGACCTCGCAGAAGGCGCTCTGTTGCTTCGACAGGCGGTTCGGGACGTCACCGATGGCGATCAGCGACCGGGTTGCCGGCGGCAATCCGGTCTCGGTCGAGCCAAAGCTGTTGACGTAAGCAGCGCCCAGCAACTCGGTCACCTCGGCCAGGACATGCGGCGGAACAAGGTCGGCCATTGCGCCGCAACAGCCGACACCCTTGACCGTGATCTTCTGCGTCCGGAAGCCGGCAATGAATGCATCGATCATGCCAGGGATCAAAACGAACCAGCCGATGTGATAGCGCTGCAGCGCGGACAACAGCGGCTCGATCTGAAAGCCGTCGACGACGACGACCGTTCCACCGCGCAACAATGTTGCCAGGCTGTGATCGGTCGATGCCATGTGAAACAGCGGCGCCCATGCCACAAAGGCTTCACGCTGAAGAATGTTGAGTTCGGAACTGAATACCAGCGCGCGCGCGACCATGGCGCGGTGCGAGATCACGGCGCCTTTCGGCAGGCCGGTGGTGCCACTGGTGTAGAGAATGACGAGGCCGTCCTCCGGATCGATCACGACCGGGCGCGAATGAGCGCCCTGTTGCCGCAACAGATGCTCATATTCATCGCCGATGATGATCAGTTCGCGGCTGCCAGCGCCGCGGTTACCCAAATTCGCGGTCAAATCCTGTTCAGCGATCAGAAGTCTGGGCGATACGAGCTCGATGCAATAAGCGAGTTCGCGTTCCGACAACCGCCAATTCAGGCACGCGGTGATGACGCCGAGATTTGCCGCCGCCAGTTCAACCTCCAGATATTCCGGCCGGTTGCGCGACAGTAAGGCGACGCGATCGCCGCGAACAAGGCCGCGGACTGCCAATACGGAGGTCAGGCGGTCCACGCGATCCAGCAACTCGCCATAGCTGATCAGACGGTCCTGATATTCGATCGCCGGCAGGGATTTCTGAATCCGGGCGCGGGCGCGAAACAACTCGCCGACGCTCGGGGTTGCGCCCGCCATTTCTGTCGGAGATTTAAGGGGCTGACCCGGCATCGTTTTCCTCGAAACACTGTTCTTGCTTTCTTCGATTGCCGGCTTCTGGCCTAATCGGCTTGCGGCAGCAATCGAACGCATCTAAATTCTAACACCTGTTCGAATGAAAGTAAGGGAAAATCGATGTCCAAGCGTTACCAAGCCTACACCAGACTGAAGCTGGATTATCCATCGAAGCGCGTTCTTCGTATCACATTCGACCGGCCCGAGACCTACAATTCGGTCGATGCGGAAACCCATACCCAGCTCACCAACATATGGCGCGACATCAACGACGATCCCGATATCAACGCGGTGATCGTCACCGGCGCCGGCAAGGCATTTTCGGCCGGCGGCGATTTTGAGTTGATCAAGAGCATCCTCGACAATCCGGTCGCGCGCATGGCGACATGGAAGGAAGCCAAGGACCTCGTCTACAACGTCATCAATTGCAACAAGCCGATCATCTCGGCGATCAACGGCGTTGCGGTCGGCGCCGGACTGGTGGTCGGCATCCTGGCCGACGTGTCGATCTGCGGAAAGTCCGCGCGCATTGTCGATGGCCACACCCGGCTCGGGGTCGCGGCCGGCGATGTCGCCTGCATCATCTGGCCGCTATTGTGCGGGCTTGCCAAGGCGAAATATTACCTGCTCACCTGCAAGCCGTTGTCCGGCGCGGAGGCGGAGCGGATCGGGCTGGTTTCGTTGTGCGTCGAGGATGCCGATTTGCAGAAGATCGCGCTCGAGACCGCCGAAGATCTGTCCAACGGCGCGCAGAGCGCCATCCGCTGGACCAAATACGCGCTCAACAACTGGCTGCGCGTCAACGGCCCGATCTTCGACACCTCGACCGCGCTGGAGCTTCTGGGTTTTACGGGTGCCGAGGCGCGCGAGGGCCTCGCCTCGCATCTGGAGAAACGCAAGCCGGTATTCCCGCAGGAATGCCCGATCTGATTTCAGAGGTGGAGTCAGAGTTCGGCGAGGCCGGGTTCGCCTGGCCTCTTTCGCCATTCATGGCGTCTTGTCATTCATACAGCGGCGAGCTTTTCGCGCAACCGTTCGACGGCCTCAGGGTTGGCCAGCGCGGTAAGGTCGCCGGGATCCTTGTTCTCGAATACTGCGCGCAGCACCCGCCGCATGATCTTTAGGTTACGCGTGCGCGGCAGGTCGTCAACAAACACAATGCGTTCCGGCCGGTAGGAAGCGCCCATGCCTTTGACGATGGCGGACGACAGTTCGTCGGCCACGCCACGTGCGACATCGACCCCGGGCATCGGCACACAGGCGCAGACGATCGCCGATCCCTTGACGGGGTGCGGAATGCCGAACACCGCGGCCTCGGAGACCTTGCCGGTATCGATCAGAATGCCTTCAAGTTCCGCCGGTCCGGTGCGCTTGCCTGAAATCTTGATGGTGTCGTCGGAGCGGCCGAGGATGTAGTACAGCCCGTCATGGCCGCGCATCGCAAAATCGCCATGCACCCACAGGCCCGGAAGCGTGCTCCAGTAGCTCTCGATGTAGCGTTCGTCGGCTTTCCAGAGGCTCTTGGTGAGGCCGATCGACGAATGGCGCAGCACGAGTTCGCCGACTTCGCCGGGCGGCAGCTTTCTGCCGGTCATATCGACGATATCGGCGCCGACACCAAGCCCGGACACGGAAAACGAGCCGGGATTCATCGGATGGTTCGGCGTTCCCATGAAGATGCAGCCACCGACTTCGGTGCCGCCGGAAATGTTGATGATGGGAATCGTTTTCTTGCAGACATGTTCGAAGAACCACAGCCACGGAGCCGCGGTCCAGGCTTCGCCACCGGACAGCGTGATGCGAAGGCTGCTGAGGTCGTAGGGCTCGACCTGCTCGGGCCCATAGCGCATCAGGCTGCGGATGATGGTCGGCGAGACGCCGAGATAGCTCACTTGATGATTCTGGATCAGCCGCCAGAACCGCCCGGTGTCGGGGAAATCGGGCGTGCCTTCGGCAATCAACAGGCTGGCGCCGGCGAAGCTCGGAATGCACGCGCACATCGCGCCGACCATCCATCCCATGTCGCTGAGGAAGAAGAAGCGGTCGGACGATTTGAAATCGCCGCAGATGATCATATCGCGGGTG
>ODAK010002189.1_pt1 | contig 20649 bp, 16 predicted proteins | sample 1539591 | NCBI WGS metagenome assembly ODAK01 (sample SAMEA3539303, study PRJEB22396) | soil metagenome | biome: tundra; feature: field; material: soil | place: USA | collected 2010-05 | depth 0.15 m | reverse complement strand
CTGTGGCAAAAATGTTACATATGCGGTTTTAATACCAAATCTTGTCGAGCATGACCGGTAAGCCAAGTCTCTTGTTCCGATAGAGATGATATTCGATGGCATTCCGCTCAACTTGTCCAAGGCAAAGTAACAATTATCCAGAAGGTATTTGTGTGATAATTTTTTAAATAAAAAAGTGCAAGAGTACTTGGCTAACCGGCGCAAATATATTGCCACTTTTTCATCATATATTCCATGATAGATTGTCTAGCTCAACCTTTTGAGCATAACAATGCCTCACCATGGAGTGTGAATATTGAAGAGTATTATCATGGTCGTTCTTACGTTTCTCGGCTCTGGCGCCGCCGCGCAGGCCCAAGGCTGGACAGGCAAGGCTTCTTTTTACCACGGACGCGGCCACATGACTTGCGCGCATCGTTCGCTGCCGTTTGGAACTCATGTCCGCGTAACCAATCTCTCCAACAATCGCTCGGCGGTGCTGGTGGTCAATGACCGCGGGCCTTTCATCAAGGGAAGAATTATCGATGTCTCCGTTGGAGCCGCCGGCGCTCTCGGCTTTCGCCATGCGGGGCTCGCGCGAGTGACCGTCGAGCCAGTCGCGGATTAGCGCATGATCCGCACAAAAGTCGCGGACTTTTTGGACAAGATCGTGCGATAAAACAAATACATGGAGACCATGAGCGATTCATTTTGAAGCGATCGTGGTCGAGAACCAGGTTCCAGCAAAGCCAAGGGCCGCCGGGCGGCCTCCAAAACACAACCCCCAAAACAACAATGTCAGGCGATCTGGATCGGTGTTTGCCGCGCGAGACTACCCCGCGCCGGAAACGTCCGGTGCCTGCCAATCGGATGCCGGCGCAAGCGCCGGTATTCACAATGCCAGCGGGCCGAGATCGCCAATGGCGGCGGTTCCCGGCAAAAGTCCGCGTGCGCGCGCCGCGATCTTGAAATCGCTTCCGCCGCCGGAAATCTCGAAAAGGTGGTATCCGGCGCGGTGATGCGGTTTGCCGCGAAGCGCCGACGCCGAGGGCACGCCAACCACAGGCACGAGACCGCGCGGACCTTCCATTCGGGTCAGGCAAAGCTTGTGGCTATGGCCGTGGACGATAAGCTCGGCGCCCGCGCCGCGGATCAGATTAGCGAACCCGCGCGCGTCGATGAGGCCGCGGCCAAGCTGCGAGGCGGAGGTTTCCGGCGGATGGTGCAGCATGACGACGCGGACGAGACCGCGCCGGGCGGTTTCGACGAGAAGTTTTCCGGCGGCATGCAATTGGCTCCTGCCCAAATATCCAGACGCAATGAACAAGGGGGTGGGAACACCCGACGACAAGCCGATCAAGGCAACATCGCCGCGAACCCGCAGATAAGGGAACGGCTCGCCGCCGCGCGTCTCGCCGGTTGTCCAGGGCGCGAAGATGCGGGCGAGATCGGGCAACGAGCCGCGCACATAGGCATCATGATTGCCGGGCACGAAACTGACATCCTCGGGCGGACCCAAGGTTTCCAGCCACGCGCGGGCGAGATGGAACTCAGCCGGAAGACCAAGGTTCGTGATGTCCCCTGTCATCGCGACGTGACTTGGATGATGGGCCTTTATATCCGCGACGATTTGCTCCAGCACCCCCATGTCGTGGATGCGGGAGCGGGAGCGTGTCCAGTTCAAATAGCCGGTGACACGTTTGCCGATGAGCTCGCGCCGGCGCGGGCGCGGCAAGGGTCCGAGATGGGTGTCGGACAGATGGGCAAGAAGGAATTTCACGCGGCCAATTTGCTGCTCCTCGACAGCGCGTCAAGCGGGCTCGTCGAGAATACCCGAAGCAGATACAAAGCAAATACAATGCCGCCATCCAAGCCGATTTGCAATACGGCTCCGGGAAAACGTGCCGGGACATTTTTTGCGCTGGCGCGGGTGTGCTAAAGGTTCGCGAACATGCCGTCCCCCGGAATTCCGGCAGCGACCCAAGAAAGATAGGAATTCGCTCAATAACAAAAGGGCCAATCCAAAAAGACCATCGACGCCAGGCATTACGCCTCAAGTGGCGCCAAGCAGGACAGTCGCGCCGCGCCCGGCGGCCTCGGGTATCCGCGGTAAACATGAATTGACTCGCGTGGATCAAGCATTTCACTAAATTCTCAAAAAATTGGTCTATACCCCATACCGATGACCAGCTCATGGCTTTAACCAATCGCTCGATATTTGCTGCCTGTGCCCGCGCCGCGGCAATTGTCCTTGCTTGCGGCAATCTTGGAGCCGGGCCGTTCACCTCCAGCAAAGTCAATTTCGTCATCGAGCTTTTCACCAGCCAAGGTTGCTCCTTCTGTCCGCGCGCCGACCAATTGCTCGCGGCAATGGCGCGCGAGCCCGATGCCGTCGCGGTTTCCTTCCCGGTGGATTATTGGGACTACATTGGCTGGCGGGATACACTTGCGTCCCCGGCCTTCACGGCACGGCAGAGGGCCTATGCGGCGGCACATGGCGAGGGGCAAGTCTATACGCCGCAAGTTATTGTGAATGGCCTCGCCGGCGTGGCCGGCGGCGACCGCAGCGAAGTCGAGCAGGCGATCAAGGCGGCCCAGGGCCTCGATGGCGCGCTGACCGTGCCGTTGCGTGTTTCCGAGACTGGCGGCCATTATTTGGTCGAGGTCGCCGAAGGCGGCGGCGGCCCGGCCGGCGTTTTCGCGCTGCGAGTCGCGCGCGCCAGCACCGTTCATATCCAGCGCGGCGAGAATGCCGGCCGCGTCGTCACCTATACGAATGTCGTCCGCGCGATCGATAAGCTTGGCGATTGGACCGGCAAGACCGCGACCTTCGAGATGCCGGGCAAGGCCCCGGACGGCGAGGGCTTTGTCGTACTGGTGCAAAAAGGCACGCCGGAGCGGCCAGGTGCTATTCTCGCCGCCGCGAAAACCGAGGGACTTTGAGGCAAAATCCGCGAGAAGCGGCCATTTGGGTCACCGTGGGGGGAGGCATCGCCGAGACCCCTCCAAGGATGCGGAAGGCGCGCCAAATTTCCGCGGCCGGCCGCTTGGATGGCTTCCACCCGCCGCGCTCACGGTGTATAGAGGACGGCAGCAGCGTCCCTTACGCGCAAGAGCATGTCCTTAAAAAAGTTGCCCGGCTTTTTCGATTTTGACATGCTCCAACTCTTTGAATTCGAGCGATTCCTTTTCGATCGGATGAGTCCATCCGGCCGGGAACCGCTCTAGGCCGCTAGGAGTATCGACGCGCCATGTCTCGCCCAAATTTTCGCGGCTTCATGGCCGTTTCATCCCTCGCCTTCGTTGCCGCGCTCGCCCTTGCCGGTCCGGCCTCCGCCAGGTCCAGGCATAAGGAGGCAAAGCCGGCGGCGAAAACCGAACAACCCGGCGCCGCGAGCGCGGATACGAAGAAGGCCGGGAAGCCCGCGCAAGTGGCCAGTTACGGCGACTGGGGGGTGTTTATCGCGCAAGGCGAGAAGTCCAAGACCTGCTACGCGCTGGCGGCGCCGAAGGAGCGGGCTCCCGCCGGCTTAAAGCGCGACCCGGCCTATGTCTTCATCTCCAGCCGGCCCGGCGAGAATGTGCGGGAGGAGATTTCCATCATCATGGGGTTTCCCGTGAAGGAAGGCGCCGCCGCGCGGGCCGACATTGGCGGCTCCGGCTTCGACCTTGTTGCAAAAGGAACCAACGCCTGGATCAAGACCCAGGCCGAGGAGCCGCAATTCGTCGAAGCGTTGAAAAAAGGCTCGAAACTCATCGTCAAGGCGCCGTCGCTGAAAGGGCATATAACAACCGACAGCTATTCTCTTGCCGGCTTGTCGCAAGCGCTCGATAGAGTCGGGAAGGAATGCCCTTGAGGCGCGGCTTGCCGGCTTGACCCCGCGGGCGCTACCATGCCGCCAATGAAGAAACCTGCGCTAACGCGCTGCTGGCGGGAGGAACACGATGTCCGGAAAGATCTATCCAGTCGCTCCTGACTGGCGGCAACGCGCCTATATCGACAACGCGAAATACCTCGAACTCTATGCAAGCTCGGTCGCCGATCCGGAGTCCTTCTGGGCCGGGGAAGCCGGCCGCATCGATTGGATCAAACCCTTCACACGGGTGAAGAACACGTCGTTTGGTCCCGGCGACGTCTCGATCAAATGGTTCGAGGACGGCACCACCAATGTCGCGCAAAATTGCATCGACCGGCATCTGCTCCGGCTCAAAAACCACACCGCGATCATCTGGGAAGGCGACGATCCGAAGGATTCCAAACATATTACCTACCAGGAACTCCACGGCGAGGTCTGCCGCCTCGCCAATGTCCTCAAGGCGCATGGCGTCAAGAAGGGCGACACGGTCACGATCTATCTGCCGATGATTCCCGAGGCGGCCTATGCGATGCTTGCTTGCGCGCGGATCGGCGCGGTCCATTCGGTGGTATTTGGCGGCTTCTCGGCGGACTCTCTCGCCGGCCGGATCGAGGATTGCCGCTCGAAACTCCTCATCACCGCCGACGAAGGGCGGCGCGGCGGCCGCAAGACGGAGCTCAAGGCGCACGCCGACGAGGCCGCCGCGAAAACCGGCGGAATCGTCGAGACCATGCTCGTTGTCCGGCATACCGGCGGCCCCGTGGCCTGGGTGGACGGCCGCGACGTCTGGTACCACGAGGCCACCGCGCAAGCCGCGCCGGAATGCCCCTGCGCCGAGATGAACGCGGAAGACCCTCTATTTATCCTCTATACATCCGGCTCGACCGGCGCGCCGAAGGGTGTCGTGCATACAACGGCGGGCTACCTCATCTATGCCGCGATGACGCATCAAGTTGTTTTCGATTATCATTACGGCGATATTTTTTGGTGCACCGCCGACGTCGGCTGGGTAACCGGGCACAGTTATATCGTCTATGGTCCGCTCGCCAATGGCGCCACCACGCTCATGTTCGAAGGCATCCCGACCTACCCCAGCATGTCGCGCTTCTGGGAGGTCGTCGACAAGCACGGGGTCAATATTTTTTACACGGCGCCGACCGCGATCCGCGCCCTGATGCGCGCGGGCAACGCGCCGGTCAAGGCAACGAGCCGCGCCTCGCTGCGGCTTCTGGGCTCGGTCGGCGAGCCAATCAATCCGGAAGCTTGGGAATGGTACTACCATGTCGTCGGCGACGGGCGCTGTCCGATCGTCGACACATGGTGGCAAACCGAGACCGGCGGCATTCTCATCACGCCGCTCCCCGGCGCGACGGATCTGAAGCCTGGCTCGGCGACGCGGCCCTTTTTCGGGATCAAACCGGAAGTCGTCGACGCCGAAGGCAACGTCCTCGAAGGGCCTTGTTCGGGTAATCTTGTGATCGCCGATTCCTGGCCCGGTCAAATGCGCACGATTCATGGCGACCACGAGCGCTTTGCGCAGACCTATTTTTCGGCCTACCCCGGCAAATATTTCACCGGCGATGGCTGCCGCCGCGACGCCGACGGCTATTATTGGATCACCGGCCGGGTCGACGATGTGATCAACGTCTCCGGTCACCGGCTCGGCACGGCGGAGGTGGAGAGTTCCCTCGTCGCCCATGCGATGGTCGCGGAAGCGGCCGTCGTCGGCTATCCGCACGACATCAAGGGCCAGGGCATCTATGCCTATGTCACCTTGATGATCGGGGCCGAGCAGAGCGAGGAGCTCCGCGCCGAGCTCGTCGCCTGGGTGCGCAAGGACATCGGGGCGATCGCCAGCCCGGATGTTATTCACTTTGCGCCGGGGCTGCCGAAGACTCGTTCCGGCAAGATCATGCGCCGCATCCTGCGCAAGATCGCCGAGCGGGAATTCCATGCGCTCGGCGATATTTCGACTTTGGCCGATCCCGCTGTTGTCGAAGAATTAATACGCAACCGAACCGGTTGAAATACGTTAAGGGGGTGTAACGCTAAAAGCTCTTATAAACGACATCTTAACCATTGCTGGAGATTGTCGCGTCGGCCGTACCTAGCCTTTTATATTTTTGAACCAAAGCTCCGCTAAACCTGGTGCTCAATGGTTCCTCAAGTATTCAATGGGCACGTCGATGATTAAGTACAGATTTGATCTTGGCCGCGGCATTAACGCAATTTGTATTGGCACCGCCCTTTTCGCGGGCTTGGCGGTTTGGGGGGCTGGAGAGGCGGCGGCGCGGGAAGTTGTCGCGTTTTCTCAGAGCTATCCAGCCGGCACGATCATCATCAAGCAAAGCGAGCGGAGGCTCTATTTCACCACGGGAACCGGGACCGCCATTCGCTATCCGATCGCGATCGGCCGGGCGGGCAAGGCGTGGCAGGGCGAAACCTTCGTGCAAGGCAAGTTCGTCTCGCCCGCCTGGGAGGCGCCTTGGGCCGTTCTGCGCGATCATCCGGAGCTTTCGCGGGTTATCCCCGGCGGCTCGCCGCGCAACCCAATGGGCGCCGCCGCGATCACCCTGAACCTGTCCGAGGTCGCGATCCACGGAACCACGGTGAACATGCGCAAATCCGTCGGCACGGCGGCTTCCTATGGGTGCATCAGGATGTATAACGAAGACGTGATGGACCTTTTTCATCGCGTCGACGTCGGGACTCCGGTAGTCGCTATTCCGTAATACCCTTCATTCCGCGCGCGTCTCCGCGCCTTGATTCATGAGTGCCGGCAAGAAAACGAAGGCAGCAATGCCGGGCCGGGCAGCTCCAAGAGACAGCAGTCCCGTGTAGAAGCTTTTTATGGCGGAAATGATTTGCTGTCTCCGCAAAGAAGATGGGCGGCGATGGAGTATGCAACGCTCAAGAACGGTAAAAAGCCGATCGGCTTGGGTAGCGAAGACGAGCTTTCGATGCCGCTTCGCGGCGTTCAGCTCAAAAAAGCTAACGCTGACCTTATGGCTTCGGCTGCTCTTCGGGGCCGAGACTGGGAAGGGCCAGGGAAACAGTGGCAATTGGGAGGACGGGCACATCTTCCGGCTCGGGGGCTGCCTCGCCGCGAACGCCGTCTCTCCCGCTTTGTTGATTGGCACTGCCGCCGGCGGCCGGCGCGGGTCCAGCCGGATTTTGCGGTTCGGGCGCCCCGATTGCCACGCGAGGCTTCTCGATCAGGACCGGCGGCTCGGCCGCGCTTAAAACAGGCCTGAAAATCGCTTCTTCCTCCTCGCCGCCAGCGCTCAGACGTTCATCCGGCCGCCGCCAGACGAAGGCGTCAAGCTTTCCCGTCACCGGGGAGGCCGGCATCCATTGATTCGACGTGACACTGCCCGCGATCCAGGCAGCATCGCGGGGCGCCCGTGTCGCCCGCGCCAGCCAATCACGCGCAAAACCGGAGTCGCCGTGCTCCACCTCCTCGAGTTCCGCCATGATGAGGCACATCCGGGCCGTCGGCCTCTCGTCCGCCTGGATCGGAGGCAGCATGGTTTCTCGCGCGGTCTTATAGTCGCAGGCGGCAATCGCGGCGGTGGCCAGCGCCATGCGGCTCTCTGGATCGCGTGGCGCAAGCTTCATCAGGGTGCGCGCTCTTGTCAAACGATCGGCGTGGGACTCGCCCGGGTACAGATCGAGGTAGACCTTGGCGAGGCCGGGATGCGGTGCCAGCGGCCACGCCGCCTCGATCATTTTCGCCGCCTTGCGGAAGCCGCCTTGACGGGCCTGGAGCCGGGCGGCGAGCATGACCGCCGGCACGAGATCGCGGGCCCGTTTGACCGCCGAGCGGGCAAGACGGAGCGCCTCGTCCGGCTCGGTCTGCTCCTTGTCGAGCGCAAGCGCCGTCGCGAGCACGGCGCGTTGCCGGTCCCTTGTCGTCCTGTCGATCAAGTTTCCACTTTTATCGAGCGACTCCAACGCGCCTTCCCAATCCTTCGCCGCGACATGCTTTTCAAGGACCGCCGCCGCCGTCCAAGGCAAGGCGGCGATATTATGCGCCGAGCTGGCAAAATGATGCGCCGCGTCGATATCTCCACGCCGGTGGGCATGCGCATGCAGGCCACGGAAGCCGAGTTGCCGCATATCGTTGCGCCGGGTCATTTCCTTGAATGCCGCTTCCACCCCATAGTGATCGCCGGCGAGCTGGGCGGCCTCGGCCCTCAACAGCAAAGCCAAAGGCTCGTGCGGGAGATGTCTCTGGGCCTCCGCGGCAGCTCTGTTGGCGAGCCTCGCGTCCCCCGTGCCAACGGCGATGATCCCCCGCGATAGGGCAGCATAGCCCTTTTCGCGGCGGCGCCCCCGGTTGGCAATGGACAAGGCGGGGGGAAGCCCAAACACAAAGCGCAGAAGGCCCCAGGCCAGCACAAGCGCGGCGACCAGGGCAAGCACAATCCCGAGCCCGGCCAAAACCGACGTTTCGATCCGGTAGCCTTGCCAGTTCAGCAAGATCTCGCCCGGCCTGTCGATGAGCCAAGCCAAGCCAAACGCCAGGGCAATGAGAATAAGGAGGTAAAGCGGAACCCGGAACATGTTTTTCTCGTAGAGGGCTTCGTTTTGGGTCTCAGCTTGCGGAAATTATGGTTTTGGCTTGCCCAGGACCGCCACGGCGCCGGCCTCGATCGATCTCGCGGCGTTTATTGCATCGAGCCGCGCCTTCGCGGCTTCACCCCAGCTTGCCGATTTCGTCATGGCCACACTGGGCAATTCATTCCAGACTTTATACGCGGCTTCGAGATCGCGGTCCGCGAGAGCGTTTTCGATCCGAGCGACAAGACCCTCAACGTCCGTGTCCCCGGCCTCGCCAACCCGGCGAACATGCACCAGGCTCTTGGCATGGCGGGTCACGCGATCGACGAAATTTTCATCGGGGCTGGCCTGGTTGGCGGGGTCGCTTGCGATAATCGCCGGGGCGAGAGCCGCAAATTGCGCCGTGAGCTGCCGTTCGCTCATATCGGCCGAGGCGGCAACCGCCCGCAGTGGCGCCAGGGAGTCCGCCGGAACGCCGAGGTTTTCAAGCGCCGCGAGTTCGTCCGAAATCGGCCCGCCGCTCTCTAGCTTGAGCAAGAGGCCTTGCGCGACAATCGCGACCGTTTGCGCGCGGGAGCCTCGCGTGGCCGCCGGGTTCTCGCGATCCTGCTGGTGTGCGCGCAGCTCGGCTTTGGGCGCGGCAAGCGCGGCTTCGAGCGAAGTGAGCTTTTCCTCGATGCTGCCAATTCGGGTGCTGAGCGGTCCGATATCGGGAACCCCGGTGGCATTGGAGCCGGCCACGGGCTCTTGCGCCGGCGTCCGTGCCGCGATGTCCTTTTGCAGATCGGCCCCGGCCGCATTCACCAAATCAGCGGCTTTGTTCGCGGCGCTCTCCGCCGCGGCGACACGGCCTTCGAGCGCGGCGATGGCCGCGCGTGACTCGGAGGCGGAGGTTTCGGATTTAGCGTCGCTCGCATCGACTCGCGCGTTCAACGAAGCGATTTGCTCGCCACCCGCGACGGTGTTTTCCCTAGGGGCCTCGAAATGGCGAAGCACGAGCGTTCCACCGAAGCCTAAAATGCCGCCGGCGAGGGCGGTGGCGGCGAGCCCCGGAAACCGGGAGCGCGGCTTGGTTTGCGCACCGGCCGGCGCGGGGGGATGTGCAAAACCCGGTTCCAACTCGAAGCTCGACGGCCCGGCCGCGCCGGTGTCTGGCGCTTGTGTATCCACGCGGATTTGCCCCTCGCCTTGGGATCGAGTTCCCGGCGAGACGGTCGCGGACGGTTCCGCTTCCTCTGGTTCCGGCGCGGTCGTTTCAAATTCGGGTTGCGATTCCGGCGCGGCCGCTTCCGGTTCGCGTTGCGATTGGTGTTCCGGGCCGCTCACCGGTGTTTTAGCCGGCATTTCATGGAGCGAGCCCGGCGAGAAACCAGACCCGGCGGTCGCATTGGAATGTTCTGCCTCGTCGTCGGCCATCGCGCACCCTCGATTTGGCGCCCTTGTAAAGGAACGCGGTGTCTTGCGCAACGGGCACGCGGGGCCGGCCGTGCAGGGACGCGCGATGCGCGGCGGGTACGCTTGGTGGTCAGGCCGTTCTGGCCCGATTGGCGCAACGGAACGCCCGCCCGGCAAGACAGGCGCGGGATCTGGCTCGCCTGTGCCGGTTGGACCACGCGGGCCGCGGCCGTCCCGGGTGAAGACCGGCGGCCAATTCCGCCGGTTATTTCAGGACAACGGATGCCCATTGGGCGTGGCAATTTTAGCACGGAAACGATTTTAAGCGCGCGCATGACCGCGGCCCGGGACTTTTCGGTTTGCGCGGCCTAAGCACTAGTTATATATTGCTATTACTTAACGTACGGCGGAGAGAGTCCCTGGACGTTATCCGGGCGGAAAAGGCTACTGTGATGACACAAGAAAACAACGTTTTGAAGAGCGGGGCTCTCACTCTGCGCCTTCTTTATATAACCGCTTCTTTGGGCGCAACTTGTTCGGCCTCTCTAGCGGCGGAATTGCCGGTGCCGCAACCCGAACCGGCCATTGCTTCGGCGGACCCAATCACGGAATATTTCGCAACCTGGTACGACCGTGTGCATGCGGCACAAGAAAGCCAGCCGCATTGGATGACACCCCTGGCGACGGTTACGCCCAGGCTCGAACAGGAATATCGCTATGATCAGTCCTGGCAGCAATTGGGCAATGGCGCGCAAATCTCGAACTTCTTTGGCGGCAAGGGGCTCGAACTCATCCCCACCACAACCAACGAGATTTTGATCAACGTCCCGCCTTTTCTCGAGCGCACACTGGTCAAACCCGCGACGGGCTTCAACGATTGGCCTTTCTTCACCGTCAAACAGCGGCTGGTCAGCGCCAATGAAGAGAACGGAAACTATATCGTCAGCGCTTTTCTCGGAGTTCAAGCGCCAACCGGAATCGCCGCCTTCACCAATCATTCCTGGATTGTTACGCCCACTCTTGCCGCTGGAAAGGGATGGGGCGATTTCGATATTCAAGGGACGGTCGGCGTGCCAATTCCAACAAGCCACGAACACGACATCGGCACATCGATCGTGAGCAACGTTACCTTCCAATATCACTTCGCCCAGTATTTTTGGCCGGAAATCGAGATCAACGACACCTATTGGACCAACGGCGTGAGAGGCGGCAAGAATCAAATTTTTCTTACCCCCGGAATTGTACTAGGCCGGTTTCCCTTGTTCGGGACGGCCAAGGCCGTTGTCGGCTTCGGCTATCAATTCGCGGTGTCACCAGAGCTCACCAAGGTCCCCGTCCTGACGCCTACCTACAATCGTGCGTGGATCCTTTCGGCGCGCGTCCCTTTTTGACCAGAATTTGCGGTGCCCGGTGAACGAGCCTCGCCTCGCCATTTGCTTCATCAGCCGCTTTTCGCGAATGCAATGGAGCATGCGGGCAAGGTGCCAGGCAATTCTTCCGGGGGGATCGATGGATGGCGTTCGCGCCGCCAAAGGTTTGCGCCGCCGCCCCGGGATCTCTCAAGACGTCCTGCTCTCAATTGTCCGGAACGATCTTGAGCAGCTCCGCGAGCGGTTCCGGCGACACGGCGAGCGGCGGACTGAACGGCAGTTCATGCGCCGCGACGAGGCCAATCACGGTAACAATGCCCACGGTGAATATCACCATCGCCGCGATTTGCGGGCGCGCCCTGTCGAGATGCACGGCGGCGAGGCTCACCTGCCCCATCAAGGCGAAGAGCAGCACGCAGGCCCATTTTTGATTTTCCGAATAATCCGCGCTGAGTGTCAGCCGCTCGCCGCGCGCCTCGCGAACCTTCAACGCCATGTCCAAGAGCAGGCGGTCGAGCGCCGGGCCGCCATTTGGCGCGGGTTCCAAGCTGGATACGACTCGCAACAACTGGTCTTGTGCCGCTTCCGCCTCGGGGGACGCCTCTCCGTCTTCCATGCTTGGCCATTCTTTTTCAACGACGGCGCACAGATAGGCCCGGATCGCCCGGCCGATCCCGGCATTCGTCAGGCCGGAAGCGGAAACGAGGTCATGGAGAGTAGTCAGACTCGCGGCCTCGTTTCGCACCGCTCCCGAGGCCCGCCGATTGCGATCCCAGACATCGTTGGCGAGAAAACCCACGAGAATTCCCAAGATGACCACGATCGCGCCAAAAAATGGCGCCACGACACCTTTGAAGCTTTGAACCCAAGCACCGGTCGCGCGGCCGAAGCATAAATAAACCAACAGCAGTGCGGTGAGGCTATAAAATCCAACAATCGACCCGATCAGCGCGGGCAGCGGCAGCATGAGCCAGGCATCGATCACGTTCCGTCCCCGCTAGATTTTTATCGCTGATTCGGCGGACCGGCGTTTCGTTGCCGTACGCAAACACGGTCTCACTCCGCGGCGGCGGTCGCACTGGAGTCGAGAGCCTCCGCGCCGGTTTCGAATTGGAGTTTTGCCAAGCGGGCGTAGAGGCCATCCTTGGCGACAAGGGTCTTGTGCGTGCCTTCCTCGACCAAGCGGCCATTGTCGAGAACGAGAATCCGGCTGGCCTTGAGGACAGTCGCGAGGCGATGCGCGATCACGAGGGTCGTGCGTTCCGACATCACTTTTTCGAGAGCGGTCTGGACCATGGCCTCGTTCTCGGAATCGAGCGCGGATGTCGCTTCGTCGAGAAGGAGGACCGGCGCCTCCTGCAAAATCGCCCGCGCGATGGCGATCCGCTGCCGCTGCCCGCCCGACAAAGTCACGCCGCGCTCGCCAGCGAGCGTCGCGTAGCCATCTGGCAAGGCCTCGATGAAATCGCCGGCGGCGGCCTTGTTTGCCGCGTGCCGGACCGCTTCATCGCTCGCGCCGGGGGCGCCATAACGGATATTGTCGGCGATCGAGGCGGCGAAGATCACCGGGTCCTGCGGAACGCTCTTGATTCGCCGCCGCAACTCCGCCGGATCGGCGCTCTTGATGTCGATGCCATCAAGCAGAATCCGGCCCGAGGAGGGATCGTAGAACCGCGAGAGAAGTTGAAACAGAGTGGTCTTGCCGGCGCCGGATGGTCCAACAATGGCGATCGTTTCTCCGGGCGCTATCTTGAAGGACAGGCCGTGCAAGGCGGAGTCCCGCGGCCTTGCCGGATAGGCGAAGGTGACCGTCTCGAAGGTGATTTCGCCGCGGCTGGGCACCGGCAGCGCGGCGGGTTTGGGCGGCGCGACGATCTTCGGGCGGACGCCAAGAATTTCGGCAATCCGGCCGGCCGAACCACCGGCGGCGGCGATCTCGCCCCAGACTTGGCTCAATTCGCTCAATGCGCCAGCAGCCAAAATGGCGTAGAGCACGAATTGCGACAAAAGACCGCCTGTCATGCGGCCCGAGAGAACGTCCCGCGCGCCAAACCAAAGCACGCCCACGATGCTCGCGAAAACGAGGAATATGACAATAATCGTGAGCGCCGCGCGTGCTAGGGCGGCGTTGCGGGCGGCGGCATAGGCTTCCTCCACGGCCGCGCCAAACCGGCGGCCAGCCGCGGGCTCGGCGCCAAAGGCCTGCATGACGCGGACGGCTCCGAGGCTTTCCGCGGCATAGGCGCTAGCCTCGGCGAGTGTATCCTGCGCCGCGCGCGACCGCTTGCGCACCAGGCGGCCGGAGCCCACGAGTGGCAGCACGATGACGGGAATGGCAATCAGCACCGCGGCGGAAAGCTTCGGGCTCGTATAGACCATCAAGCCGATCGCGCCGGCGAACAGGAAGAAATTACGCAATGCGACCGCCGCCGTGGAGCCAAAAGCGGATTTCATCTGCGTCGTATCGGCGGTGAGCCTGGAGAGGAGTTCGCCGGTTCGCGCGGTATCGAAAAACTCGGCGTCGAGCGAGCAAAGATGCCGGAAGACATCGGCCCGAAGGTCGGCGACGACACGCTCCCCGAGAGTCGTCACGAAATAAAACCGCGCTCCCGAAGCCAGCGCGAGAACCCCGGCGACCGCGATGAGCCCAAAAAAATATGTGTTGATCAAGCCCGCGCTTTCAGCCGAAAAGCCGAAATCGATCATGCGCCTGATCGCCAGCGGCACCGCCAGGGTCGCCGCCGCCGCCGCCGTCACGGCGATAAGCGCTCCGGCGATGCGCGGCTTATAGCGCAAAAGATAGGGCGCGAGCTGCAAAAGCGCGCGTGGGGAGGGTTTTTGCCCGGGCCCGGCGGATTTCGCCGTGGGGGAGGAAGAGTTGTTCATTCCGCGACTATAGCAAGAACTTAGGCGCTGGAACGCGAAATTTTCCCCGCCCCGGGCGGTCCTTGCGTTCCCTCTATCGCGAGTGGGGCGGCCGCGCGTTGGTTGAATTAGTCATGAATATCAAGCGGATTGCCGAAACCGCGAGATTAAGGGATATTCCCAGCCCGCCAAGAGGGCTTACAAATCGCGGCCAATCCCGTGATCGGGAAACACTCTTCTTCGCGGAATTGGAGCATGCCGGAATCGAATAATTCAGGCACTTTGTCCGTGACATGGTCTAAGCAGATATGAAGGTTGCAACGATTCCAGCGGAGGCCGGGCGGCGTGGCGGGTGACAAGGTTCTGGTCACGGGGACTTCGGGCTTCGTCGGGTCCGCCGTGGCACGCGCGCTGATCGGCTCCGGCTATCATGTCCGCGCCTTGCTGCGGAAAACCAGCAAGCGGGTGAATCTCGCGGGCCTCGACGTCGAGATCGTGGAAGGCGACATGTGCGACGCGGCCGCGGTCGCGCGAGCCATGGCGGGCGCCCGTTTCTTGTTCCATGTCGCCGCCGATTACCGGCTCTGGGCGCGCAAGCCGGACGAGATTTTATGGAACAACCGGGAGGGGACAAGGCTTCTCATGCAGGCGGCGCTCGCCGAGGGCGTGGAGCGAATCGTCTATACGAGCAGCGTGGCGACGATCGCCTGCACGCAAGATGGCGGGCAGGCCGACGAGACGATGCGGCTGAGCCCGTCCGGCGCGATTGGAGCTTATAAACAAAGCAAGGTTGCCGCCGAGCTGGTCGTCGAAGCAATGATCGCCCGCGATCGTTTGCCGGCCATCATCATCCATCCGACGGCGCCGATTGGGCCGCGCGACCAAAAACCGACGCCGACAGGCCGGGTCGTCATCGAGGCGGCATCCGGCCGCATACCGGGTTTTGTCGACACCGGGCTCAATCTCGTGCATGTCGACGATGTCGCAAGCGGGCATCTCGCCGCCTTGCGGTTTGGCACGCCCGGCGAACATTACATTCTCGGCGGCCAAAATGTGCTGCTCGCGGAGTTTCTTGGCCAAATCGCGATCATGTGCGGCCGCCACCCGCCCAAGCTTCGCCTGCCGCGCCCGCTGCTCTATCCCTGCGCCGTCGCGGCGGAAGCCATGGCGCAAGTGACGCGGCGCGAGCCTTTCCTGACAATCGATGGACTGCGCATGTCGAAGCACCGGATGTTCTTTACCTCGGCGAAAGCCGAACGCGACCTCGGCTACAAGGCGAGACCCTATCGCGAGGCGCTCAAGGACGCCTTGGCGTGGTTTCGCGACAATGGGCAATTGCGATGACCCCGGACTTGCCGCTTGAACCGTCGAAGACGCACCGGGGCGAAAACTTCCCCGTCGCCTCCATGCTGATCGCGCCAAAACATCGCGCCGCGATCCTTGCCTATTACCGTTTCGCCCGCGGCGCCGACGATGTCGCCGACAGTCCTTCGCTCTCGCCGGATGCCAAGCTCGCCGGACTCGATCAATTCGAGGCGACGCTGACGGGGCGGAGCGATACGATCGAAGCCGCGCTGCCGCTGCGCGAAGCACTGGCCGCGCGGAAACTTTCCCCCCGTCACGCGCTCGATCTGCTGCGCGCCTTTCGCATGGACGCGGTCAAACAGCGCTACGCGAACTGGTCCGAACTGATGGACTATTGCGCCTATTCGGCGGCGCCGGTCGGCCGCTTCGTTCTCGACGTGCATGGCGAGAGCGAATCCACCTGGCCCGCCTCGGACGCGCTATGCACCGCGCTCCAGGTCATTAATCATCTGCAAGATTGCGGCGCCGATTATCGCAACCTCGATCGCGTTTATGTTCCGCAAGATGGGCTCGCCGCGCAGGGCATCGGAGCGGACGCGCTCGGCGCGGAAAAAGCCTCGGGGGCTTTGCGCGCGGTTTTGCGGGGCGTCACCCAGCAGAACGCGCCGCTGGTGGCGTTGGGCGGCTGCCTTCCGGCGCAGGTCCGCGATATCCGGCTCTGCCTGGAAACCGCCGTGATCGCCCGCCTCGCCGGCAAACTGAATTCCCTGCTGCTCGATCGCGATCCGTTGAGCGAGCGGGTTCATTTGGGGAAGGCCCGCACGCTTGCCTTTACGAGCATCGGCGCCGCGGAGGGGCTGCGAGCGTTCTTCCGGCCGCGTCAGGCCGCGGCGGCGCGGACCGGTGGTGCATGAGCGGCGCGACTTCGGCGGCCGCCAACGCCGATGCGTCGGCGAGCGCGCGCGGCAGCTCCTTCAATGCGGCGATGCGTATACTTCCACGCCCGCGCCGCGAGGCAATGTTTGAAATCTATGCCTTCTGCCGTGCCGTCGACGATATCGCGGATGAAGCGGGGCCGCGCCGCGCCCGCCGTGAAGCACTCGCCAAATGGCGCCGCGATATCGACTTGCTCCACACCCGGATCGAGCCGCCAAATCAGCGGTTGCGAGGCCTCGGCAAGGCCATTCATGCCTTCGGTCTGCGGCGGGAAGATTTTGACGCCGTGATCGACGGCATGGAGATGGATGTCGACGCCGATATAAAGGCGCCGAGTCTTGCGACGCTCGATCTTTACTGCGACCGGGTGGCGAGCGCGGTCGGCCGCCTTTCCGCCCGCGCCTTCGGGATGCCGGAGGCGAGAGGCGTGGACCTCGCGCATCATCTTGGCCGCGCCCTGCAACTCACCAATATCTTGCGGGATCTCGACGAGGACGCCGCCATCGGCCGGCTCTACCTGCCTCGCGAGGATCTTGACGCGGCGGGCGTCAGCGAGACGGAGCCGCGCGGGGTTCTCGGCAATCGCGCGCTGGCGCTTGCCTGCGCGCCCACCATTGCACGGGCAAAGGCGCATTTCGCCGAGGCTGACCGGATCATGGCGCAATGTTCGCGCGCAAGCGTGCGCGCGCCAAGAATCATGGCGGATGTCTATCGTGCCATTCTCGCCCGCTTGGAAAAGCGCGGCTTCGCGCCGCCGCGCCAGCCCATTCGCACGCCCCGCCTTCGCGTCCTCCTGGCGATTTTGCGTTACGGGCTCGTTTAGTGGCCAAGCCCGTAGTTCATGTCATCGGCGCCGGGCTTGCCGGGCTCGCGGCGGCGGTGCGCCTTGCCGGCGGGCCGCGCGACATCGTGCTGCACGAGGCCGCTCGCCAGGCGGGCGGACGCTGCCGGTCCTATTATGACCCGGTGCTCGGGATGACGATCGACAATGGCAATCATTTGCTTCTGTCGGGGAATCATGATGCGCGGGAATTCCTGGCCACGATCGGCGCCGGGGAACAATTGGCGGGGCCAGCCGAAGCGGATTTTGCTTTCTGCGATCTTGCAACCTTGGAGCGATGGCGGTTGCGCCCGAATGCCGGGCCAATTCCTTGGTGGATTTTCGCCGCCAGCCGGCGGGTGCCTGGCACCGGCCCGCGCGATTATCTTGGCCTCCTGCGGCTTCTCGTTCCCGGCAAGGACGCCCCTATCGGCACGCTGATGCGCGGCGGTGGAGTGCTTTACGAGCGGCTGTGGCGGCCGTTTTTTCTCGCCGCCTTGAATACCGATCCCATCGAAGGCTCATCGCATCTTGCGAGCGCCGTGGTGCGGGAAACGCTCGCCAAGGGAGGCCGCGCCTGCCGCCCCTTGGTCGCGGCCCACGGCCTGGCGGCGGCCTTCATCGATCCGGCGCTGGAGTATCTCGCCAAACGCGGCGCCAAGATCCATTTCGAGCACAGGCTGCGCGGAATCGATTTTGCCAAGGGCCGGGCCAACGCCCTCGATTTTGGCGGCGCCGTGTTGCCGCTCGGCGCGGCGGACAAAATCATTCTCGCGGTTCCGCCCTACGCCGCCGAAAACCTTGTGCCAGGGCTGCAAACGCCAAAAGCTTACCGCGCGATCGTCAATGCGCATTTTAAAATCGCGCCGCCGCCCGGTTTCCCGCCGCTGATTGGCATTGTCAACGGCACCATCGAATGGCTATTTGCGTTTCCGGGCAGGTTATCGGTTACGATCAGCGGCGCCGACCGCCTCCTCGACGTTGCCCGCGAAGACCTCGCCGAAACCATTTGGGCGGAAGTTGCAAAAGTGACACAGATTGAAAAACCGCTGCCGCCATGGCAGATCATTAAGGAGAAGCGGGCGACGTTCGCCGCGACGGTTGCGGGAAACAAGCGCCGTCCCGGCACGGGTACGGCCTTCCCCAATCTGCTGCTCGCGGGAGATTGGACGGCGACGGGACTACCCGCGACGATCGAAGGGGCGATTCGTTCCGGCCATCGGGCAGCCGGTATGATCGTGGCATCGCAGTGAGATAAGGGGCGGCCGGGATGGAAGAGATGGACGGCGTGACCGGGCTTGCCGCGAGGGCGGATTTGAAACTTGCCCAAACCGGCGAGCTTGCCGAAATCGACGCCGCGATTTCCCGGGCCAGCCAAGCGCTTTTGGCCACCCAGCGCGCCGATGGGCATTTCGTTTTTGAGCTCGAAGCCGATGTGTCGATTCCGGCGGAATATATTCTCTTCAAGCATTTTCTGGGCGAGCCCGCCGATGCCGGGCTTGAAGCCAAGATCGCAACCTTTATCCGGCGCCGGCAGGCGGCGCACGGCGGCTGGCCGCTGTTCACCGATGGCGCCTTTAACATCAGCAGCAGCGTCAAGGCCTATTTCGCGCTGAAGATGATTGGCGATTCGTCCGAGGCGGATCATATGCGGAGCGCCCGCGCCGCGATCCTGGCGCATGGCGGCGCCGCGAACGCCAATGTCTTTACGCGGTCGCTGCTGGCGCTCTTCGGCGCCGTGCCCTGGCGCGGCATCCCGGTCATGCCGGTCGAGATTTTGCTTTTGCCGCGCTGGTTTCCGTTCCACATGACCAAAATCTCCTACTGGAGCCGTGCGGTTCTCACGCCGCTCGTGGCCGTGAACGCGCTCAAGCCGCGGGCGCGAAATCCACGCAATGTCACCATCGAGGAACTCTTCGTCGAACCGCCGGACAGGGTTCGCCATTGGCCCGGCGGGCCGCGGCAAAAATTTCCCTGGACGGCGCTGTTTGGCGCGCTGGACAAGGTTTTGCGTTGGTCGGAGCCTTATTTCCCCAAGATCTTGCGCAAGCGGGCGATCGATAAAGCGGTTGCCTTCGTCGAAGAGCGATTGAACGGCGAGGATGGGCTCGGCGCGATCTACCCCGCGATGGCGTACTCGGCGATCATGTTCGACACACTTGGCTATGGACGGCATGACCCAAGGATGGTCCAAGTGATGACCGCGATCCACAGACTGCTCGTCATTAAGGAAGACGAGGCTTATTGCCAGCCCTGCGTCTCGCCGGTGTGGGACACCGGGCTTGCCTGCCACGCGCTGATGGAAGCGGGCGGCGAGGCAACCGCGGCGCCGGTTCGCGCCGGGCTCGCCTGGCTCGAACCGCTGCAAATTACCGGTGTGGCCGGAGATTGGGCCGTGCATAAGCCGCATGTGCGGCCGGGCGGTTGGGCATTCCAATATGCCAATGCTTATTATCCCGATGTCGACGATACCGCTGTCGTCGCGATGGCGATGGACCGCGCGGACCGGGGCGGACTCGCCTACAAGGACGCGATCGCGCGCGGGCGCGAATGGATCGAAGGCCTGCAAAGCGCCAACGGCGGCTGGGGCGCCTTCGATTCAGACAATGACCATGATTATTTGAACTATATTCCGTTTGCCGATCACGGCGCCTTGCTCGACCCGCCGACCGCGGATGTCACGGCCCGCTGTCTTTCCATGCTGGGCCAGCTTGGCGAGGTGCCGGCGGCCAATCCCGTGGCCGCGCGCGGCGTCGATTATCTCCTGCGAACGCAGGAGAAAGACGGCAGCTGGTTCGGCCGCTGGGGGATGAATTACATCTATGGAACGTGGTCGGTGCTTTGCGCATTTAATGCCATACGGCGCGATCCGAAGAGCGCGGATGTGCAAAAAGCCGCCGCCTGGCTGAAAAGCATCCAGAACAAAGACGGCGGCTGGGGCGAGGGGGGCGAGAGTTACGCGCTGGAGTATGCGGGCTACTGTCCGGCGCCAAGCACGCCGTCACAGACGGCATGGGCCTTGCTTGGGTTGATGGCCGCCGGCCTGGTCGAGGACAAAGCGGTCACTTTGGGGGTGCGCTATCTTGCGCGGACCCAGGCGGAGGGTGGATTTTGGAAGGAAGAGCGTTTCACCGCGACGGGCTTTCCCCGGGTCTTTTTTCTGCGCTATCACGGCTACGCGAAATATTTCCCGCTTTGGGCGATGGCGCGCTACCGCAATCTCAAAAGTGGCAACCGGCATCCCGTGCTGGCGGGTATGTGACCGGCATGCGGGTCATCGCCGTCACAGGTCTGAGGACGGAAGCGAGGATTGCCGCCGGGCCGCGAGTCCATGCCATCGCGGGTGGCGGCGACGCCTTGGGACTTGCGCGCGCCTTGGAAGCAGCCGTCGCGAGGAAGCCATCGGCCATCATCAGTTTTGGCGTCGCGGGCGGGTTGGCGCCGGAACTTGCGCCGGGCGCGATGCTGATCGGGCGCGCGATCATCGGCGAAGACGGCGAGCGCTATGACAGCGATCCGGTTTGGTCTAAGTGGCTTTCCGATGCCCTCGGCGGCGCCA
>ODAK010002188.1_pt1 | contig 20659 bp, 13 predicted proteins | sample 1539591 | NCBI WGS metagenome assembly ODAK01 (sample SAMEA3539303, study PRJEB22396) | soil metagenome | biome: tundra; feature: field; material: soil | place: USA | collected 2010-05 | depth 0.15 m | reverse complement strand
TTGACCTCGATCTTGGCGGTGCCGTCGGTGACGTCCCGTCGACGGACGGGACCGCGCCGGCGGGTACTGCCGGGACGGGGTGGGCGTCGTGCCAAACAGGGTCTCCTCGAAGCGGATCGGGCGGTTGGCGAGCGTATCACGGAGCCGTTCCCTGGTAACGTCGTGTCGATGGCGGCCCGAGATCAATCTCCGTTCCTCACTGCCTTGCGCGAGCGCGTGCTTGTTTTCGACGGCGCCATGGGGACCAGCCTGCAGTCCGAGAACCCCGGACTCGACGACTTCGGCGGCCCGAAGCTCGAGGGCTGGATGGACGGTCTCGCGATCCACGCGCCGCAGGTGGTCGAGCGCGTCCATCGCAGTTTCCTCGACGCTGGCTGCGACGTCATCGAGACCTGCACCTTCCAGGCGACACGCCCGCGCCTCGAGGAATGGGGCCAGGGCGACGTGACCACCGACCTCAACGTCTCGGCCGCGCGCCTCGCGCGAAGGGTTGCGGACGAGTACGCGGCCGACGGCCGGCCGCGGTTCGTCGCCGGGAGCATGGGTCCGACCGGGTTCCTGCCCGCGTCGAGCGATCCCGCCATGAGCCGGCTCGGGTTTGCCGACCTGGTGCCGGTGTACCGCGAGCAGGCCGCGTCGCTCATCGAGGGTGGCGTCGACGTCCTCATCATCGAAACGCAGCAGGACATCCTCGAGACCAAGGCCGCCGTCTTCGGCGCCCGCGCCGCGGCCGCGGCGGCAAGCCGCCCGGTCGCGATCATGACGACGGTGTCGCTCGACGTCACCGGCAGGATGCTGCTCGGAACCGACGCCGCGGCGGTGCTCACCATCCTCGAGTCGCTCCATGTCGACGTCATCGGGTTCAACTGCTCGACCGGCCCCGAGCACATGCGCGAACCGATCCGCTACATCACATCGCACACAACGCTCCCGGTTGCGTGCATCCCCAACGCCGGACTCCCGATCAACGTCGAAGGCCGCGCCCATTACCCGCTGCAACCGGTCCCCATGGCCACGGAGCTGGCGAGTTTCGTCAGCGAGTACGGGGTCAGCGTGGTCGGCGGATGTTGCGGATCGACTCCCGAGCACATCCGGGAGCTGGTCGCGCATGTCGGCGCGGTGTCGCGGGGTCGGGTGACCCCGGATGTCGAGCCGCGCCTCGCGAGCAGCATGCATGCGATCGAGCTGCGTCAGCAGCCGGCGCCGTTGCTCATCGGCGAGCGAGTCAACGCGCAGGGATCGCGCGCGATCAAGCGCCTCCTCCTCGCTGACGATTACGACGGCATCCTCGGCATCGCCCGCACGCAGGTGGAAGGCGGTGCGCACGCACTCGACCTCTGCGTCGCCGTGACCGAGCGCAGCGATGAGGTGGAGCAGATGCAGACGGTCGTCAAGACGCTGCAGATGAGCATCGACGCGCCGCTGGTCATCGACAGCACCGACGCGGACGTCATCAAAGCAGCGCTCGAGGTGTACCCGGGTCGGGGCATCGTCAACAGCGTCAACCTCGAGAACGGGCGCATCCGGTGCGATGCGGTGCTGCCGTCGGTTCGCGACCACGGCGCGTGCGTCATCGCGCTCACCATCGACGAGCAGGGCATGGCGCGGACCGCGGAGCGCAAGGTCGAGATCGCGCGGCGCATCCACGACCTCGCACGTGATGAGTTCGGCCTGAGCGCAGAGCAGCTGATCTTCGATGCGCTCACGTTCACGCTCGCAACCGGCGAGGCGGAGTGGATCGACTCGGCGCACGAGACCATCGACGGCATCCGCGCCATCAAGCGCGAACTGCCCGGCGTGCTCACCGTGCTCGGCGTGTCCAACGTGTCGTTCGGCCTCGCGCCGCACACCCGTCCAGTGCTCAACAGTGTGTTCCTGCACCACTGCGTGGAGGCGGGACTCGATGCCGCGATCATCAACCCGACCCACGTCGTCCCCTATGGCGAGATCGATCCGCAGGCCCGCCGCCTCGCCGAGGATCTCGTGTTCAACAGCACACCAGACGCGCTGACCAAATTCATCGCGCATTTCGATGACGGCGCGTCTGCCGGCGGCGCCAGCGGCCTGCCCGAGACCGCGGATCCCTACGAGGGGATGTCCACCGTGGAGCGCATCCACGCGCAGATCCTGCACCGGCGCAAGGACGGCATCGAGGAGCAGATCGACCTCGCGTTGCGTGAGCTCGACGCCGTGACCGTCTTGAACACGGTGCTGCTGCCCGCGATGAAGGATGTCGGCGACAGGTTCGGCTCCGGCGAGCTCATCCTGCCCTTCGTGCTCCAGAGCGCCGAGGTGATGAAGCGTGCGGTCGCGCACCTCGAGCAGTATCTCGAGAAGCGCGAGGGGTACACGAAAGGGAAGGTCGTGCTCGCCACCGTGTACGGCGATGTGCACGACATCGGCAAGAATCTCGTCAACACGATTCTCAGCAACAACGGCTATACGGTGTTCGACCTCGGCAAGCAGGTGCCGCTCAACACGATCATCGACAAGGCGCTCGAGGTGGATGCCGATGCGATCGGACTGTCGGCCCTGCTGGTGAGCACGAGCAAGCAGATGCCGGCGTGCGTCAAGGAGCTCGACGAGCGCGGGCTGCGCTATCCGCTCATCATCGGCGGAGCCGCGATCAACCGCGGGTTCGGTCGCCGCATCCTGTATCTCGACCAGGACCGCGCGTACGAACCCGGAGTCTTCTACTGTAAGGACGCATTCGAAGGACTGGAAACCGTCGATCAGCTGCTCGACCCGGATCGGCACGATGCGCTGTTGACGCGCGTGCACGAGGAGGCTCGCATCCATCGTGTGCGCGAGCACGAGAAGCTCGAGCGTCGCAACGCCGCCGCAGCCGGGGCCGCTGCACTGCCGGCGCGGAGCACGGTGCGCCGCAACGCGCCGATTCCGACTGTGCCGTTCTGGGGTGCGCGCGTGCTGCGCGACATTCCCATCTGGGACGTCTACCCGTTCATCGACCGAAACTCGCTCTACAAGATGAGCTGGCAGTTCCGGGGCGTCCGCGACCCTGCCAAGTGGGACGAGTTGCTGCGCACGGAGCTCGAACCGCGTCTCCAACGCTCGATGGAGGAGGCGGTCAGCGAGGGCTGGCTGCAGCTCGAGGCCGTGTACGGATACTGGCCGGCGCTCGCCGATGGCGACACGGTTGTCGTCTACGACACTGGCGACATCGACGCCGAGCTCGGACGGTTCAAATTCCCGCGGCAGTCGGAGCAGCATCGCCTCTGCCTCGCGGACTACATCAGGCCCGCTGAGGATGCCGCTGACGGCGAGCGCGACGTCATCGCGCTGCAGGTGGTGACCACGGGGCCCGGCGCTTCGGAGCTCTCCAACCGCCTCCAGGTCGACGGCGCGTACGACGACATGCTCCGCATTCACGGCTTCGCCACTCAGATGGCGGAGGCCACCGCGGAGTACGTCCACCATCGCATCCGCAGGGAGCTCCGCCTCGGCGAGGACCAGGGGCGCCGCTACTCGTGGGGCTACCCGTCCTGCCCGGACCTCGAGGACCATGAAATCCTCATGAAGATCGTCCCCGCCTCGGAGATCGGGGTCACGCTCACCGAGGGGTATCAGTTCGTGCCGGAACAGTCGACCGGGGCGATCGTCATGCACCACCCGGAGGCGCGGTACTTCGCGGTCTACGGAGGCGCGGCCGTCGAGGAAGACGCTCCGGGCGCGCCAGAGCGGTTCTCACCGCGGCGCGGACCTGACGAAGAGCCGGGTCGAAGGTCTGAGGCCGCGTCTTAGACGCTGACCGCGGCGTACATGCGCGCAAGGTGAGTCGGCGACGATTCACGCCTGACGCTGCCGTACCCGGATCGGTCAGAAGACCCGCTATACAGGGGCGGTGGCCTCGTATCTGATCCGACGCTCGGTCCAGGGCGTCGTCACGCTGTGGGTGACCTGGTCCCTGGTCTTCGTCGCCTACTTCGTTGCGCCGGAAGACCCGGCCGCGGAGCTGTGCCGGCCCGGTTGCCCCCAGGTGTTCCTCCAGAGAATCCGCGAGAGCCTCGGCCTCAACCATCCGCTCTGGCAGCAGTATCTCGACTACTTCGGTCGCATCCTTCATGGCAACCTCGGGTACTCGTATGGGAGCGGCGCGCCGGTGTCGTCCATCGTGCTCCGCGCTCTCCCCGTCGACATCTCGCTCGCTGTTCCGGCCGGGATCATCTGGATCGGTGTCGGTCTGAGCGTCGGAACCATTGCGGCTCGACGTCCGAACAGCCGTCGTGCCTGGGCTGCAACGCTCTTCGTGTTCGCCGGTCTCTCCATCCCCACCTTCATCTTCGGGGTCGCGCTCATCTACCTCTTCGGAGGCGTCCTGATCCCGGGGATCCACCTCTTTCCACGCCCGGGCGAGAGCTGGACGCCATTCTTGGTCAGTCCACTGGAGTGGGCGCACGGCCTGATCCTTCCCTGGATCACGCTGGCGTTCGTGTCGTCCGCCACCTACGTTCGGCTCTGGCGCAGCTCGCTGCGCGACGTCCTGGGACAGGAGTACATCACGGCGGCGCGGGCCAGAGGAATACCCGAGCGGCGGATCACGTACCGCCACGCGCTGAGAGCGGCGATCTCTCCGATCATGATCCAGTTCGGTGTCGACCTCGCCACCGTGCTCGGCGGCGCAATCGTCACCGAGGTGGTCTTCCAGCTCCCCGGATTGGGAAGGACGATGGTCCAGGCCATCCTCAGCGAGGACCGACCGGTCGTCCAGGGAGCTGTCATCGCCACGTCTGCCTTCATCGTGGTTGCCAGCATCGCGGTGGACGTCCTCCACACCCTCATCGATCCCAGGATCCGCACCTAGCTGTGCCTGTGGAGCCGGCGTCTACTCCGCGTAACGCCTGATGCGCTGATCCTCCTCGCCGTGCTCGCTCTGGTACAGCGAGCAGGATTCGGGCTCGGACACGCACGGCGGTACCGGGTGACGCCCGGTGAACTTGTGGGTCCGCCGATCAACATGGCAGTCGGCCTTGTAGCGCGTGAGCAGCCCGAACGGTCCGGCGCTCTCCCTGATGATTTGCTCGAGGTACGGGCAGCGGCGGCCACGCGGTCGAGACGGCGCCGACTGGCGCTGCGGCTCAGGCCGGCCGCGAGGTGGCGGCGGTGGTTCTGCTCGCATCGACCCCCCGAGTGTAGAACTCCTTACGGGGCGAGCATCGACTGGATGCGCGACGCGAGTTCCTTGATCTTGAAGGGCTTGGCGAGCGTCTGGACGTTGCCGTACGCCTCGAGCTTCGGGGCGGTCGACGCGTTCACCAGCGCGCTGACCACGAGCACCTTGGGATCACTGCCGTGATCGGAGCGGATCCGTTCGAGCACCTGCGTGCCGGAGAGATCCCCGGGCAGCATCAGATCGAGCAGGACCAGGTCCGGTTCGAAGTCGACGAATGCCGCGAGGCCTTCGTCACCGCTCTTGGCCACCTTCACCTCGTAGCCCTCCATCGTGCAGAGCAGAGATTCGATGTCGGCGAGCGCGTAGTAGTCCTCGATGATCAGGACTTTCTTCATGGCGGTACTCGTCGCTGGGCTCATTTTGGGATCCAGCCGAATATAGCACGGGCGTTTCCGAGATCCCGGGGGGGTGTGACCAACCCGTCACCACCGAGCGCACCCCCGGCACAACCGCGCCATCCAGCGCCGTCGCAATCAGATCGTGCGGTCGATGAGCGTCCCGGTTCCGAGACCGCCGCCGCAGCACATCGTCTGCAGACCGTAGCGACCGTCGCGGCGCTCGAGCTCGTGCAGCAGCGTGGTCATCAGTCGCGCGCCACTGGCGCCGAGCGGGTGGCCGAGCGCGATGGCCCCGCCATTGACGTTCACGCGGTCCATGTCCGGGTGATGCTCGTGCTCCCACGCCAGCACCACCGGCGCGAAGGCCTCGTTGACCTCGAAGAGATCGATGTCGTCGATCGTCAGGCCGGACTGGCGCAGGATGTTCGTCGTCGCCGGGATCGGCCCGGTCAGCATCGTCACGGGATCCACGCCCACAACGGTCTGGGCGGCGATGCGGGCACGTGGCGTGATCCCGAGCGCTGTCGCCCGTTCGAGTGACATGAGGAGCACCGCTGCGGCCCCATCGGTGATCTGGGAGCTGTTGCCCGCGTGCAGGATCCCGTCCGGCTTGAACGCGGGCTGCAGCGATGCGAGGGACTCGGCGGTGGTATCCGGGCGGATCCCCTGATCCTGGCTGATCACGCGGCCGTCGCCATTGGCGCCGACGACGACCGGAGCGATCTCTCGGTCGAACCGCCCGCTCGCCTGAGCCTCGCCGGCGCGGCGCTGCGACCGCGCCGCGAACTCGTCGGCCTGCTCGCGGGTGATGTGCCACATCTCGGCGATCATCTCGGCCGAGATCCCCTGCGGCACGAGGTTGTAGGCCTCGAGCAACTCGGGTGGGAACGGCGTTCCCGGACCCTGGAACATCGTCGTTCCCAAGGGAATCCGGCTCATGCTCTCGACGCCGGCCGCGATGGTGACGTCGCACACGCCCGACTGGATCAGGTTGGCCGCGAAGTGGATCGCCTGCTGCGACGACCCGCACTGGCGGTCGACCGTGGTCGCGGGCACCTCGATCGGGAAGCCGGCGGCAAGGACTGCCTGGCGCCCGATGTTCACCGCCTGCTCGCCGGTCTGCATCACGCACCCGAAGATGACGTCCCCGACCATCGCGGGATCGACTCCGGCTCGGGTCGTCACCTCGCGCAACACGTGAGCGGCGAGGATGACCGGATGCACGTCACGGAGATCACCGTTGCGCTGGTTGCCGCGGCCCATCGGGGTCCGCACCGCTTGGACGATCACGACCTCAGTCATGTTTGCACCTGTTCTTTGGTTGGGCCGCCAACCTTAGCAGCGAGGGCCACGTCATCCGCCGAAGCGGTAGACGCTTTCAAGCACGGGTCGCGGCGCCGAGGGGTCGAAAGCGTTCGCCGGTCCCCGCTCACCGGCGACAAGCCTCCAGCCGCTCGGAGGCGAGGAGTCGAACGCGCTCAGGACGAGGATGTCCCCACTTGAGGGGTGACCGGCGTAGAGCGCGTCCGGGGAGATCACCTGCATCCCCAGCGATGCCAGTCCCGGAGTTGCGTCATCGGTCTCATCCTGCTTTGGCGGCGGCGGCGGATATGAGAAGAATGCCTCGATGTAGGGCTGATCGAGATCGTCCGAGAGATACACGGGGTGCGCGCCGGCGAGGTCGCGCGCGGTGGTGATCGCCGCGATCTCGCCGGCGTCGAAATCGATCGCCGCACGGTTCGGATACGCGCCATAGAGGTCGGCGGTGAAGACCGCGGCCTGAGCGATGAGTCCGGCTGCGAGCGCGCCGACGGCGGCGCGGCCGAGCCCGACCCGGCCGGCAAGGAAGCCGCGGATTCCGTCGGCGCCGAGCACCGCGAGGATCACCAGGAACGGGAGCATCCCCGAGGAGCGGAGCGCGTGCGGCGTCCCATTGTTGGTCAACGCCGCCGCGATCGGGGCGAGCACGATGCCCGTGACCAGGAATCGCACGAGCGGCTCCCGGCGCCGCTGCCAGCAGACCACCACGCCGGCGATGAGTAGCGGCGCCATCACCCAGAGCAGCATCCCCCCGATCTCCGTGTTCTGGCGTGGATTCGCGTCGCCCTGGAGGAACAGGAAGCTGGGGTTGAAATACGAGAGGTAGTTCACCAGGAAGCGATCGATGACGGTCCCCAGCGGCGCACCGTCGGCCCAGATGCTGATGGCGGCAAAGCGCCCGGTCAGCGCTCCGGGGTTGAGCAGGGCGTAGATGCCCAGCACGACGTATCCGGCGGCGATGGGCACGAGCGCTCGCCACCAGCCGGGCGCACGGGCCAGCCCCCAGGCGATCGCCAGCACCGCGGCGAGCAGGAGCACCTCGAGCCGCGCGGTGGTGTACCCGTAGATGGCCACGGCCAGGAAGACGCCGGCAATCCCGAAGCGGCGCGGGGTCGTCCGGGGCCCGACCAGGCACCAGAGCGCGGCCGAGAGCAGCGCGAGCATCGAGATGGTCTCGAAACCCACCCGGCTCTCGATGACCAGCCATGGGGTGAACCCGATGATCGCGAGGGTCCCGAGCGTGATGAGACGCGACCCGGTCATGCGCCACGCGGCCGCGGTGAGGAACCCCACCACCGCGAGCCCGAACAGCGCCGCCGGGAACCGCTCGACCGCGACGGTCAGGGGGAGGAACCGGACCAGCGCCGCTACAGAGTAGACGTAGATCGGGTTCTTGTACTCGCCAAACGCCTCAAAGAAGAGGGGCACGTGGATGCCGTGCTCATCGACGCCGAAGTGCGCGATCGTCCACGCGTTGTAGCCGATCGAGGCCTCGTCGACGTAGAGACCGGGCGGTGACCCGGCAAGGTCGACGAGGTTGCGGACCACCACCAGCACCGCGACGGCGGCGATGGCGCCGGCCCAGAGCCGGCGGTGCAACCGGTCCGCGTCCGGTTCAGTCTTCACGCATGCGCGGCGGCGACGAAGTCGGCGAAGAGCCGTCGCGCCCAGTCGCGCTCGAGGTACAGCTCCTCCGGATGGCACTGCAGCCCGATGACGAATCGACGCCCGGGGTGCTCCACCGCCTCGACGAGCCCGTCGTGCGCGCGGGCTGTGATGACGAGGTCGCGGCCCAGGTCGCGCAGCGCCTGGTGATGCATGCTGTTGACCTCGACATGACGGGAGCCGGCGATGACGCGCAGTCGCGATTCGGGAATCACGTCGATGTTGTGCGTGAGCTCCTGGCGCGAGCCGTCCTGGGAATGGTTGTGCTCGGTGGCGCCCTGCGTTCCGACGTCCTGCCAGAGCGTCCCCCCGAGGGCGACGTTGAGGACCTGCGCACCCCGGCAGATCGCGAGCACCGGCTTGTCGGCCTCGAGCGCCCAGCGCGCCAGCAGCATCTCCGCACGGTCGAGATCGTGGTCCACCTCGACGGCGCAATCGGCGCGAGTCTCCTCGCCGTACAGAATCGGTTCAACATCGGGTCCGCCCGCGAGGCAGAGTCCGTCGCAGAGGTCGAAGAGCTCGCGGAGCCGGTCTTCGGACAGCGACGAGCTGATCCCGAGTGGCGTCCCGCCGGCGCCCTCCAGCGCATCGAAATATGCGCGGTTGCGCGCGAGGTCCGCGGGCAGGCCTTTCTCGTGCAGCACCCGCAGGGTGATGCCGATCAACGGCGATCGCGTCATGGCAAGGCTTTCCCGATGTGTGTCTAGGACGTGAAGCTGAAACGCCCGATATGCAGCCAGGATGACAGTACCCCGGATTCGCCCTCGCCGAGCTCGAGCCGCCGCTCCCGGCTCACCTGCAGCACGCGGGCGAGGGCGTCGACGATGCTCTGGGTGAAGCGCAGGTCCTTGACGGGCCTCGTGATCTCGCCATGCTCGATGAGGAACGTCCCCTCACGAGTCATCCCGGTGATGACCGTGCGCAACGGGTGGACGTCGCGCACGTACCAGAATCGCGTGATGTAGAGCCCCCGTGAGACCGACGCGACCATCTCCCGCCAGGGCGTGACGCCCGCATCCATCGCGAGATGACGGGGAAGCGGGCCCCAGATGTTCGGCTGCGGCAACGAGTGACCGGTGGAGGTCACGCCGTCGTGCAGCGCCGTGGGGGTGTCGTAGACGACAGCCGCACACACACCGCGGTCGATCAGCGTCACCGGTCGCGTCGACACCCCCTCGTCGTCGAACGGGAACGGGAAGATGTCGGCGGTGCGCGCGTCGTCGCGGATCGTGATGACGTCGCTCATCAGCTGCTCGCCGATGTGCATGAAGCTCCGGTGCTCCTGCACCGCGAGCGCACTGAAACCAGTCCAGGCCAGGTGCTCGAGCAGATCGGTGACCGCGTAGGGCGAGAGGATCACCTCGTAGTCCCCGGGCTCGACGGGCGTCGCATCCTGGTTGCGCAGGCAGGTGTCGACCACCTCGGACGCGAGTCCCGGCACATCGAGCGCATCGATGTCAGCCGAATGGCGCGATGCGTAGCCCCCACCGTCGGCGCCTCGGGCAACCGAGACCAGGCTTGCCTGAGTCGACGTCGCCGATCTGCGCAACCCGGAGCTGGTGACGATCGCCGTGGTCGTGGTGGTGGTGCTCAGCGCCCCGTATGCGTTGACATCGTTCCCGGCCGCGGCGTCGGTGATGACCGAGACCAGCTCAGCGCGATCCTGCGGCGTCGCCGCATCGGTTGCCGCCGCGAAGGCGACCGGTCCATCGCCACTGCCCTGTGCCGCGGATGGCAGTGGTGACACATCGGACTCGGTGGTCACGCGCCGGCTCTCCTCAGCCGCGGCGAAGGCGAGTGCGACCGCGCCGTCGCCGTGACCCCGCACCTCGCCGACGCCGATGCGGCCGCTGTCGATCAACCGCACCCTGATGTGGCGGGAGCGTTCGGAGACACTCTGGTGGATCTCGTTGCCGGCGAAACGGGTGAGCTCGCTCCGCGAGTCGGCGATGATCACCTCCGCCTCGCCGTGCTCGAGCGCGGTCAAGGCGTGATCCCCGAGGGCGAGCAACTCGTCGCGGCTCATCGCGAGGGCTCCACGCGAACATTGCGGAACCGGCAGGGTGCGGCGCCGTGGCCGACGCGCATCAACTGCGAGGGCTGGCCCTTGCCGCAGTTCACGACGCCGAACATCTGCCACTCCGCCGGACCGGCCACCGCATCACACGATCCCCAGAACTCGGGTGTCTGACCGCTGTAGATGGGATTGCGCACCAGCCGCGTGCGTTTGCCGTCGACGATCTCCCATCCGTTCTGCGTGCCGAACTGGAAGTTGAGGCGACGGTCGTCGATGCTCCAGGACCGGTTGGTCTCGAGGTACACGCCGTGCTCGGTGGTGGCGATCATCTCCTCGAGACTGGACGTCCCCGGCTCGAGGTTGATGTTGGTCATGCGGATGATCGGCAGCCGCGACCATCCGTCCGCGCGCATGCAGCCGTTGCTCAGCTGGCCGATCGCCGCGGCGGTTTCCCGCGACGAGAGGTAGCCGGTGAAGATGCCCTGGTCGACGAGCACGGAACGTTGGGCCGCAACCCCCTCGTCGTCCCAGCCGAAGGTGCCGAGCCCGGGCGCACGCGTGGAGTCCGCGGTCATGGTCACCTGCTCGCTCCCGTATCGGAAGGTCCCGAGCAGGTCGGGCGTCAGGAACGACGTGCCCGCATAGGCCGCCTCGTGCCCGAGCACACGGTCCAGCTCGGTCGGGTGGCCGCACGATTCGTGGACCTGCAGTGCCGCCTGGGTCGCGTCGAGGATGACGGTCATCCTTCCCGTGGGGCACTCGGCGGCACTGAGCAGCGCGACCGCCTCCTCGGCGATGCGACCAGCGTTCCCGGGGAGGTCGAAGGCCTCGACGGCCTCCCAGCCCGAGCAGATCTGGTGGCGTCCGAAGCTGTTCGGAAAGCTCCGCGTCTGCACCTCGTCGTCGCTGGTGGCGGTGGCGTCGAGGCCGCCGCCGGATTCGATGATCGTCTGGTCGAGCACCGACCCCTCGCTGCTCGCGAAATGCCGAATCTCGCGCACGAACTCGAGCGAGCACTCGCGGACGCGGATCTGCGGAAGGTGTGCCATGGCTTCGTCGGTGCGCAGGAGCAGGTTCACCTTGTCGTCGAGCGAGACGCCGAACGGGTCGCGAGCCACCGGTGTCCGGTACTCGCCCACCAGCGCCGGCGCGGGAGCGAGACGCACCGGCGTGCGGTTGACCCGGGCCGACGCCCGGGCGATGCGAACCGCGTGGCGGGCCGTCTCCTCGACAGCGGCGGTGCCCAGGTCGTCGATTCCCGCGAAACCCCAGGCCCCTCCGGCGATCACCCGGATCCCGATGCCCTCGTCCTCGGACAGCTCCACGGAGGCGACCGCACCGTTCTTGACGGTGATCCGCTGCACGGTGCGATTGATGACCCGGCAGTCGGCGTACGAAGCACCCGCTGCGGACGCCGCATCGAGTGCCCTCTCGCTCAGGTGACGCACGAGGGCGGAGTATACGGGCCGTCGTCGCGCCGAACGTCGTGCCCTAGCCGGCGCAGCCTCCGGCCGTGCAATACCACGCCGCGGTGTCGTAATCGGGGACGAGGTCATTCTGCTGGACGCCGAACAGGCTCGACGAGTACGTGTTGACGATGACCTGCTGATACAGCGGTATGGCCGGCAGCAGGGTCGCCAGACGCAGGTCCGCAAGCGCGTAGTCGTGCGCACGCGCGGTGAGATCGGCCGTGTTGCGCGCAAGATCCAGGTCGGTGTCGAGCTGCGAGTCATTGAGGCCGCTGAAGTTCATGCCCACTCCGAGATTCGCGCCAGACGGGATCGCGTCCTCGCTCGGACAGGCTCCTCCGCAGTCGCCGTGCCAGGTCGACGAGTACGTGTCGGGCTCACCGGGAAGGCCGAGGCCGATCGTGAACAGCGACACGTCGAAGGCGTGGGTCGCGAGCGGGCCGCCGGCTGCGAAACCGGCGAAGTACCTGGCGGCGACGACGTTCGGCGCGAAGGCAGCCGGCACGTTGATGCCAATTTTGGCTAGATCACCGCGGACCATCGACTCCACGCTGACCCGCACCGGATCGTCGCTCGTGGTCCCGAGGTTGACGACGATGCAGGTGCCGTCCTTGGCGGCTCGGAAGTCCTGCCCGTCGGGTGCGGTACCGCACTTGGCATTGCGGTCGTCGCCGGCCGCATCCAGCATCGAGTTCGCCGAGGTCGGGTCGTACCCGGAGGTCGGGACGCCCGCAGCATCGAGGTAGCTCGCGCCGAGGTTCATCCACGCGTCCGGCGGCACGGTCGTGATTCCCGGGGCCACCGCCTTGATGATCGCCGCGCGGTCGACGCCGATCAGGATCGCCTTGCGGACGGTGGCGTCCGCGGTGTCCTCGTTCTCGAGGGCCGCCGGGTTGTCGCACAGCCCACCGTCCGCCGCGCAGAGGTTGAACATGAGCACCTCGGCGCCGGAGCCCGCCACCGGGTCGACCGTGAACGGCGCCGCGTGCGCGTGCACCGCGGCGTCGAGGGCGGGAAGCGCCGCCAGCCCGAGGTCGAGGCCGACCTCGACCGCGCCGGAGCGGACGTCCTTCTCCTCAGTCGCCAGATCGGGCTCGATCCGGAACACGATCTTGTCGAGGTGGGCGAGCGCCGCCTGGTTCCAGTAGTCGGGATTGCGCACCAGCACCACCTGGGATCCCGGGGTGTCGCTCGCCATGACGAAGGGCCCGGTGCCGTCGAGCGCAGTCGTCAACGACGCGGTGCCCTTGAACGCCGCGGGATTGCCGGATCCCCTGGTCAGGTCGAGGCTCGCCGGGCTCGACGCGAGGTTGCCGCCGGCGGCGAGGAGCGGGTCGAGCACCGACGCCGGAAGGATCCCGTCGACACCGCTGCCAAGCGCGAGGTAGGGGCCGTACTGGGACTTGAAGTCGACGACCGCGGTGAAACGGTCCAGCTCGGTGCACTTGGTGACCTGGTTCCAGCCGGTCGTCGACGCCAGCGGCGTCGGACTGGGTTTGCCGGCGGCGCCATAGGCGAGCCAGCGCAGCTCGAACGTGTCGCAGACGTCGTGGGACGTCAGGTCGGTGCCGTCGTCCCAACGCACGCCCTGCCGGAGGTGCCAGGTCACGCACATCGCCGCGGCGGTGACGGCGCAGCCGCTTGTCTGCACGCCCCCGTCGGCGACGGTCGGAACCGCGGTCGCGAGGTCAGGCGCCCAGTAGTCAGCCTCGGAGGCTGCGCCGGCCGTCTGGCTGGTCGGGCGATACCAGAGCAACCCCTCCTCGACGGGCGCCGCGATGATGCCGGCGAACGGGAGCTGCCCCACGATGCCGTCGTCGAGCAGCGTGGTCGGAGCCTGCCAGACGCCGATCGTCAGGGTGCCGCCCCGAGCCGCTGTGCCGCCGGGAACGCTCGTCGGGGACTTCGTGGGCGGCGTCGAGGTGCATCCGGAGAGCGCGACGGCCAGCAGCGCCACGAGTGGCGTCGCCGCCCGCCACCGCAGCCGGCTCGAGTGCATGGGTCGGGGGCCCGCGAGTGACACGAGCGTGCATTGTGCCCCGCCCGTATAGTGGAAGAGGAGTGGTCGATGGGCTGATGGGGATATTCGCGGCAACGACGGGAACTGGAGACATGCCATGAGGATCGGCCGTGGGAGGCGTCCGCGAAGGCGTGACCCGAGACGGCGATTTCGCAATCGTCTGCTCCTGGGCATGGTCGGTGTCGCGTTGCTGCCATTGGTCGCGTTTGCGGTGCTGGCCGCGCTCGAGCTGGACACGATTGCGAAGAGCACCGCCAATGCGACCGAGACGGCCATCCTCGAGCGTCAGCAGACGCAGGGCGATGCGCTGCTCGACAAGGGCGCAGGCAGCCTCGACCAGACCATGGCTCTGATCGGCAATGCCGTGCAGGAGGGCTTGGGCGGCGCCGTGGCCAAGGCGCTTGCCTCGTTCCCCGTCAGCGCGACCTTGCCGCCGGGAGTCGCGCTCCTCCCGCTGGGCAACAGCCCGTTCGGCAGTGCCTCCAGTGCTGGCGGCACTCTGATCCTGCCAACCGGAGGCCCTGCCAACGGCCGGTTCGCGAGAACCAGCGTCGCGCCGGCTGTGATCGCGCAGGTGACTGCGCTCACCAAGAATCCCGCGATCAGCGCGGTGTGGTTCCGGGATTCGAAGAGCGGCGCGATGTGGATCACCAATGCCTCGAGCGTGTTCGCGAGCCACCACTACGATCCGTCCACGCTCACCATTGCCCTGGGCGCCTCCGAAGGAGGCACCGCGGCCGCCACTGCACCCAATGTCTGGATCGAGCAGGGTGCTCCGGGGCAGAGCGCGGACGGGCCGTTCTGGACCGATCCGTACCCCTTGCTCGAGAACAGCGCGAGCGGCGTCACCGCCTGGTTCCAGGACCAGACGAACATCCAGGTCGGAGTCGACTTGACGCTGCAGGCCGTGCAGAAGCTCGTCCAGGCTTCAGTGGTCTCGCCGGCGCTGGCGACTGCCGACCCGCTCGTGATCAGCGCGAACGGCTGGCCCGTCTACACCACGCAGCGTGCGTTGTCAGATTTCTCGGGCGCCGTCCCGAACGCGGTGTTCACGCCTCCGCAGAAGCCGGTGCTGAGCTTGCTCCGCCACATGGAGGCGACCGGCGTGACGCCGGACTCACCGCTGATCGCGACCCTTGACACCACGAGGACCGCAATCTTCACGGCCCCCGTCTACAGCGCCCACTGGATCATCCTCGACCCTGTGCCGGTGAGTGCGATGGAGCCGAACCTCGGCGCTCTCACGCTCGGTGTGAACGACAGCGTTCACCGGCTGTTCCCGGTGACCGTGCTGCCCGTGCTCATCCTGCTGGTCGGTCTCGCCTTCATCGCGACGACGCTGCTGTCCCGGCGGATGTATCTCCCGGTCCAGGCGCTCACCGACCACGCGGTGCTCGAGGAGCGCACCCGGCTGGCCCGTGAGATCCACGACACCCTCGCTCAGCAGCTGACCGGGATCGTGCTGGAGCTCGAGGCCGCCGACACGCTGCTGAATCGCGGCTCCGAAGGCCGAGCCAGGTCCTCGGTGGAGAAGGCGCGTGAGCTCGCTCGCGGGGCGCTGCAGGAGGCACGAAGCTCGGTCTGGAACCTGCGGCCGGCGCCACTCTCGGCGACCGGGGTCGTCGCCGCGATCGGGCACGAGGTGGAAGCCTGGGAGGAGCGCACGGGCATCCCCGCGCGGTTCCGGGCACGCGCGGTGCCCCATCCCCCGCCTTTGTCGCCCACGGCAGAGGTGGCGCTGCTCCGCATCGGGCAGGAGGCGCTTTCCAATGCGGCCCGGCACGGCAAGCCCGAGCATGTCGATGTCGAGTTGCGAGCGCACGCACACGAGCTGATCCTGTCGATCCACGACGACGGCATCGGATTCGACCCCTCGGCGAGCGCTCCGCGAGAGGACTGCTTCGGCCTGGACGGCATGGCTGAACGAGCGCGCAATGCCGGTGGCACACTGACGGTCGTGAGCGCTCCGGGTCACGGGACCACGGTCACCACCCGGCTTCCCTTCACCGAGGTTTTGACCGAGGCGGTCAGCGCATGATCAGCGTCCTCGTCGCGGACGACCATCCGGTGGTTCGGGACGGTCTCTGCACCATGCTCGAGCTTGAGCCGGACATCAAGGTGGTGGGCAGGGCGTCGGACGGCGCGGAGGCCGTCGAGCAGGCACGCAGGACTCACCCCGACGTGATCCTCCTCGACGTCCAGATGCCGGTCATGGACGGCATCGAGGCGCTCCGGAAGATCCGCGCGCGCGACCCCGAGGCGCGGGTGATCGTCCTGACCACGTATCGCAACGAGGACTACATCTTTCCCTCGCTCAAGGCGGGGGCGCTCGGCTACCTGCTCAAGGACGCGACTCGCGAGGAGCTTGCCGGAGCCATCCGGGCGGTCGCCGCCGGCGAGTCACTGCTCGATCCTCAACTGGTCAGCGCAGCTGCCGAGCACATGCCGTCGATCACGCGCCGCGAACGCGACGTCCTGCGCCTCATGGCGGACGGCAAGAACAACGCGGAGATCGCGGTCCAGCTCTTCCTCAGCGAGAACACGGTGAAGACCCACGTGAGCAACATCCTCGAGAAGCTCGGCTGCAAGGATCGCGCCGCCGCCGTGCTCCTGGCCTGGAGACGCCACATCATCTAGGCCCCAATAGACTGTCCCGGCAATGGAATCCGTCGGCGTGGGGTTGCTGGGGCTTGGCACGGTGGGCACCGCCGTGGCCAGACGTCTCATCGACGAATGGGAACTGCTCGGCGATCGTGCCGGTGCGACACCGGTGCTGCGCTGCGTGGCCGTGCGTGACGGATCACGATCACGGAGCGTCGATCTGAAGAACGTCAGGCTGCTCACCGACGCGCAGGCGGTGGTCGCCGATCCCGCGGTCGCGATCGTCGTCGAGGTGATGGGTGGCACCGAGCCCGCGACGATGTTGATCGAGTCCGCTCTGCGCGCGGGCAAGTCGGTGGTGACCGCAAACAAGGCCGTCATCGCCGCGGACGGCCCTCGCCTGACCGCGCTCGCCGCCGAGCACGGCGCCCATCTCCTGTTCGAGGCCAGCGTCGGTGCCGGACTGCCGGTCATCGGGCTCCTCCAGGGGAGCCTGCTCGGTGATCGCATCGCCTCGCTCGACTGCGTGATCAATGGCACGACCAACGTCATCCTCACCCGGATGCGCACGCCGGGCGTCAGCTTCGAGACCGCGCTCGCCGATGCGCAGCGTCGTGGGTTCGCCGAAGCGGACCCATCGCTCGACGTCGACGGCTGGGACGCCGTCCACAAGCTCGTCATCCTCGCCTGGCTCGCCCTGGGTGTCCAGGTCACACCCGAGGCGGTGGACCGCGCCGGCATCCGCGACGTGACCGGAGGAGACGTCGCGGCGCTCGCCCAGCTCGGCTACCGGGTGCGACTCCTCGCGCACGCCGAACGTGCCGCCGGCGGTTCGGTCCACCTCCGCGTCCGGCCGACCGCGGTCGGCAGCGGCCTCCTCCTCCACGACGTCGATGATGCTGACAATGCTGTCATCATCTCGAGCGACCTCGCGGGGACGGTGACGCTCCGCGGTGTCGGGGCGGGAGGCGCGTCGACCGCGAGCGCCGTGGTGAGCGACGTGGTCACCGCCGTCCGCATGCGCGGCCTTCGAGGGGAGCGTGTGGCCGCAGTGCCGGCCGTACCCGCCATGCTCGGCGACGAGGACGTGGAGGTCGCCGGCTACGTTCGCGTTCTGCTCTCCTCCGAGGCGGAAGCCCGTGCCCTGGTCCTCCAGGCGCTGGAGGACCGAGGCGTCGCGGTCCATGCGGCGTTCGATCTTCCCGGCTCCGAGCTGGCCGTGCTCACCGGGGTGGCGCCGCGCGCGGTCCATGACCGTGCGCTGGAGACGCTCGACACGCTCACCTCGGTGGACCGCATCCTCGGCGCCCTGGACCGGGTCGAGGCGTAGGGGGAGCCAGGTGAGCACCCGCGCACGGGGCGTCATCGCCCGCTGGTCCGATCGCCTTGCGCTCGCGCCGGCCGCGCCCCGCATCAGCCTCGGCGAAGGCGACACCCCGTGCGTGGAGTCAGTGACCATCGGCCCCTCGCTGGGCCTCGCCTCGCTGCACTTCAAGCTCGAGGGTCTGAACCCGACCGGCTCGTTCAAGGACCGGGGCATGGTGGTCGCGGTCGCCGCCGCGCTGCACGAGGGCAGCCGGGCGATCATCTGCGCGTCGACTGGAAACACCAGCGCGTCAGCGGCCGCCTACGGCGCGCGCTTCGGCCTTCGCACCATCGTGGTCGTGCCGCACGGGCACATCGCCTCCGGGAAGCTGGTGCAGGCGCGGGTGCATGGTGCGACTGTCGTGAGCATCAAGGGGGGCTTCGACGTCGCACTCCAGATCGTTCGCGAGCTCTGCGAGCACCACCCCGTGACGCTCGTCAACAGCGTCAATCCGTATCGCATCGAGGGCCAGAAGACGGCGGCATTCGAGATCGTCGACGAGCTCGGCGACGCTCCCGACGTGCTCGCGCTTCCGGTCGGCAACGCTGGCAACATCACCGCCTACTGGCGCGGTTTTCGCGAGGAGCACCGCGACGGGAGAGCGAGCCGCCTGCCGCGGATGTTCGGCGGTCAGGCGGCGGGCGCGGCGCCACTCGTGCTCGGACGCCCGGTCGACAACCCCCAGACGGTGGCGACGGCGATCCGGATCGGCAACCCGGCGTCATGGCAGGGCGCGATCGAGGCGCGCGACCAGTCGGAGGGGATGATCGCGTCGGTGGACGACGGCACCATCCTCGACGCGCAGCGACGCCTCGCGAACCTCGAAGGGATCTTCTGCGAGCCCGCGTCGGCAGCTTCGCTCGCCGTCCTCGAGCGAGCGATCGCGGACGGGGCCGTCGCGCCGGGAACGCACGCGGTCTGCGTTCTGACCGGCAACGGGTTGAAGGACCCCGGCGCCGTCGAGGCCGCTTTCACGCCGATCCTGGAGATCCCCGCCCATGTGAGTGCGCTGGCGCGCGCCCTCAAGGTCTGAGCCGAGCGTGCGGGTCCGTGTCACCGTGCCCGCGAGCGTCGCGAACCTCGGCCCGGGGTTCGACATCCTCGCGCTCGCGCTGCACCTGCAGAACACCGTGCGCGCCGAGGAGCGCGGCGGAGATCTCACCATCGACCCGGGTCCGGATGCGCCTGCCGAGCTGCACGATGCCGAGCGGAATCTGGTGACTCGTGCCTACGCGCGAACCTGCGCGGAGCTGGATGTTCCCGCCACCGGCGTCCACTTCACCTGCGTGAACAACATCCCGATCGGGCGGGGCATGGGGTCGAGCGCCGCGGCGGCGCTTGCCGGAGTGCTGATCGCCTCAGCGCTGCATCACGCTCCGTGGGACGAGCACGACGTGCTCGATCACGCGGCGGCGCTGGAGGGCCATGGCGACAACGTGGCCGCCGCCCTGCTCGGCGGGCTCGCCATCTGCTCGCCGGGCACGGAGGCGGTGCAGCTGCCGGTCTCCGACGAGCTTCGAGCTGTTCTGTTCATCCCCGAACACCCCTTCACCACCGCCGAGGCGCGCAAGGTCGTGCCCACGCAATTCAGCCGCGGCGACGCCATCTTCAACGCGAGCCGCTGCGCGTTGCTCGTCCGCGCCCTTGCCGTGGGCGACCATGCAGGGCTCCGGGTGGCGATGCAGGACCGATGGCACCAGGATGCCCGCTTCGCGCTCATGCCTGGGGCGCGGGAGACCGTGGACGCCGCGATCGGCGCCGGCGCATCCGGCGCGGCGCTTGCCGGCGCAGGTCCGTCGGTCATCGCGCTGACTCCGCTGGATGCGGCGCCGATCGCGGAGGCCATGGCCCGTGCGGCGCGCGATGCCGGCGTTCCTGGAACGACCATGGTGCTGTCGCCCCAGAACTTCGGCACCAGGGTGGACGTCTCGCCGTGACCCGCGTCGTCCAGAAGTACGGCGGGTCGAGCGTCGCGACGCCCATGAAGCTGCGCCGCGTGGCGCGCCGCATCCGCGAGTCGATGCAGGCGGGGATGGAGGTTGTCGTGGTGGTGAGCGCCATGGGCGACACCACCGACGAGCTGATCGCGCTCGCGCATCGCGTCACCGCCGATCCACCGTCGCGGGAGATGGACATGCTCCTGAGCAGCGGGGAGACGATCACCGCGCCGCTGCTGGCCATGGCCCTTCATGCCGGAGGCACGCCCGCGATCTCGCTGACCGGCGCCCAGGCGGGAATCCGGACCAGCCGCGCGCACCGGACCGCGCGCATCGTCGACATCGTCCCGCAGCGCGTGATCGACGAGCTGGAGCGCGGCAACGTCGTCGTCGTCGCCGGATTCCAGGGGGCGACCGAGGACATGGACGTCACCACCCTCGGGCGTGGCGGCTCCGACACCACCGCGGTCGCGCTTGCGGTGGCGATCCGCGCCGATCACTGCGAGATCTTCACCGACGTGCCCGGCGTGCACACGGCCGACCCGCGGATCGTGCCCGGCGCACGGGTGATCGAAGCGATCGACTACGACGAGATGCTCGAGCTTGCCTCCGCGGGCGCACGGGTGATGCACCCGCGCGCCGTCGAGATCGGTGAGGCATACGCGATGGAGATCCGCGTCCGATCCACGTTCGACAACGAACCGGGGACAATCATCGCGAAGCAGAACAGGATGG
>ODAK010002186.1_pt1 | contig 20663 bp, 19 predicted proteins | sample 1539591 | NCBI WGS metagenome assembly ODAK01 (sample SAMEA3539303, study PRJEB22396) | soil metagenome | biome: tundra; feature: field; material: soil | place: USA | collected 2010-05 | depth 0.15 m | reverse complement strand
GGCCGTCTGCGGGTGACCGTGCTCCCGCCGCATGATCCGCCGGGGAAGGTTTCCGGCCCTGGCGAAAGTGACCGCACGGGTGACCAGGTCGGCGCGCCATGGCTGGCACGCTCGGTGACCTCAGGGAACGCCAGGCAGATCGCGCGGAGCCGCTCGGCGAGGCCGCCCGTCGGATCGTTCACCCGGCAATTTTGTCACCAGCCGCCGGGGCTACGCTGCCGGGTATGAAGTTCGCGATCGCGATCCCGCAGTTCTACGCCGACGGCGAGTTCGATCCCGTGGCGTTCGGAGCTTATTTCGCGCGAGCCGAGGAGCTCGGCTTCGACAGCGCATGGACCCAGGAAGGAATGCTCGGCGCCGCACCCCAGCTCGCGCCGATCGAGACGATGACCTACGCGGCCGCCTGCACCCAGCGGATGCGGCTGGGCTGCGTGGTGTTCGTGTCGACCTTGCACAGTCCGGTGCACCTGGCCAAGAGCGTGAGCACGCTGGACCAGCTCAGCCGGGGCCGGATCGAGGTCGGTGTCGGCACCGGCGGCAGGAACCGCCCGTTCGCCGCCTTCGGCGTGGACCCGGCCCGTTATGTGGCGCGGTTCACCGAGGGAATCGCGCTGATGAAGGCGCTGTGGACCGAACCCCTGGTCACCTTCGACGGTGAGTTCTGGCAGCTCAAGGACGCGCCGATGGAGCCTAAGCCGTTCCAGAAGCCCTATCCGCCGCTGTGGTTCGGCGGGTCAAGCGAGCCTGCGCTGCGACGGGCCGTGCGGCTGGGTGACGGCTTCTTCGGCGCGGGGTCCGCGCCCACCGCCGCGTTCGCCGAGCAGGTCCAGATCGTGCGGGACGCGCTCGCCGAGGCCGGCCGCCCGGCGGAGGACTTCCCCATCGCCAAGCGCGTGTACATCGCGATCGACGAGGACGCCGGACGCGCTCGCACCCGGATCAACGCGGCGCTTGAGGGCCTGTACGGGCGCCGGGCGCCGGCCATCGAGGCGGCCGCGTTCGCGGGCACGGCGGCCGACTGCGTCCGCGAGCTGAACCTGGTGGCGGCGGCCGGCGCGGAGCTCATCCTGGGCACGGCGCTGTTCGACCAGCGCGAGCAGATGGAGCGGCTGGCCGCCGACGTCATCCCCGGCGTCGGCTAGCCCGGCGGTGCTCAGCTGACGCCGGGGCCGGTGCGCGGCGGGATCATGGCCTTCAGCAGGTCCATCACCCTGGGGTTCGCCACACCACGCCAGTCGGGAGCCAGCAGGCCGTAAGGCTCAGGGTCACCCCAGCTGGCCCGGGCGCTCCAGCCGGACCGGGTGCCTGGCCACGGCGGTCAGGTCGGCGGCGTAGTCGAGGCCCTCGCAGATGATCAGCAGATCCGGGTTGATCTCGTGGATGAGGTTCCCGACCGTGGTGTACATGGCGGCGACATCGGTCTTATCCCCGGTCCCCCAGGTCGGGGTGCGAACACGCCAGCCCACCCGCGCCCGCCTGGGCTCGTTCATGATGTCCATCCCGGCGACCAGGGGGTTCGACGTATACCGCGCCGCCATGTCCTGCCAGGCCCCGATGAACTTCGCGGCCGGCCAGCGGTCGTTGTACCACAGGCCATTGCCGTCCTCGGCTGAGCAGCACCAGCCGGCGTCGAGCAGGTGGCAGTTGGGGATGACGATGAGGCCTGCGCCGGTGAGCGCCTCGACGCAGGCATCGTAGACCTGCATCGGGGTAGCGCCGGAAAGATCAGGGTTAGCGGCCAGGTACTGATCGGGGACCGGGTTGGCCTGCCCGGTCATCCACAGGCTAAACGGAAGCCGGACGCTGTTGAAGCCGTGCCGGACGATGGTCTGGGCCAGCGTGCTGCGGTGGGTGCGGTCCAGCCCGGGCGCCACGCCCAGGTCCTCGTGGGCGCCGTACCAGTTCACCCCGGCCAGCCGGACCCGCCGTCCGCGCGCATCGACGATGAACCGGCCGTTCGTCGAGAGGGGCCCCTCCGTCGGCACGCCGGTCACCCCGCGGGACGGTGGGCCAGGGCGGCGATGTGCGGGGGCAGCGGGATCTCGGCGGGGAGCACGGGGTCGGGTTCTGGCGGCTGCCAGGCGGCGGCGAGCGGCAGCACGCCGGCCCAGACCGGCAGCGCCGCGTCGGGCGAGTCGCCGTCGTCCGGCGGGCCGGTGCGGATCTTCACCGAGGCCTCATCCAGGGCCAGCGCGAGCAGAGACGTCTGGGCCAGCTCCCTGGAGTTCGGGCGGCGGGCGTAGTCCCACTGGCCGGGCACGATGTGCTCGGTGAGCGAGCGCAGGCCGGCCAGTTTCTCCTCCGGGTCGATGACCAGGCGGGGCGTGCCGTAGATCATCGCGCTGCGGTAGTTGACGGCGTGCTCGAACACCGACCGGGCCAGCACCAGGCCGTCCACGTGGGTCACCGTGACGCAGATCGTGGCCTGCGGGGCGCGAACCAGGCTACGGCTGGCCACCGAGCCGTGCAGGTAGAGGGTGTCTCCCGCCAGGCCGTAGACGGTGGGCACGACCATCGGGTCGCCGTCCACCACGACCCCGAGGTGACAGATCACCCCGGCCGCGAGGATGTCCGCCAGGTCCCGCCGGCCGGTGCTGCCCTTCTCGCGCCCGCGGCGGTGCCTGGTGCGTTCGGTGACGGGCAGGTCGGAGGATTCGGGCATGGCTGGATTGTATGGCGCGGCCCATTCGAACGTCAGTATCAGCTAAGCCGGATGCAAGCACCACGGACCGTTCGGCCAAAAATCGTTTAATAAGGTAAGGGCATGAAGATCGGATTCGGCGCCCCGATCGCGGGCGCGTGGGCCACTCCGGGCTATCTTTCCGCCTTTGCCGAGCGAGCCGAGGACGCCGGATACGCGTCGCTGTGGACCTTCCAGCGGCTGCTTGTACCCGAAGGCTCGGGCATGGAGCCGGTGTACCACAGCGTGCTCGACCCCATGGTGGCGCTGGGCTACGTGGCCGCCCGGACGTCGCGGATCCGGCTCGGCGTGGCGATCATCAACCTGCCGTTCGTCTCCCCCGCCTACCTGGCCAAGCAGGCGACTACCGTCGACGTTCTGTCCGGCGGCCGGTTTGACCTGGGCCTGGGTATCGGCTGGATGCCCGAGGAATTCGCCGCGACGGGGGCGTCCATGCCCCGGCGTGGCGCGCGGGCCGAGGAGTACCTTGCCGTCCTGCGGACACTGTGGGCCGATGAGGTCAGCTCGCATGACGGCGACTTCTACACCGTCCCGGCCGGGCGGCAGGACCCCAAGCCGGTGCAGAAACCCGGACCGCCGGTGCTGCTCGGCGGCATGTCCGCACCGGCCATGGAGCGGGCCGGACGGATGGCGGACGGCTGGATCACCTCCAGCCGCGCCGACCTGACCAAGATCAGCGAGGCGGTCGGCGTGATCAAGGAGGCAGCGTCGGCGGCGGGCCGCGATCCCGAGGCCGTGCGCATCATCTGCCGGGGCGTCGTGGTGGCCGGCACCGAGGAGAAGGGACCAGCCGGCGGCCGCCGGCTGCTGTCCGGCAGCTACCCGCAAATCCTCCAGGACGCCGAGTGGCTCGCCGGGCAAGGGGTCACTGAGCTGTTCTACGACCTGAACTGGGATCCGGAGATCGGCAACCCCTCGGTGGCGCCGGAGGCCGCGGCCGAGCGGGCCGGGGAGATCCTGGCCGAGCTCGCCCCGGGCCGCTAGCACCCTCAGCGGGCCGTCGGCTCGCTGATCAGGCCCTCCCGGTGGGCGATGGCGGCGGCCTCGGTGCGGCTGGCGGCGCCGAGCTTGCCGAGGATGTTGGACACGTGCACGCTGGCGGTCTTGGGCGCGATGAACAGCACCGAGGCGATCTCCCTGTTGCTGCGGCCCGCGGTGATGAGCCGGAGCACCTCACGTTCCCTGGCGGTCAGCGAGGCCAGGACCGCGCCGTCGCCGCGCTGCTCCGCGGTCCCGATCCTGGCCCGGCGGGCCAGGTCGTCGAGGGCCTTGCGCAGCGGCCTGGCCTTCAGCTTGTCCGCCGTGCGGGCAGCCTGGAGCCACTGGTCCGCCGCCTCATCCCGGCGGCCCGCCTCGGCGAGCGCCTCGGCCAGCCGCCACCGGGTCCTGGCGATCTCGTAGACATACGCGGGCCCGAACTCCTCCAGCACCGCCTGCCACGCCTGCGGGTCGTTCTCGCCGCTGGCCCGGCGGTACTCCGCCTCGGCCCGGGCCAGCCAGCCGCGTCCCTCCGGGCCGAGGATGAACTTGGGCCGCCGGGGGAAGGCCGCCCCCTCGCGGGCAATCTGCCGCAGCTCATCCGCCGCGGCCAGCTCGGTTGCGGCCGCGCCGTCGTCGCCCGCGGCGCGGGCCAGCACGGCCCGGTCGGCGTGCGCGCTCAGGGCGACCGCGGCCGGCCTGATCACGGACGGCGTGTAACCCCACGGCGGGATGCTGGTGACCGCGATCGCGGCCCCGGCCTCGGTGAGGGCCTGCTCGGTGTCGCCCTGCCAGAGGGCGTGCTCAGCCAGCAGCCCGCGCGCGGTGAACTCGTCGAACCCGTGCGCCAACCAGAATGGCTCGATCCAGGCGCGCCGTTCGGCCACCGCCGGGTTGCCGCGCGCGACGTCGATGAACAGGGCCATCGAGGACAGGTAGGCCTCGGCGATGCTAGTGACCCGGACCGGGAAGCCGTCGGCGATCTCCTGGGCGTGATCCCACTTGCCGTCCGCGAAGTGGCACTGGAAGTGCAGGTGCTGCACGTCCAGGCCGAACGGCGCCATGCCAAGCCCGGTCTGGCTGGCCCGTTTGGTCCCCTCGTGGGCGACCTCGGCGCCGATGGTCAGGTCGCCCCGCTCCAGGTGGGCCCGCGCCAGGTGGTACGCGGCCCGGAGCTCCACGCCGAGAACCCTGGCCTCGCGGGCCTGCTTATGCGCATCGGTGAGCAGCTTGATGGCCTCGTCGTTGCGGCCTTCACGGTTGCTGATGAAGCCCAGGGTCACCAGCGCGTCGGCCTGCACCCAGGGCGCGTCGGCGTCGCGGGCGGCGGCGAGCGCATGCTCAGCCCATTCCTTGGCCGCGGTGAAGTCGTCCTCGGTCAGCAAGGTGTTGGCGTAGGTGGACATGGCGCGCGCACGCTGCCACGTCGGCGGGTCCGCGGGAGTCGCCTCGACCGTGACCCTCGCGACTTCGACGGCCTCGGCCAGGGCCTTGGGGTCATCCAGCTGACTCAGGAAGAAGGCCAGCCGCTCGCCGATCCTGCTGGCCAGGTTAACGTCCTGGCGGCCAGCGTCGTTGTCCGCCTGGTCTTCGAGCGCCCGCCGCAGCCGTCGGAGCAGGTGCACGGCGTGCTCGATGTCGCCGCTGTCCGCCGCGTTGTCCGCGGACAGCAAGCCCAGCTTGCCGCGGGCCATGCCGGCCGTCTTCTCCGGCTCGGCAACGCGTTCCCACAACGCCAGGGCCTGGTCGTAATGGCGGTGCGCCTCGGCGGGCGCGCCGAGCCGTTCGGCCTCTTCCCCGGCGCGCACGGATGCGGCGAAGGCGCCGGGAATATCGTGGCTGGCCAGGCAGTGCTGGGCCAGCTCCGCCGCCGTCCCAGGCACGGTCAGCCGCTGCTGGTCAGAGAGCAGCGAGCTCATCGTGGCGTGCAGCCTGGTTCGCTCCCCCGGCAGCAGGTCCGCGTAGACGGCTTCGCGCAGCAGGGCATGGCGGAAGACATAACCTTCCGTGCCGTCGGGAACCAGCAGCTGGTGGGTGACCGCCTCCCGGACCGCGCCCTCGTATTCGGCGGCCTCCAGGCCGGATGCGGCGCGGACCAGCTCGTCGTCGGCCTTGCGCCCGGCCACCGCCGCGGCGCGGAGCACCCGCTGGGTGGTGTCGGAGAGCTGCTCGACCCGGCTGAGCAGCAGCGCCGCCAATCCCGCGGGCAGGGCGCTGCGGTCGGCGGGATCGCCCCTGACCGAGGCGGCGAGCAGTTCCTCGGCGTAGAAGGCGTTGCCTTCGGCCCGGGCCACGATGTCGTTCAGCTCAGTCGCGTCCAGGCGGCCAGGCGCGGCCGCCGTCAGGTGCTCGGCCAGGGCCGAGGGATCAAGCGGCGCGAGGTCGACCGAGATGACGCCGGGCAGCCGCTGCAGTTCGGCCACCACCGGCCGCAGCGGGTGGCGGCGGTGCAGGTCGTCGGTCCGGTACGTGCCGATCAGCGCGACCCGCTCGCGGTGCAGCATCCGGGACAGGAAGGTCACCAGGTCCCGGGTGGAGGCGTCGGCCCAGTGCAGGTCTTCAAGCACTAGCAGCACCGGCGCCGCGGCCGCGAGCTCGGTGAGCAGGCCTAGCACCCCGCCGAACACCTGCTGCCTGGCCAGGCCCGAGCGGTCCTCGTCGGCCAGGCGGCCGTCGCCGCTGTCAGGGAGCAGCCGGCTCAGCGCGGGACGTGAGCTGAGCGCGTCCCGGACGCCGGTGGACTGGTCGGCGCCGCGGAGCGCGTCGGCCAGCGGCAGGTACGGCACGCTGTCGCCGAGCTCGGCGCACTGGCCGGACAGCACGGTGAAACCGCGCCCGGCGGCGAGCTGCGCGACCTCCCGGACCAGGCGCGACTTGCCCACGCCCGCGTCCCCGCTGACCAGCGCGGCCACCGAGCGTCCCGCCTCGGCGTCGTCGAGCAGGGTGAGCAGGCGGCCAAGCTCGTCGTCCCGCCCGACCATGCGCCCGGCCGGCATCCGAAGAACCATGGGCACGAGTATCCCATCAGAGACCAGTGATTCCGATTCGTTAAGCTCCTGTCATGGACAAGGTCACCCGGACCGACGAACAGTGGCGTGAGCAGCTGACGCCAGAGGAATACGCGGTCCTGCGCCAGGCCGGCACCGAGGCCCCGTTTACCGGCGCGTACACCGATACCAAAACCGAGGGCGTGTACCGCTGCCGGGCGTGCGGCGCCGAGCTGTTCCGTTCCGACGCCAAGTTCGAGTCACATTGCGGCTGGCCGTCGTTCTACCAGCCGTCCGAGTCCGACGCGGTCGTGCTCATCGAGGACCGCTCGCTCGGGACGACCCGCACCGAGGTGCGCTGCGCGGCGTGTGACTCCCACCTGGGCCACGTGTTCGCCGGAGAGGGCTACGACGTGCCCACCGATCAGCGCTGGTGCATCAACTCGGTGTCGCTGCACCTGGAGCCCGCGGGGTCTTCGGGGTCTTCGGGGTCTTCGGGTCCGGCCGCGCCGTGAGCCTGCGGCTGATCCGGGCGGGTTCGCTGTCCGGCGACACCGCGCAGACCGGCGGGATGGTGCGGACCGCGGCCATCTCCGGGGAACTGACCGGCGCGCAGGCGCTGTGGATGGGACGGACCGTGGTCCCGCCCGGAGTCTCATCGGGTGACCATCACCACGGCGCCTCGGAAACCGGTATCTACGTGGTGTCCGGTCATCCGGTCTTCGTGTTCCGAGACCCGGCGAGCGGGTCGGTGGTGCGCTTGGAGGCCGGGCCTGGAGACTACGTCTGGGTGCCTCCGCACGTCCCGCACCGGGAGGAGAACCCCTCGCCGGACACCGAGGCCGTCGTCGTGCTCGCCCGGTCGACCCAGGAAGCGATCGTCGTCAACGTTCCGGCCCTGTGACCTGCGGCCGGGTCGCGGCCGACGGCGGTCACTCGGGGTCCCGGCCGTTGTACCTGCGCGCCCGCTTGGTCGCGCCGCGGTTGCGCTTGGCCTCCAGGCGCCGCTCGTTCGCCCGCCGTCCCGGTCTGGTCGGGACACGCTGGCGCTGCGGCGGGGCGACCGCAGCGCGCAGCAGGGCCGCCATCCTGGCCCGGGCGGCCTGCCGGTTAGCGAGCTGGCTACGCTGTTCGGACGCGGCCACCGTGAGCACTCCGCTGGCCAGCCTCCCGGCCAGGCGTTCGGCGGCCCGGGCGCGCGCCCATTCGGGCAGCGCGGGCGAGCGCTCGACATCGAAGGAAAGCTCGACCCGGCTGTCGGCGGTGTTGACCGACTGGCCGCCGGGTCCGGATGACCGGGAGAACCGCTCGTGCAGTTCGCTGTCCGGTATCAGCAGCCAGCCGTTCACCCGGAGATCCTCAGGCACCCCTCGACGTTAGCCTGTGCTGCCCTGATCGCGCTCATAACGGGCCTAAGCCAGGCTGGCGACCAGCTCGTGCACGGGCTTGCGGCGGCCGGTGTAGAACGGGATCTCGACCCGAGTGTGCAGCCGGGCCTCAGATCCGCGCAGGTGGCGCATGAGGTCGACGATCCGGTGCAGTTCATCGGCCTCGAACGCGAGTATCCACTCGTAGTCGTTGAGCGAGAAGCAGGGGACGGTGTTGGCCCTGACGTCGGGGTACTCGCGGCCCATCATCCCGTGCTCGGCGAGCAGCCTGCGACGCTCCGCGGGATCGAGCAGGTACCACTGGTATGAGCGCACGAACGGATACACGCTGACGTACGCGCGCGGTTCCTCCTCCGCCACGAAAGCGGGTATATGGCTCTTGTTGAACTCCGCCGGGCGGTGCAACGCCATTACTGACCAGACCGGCTCGCTGCAGCGGCCGAGCCGGACCCGGCGGAAGCGGGCGTACATGTCCTGCAGATCATCGGAATTGGGGGCCACCCACCAGAACATGTAGTCCGCGTCAGCCCGCAGGCCCTGCAGGTCGTAACAGCCGCGGGTCACCACGCCCTTGCCCGCGGCCTGCTCGAGCAGGTCGTCCACTTCGGCCGCGGCGTTCCCGGGTCCGCCCGCCTCCAGCGCGGCCCGGTCGGCCACCCGGAACACCGACCACATCGTGTAGCGGACCAGCTCGTTGAGATCACGGGCCTTGGGCTTGGGTTCTGCCTCGGCGGGAACGGTTCCGGCGGTACTCGGGCCGTCCGGCTCAGTCATCGCATGTTCGTCAGCCATGCCACCATTGTCGGCCACGGCGCTCACCGCACCGGACCGGGTCACCGCCTGGGCGGCAAAAAGGCCAGGATCTGGTCGACCGCCGCTCGGGCGGTCGCGACGCACGCGGGTAGGCCCAGCCCGTCGTAGGCGGCGCCGCAGACCGCGAGCCCGGGCTGGGTGGCTACCGCCGCGCGTATCCTCGCCACCCGGTCCAGGTGGCCGACGGTGTACTGGGGTAGCGCTCCGCCCCAGCGGGTGACGCGGGTCGCGACCGGAGCGCCCCGCACCCCGGTCGCCTCCGCGAGTTCCGCCGCGGCCAGCGTGGCGAGGTCTTCGTCGGCCCGCTGCAGCACTGCTTCCTCCCCGATGCGGCCGACCGAGCATCGGATGATTTCCAGTGGCCCGCTCGTCCGCGCCGTCGCACCGGCCAGGTGCGGCCACTTGACGGTGGAGAACGTGGCCGCCTTGACGGCCCGCCCGTCCACGGCCGGCACCAGGTACCCGCTCCAGCCCAGGGCGCTGAGCCCGGGTCCGCGGTCGGGTCCGGATGCGTGCCCGGGTCCGGATGCATGCCCGGGTCCGGGAAAGGCGGATCGCGGGTAGGCGAGCGTGACGATCGCCATGCTCGCGTAGCTGATCTCGCCGAACGCCGTGACGGCTGCGGACAGGCCAGGTATGCCGGCGATCAGGCGGCCCGCGGGCCGCGCCGGGATGGCGATGATCACCGCGTCCGCGTCAACAGGTTCCGGTGCCGCCGCTGATCCGACGGTGATCCGCCAGCCGTTCTCGGTCCGGGACAGCTCCCGGGCCATCGAGCCGGTCCTTATCGCCGCCGTTGACGCCTTGGCCAGGAAGTCGGGCAGCGTTCCCAGCCCCCCGGCGAGCGTCGTGAACACCGATCCGCCCGCTCGGGTGCCTGCTGCGGGCGTCCCCGGGTGGTCTAGGTCCTGAGTCTGGGCCGGGTCCGGCGCCGGGGATGGCAGCAGGGATTGTGCCGCCTCGGCCAGCGAGCGGTGCTTACGGGACGCGGCCGCCAGCGCGGGCAGCGTCGCGTCGAACGACAACTCCGCGGAGCGCCCCGCGTAGACCCCGCCGAGCAACGGGTCGACCAGCCGGTCTACGACCTCGTCACCGAAGCGGGCACCGATATAGCGCGCTACCGGCACGTCGCCGTCGCGAGCGGTGGGCGCGAGGTCAAGATCCTGACGGGCCCGGGCGACACCCGGGCCGGACAGCACTCCGGACTTGGCTAGTTCGGCCATGTCCGAGGGCACACCCATAACCTGACGCCGCGGCAGCGGCCGTAGCACACCGCGCGTCCAGATCGCCGACGACGTGGTGCCTGGCGTCACCCGCTGATCAGCCAGTCCGGCCTCGGCGATCAGCCCGGTTCCTTCCGGCCGCGTGACGAGCAGCGCTTCGGCTCCCTCATCGACCGCTACACCAGCGATCTCCGAAACAGAAAGCTTGCCGCCAAGCCTGGGCGACCCCTCAAGCAGGGTCACCCGCACGTCCTGATCTCTGAGGAAAAAAGTCGCCGCCAGCCCGGAGATCCCGCCGCCCACGATCACAATATGCGGCTGCGCATTCGCAGGGTTCATACCCACCAGCCTGGCAGACGCCGTCCGGTGAAGCGTACGCCGGACCCCAGGTGAGGAACGCAGCCGCTGGAATATCCACGCTGACCGGAGCCCAGCACGCTCGGCCGGCCTGCGCGCAGCGGCCGGGACCCCGTGGGTCCTAATCGGATCGTGGGCGGACGCGGGTGCTCGTAACCCGGGCGCGGCCGGGCCGGTGCGAGATCGTGACCGGGACGGCGGAACCGTCCAGGTCCCGCCTGCCGTCACAACGGCATGCTGAACACAGCGAGCTTGGCCCGGGTCCGCACGCGGACCGGGCGCACACGGCACGGCGCCCCCGCCGGCCTCATGATCGGCAGCGTCATGCTCGCCGGCGCAACCTTGCTGGCCGGCTGCTCGGCGGGCACCTCGAATACCTCAGCCAGCTCTGCCGGGGCCCCGAAGGCCGCCTCCGGGCAGGTGGCTGCGCCCGCACCGTTGAACGGCGTGGCCGGCGCTGCCACCTCAGGCAGCGACGCGGCCCGGCAGCCAGGCGGCACGGGTACGACGACGGCCCGCCTGGCCCCCGCTGGCGAGATCATCTACACCGCGCAGCTGACCGTCCGGGCGGCCAGCGTGAGCTCGGCCGCCGCCAAGGCCGCCCAGACCGTCGAGAGCGCCGGCGGTTACGTCTCGAACGAGACGACCTCGGCCAACCCCGACCACCCGTCCGAGGCCACCGCCAGCGTGCAGCTCAAGATTCCTGTCCCGGCTTACCAGGCCACACTCAGCCAGCTCGAAGGCGACCTCGGTACGCAGCTATCCCTGCAGCAGCAAGCCCAGGACGTCACCCAGCAAGTAGCGGACGTGAACAGCCAGGTCACCTCGGATGAGGCAGCCATCACCCAGCTTCGCGCCCTGCTGTCGCACGCGGGCTCGGTCAGCGATCTACTCAGCGTGCAGAACCAGATCAACGCGGAGGAATCCAGCCTCGAGACGATGCAGGCGCAGCAGCGTGCGCTCGACCACCAAGTCTCCTACGCCACCCTGACGCTGACTATTCTCGGCCCCAAGGCTAAGCCGCTGATACATCACCTCAAGGCCCCGCCCAGCCTGGCGGGTGGCCTCGGCGCCGGCTGGCGGGCGCTCCGGATCACCGTGTCCTGGACGCTAGCTTTCCTGGGCGCGCTGGCACCGTTCGCCGCCATCGGAGCCCTGGCCTTCTACCTGGTCTACCGCGGCCGACGCTGGATAACACGCCGCAGGCTCCCCGCCCAGCCTGCCGCACCGGAAAGCTAGTGACCGCCGGGAACCGGGCCACGGGCATCAGACGACCGCCGCAGTAGCGAACCGGGGGACGCTCGCCCCGCCGGTTCGGACCCCAAGCGGGTCGGGTACCGTGCCGACCATGACAGGCACTTCGGGCTGGCAGCCGCGGCACGACGATCCGTTGTTCATCTTGGCGATGGACCATCGCGAATCGTTCGGCAAGACCTTGTTCGACGTCAAGGGCGACGATCCCGACCAGGGTCAGGCCGCGGCCATGCGATCCGCCAAGCAGCTGATCTACGAGGGCCTGCAGAAGGCCCTTCCGTCGGTGACCCCCGGCCGCATCGGCGTGCTCGTCGACGAACGCTACGGCCAGGGCGTCATCGACGCGGTTAAGAGCGGCGGCCAGCCGATGGTGCTGGCGATACCGATCGAGGCCAGCGGGCACGAGTGGTTCACGCTGGAGTGGGGCGATCAGTGGCTCGAGCACGTCAACGCCGTCCGGCCCGACTACGCCAAGGTGCTCATCCGCGATAACCCGGATTTTGACGCTGCCCGGCGTGAGCAGCAGTTCAGCAGCCTCGCGCACGTCAGCCACGGGCTCAGGGAGGCGGGCGTACCACTGCTCTGCGAACTGCTGGTGCCCGGTACCGATACCCAGCTCGACCAGGCTGGCCATGACACCCGCGCGTACGACCGGGACATCCGTCCTGGTCTGGTCGTACGGGTCATCGCCGACAACCAGGCGCACGGTGTCGAGCCCGCGCTGTGGAAGGTCGAAGGCCTGGAGACCGTCGAGGCGGCACGGCAGGTAGCCGGGCAAGCCAAGGCAGGCGGCCGCGCCGCTGACCTGATCGTGCTTGGCCGCGACGCGCCTGCCGAACAGCTCGGCCACTGGCTCGAGGTAGCCAGCCAGGTCGACGCGTTCGTCGGCTTCGCGATCGGACGAAGCATCTGGGAAGACGCCGTGCACGAATACGAAGAACCCGGTCAAACAGAAGGCGCGCGAGCCAAGGCACGCGACACCATCGCCGACCGTTACCTAGGCTTCATCGGCCACTGGACCTCCTGACCCGCCGAGCCTGGTGCACTGGGCTGGCTCAGGCGGGCGTGCGGACCGACTCGGCGTGGACCAGGTCAGCCAGCCTGGCCAGCATGGCCGGGTCGGTTTCCGGCAGGACGCCATGCCCCAGGTTGAACACGTGCCCCTCGGCGGTGCGCCCGCGGGCGATGACGTCCTTGGCCCGCTCCTCGATGACCTCCCAGGGCGCGAGCAGGATCGCCGGGTCAAGGTTGCCTTGGAGGGCCTTCCCCGGCTCGACCCGCCGGACGGCTTCGTCAAGCGGGATGCGCCAGTCGACCCCGACCACATCCGCCCCGGCTTCCCCCATCAGCCCGAGCAGCTCGCCGGTTCCGACCCCGAAGTGAATGCGCGGCACGCCGGACGGCCCGAGCGCCGCGAAGATCCGGCTGGTATGCGGCAGGATCGCGTGCCGGTAATCGTCCGGGCTGACCGCGCCGACCCACGAATCAAAGAGCTGGACGGCCGAAACACCCGCTGCGACCTGGATCTGGAGGAACGAGATCGTGATGTCGGCCAGCCGCCCGAGCAGCGCGTGCCATAGCTCGGGATCGCCGTACATCAGCGCCTTGGTCTTATCGTGGTTCTTGGAAGGTCCTCCCTCCACCAGGTATGACGCGAGCGTGAACGGACCGCCCGCGAAACCGATCAGCGGGCATTCATCCAGCTCAGTCACGAGCGACCGGACCGCTTCTGTGACGTAAGGCACGTCCTGCGGGACCAGCGCGCGCAGCCGCGCGAGGTCCGCTGAAGTCCGCACGGGAGTGTCGATCACCGGCCCGATCCCGGTCTTGATGTCGACATCGATGCCCACCGCACGCAGCGGCACCACGATGTCGCTGAACAAGATGGCCGCGTCCACGTCATACCTGCGCAGCGGCTGCAGGGTGATTTCCGTGATCAGCTCGGGACGGGTGCACGAATCGAGCATCGAGATGCCCTCGCGGACCCTGCGGTACTCGGGCAGCGACCGGCCCGCCTGCCGCATGTACCAGACAGGCGTGTAGGGAACCGGCTCTCTTCGGCAGGCCTGCAGGAAAGGAGACTTCGTCGGGCTCACGCTCACGTCAGGGATCGTCTCACATCACCGGGCGGTGGCCGCGGGGAGACACGCCGTCTGAGATCCCACGAATCGGCGCGAGGGCGTGCCAACATCGGCATCGGGTCCGTTCCATCCCTCGGTAAGTCGACACCGTAAGTCCCTTGATGCACCGCAACGAGGAGGTCGCCACGATGACGTACCTGAGCAGGTACTGCACAGGATGCAGCGAAGAGCGGCTCTTCGAGCAGTTCCACCCGGAGCTCGCCAGCTGCCCGGATGTGCCGGACGGCGACTGCCAGGAATGGGCCTGCGCGGTATGCGGCGACGCTCTGATCATCGGTCTTCCGCTGCGCGAACAGGCCAGCCGCGGCAGCACGTCCCAGGCGGCGTGATCTGGCCGGGACAGGTTCCCGCTCCTTCTTAGCCCGAAGTTAGTTAGGCGAATAGCATGGAACATCGGTGTTTCGGCATGAATCTAAACGGCGCTGCGTGAGAAGCGGGATGACAGACACGTACGCTCGGGTCATGGGGCCGGCTGACGAGCCAGAGAATCGGCGCACCACGCGATCAAGGACGTCCAGGGGATCGGGTGCGGAGTCCGGCGGTCCGGCCGCGGCGGAGGCTTCCGGCGAGACGCCGGAGGTGCCTCCGACGCCAATCGGCGCGTCCAGGACGCCGGCCGGCAAGCTCAGGGCAACTGCCAAAAAGCCCAGGACGTCCAGGACCACCGCTAAGAGGCCCAAGACGTCCGGCGCGACCGCCGAGACCCTAGGCGCAGCCGCTGAGGCTCCCGGCACGGCAGCGCGGGCTCCGGGCTCGGCGCGCGCTCAGGGCTCCTCGGCGCAGGCTCAGGGCTCGGCCGCGGAGACGACGTTCGCGGGGGTGGCGGCGGCCTTCATGACGGGCCGGGACGCTCAGGCCCGGCAGGATCTGCAATTCGAAGACGTGCCAGCGCCGAAACGGCTGGCGCCGTACGCCGCGGCCATCGCCGCGACCGTCCAGCGGGACGACGCCGATGTCGCCTGGGGGCGGCTGGTCCTGCTCTACGACCCGGACGGCCAGCAAGGCTGGGACGGCTTCTACCGGCTGGTGGCTTACATCCGCGCCGAGGTAGAACCGGAAATCGCGGCGGATCCGCTGCTCGGCGAGGTTGGCTGGAGCTGGCTCTCCGAGGCTTTGGACGCGCATGTGCCCGGCTACGCGGTGCCGAGCGGCACGGTCACCAGAGTCATCACCGAGGGTTTCGGCGCCAAGCGCGACGAGCTTCCGCTGACTGGTTTCGAACTTCGCGCTTCATGGTCCCCGGCCGGGCCGGGCGGAGCCAGTGATATGGGATCAGGTCAGAGCGATCTCGCCACCCTTGACTTCTCCGCGCACATAGCGGCCTGGTGCGACTGCCTGTCGGCTGCGGCTGGCTTGGAACCGCCGGGGACACGGGCCCTTCGGCAGCCGGGGTACGGGTGAGCGCAGGCAGTGAGGCGGGGGGACCTGGCGGGTACGACGAGGCTGAGAGAGCCGACGGCGCCCAGGAAGCAGTCGAGGTCTCCGGGGTCTCCGGGGTCGTCCCGCTGCTTGAGCCCCGGGACGGCCTGCCGCCGGTCATCGAAACCGATGCGGCCCTGGCCGACGTCACCAGCAAGCTCGCCGGCGGCGAGGGACCGGTCGCGGTCGACGCCGAGCGTGCCTCTGGATACCGCTACGGCCAGCGTGCTTACCTGGTCCAGCTGCGCCGCGCCGGGGCAGGCACGATGCTCATCGATCCGATCGCCTGCCCTGACTTGTCCGGCGTGGACGCCGCGGTCAGCGACGCCGAGGCCGTGCTGCACGCAGCATCGCAGGACCTGCCGTGCCTGGCCGAAATCGGCTTCCGGCCGCAGAAACTCTTCGACACCGAGCTGGCCGGGCGGCTGCTCGGGTACCCACGGGTAGCTCTCGGCACGCTGGTCGAGGAGGTACTCGGCTACCACCTGGAGAAGGGGCACTCGGCCGCCGACTGGTCAGCCCGCCCGCTGCGGGAGGAAATGCTGCGCTACGCGGCGCTCGACGTCGAGGTGCTGGTGGAGCTGAGGGATGCCCTCGCCGCGGAACTCGCCGCCCAGGGCAAGACCGAATGGGCCCGGCAGGAGTTCGAGGCCGTGCTCGCGGCCAGGCCAGCTACACCGCGGGCTGACCCATGGCGGCGGACCTCCGGTATTCACCGGGTGCAGTCCCGGCGGGGGCTCGCGGTCGTGCGTGAACTGTGGACGGCCCGGGACAAGATTGCCCAGGCCGCTGACCTGTCCCCGCGGCGCATCCTGCTCGACACGGCGATCGTCGAGGCGGCCAGGTCGTTGCCCGCTAACCACGCTCAGCTGATCAAGATCAGCGGGTTCACCAGCCGCCAGGCCCGGCGGCACGAGCGAGAATGGCTGGCCGCGATCTCACGAGCGCGAGCCAGTGCCGATAACGAGCTGCCCGAGGCGGCCAGCGGGACGATACCGAACGGGCCGCCGCCGGCGCATCGCTGGGCTGAACGCGATCCTGCCGCCGCGGCCCGCCTGACCGCGGTGCGCACGGCCGTGACGACCATCGCCGAGGACAACCGGCTGCCGATCGAGAACCTGATCTCCCCCGACGCGGTGCGCAGGCTCAGCTGGGATCCCCCGGAGCCCTGCGACGAACAGACCGTAGCGCAGGCGCTGGCCAGCTACGGGGCCCGGCCCTGGCAGATTGAGCTGACCGCAGGACCAGTGGCCCGCGCCATGCACGATGGCCCCGCGCAGGTGAAGGAGGCACCTATCCTGGATAGCTCCGCCGAACCCGAGAGGTGACCGAACCGGTGCTGATGACCGCTGCGGCGCTAGGCAGCAGCTCACCGCCGCTACCTGGCTTCCTCAACGCCCTCGCATCACCCCTGCGGAACTACGGCTACTGGGCGATCGGCCTCCTGGTCCTGGTGGAGGACTTCGGCATTCCCGTGCCCGGCGAGACGATACTGATCGCCGGGGCCATCTACGCGGGCGCGGACAGGCTCAACATCGTGGCCGTCGGCGTCGTGGCGTTCATCACGGCGATCCTTGGCGACAACATTGGCTTTGCCATCGGGCATTTCGGCGGTCGCGCGCTGGTCCTGCGGTGGGGCAAGTACGTGTTCTTGACCGAGGAGCGACTGAACCGGGCCGAGCACTTCTTCGAACGGCACGGCGGGAAGATCATCACGGTCGCGCGCTTCATCGAAGGCCTACGCCAGGCGAACGGGATAATCGCCGGCATCAGCGGCATGCACTGGCGGCGTTTCCTCGCCTTCAACGCGCTCGGTGCCGCCCTGTGGGTAGGGACCTGGGCCAGCCTCGGCTACCTCGCCGGAAACCACATCACCACGATCTACCACTACATCACGCAGTACTCCTACTACGTGATGATCGCAGTGGTGGTGCTGCTCGTCGCCTACATCATCTGGCGACTGCGGGGGCGCAGCCGCCACCATATGCCTGCCGTGACCAGCGCGGCCAGCGAGAAGCATGAGACAGGAAGTACCAGTGAGGCCGCGGAAGTGACGCCGAGCGACCCCGAGCCCGAGCCCGAAGCCGCCGAGCTTACGCCCAGCGAGCCGACGGGCGCGCCTAAAAGCGCCCAGAGCGAGCGGGCCAGCAGAGCGAGCGGGGCCAGCAGAGCGAGCGGGCCAGCAGAGCTAACAGAGCGTAGCGCTCGAGCGCGGCCAGTTCCCCCGCCGCCATGTGCAGGACCAAGAAGCCCCCCTTAGGTAGCGCCGGGTCCGAAGGCCCGGGCGGGGGCGGGACGCCGAGCGCGGTGCGCGCCGCGGCGAGCGCCTTGGGGAGGTTCTCGCGGTGCAGGCACAAGATCGCCGGCCGGCCGTCGGCCACCAGATGGCGAACCAGGTCGGCGAGAGTATCACCACGGTTCGTTCGGGAAAACAAATGACCGGAGTGGCCGGGCAGCGCCAATGCGGCCTCGGCCTCGACCACGCCGCCGAAGCTCGCCGCGTAGGGACGCACGCTCTCGGTGCAGCGCAGCGCGGGCGAGCTCAGGACCCGTGCGCTGGGCGCGAAGCAGGACAGCAGGCCGGCCAGCACCAGCGCGTCCGTCGCCCCCTTGGCGTCAAGCGGGCGTGACGCGTCATCTGCGGGCCAGTCCCCCTTAGCCCCCGCCGAGGCGTGCCTGAGCAGGATCAGCGGCACCGTTTCCCGCGGCACCAGGCCGTCCACCACGGCCGCGTCACGCGGGTAGCTCAGCCGCTCCCTGGCCTGCGCCACCGGCAGCCAGGACACCGCGTCGACCTCGTGACTGGCCGCGGCCTGGTTACCGAGGCTGAGCATCGACCAGTAGTCGATGCGCTTGCGGTAAGCGCCGGTCTGGTACTGCACCGCCGGCAGCCGCGGCCCGAGCGGTGAGTGCACGCTGGTCTCCTCGAAGACCTCCCGGACCGCGGTGAGCATGACGTGCTCACCGCGCTCGCACTTGCCCTTGGGCAGCGACCAGTCGTCGTATTTGGGCCGGTGCACCAGCAGGACCTCAACCCCGGGCGCACTGGCGCTCCCGCCGTCTCCGTCGGGGGGGCCGGCCGTGGGTCGCCACACCACCGCGCCCGCCGCGAAGATGACGTCAGTCATCAGCCGAACGGACCCTCCGCTCTCTGACCAGGGTCTCCTGCACGTCTCGCAGCGGATTCCCCGCCTCGTCCCGGCTATGCCTGACCCAGTACCCGTCCGGGCCGAGCCACCAGGAGGAGGTTCTGTCATCCATGCCGAGGTCGAGGAACCGGCGTATCCGCCGCTGATGGCCGGGATCGGTGACCTGCACGAGGAGTTCCACCCGGCGGTCCAGGTTCCTGTGCATCATGTCGGCGCTGCCGATCCAGATCTGCGCGTCTTCCTCCTCGGCCGGACCGAACGCGTACACCCGGGAATGCTCGAGGAAACGGCCGAGCACACTGCGGACCCTGATGTGGTCGGACAGGCCCGGAATGCCCGGCCGCAGCGCGCAGATGCCGCGCACCCACAGGTCGACAGGGACCCCGGCCTGCGAGGCCCGGTAGAGCGCGTCGATGACCACCTCATCGACCAGCGCGTTGGTCTTGAACACGATCCTGGCGGGCTGGCCGGCCCGCCGTCGCTCGGCCTGCTTGTCGATCCGGTCCACGATGCCGGTCCGCAGCGATTCCGGCGCGACCAGCAGCCGGCGGTATGACCCCGTCCGGCTGTACCCGGTCAGGTGGTTGAACAAGGCGGTGACGTCCTCGCCCACCGTGGGGTCGACGGTGAGCAGGCCGAAGTCTTCGTAGAGCCGGGCCGTGGTCGGGTGATAGTTCCCGGTTCCGAGGTGGCAGTACCGCCGCAGCGTGCCGTCGGACTCCTCACGGACGATGAGCGCCATCTTGCAGTGTGTCTTCAGGCCGACGAAACCGTAGACGACGTGACAGCCTGCCTCCTCAAGCTTGCGGGCCCAGGCGATGTTAGCGCGCTCATCGAACCTGGCCTTGATCTCCACCACCACGACGACCTGCTTGCCCGCCTCGGCGGCGTCGATGAGCGCGTCCACGATCGGCGACTGGCCGCTGGTGCGGTACAGCGTCTGCTTGATCGCGAGCACCCGCGGGTCATCGGCGGCCTCATCGATCAGCCGCTCGACCGACGCGGCGAACGAGTCGTAGGGGTGATGGACGAGGATGTCGCGTTCGGCGATGGCAGAAAAAATGCTGTTCTCCTGCGGTATCGCCCGGGTAGACGGGACGAAGGCCGGATACCTCAGCTCACCGATCTTCAGGTCGGCGATGCCGGACAGCCCGCTCAGGTCGAGCGGCCCCGACACCCGGTACACCGCGCGCTTGTCCATGCCGAGCTCGGTGACGAGCCGGTCAAGCACGTCGGCCGACATCGTGTCCTCGACCTCGAGCCGGACGGCCGGCTCGAACCGCCGCCGGACGAGTTCCCGCTCCATCGCCTGCAGCAGGTTTTCCGTGATGTCCTCGTCGACCTCAAGGTCCCTGATCCGGGTGACCCGGAACGCGTGATGCTCGATGATCTCGACGCCGCCGAAAAGATCGGTCAGGTGCGTGGCGATGACATCCTCGATCGGCACGAACCGGTTCTGCGTCAGCGCGAGGAACCTGGGCAGCAGCGGCGGCACCTTGACCCGGGCGAACACGGTGGCGTCCGTCTCGGGGTCCGCGATCATGACGGCCAGGTTGAGGGACAGGCCGGAGATGAAGGGGAACGGGTGAGCCGGATCGACCACCAGGGGGGTGAGCACCGGGTAGATGCGCTGCCGGAAAAGGTCGCCGAGGGTGTCGCGCTCCTGTGCGGATAGCTCCTTCCAGCGCAGCAGCTCGATGCCGTGCTCGACCAGTTCGGGATTGATCCGCTCGCTGAACGCCCGGGCGTGCCGCACGGTCAGCTCGCCGGCCAGCTCCAGCGTGTTCTCGAGCACCTGCCCGGGCAGCCTGACGCCGGCCCCCTCGACCGGGAAACCCGCCACCATCCTTCGCATCAGCCCGGCCACCCGGACCATGAAGAACTCGTCCAGGTTGGTCGCGAAGATGGCCAGGAACCGCACCCGCTCGAGCAGCGGGATCGACTCATCTTCCGCGAGTTCGAGCACGCGCTCGTTGAACCTGAGCCAGCTTTCCTCCCGGTCCAGGTAGCGCTCGGGGGGAAGGCCAGATTCGTCGCCCGGCCGCGCCCCTTCCGATCCTTCGGCGGCGGGAAGGCTCACCTGGCTGGCACCCATGTCCCCCATTGTCCCCGCACTGCGCTCAACACGAAACTCAGGGCACGGTGTACCCGGAGATGCCCGACCTGGCCTGAAGCGCTTGGCCCGCCCAGCGGGCTGGCCGCGGTCTGGCTGGTGACGAAGGCGGAGACTTCCGGGTAGCCAAACAGGCTGCA
>ODAK010002184.1_pt1 | contig 20671 bp, 18 predicted proteins | sample 1539591 | NCBI WGS metagenome assembly ODAK01 (sample SAMEA3539303, study PRJEB22396) | soil metagenome | biome: tundra; feature: field; material: soil | place: USA | collected 2010-05 | depth 0.15 m | reverse complement strand
CTTACTTGCTTACTTGCTTACTTGCTTACTTGCTTACTTGGCCGCGGGCCAAAAAAGGCCTTTCAAAGGAGACTTCGATGAAACGATTTGGTGTTTTGCTGGCCTCGGCCACGCTCGGCGCGGCGCTGCTTGCTAGCGGCCCCGCCATGGCCATGGGAGGGAGTTTTGGCGGTGGCCACGGCGGTTTCGGCGGCGGCCACGGCGGTTTCGGCGGCGGGCATATGGGCGGCGGTTTCGGCGGCAGCCACATGGGTGGCGGTTGGGGCGGCGGCCACATGGGGGGCTTTGCGGGCCGGAGTGTAGCCATGGGTGGCGGCGGCTGGGGTCATAATGGCTGGGGTCATAATGGCTGGGGTCACCACGGTTGGGGCCGTAATAACTATGGCCGTTACGGCTACGGGTATGGCGGCTGGGGCTTGGGCGGGCTGGGGCTAGGCTATGGCCTTGGCCTTGGCCTTGGGCTGGCCGATTGGGATTACGGCTACGGTTATCCTTCTTACGGTTATGGCTATGGCTATCCTGGCTACGGATACGACAATGGCTACGCCTACGGCTACGGTTATCCTGGCTATTCTAGCTACGGCTATCCCGCGACCGGCTCCAGTGGCTACTACTCCTCGGCGGCGCCTCTCGTGACCGGCCGTAGCGTGGCGACGGGACAAATGGGCAGAATGTGCTCAACCCCAGTTAAATCCTGCGAGCTCTATCAAGCCTCTTGGGTGGGAAATGGCTGTTCGTGTAAGGTTCCTGGCGGACGTTCGCGGGGAAGCGTATCGCCATAAATAAATTTGAACCAAGCCATGGCCGGGCGAAACCCCGGCCATTGTGTCATGGCGCCGCCTTAAACGTTAAAATACTCGCGGTACCAGGCGATAAAACGCTTAACTCCCTCTTTTAGGGGCGTTTTCGGCCTAAATCCCGTCAAACGCGAGAGCAGCGCGGTGTCGGCGAAGGTCGCTGGAACGTCGCCTTGCTGCATCTCCATGAAATTACACTTGGCCCGCAATCCGGTCGCGGCCTCGATGGCGGCGACAAAATCCATGAGGCCGACGGGCGTCTCATTGCCGATGTTGACAACCCGCCAGGGCGCGACGGGAGACAGACTGTCATGGGCGAGAGGCGGCGCTCTTCCCTCGACCCGTGGCGGCGCATGGCCGATGAGTCGCGACATCGCTTCGACAAGATCGTCGATGTAAGTGAAATCCCGGCTCATTTTTCCGTGATTGTAAATATCGATGGGACGGCCTTCGAACAGCGCCGCCGCGAATTTGAAAAGCGCCATGTCCGGGCGGCCCCAGGGGCCGTAAACCGTGAAGAATCGCATCATGCTTATCGGGATCTTGAAGAGGTGGCTGTAGGCGTGCGCCATTTCCTCGTTCGCCTTTTTCGAGGCGGCATAAAGCGAAACCGGGTGATCGGCCCGGTCCGTCTCGTGAAACGGAACCTTTGCATTGGCGCCATAGACGGAAGACGTGGACGCCATGAGCGCGTGCGCCGGCGGGGCGTGGCGCATCAATTCCAGGAGATTGAAGGTTCCGGTCAGATTGGCGTCTATATAGGCGCGCGGATTGTCGAGACTGTAGCGCACCCCTGCCTGCGCGGCGAAATGGGTGACCACATCGAAACCGCCGCCATAGATGTCTTGCAGCGCGGCGAAATCCTCGAGCATCGCTTCATGGCCGGAAAAGCCTGGTTTTTCCCGCAATAGTGCGTGGCGGCGCATTTTGAGGGCGATGTCGTAATAGGGGGTAAACCCGTCGACCCCCACGACGTCATGGCCTTCGTCGAGCAGACGGCGGGCCATGTGAAAACCGATGAAGCCGGCGCTGCCGGTGACAAGAATTCGCATTGTTCGAGCGATCCCGGAGAAGGAATTTGACGGCCCGAAGGAACCTCGTTAAAGCCCTGGGCATCGCGGGGAAGAAAATACCTAGCATAAATACATCGCGCGTACCATAATCGAAGGCGCCCCGCCGGCCCCCTCCGGCGTTCGCCAGTTGTCGATGTTAAAGAGGCAAATTAAGATTAAACTGGCCTTTTTAGAATCACGCCGGCGCAGCCGATCATGCGGCCGCCGCGACCCGAGTACCGGAGACCGATCGATATGCCCTATTCGCGCTTCTTCGACGATGCGATTTCAAAGTTGAAGGGGGAACGCCGCTACCGGGTCTTCGCCGACATCGAGCGGGACGCGAAGGCGTTTCCACACGCGCTGTGGCACGGACCCGAACGCACCGGGGAAGTCGTGATCTGGTGTTCCAACGACTATCTCTGCATGGGCCGGCATCCAGAAGTGATCGGCGCCATGACGGCGGCGGCGGTCCGGCATGGCGCCGGTTCTGGCGGCACTCGCAATATTTCGGGCAACAATCACCCCCTCGTCGAGCTGGAATCCGAGTTGGCGGGCCTGCACGGCAAGGAGGCGGCGCTCGTCTTTACCTCGGGCTGGATTTCCAATCTGGCGGCGATTTCCACGATCGGCGATCTCTTGCCCGATTGCCTCATCCTTTCGGATGAATTCAATCATAATTCGATGATCGAGGGCATCCGCCGCTCCAAGGCGCAACGGCGAATCTTCCGCCATAACGATCTCGCCCATCTCGAAGAGCTTTTGCGCACGGCGGGGCGCGAGAGGGCCAAGCTGATCGTCTTCGAAAGCCTCTATTCGATGCACGGCGACATCGCCCCGGTCGCGCGGATCGCCGAGTTGGCGCGCCGCTACAACGCGATGACCTATATGGACGAGGTGCATGCGGTTGGTCTCTACGGCCCGCATGGCGGCGGCATCGCCGAGCGCGATGGCGTCATGGGTGAGATCGACGTCATCGAGGGAACGCTCGCCAAGGGATTTGGAACGCTGGGCGGCTATATCGCCGCGAAGGCGAAGGTCGTCGATGCCGTGCGCTCGCACGCGCCGGCCTTCATTTTCACCACGGCACTGCCTCCGGCGGTCGCCGCCGCCGCGACAACCGCCGTGCGCCTGTTGAAACAAGCGCATGGCCAGGAGCTTCGCGCGCTGCACCAGCGCCAGGCGATGCTGACCAAACATGCCTTGAGCGCGGCGGGTTTGCCGGTGATGCCGAATCCGTCCCATATCGTGCCGGTGTTTGTCGGCGACGCCGAACTCTGCAAACGCGCCACCGACCTGCTGCTCGATCGCCACGCGATCTATATCCAGCCGATCAATTATCCGACGGTCGCCAAGGGCGAAGAGCGGTTGCGGATAACACCTAGCCCAATGCACACGGATGCGCATATCGCGCAGCTCGTGGAAAGCATGGTTGACGTTTGGCAAACGCTGGGGCTTCCTTTCGTCGAGCCGGCGAAGGTTCTCGCCTTCAAACGCGAGAGCGAGGCGCGCTGCACATTCCCGGAATTCAAACGCGCCGCCGAATGAGCCCTATTGCGGGTTAGATTCCGTGAAAGCTTTGGCGTTTTGCTTGCCGGGAGCCTGTCATGCGGCCACTTACAATTTTTCTCAGCCGCTTGATTGGGCTCTTCACCCTTGTGGTTTCCTTGGCTATGGCTTTGCACCGGCAGTCTTTTATCGAGACTGCGGCCACGCTTATTCACGACCGTCCGCTTCTGCTGGTACTCGGGATGATCGCGCTCATTGCCGGTCTTGCAATGGTGTTCTCCCATAACGTCTGGTCCGGCGGAGTGCTGCCGGTAATCGTCACACTGATGGGGTGGATCGTCCTCATCCGTGGTCTTATTCTCTTGTTGCTCCCCCCGCATGCCGTGGTCTCGCTTTTCGAGATGTTTCATTTCGAAGAGCTTTTTTATCTTTACGCGGCGATCACCTTCGTCCTCGGTTTCTATCTGACCTACATGGGGTTCCGGCGATCCCGGCCGTGACGGCCAAACCGTTGCATGACAACCCGCGCGGATGGCCGCTTCTCCCCGGCGCGCGGCTCATGCTAATTTCGGTGGCATGAAAAAGCCGGTCCCCATCGAGAGCCTCGGCGCCGTGAAGGCGCGCCGCGAACATGCGCGGCTTGGGGAAGAAATCGCCGCGCATGACCGGCGCTATTACACCGAGGATGCGCCAACGATTCCGGACGCGGAATACGACGCGCTGCGGCGGCGCTATGAAGCGATCGAGGCGGCGTTTCCGGAACTCACGACGCCAGATTCGCTCACCAAGAAAGTCGGCGCCGCGCCTGCGGAAAAATTCGCGAAACTGCGCCATCGCGTGCCGATGCTTTCGCTGGGCAATATTTTCGCGGACGGCGAAGTCACGGAGTTTGCCGCGCGTGTGCGCCGGTTTCTCGGGCTTGCCCCCGGCGCGCCGCTCCCCATCACAGCCGAACCGAAGATCGACGGACTCTCCTGTTCGCTGCGCTACGAACATGGCGAACTCGTTGAGGCGGCCACGCGCGGCGACGGTTTTGAGGGCGAGGACGTCACCGCAAACGTGTACACGATCAGTGAAATCCCCCAAACGCTCAAAGGCGCGGCGCCCGAAACTCTCGATGTGCGCGGCGAGGTCTATATGACCCATGCCGACTTCGCCGCGCTGAACGCCCGCCAGGCGGAAGCTAAAAAGACGCTCTTCGCCAATCCGCGCAATGCGGCGGCGGGCTCGCTGCGCCAGCTCGATCCCGCGATCACCGCCGCGCGGCCTCTGCATTTTTTTGCCTATGCCTGGGGCGAGATCAGCACCCTGCCCGCCTCGACGCAAATGGGCATGATCGCGGCATTCAGAAATTTGGGTTTTGCCGTCAATCCGCTGATGGTGCTCTGTCATTCCGCGGATGAGCTGATCGCGCAGTACCGGCAAATCGAAGCTCTGCGCGCACGGCTTGGCTACGACATCGACGGCGTCGTCTACAAGGTCGACAGCATCGCGCTGCAAAACCGGCTGGGCTTTGTCTCGCGCGCGCCGCGCTGGGCGATCGCGCATAAATTTCCCGCCGAAAAAGCATCGACCGTATTGCACGCCATTGACATAAGGGTTGGCCGCACCGGCGCCCTGACCCCTACCGCGCGGCTCGATCCAGTCACCGTCGGCGGCGTCGTCGTTTCCAATGCGACACTCCATAACGAGGACGAGATCGCCCGCAAGGACATTCGAATCGGCGACACGGTGACAATTCAGCGCGCGGGCGATGTCATTCCACAGGTATTGGGACCAATCCTAGACAAACGGCCCAAGGACTCGCGGCCTTACGTGTTTCCCCACACATGCCCGGTCTGCGGCTCGGCGGCGGTTCGCGAGATCGATCCAAAAACCGGCACGGCGGATGTCGTGCGCCGCTGCACCGGCGGCCTTGTCTGCACAGCCCAGATGGCCGAACGTCTGAAACATTTCGCCTCCCGCAATGCTTTCGATATCGAGGGTTTTGGCGAAAAGCTGATCGAGCAATTTTTCCGGGATGATTTGATTAAAACCGCGCCTGATATTTTCACGCTGGAGGAGCGCGAGAAGCGCGGCCAATTGAATCTTGAAGAGCGCGAAGGTTTTGGCGAGCTTTCCGTGCGAAACCTATTCGACGCCATCGAAGCGCGGCGTTCCGTCTCCCTCAACCGCTTTATTTTCGCGCTCGGTATCCGGCATGTCGGCGAGACCAACGCGCGGCGTCTTGCCCGTCACTTCGAGTCATTCGAGATGCTTCGCAAGACCGCGCAAGCAGCGTCTCCCGGTTCCGAAGCCCGCGCGGAAATCAACAATATCGAAGGGATCGGCGAAGTGGTGGCGGAAGCCATCGCCGACTTTTTCGCCGAAAAGCACAATGAGGAGGTCCTCGACGCGCTGCTCAAGCATGTGACGGTGGTGCCGATGGAAGCCGTTGCCTCGACAAGTCCGGTCGCGGGCAAAACGGTTGTGTTTACCGGGTCACTCGAACGCATGACCCGCGACGAGGCCAAGGCAATGGCCGAGCGGCTTGGCGCGAAGGTCGCCGCCTCGGTCTCCAAAAAGACCGATCTCGTCGTCGCCGGGCCAGGCGCTGGCTCAAAACTCGCGAAAGCCGCCGAACTCGGGATCGAGACGATCAGCGAGGAGGATTGGCTGAAGCTGACGGATCAGCAGGCATAATCCGGTTCCTGGCACCTGTCTCAAAAGCTTGCTTAGTACCCTAGCGCTCAACCCTGAGACTTTCGGATGGGCGGCGTTGCGTGGTTAAAAGCTTGCGTATGGTTTTTCCGCGCGGACGCGCCGGTCGGTCACTCACTCCGCGTCATGTTCACAGCGCCATCCCCACCCGCAAAATTTCCCACTCCAAGGAGACCCCGCTTGTCTCCTTGACGCGGGCGCGGACGAGCTCGCCCAAACTTTCGAGATCGGCGGCGGTGGCCTTGCCGCGATTGATGAGAAAATTGCAATGCAGTTCCGAGACCTGCGCATCACCCACCGCGAGGCCACGGCAGCCGGCCTTGTCGATCAATTCCCAGGCCTTTTGGCCCGGCGGGTTCTTGAAGGTCGAGCCGCCGGTGCGGGTGTTGACGGGCTGCGTTTCCGAGCGTGCTTTCGTAATCTCCGCCATCTCCGCCAAAATAGCTGACGGATCGCCAAGCTTGCCCGCGAAAACCGCCTGCGTGAAGATCACATCCTCCGCGACAGTGCAATGGCGATAGGAAAATCCCATGTCCGCGTTGGCAAACTCGACAATCTTGCCCTTGCGGCCGACGCCCCGGCAGGAGACGAGAACATTTTTCGTCTCGGCCCCATAGGCCCCGGCGTTCATCCGGAGCGCGCCGCCAACCGAGCCGGGTATGCCGCGAAAAAACGAAAGGCCCGCGAGACCCGCCTTGGCGGCGGCGGAGCCAAGTTTTACGTCCGGCACGGCTGCCCCCGCCCGCAACGTCAGACCCTCGATTTCAAGGCCCTGGAATGCCTTGCCAAGGCGAATCACGGCACCTTCGATGCCGCCGTCGCGCAGCAGAATGTTGGAACCAGCACCAAGCGCAAGTACCGGAATCGCGGGATCGAGACCGGCAAGAAAATAAGCAAGATCGCTCTCGTCCGCGGGCTCGAAGAGCACTTGCGCCGGGCCGCCCGTCCTGAACCAGGACAAGGGAGCCATCGGCGCGTTGCTCGTCAGAGACCCGCGCAGACCGGGAATCTCCGCGCGGAGTTGCGGCGAAATATCGGGAAAGATCGCGGGACGGTCCTTATCCGCCGACGACAGCATCGAGTTTCATTTCCGCCGCGAGCTGGCCGGGCAGCGCATGCGCCCATTGGGTGATATTGCCCGCGCCGAGAAAAACAATATAGTCGCCGGGCTTGGCGAGCGAACGGATGAGCGCGGGCAAGTCCTCCGGCCGTTTCAGGCCAAGCGCATGGCGGTGTCCCCGCGCCTTCAAGGCGGCGACCAGGGAATCGCGATCGGCGCCTTTAATCGGCGCTTCGCCGGCCGGATAAACATCGGCGACGATCACCGTATCCGCATCGTCGAAGGCACCCGTAAATCCGTCGAAGAGCGAATGGAGACGCGTATAACGGTGCGGCTGCACGACGGCGATGACATGGGCCGGTGTCGAGGCGCGGGCGGCGCGCAGGACGGCGGCGATTTCGACCGGATGGTGGCCATAATCATCGAAAATGGCGGCGCCGTTCCAGTCTCCGGTGCGGGTGAAGCGGCGCTTGACACCGCCGAATTCCGCCAACGCTTTTCTGATTGCGCCGGTGCTCATGCCGAGCCGGTGCGCGACGGCGATGGCGGCTGTCGCGTTCAATGCGTTGTGATGACCGGGCATCGGCATGACGATTTTTTCCAGCACGGTCTCGGCGCCGGTCTCGCGGTCGGAAATGATCACGGTGAAGCGCGAAACGCCATTGCTGAGATCGATACCGGCGAGCCTGACATCGGCCCGCGGGTCTTCTCCATAGGTGATGACGCGCCTGTCCTCGATCTTTTGGGCAAGCTCGCGCACCGTGGGGTGGTCGAGACACATGACCGCGAAACCATAGAAGGGAATATTTTCGACAAAGGCGCGGAATGCCGCCTTGATCGCCTCGAAAGTCCCGAAATGATCGAGATGCTCTGGATCGATATTGGTGACGATCGCGATTTCGGCGGGCAGCTTGAGGAAGGTGCCGTCGCTCTCGTCGGCTTCCACCACCATCCAATCGCCGCCGCCGAGCCGCGCATTGGTTCCATAGGCGTTGATGATGCCGCCATTGATGACGGTTGGATCGAATTTGCCGGCTTCGAGCAGCGTCGCGACGAGGGATGTCGTGGTGGTCTTGCCATGCGTGCCGGCAATGGCAACGCAGTGCTTCAACCGCATGAGTTCGGCAAGCATTTCCGCGCGGCGCACGATGGGCAGGCGCCTTTGCCGCGCCGCGACGAGCTCTGGATTATCACGCTTGATCGCGGTCGAAACCACCACGACTTCCGCCGCGCCGAGATTTTTCGCGTCATGCCCGATATGAACGAGCGCGCCCTTGCCCCGCAGCCGCGAGACATTGGCGCTTTCGGAAGCGTCCGACCCTTGCACCGTGTAGCCGAGGTTGAGAAGAACCTCGGCGATGCCGGACATGCCTATGCCGCCAATTCCGATGAAATGGATAGGGCCAAGTTTATCCGGCAGCCTCATGAATATTGTCCTTGTTCGCCACGAGACGCTGCACCAGATCGGCGAGTCTTTCGGCCGCATCCGCGATGCCCGCCGCCTTCGCCGCGGCGGCGCGGCGCGCGAGACCATCCATATCGGCCTGTGCTTCCAAAAGAGAATTCGCCAGCCATTGCGGCGAAAATACGCTCTGCGCCACAACAATCGCGGCGCCGGTCGCGGCGAATTGTTCCGCATTGGCGGCCTGATCCTGGTCGATCGCGCCCGGAAGCGGCACGAGGATAGAGGGGCGCCCAATGACCGCGAGTTCGGACACGGTCGATGCACCGGCACGGGCGATGACGAGGTGGGCCTGCCCGATCCGCGCCGGCAAATCGGCAAAGAAAGTCTGGATTTCGGCAGCGACGCCGAGACGCTCGTAGGTTTCGCGCACCCTTTCCGCGTCCTCGGCGCGCGCCTGCTGCGTAATGAGAAGCCCTTGTCTCGCCTCCCGAGGCAGAAGTTCGATCGCGGCGGGCACGATGTCCGAGAAAATCCGGGCGCCCTGCGAGCCGCCGGTCACGAGGAGCCGCATCTTTCCATCGGAATAGTCCGGGAAAACGGCCCGCGCGGCCTCGATCACCATCGGGCGAACCGGATTACCCGTCAGATGTGTCTTCGCGGCCATTCTATCGGGGATTCCGCCAAGCACCTCGAAACCCTTGGCGATCGCTTCCGCCCGGTTTGCGAGGAACAGGTTGGCGCGGCCGATGACGGCGTTGCCTTCATGCAAAAGTACCGGCACGCCGAGCCGGGACGCCGCCAGCACGGGCGGAACCGCCGGATAACCGCCAAAGCCAATCACCGCTTGCGGACGAATTTGTTTAAAGAGCCGCCGCGCGGCGCGGGTCGCCCGGATTATCGTGACGATCGCCTGAACGCGCCGCACAAGCGACCCCCCGCTCGGAGTCGCGGCGGCCAGCATGTGAACCGCAACCGCGGGAAAATCGCCGCTATATTTCGCCGCTCGCTCATCCGTGACGAGATGCACCGTAAAGCCGCGCGCGGCGAGAGCATGGCTCAAGGCCGCCGCCGGAAATAAATGTCCGCCGGTGCCACCCGCCGCGACGGCAACCGGGCCTTTTTTGCTCATGCGAAAGCTTCCGCCCTTGCGCCCGCGAAGATTGCCGCGCCCGGCCGTTTGCGCGTGACCGCGATCAAGAACCCGATCGCCAGTCCCAGCGAAATGAGCGAGGAGCCGCCGTAGGAAATAAAGGGCAAGGTCATGCCTTTCGCCGGAATGAGATGGAGATTAACGGCCATGTTGATGGCGCTTTGGATACCGAAAAGCATCACCAGTCCAGCCGCCGCGAAACGGCAAAAAGGATCCTCGTTGCGCGCCGCCATGAACAAGCCGCGCAACACGATGAAGGTGAAAATAGCTGCGATCAAGAGGCAGGCGAGAACGCCAAACTCCTCGCCCGTCACCGCGAAAATGAAATCCGTATGGGCATCGGGAAGGATGCGCTTGACGGTCCCTTCGCCCGGCCCTTTGCCGAACCAGCCGCCGGACAAAAAGCAATCAAGCGCGGTATCCACTTGAAACGTATCGGCGATCCCGCCGCCGGCGCCTGGATCGATGAATTTGAGAACCCGGGCGCGCACATGCGGCAGAAGTTTATAGGCAAGCAACGCGCCGCCCATGCCGGCTCCGCCTAAGCCCACGACCCAGAACCAATGCAGACCCGCCATGAAGAACAGTGCCATCCAGACCAGGGAGACGAGCATTGTCTGGCCGAAATCCGGCTGGAGAATTAATGGGACGACAGCCGCCGCCAACAACAGGATGGCGAGAAGGATGGCTGGAACGTCGCGCCGCTTCGCCCCCTCCGAAAAAGCCCAAGCCACGAGAATGACGAAGGCCGGTTTCAAAAACTCCGATGGCTGGATGCCGAAGATCCAGCGCCGCGATCCCTTGATTTCATGGCCGTAGAGGAGCGCCACGAAGATCAGGGCGATCGACACCAGAAACACAATAAGGGCCACGCGCCGCACTTGTCGCGGCGAAAGAAAAGAAGCGGCAATAAGGATCGCGACCGAGGGGATCAGGTAAATGAACTGACGATGCACGAAGTGGAAGGCCGGAAGGCCGAGCCGCTCGGCGACCGGCGGGCTTCCGGCCATCGTCAACACCAACCCCAGCACCATCAACGCACCTGTCGCGGCGAGGATCCAGCGGTCGATTGTCCACCACCAATTCGCGAGGGCCGAGCGTTCCGCGCGCGATACCATTATGTCCTCCTTAGCCTCGCTGCTTCGAGGCCAGCAGAGCCTCGACAAGGTCGCGAAAACGATCGCCGCGTTTTTCGAAATCGGGGAATTGATCGAACGACGCGCAGGCCGGCGACAACAACACGACAGGCTCGTTGAGCTCACTGGCAAAGGCATCGCGCGCGGCCGCCGGAACAGCGGCTTCGAGCGAACCACAGCACTCATAAGGAAACGAATCCCCGATGGTCCGCGCGAAAAGCTCGCTCGCCTCGCCGATCAGATAGGCCTTGACCACTTTGCCGAACAAAGGCCGCAGCGGTTCGATGCCGCCTTCCTTCGCCCTGCCGCCGATGATCCAAAACACTTTGTCGAAGGACAGGAGCGCCTTTTCCGCGGCATCGGCATTGGTTGCTTTGGAATCGTTGATGAAGAGAACCTTTCCCGTCCGCCCCACTTCCTCGAGACGATGCGGCAGCCCGGGAAAACTCCGGAGGCCGTTCGCGACGCGTTCGAGATCGAGCCCTAGCGGCCCAAGCGCCGCGACGGCGGCGGCGGCATTCTGGCCATTGTGCTTGCCGCGCAGCGAGGCAATTCCGGCAAGATCCGCGAGCCGCGTTGAATGGCCTTTGGAAACGCGCATGAGCCAGGTGCCATCGAGTAAAATTCCGTCTTCAACAACGGTCTTGGTCACGGAAATCCGGATCACTCGCTTGCCGGCTTTGCTTACCTCGCCGGCGATGGCGGATGAAATGTCATCGTCGATGCCGATCACCGCGAGATCGGCTTTTTCCACCAGCCTCGCCTTGATCGCGGCGTAATTCTCCATCGTGCCATGGCGGTCCAGATGATCCGGCGTGACATTCAAAAGTATGCCGGCGGAAGGGTTAAGGGAGGGAGCAAGATCGATTTGGAAGGAAGAGCATTCGACGACATGAACGCGCTCTTGGGCGGGCGGCGCCAATGCGAGAATAGGCGTGCCGATGTTGCCGCCGACTTCGACAGGAAAACCGAAGCTCCTGAAAAGATGCGCGGCGAGCGCCGTCGTCGTGGATTTTCCATTCGTTCCGGTGATCGCCACGAAAGTCGAGGCCGGTGCGATTTGCCGCCGCTCGCGGCAAAACAATTCCATGTCACCGATAATTTCAACCCCGGCTTGCCTTGCCTTCGGCACGGTCCAGTGAGGCGATGGATGGGTCAACGGAACGCCGGGAGAAAGCACCAGCGAATCAAAATTCCGCCAGTCCGCGGCCGCGAGATTTTCGATCCTGAGACCCGCCGCGCGGGCTTTTTCGCGCGCGTGCTCATTGTCGTCCCAGACCGACACGCGGGCACCGCCGGCGAGAAGGGCCTGCGCGGTGGCAAAACCCGACCCGCCTAGTCCAAACACGGCGGCGTGCTTGCCTTCAAAGCTCGTGACAGGCGTCATCGTCACCTCAATTTCAAGGTCGAGAGGCCGATCAGCGCAAGGACGAAAGCAATGATCCAGAAGCGAACCACGACCTGCGGCTCGGACCAGCCTAGCTGCTCGAAATGATGGTGGATCGGCGCCATCTTGAAGACGCGCTTGCCGGTCAGTTTGAACGAAACGACCTGGACAATGACCGACAAGGTCTCGACAACAAAGAGACCGCCAACGATGGCAAGCACTATTTCATGCTTGACGGCGACGGCGATGGTGCCAAGAGCGCCGCCGAGGGCGAGCGATCCCGTATCGCCCATGAAAATTTGCGCGGGTGGCGCGTTGAACCAAAGAAACCCCAAGCCGGCGCCGATCAAGGCACCGCAGACGACGGCGAGTTCGCCCGCGCCGGGCACGAAGTTGATCCCGAGGTAAGTCGAGAATATCGCGTTACCGGCAAGATAAGCGATAATCCCGAAGGCCGCCGCCGCGATCATCACAGGCACGATCGCGAGGCCGTCGAGGCCATCCGTGAGATTGACCGCATTGCCGGCGGAAACAATCACGAACGATCCGAAGGCGAGAAAGAAAAGGCCGAGGTCGGTGACAAATCCATTGATCGCCGGCAACGCGAGGGCAGTCGTGTGCGGCGTCCCGAGTTTCATCATCGCGTAGCAGGCGGCGACGGCTATGGCCCCTTCGAAGGCAAGCCGGCGGCGTCCCGAAAAACCTTTGTGCGTCTGTTTCGTCACCTTCAATAAATCATCATAGAAACCGATCGCGCCGAAGCCGGCCATGACCAAAAGCACGATCCAAACGAAATGATTGCGCAAATTTGCCCAAAGCAAGGTCGAGACAATGAGACCGGCCAAAATCATGAGGCCGCCCATTGTCGGCGTCCCGGTCTTCAGCAGGATATGCGATTGCGGGCCGTCGTCGCGAATTGGCTGGCCCTTGCCTTGTTTTAGGCGCAGGGCGGCGATGATGCCCGGCCCAAAAAAGAACACGAAGAAAAGCGCCGTCGCGGTGGCCCCGCCGGTGCGGAAAGTAATATAGCGGAACAGGTTGAGCGGTTGGTAAATACTTGAAAATTCGGAAAGCCAAGTCAGCATTGCAGGGCCCTCGACAAACTCCCGGCGGCGCGTTGCTTGAGGGAATCGACGATACCGCTCATCCGGCTGGCGTTTGATCCCTTGACGATCACCATGTCACCGCTCTGGACCGCCGCCCCCACGATCGGGACAAGATCGCTTGCCTGATCGCGCCAGGCCCCCTGCAATTGGCCAGGCAAAGCCTCGAAGAGATGCTTGGTCAAGGGACCCGCGGCGAAGACAAGATCGATATGATTGGCCGCGATATCGCCGGCAAGTTCGGCGTGCATCGCGGCGGCATCACGACCAAGTTCGAGCATATCTCCGAGGATCGCGATACGGCGTCCGTTGCCCCGCAAAGGAAGCGCTCCAACCAATGCGAGCGCCGCGCGCATCGACGCCGGATTGGCATTGTAACTCTCGTCGATGAGCGTGTAGGGGCCGCCCTCGGCGGGCAAGAGCAGCTTCTCGCCTCGCCCTGGCTGCGGCGATGAAAATGCGAGCGTTCCCGCGGCGGCATCGAGATCGACGCCGAAAGCTTTCGCGGCAAGCAACACCGCGAGCGAATTCATCGCGAAGTGGCGGCCCGGCATGCCGAGACGATAGGCGAGGTGATGGCCGCAAATTTCCGCCTCGACCACGCAATGATCGGCGCCAACCTTCGCACTTATCAGCCTCGCGTCGGCATTTTCATGTTCGCCAAAGCTCGCGGCATGGCCCGCGGAGGACACCTTGGCATGCGCCAGGAGACGCTCATATTGAGGGAGATCGCGGTTGATAATGGCAAGGCCGCCGGGCAGGAGCCCGGAAAAGATCTCCGCCTTGGCATCGGCGATCTCGTCGAGGTTATTAAAATATTCGAGATGGACGGGCGCGATCGCCGTGATGATCGCCACATGCGGACGCACCATCATGGTCAGCGGGGTGATTTCGTCTTTGTGGTTCATGCCGATTTCGAAAATTCCAAACCTTGTGTTCTTCGGCATTCGCGCCAAGGAGAGCGGCACGCCCCAGTGATTGTTGTAGGACGCGGCCGACGCGTGCGAAGCCCCGGCTTGGGTGAGCACCAGCCGCAAGGCTTCCTTCGTCGACGTCTTGCCGACCGAACCCGTCACCGCGACGATACGGGCTTGCGAGCGGGTCCGCGCGGCCACGCCGAGACGTTCCAGCGCCGAAAGAACGTCCGTCACGACATAGAGCGGTCCAAGCTCCCGGAGCGCATCGGCGTGGGCTTCGTCGACGACCGCCGCGGCGGCGCCTTTCTCGAAAGCCGCGCCGGCATAATCATGGCCGTCCGAATTGACCCCCTTGATCGCGAAAAAAAGCTCGCCTTCCCGCAAGGTGCGGGTGTCCATGGAAATTCCAGTGATGCCGCCGCGCGGGAGGCGGCCGCAAACCCTGGCCGTGAGCGGACCGACGAGACCAAGGCTCGTCCACAGGAAATCGTTTGGCGCTCCAGTGCTCATGCGGAAGCTTCATTCAAGATCGCGCGCACGCAGCCAGAATCGGAAAAAGGCAGTGTCGTTCCGCCGGCGATCTGGCCGGTTTCATGTCCCTTGCCCGCGATGAGGAGACCATCGTCCGGGCCGAGCATCGCGATCGCCCGCGCGATCGCAAAGGCCCTGTCGCCTGTCTCCTCGACGTTGTCCGAGCCAGCCGCGCCGCGCAAAACAGACTCCCGGATCGAGGCCGGATCCTCCGAGCGGGGATTGTCGTCGGTGACGATGACGTGATCGGCCAAGCGCGCCGCTATCGCGCCCATGATCGGCCTTTTGCCGGCATCGCGGTCGCCGCCGCAGCCAAACACCACGATGAGCTTGCCGCGGACAAAGGGGCGCAAGGCCTTGAGCGCCTTATCGAGCGCGTCCGGCTTATGCGCGTAATCGACGAAGATGGGGGCGCTCTGACTCCGGCCAACGAGTTCGAGACGGCCGGGCGCTCCGGCGAGCTTTTCAAGCGCCGGCAAGACGGCCCCGGCCGGGCTCCCCGCCGCGATGCAAAGAGCCGCCGCGACAAGCGCGTTCGACACCTGAAACGCCCCCGCGAGAGGAAGAAGGACGGAGAAGATCTCGCCCTCATGGGCTATTTTTATCCGCGTCGAAAAATCCTCCGCCTTTGCCTCGAGGAGACGCAGGCTGGCGCCCTTGTAGCCGGTCGAGAGGACACGCAGGCCGCGCCTTTCGCAAGCCGCGATGACCTTTGCCGCGGCATCGCTGCCGGCATCGACAATAGCGGACTGGCCGGGCGCGAGCAGCCGCTCAAAGAGCTGGAGTTTCGCACTAAGATATTCGTCAAGCGTTGCGTGATAGTCAAGGTGGTCGCGCGAAAGATTGGTAAAGGCGGCGGCCGTGAGGCGAACGCCATCGAGCCGGCGTTGCAAAATGCCGTGCGAGGACGCCTCCAAGGCGAGATGGGTGACACCGCCGCGCGCCAGCCCGTCCAGGATTTTGTGCAAGCTCACCGGATCCGGCGTGGTCAGCGAGCCAGCCACCGGCCCCGGCGGCGCGGCGGCGCCAAGGTCGCCAAGAACGCCAAGCGTGCCGAGCGAGGCGGCCTTGACCCCGAGCGCGGCCCAAATCTGACGCACGAAATCGGCGACCGACGTCTTGCCGCTGGTGCCGGTGACCGCGACGATCGTCTCGGGCTGGCGCGGGTAAAGGCGCGCCGATGCCAGTGCCAAGGCGCGTCTTACATCGATTGCCTTAACGAAAGCGGCGGGCCCGATCGAGCCCCCGGGATCGCGCTCGGCGACGATTGCCATGGCGCCGCGCTCGACGGCTTGCGGCACAAAGATCAGACCGTCCGTTTTTGTCCCTGGCACCGCGAAAAAAACCATGTCCGCAGTCACTCTCCGGCTGTCGGCGCTGATGCCCTTGATCTCGCGGGCGGCCAGCGCGTCCGGAATAGCCGCCCGCGGGAACAATTCGGCCGGAAATAATTCGGCAAGGCGCATCAATGCTCTCCTCCGCCCCGTGCCGGCTGATTCGCCTCGACATAGCCAAGCTTCGCGAGAAGCGGAAAAGGTTGCGTTGGCAAATCGGGGCGCGGGGGGAGCCCAAGCAACGGTCCCGCTCGTTCGATGATCTTGCCGGTGACCGGCCCCGCGTTCCAAGCGGCGGTACGATAGCCGGCTGTTTCCGGCAATCCTTGCGGCTCGTCCAAGAGAGTCAAAAAAAGATATTTGGGTTTATCGGAGGGCATGATCGCCATGAATGTCGTGAGGACCTTATCCTTCGAATAATGGCCGTGGACGATCTTATCCGCGGTCCCTGTCTTGCCGCCAACGAAGTAGCCTTGGATATTGACTATTTTGGCGGTGCCTATTTCCGCGTTGAGCCGCATCAAATAACGCAAGGCCTCCGACGTTTCCGGCTTGACGACGCGCGGCGCATCCTTTCTCGCATCCTCTTCGTTCCGCTTCAAGAAGGTTGGCGTGACGAGAAATCCGCCATTCGCCAGAGCGCCGACGGCCATCATGGCCTGCAAGGGAGCAACATTAAGGCCCTGCCCGAAGGCAATGGTCATCGTATTCAGTTCGCCCCAATTCTTGGGCACAAGCGGCTCGGCGGATTCCGGCAACTCCGTGCGCAGACGGCTAAGCTGGCCCATTTTGTTCAAGAATGCCTTATGCGCCTCGACCCCAGCCATCAAAGCCATGCGCGCGGCGCCGATGTTGGAGGAATAGGTGAAGACTTCGGGCACACTCAGCATCCGGTGCGTCGCGTGGAAATCGTGAATGGTGAAATGGCCATAGCGCAAGCTATCGCGCGCGTCGATCCGCGAACGCAGCGTGACCTTGCCCAAATCGAGGGCCATCGCAACGGAAATGGCCTTGAAGGTCGAGCCCATTTCATAAACGCCGACGGAAAGCCGGTTGATATAGTCCAGGTCACGCGGGTCGGGCGGCGTATTCGGATCAAAATCCGGCAAGGACGCCATCGCGACGACTTCGCCGGTGTTCACGTCGAGAATGGCCGCCGCCCCCGCCTTGGCCTTGAACTTGGCGATGCCCTTGGTGAGCTCGTCGCGCAACGCGTAAGTCGCCTTGAGATCGAGCGATGTGGTAATCGGCTTTAGGTTTTCCGCCGTCAGGCTGAAGCCCGCGCCATGCAAATCCGCCAGTCCCTGGCCGTCGATATATTTTTCGAGTCCCGACATGCCGATGCCGTCAAGGCTGGCAAAGCCAAGAACATGCGCGGCCACCGGGCCGTTTGGATAAACCCTTTTGTTCTCGGGCAAAAACCCAACACCCGGCAGGCCTAGCCGATAGACTTCCTGCTGCTGTTTGGGGGTAATCGCGCGCTTGACCCAAACGAAGCCCTTGCGGGAGCCGAGGCGCTCCCGCAGCTCTCGCGCGTCGACGTCTGGAAGCACGGCGGTCAGAAGTTCGACCGCTTCGTCCTTATCGATGATTCGCCGGGGCTCCGCGAAAACCGACATGACCTTGACATCGGTCGCCAGTATTTCGCCGTTGCGGTCGAGAATATCGGGCCGCGCGGCGGCGATGGCATCGGCGGCCGCGCGTTTAACGCTTTGGGGCGGATCCGGGCGCAGACGGAAATCGATAAGCTTGCCCGCGATGATCCCATAGACCGCGAGAAAGACCCAAGCCGCGAGTCTAATACGGAATGCACTCTTGCTGGGCTTTGCCGAAAAAATGCCGGCGAAAAGACTTTTGATGACGCGGACGCGCCTGCCAGCGGGCCTGACCGGCTCATCGTTTGCCTTATTCTCGCACCCTGGATCGAAGCCGTCACTCATTGTTTCGCGGCCGTCATCTGGCCGGCGTCGAGGACGCGGCGGGATCGATAATGCTGCCATTGGCGGGGGTATTCGTCGGCGCCCCCAAGCCAAGCGCTTCGAGCTTTTGTCCGATCGCATCGCCTCTTTGTGCCTTGTCTGGCAAGGATTCCGGTTTGACGATCTGGTTCAAGGCAACCGTGTGCAGATCGAGGAATTTATCGGCGAGCGCCTGAATGCGCTCGGGACGAGTGACATGCGCCCACTCGGCGCGCAACATGCCGATTTTGTCGCGTTCCCATTTGATCTCATGTTGGAGCTTCACGATCGTCTCGGCGTGGAAAATCGTCTCATATTTGATCGTATAGGCATAGATCGCGGAACCTATAAGCGCCGCGATCGCCAAAATATTCAGTAGCCGCACCATTTTTAGTTGCTCCCCGGACGGTCTTGCGGAAGCTTCGCGAGCGCCAGCAAGCGAGCACCGGGACCGCGAGGCATGGCTTTCGTGCGCACGCCATGCCGCAGCTTGGCCGATCGGGCGCGCGGATTGGCGTCGATTTCACCAGGCGACGGCGTTACCGGCTGCTTGCCGCTTTGACTGAAGGTTGGCTCCGGCGGCTCGATCTCGTGCGGGAGCCGCCGGGAAAGCGTTTTGCCGCGCCCGGAGCGCTCGGTGAAAAACTGTTTGACAATACGGTCCTCAAGCGAATGAAAAGTCACCACCGCAAGCCGGCCACCCTGCTTTAGAAGTGCTTCCGCCGCCGCGAGCGCATGGACCAGTTCGCCAAGCTCATCGTTGACGGCGATGCGCAGCGCCTGGAACACGCGCGTCGCCGGATGCATTTCGCCAGCCTTGCCGGGCGCGACCCGGGCAATCAGGGAAGCGAGCGCGACGGTCGAAGTGAAAGGCGCCTTGGCACGGTCCATGACAATCGCACGGGCAATCCGGCGGGATGCCCGCTCCTCGCCAAAATAATAGAAAATATTGGCAAGGGTTGTTTCCCCCGCCGTATTCACGAGATCGGCGGCGCTCGTCCCAGTGCGGTCCATGCGCATATCGAGCGGCCCGTCGCCGCGAAAGGAAAAGCCCCGCCCCGCATCGTCGATTTGCATTGACGACATGCCGATGTCGAGCACCACGCCATCGAAATCCGAAAGACCTCGCTCCCGCGCCGCCAGGTCCAGCCTTCCAAATTTCTCTTGGACAAGACAAAGCCGCCCCAGCGCTTCGCTCACGAGTCCGGCCCCGCCGGCAATCGCGATAGGGTCGCGATCGAGCGCGAGAACCCTGAGCCTTGGCACCGCAAGCAGGGCACGCGCGTAACCGCCCGCGCCAAACGTCGCGTCGAGGTAAAGTCCGCCCTCGCACGGGGCGAGCGCGGTCATGACTTCATCACGAAGCACGGGAACGTGCCGGGCCGGTCCGCCAGCGGCGAGAAATGCCTCATCGCCGCGGCCCGCTGTCATTCCCGTGCTCCATGGTGCCGTGGCGGCGGCGTGTCCGGCGCCACGTGTCTGGAACTGAGTTGTTTTCTGAAATCGCGCAGCTGGCTTCTGGCCTCCGCCAGATGCGCGAGAAAACGTCCCGGTTCCCAGATCTGAAACTTGAACCCGTGCCCGACGAAAGTGACCTCCGTGGCAATGCCCGCATAGGTTTTGGCGCTTTCGCTCAGGATCACCCTTCCCTCCGTATCTATTTTCAAAATCTCGCTGGTGCCAAGGAGGGCCGTGGAAAACAGGTCGCGCTCCTCCGAATAGGGAGAAAGCTTGCCAAGAAGATCGTGAATTTCGCGCAGCAGGGCATGACCCCCGCAATCGAGTGCTTCCTCGTCAAGCGAGGGATGCACATAAAGACCGTCGAAGCCGTCGCGCGAGAGCACCGCCCGGAACGGCGCCGGAATCGAGACGCGCCCCTTGGCATCGAGCCGGCTGGTGCAATTCGAGACAAATCCGTCCACTCCCAACCCCACCCGCGCGGGTTCCCTCGGGCTTGGCCGTCAAGGCCGCTCGCGCGCCGCATTGCGCCGCCCGGCGTCTAAACCTCGGCGCGGGAGAATTTGGGATATCATGGGAATTCTTGGGCGTCAATGGAATTGCAGCGCCATCCACGGCTTGGAAGTCGGGTTAACGGCGATTTTGCCTTGACGAAGGGGAGGTGATTCGTTCGGCGCTCTGATTCGAACGGGGCGCCAGAATGAACGATACGGCCGGCTTTTCGCGGACGAAGATGTCCCTCGGGCGCGATTGGCCCTTCTTTTGAAGCAGTTTTCCACGCTTGCGGGCGAGTGTGAGCCATGGCGGGCCGCCTATCCCTGGCTGCGTGAAATCCCGAGGAGCGGAGAGATCGTAGCCTATTGCCGCGGCCCCTACTGCGTCCTGGCTTTCGAGGCCGTCGCCCTGTTGCGCAAACGCGGTTTCAAGGTCCGCTGCATCGAGGACGGGTACCCCGAGTGGAAGCACGCCGGCTTGCCGGTGGAGCAGGCCGCGATAGGCGAGCTTTGATTGTCCGCATTTTAGCCGCGCCTGTTCAAAGCGATGTGATCCGGCTCGGAGCTAGCGCGTGCGACAAAAACGGACACATCATTCGCCACCTGTGGCAGCGATCAACTTGCGAAACACGATGGCTTGTGACACTCTAGGATTCGCGGCAATTTGGGATAAGTCGGCC
>ODAK010002183.1_pt1 | contig 20673 bp, 15 predicted proteins | sample 1539591 | NCBI WGS metagenome assembly ODAK01 (sample SAMEA3539303, study PRJEB22396) | soil metagenome | biome: tundra; feature: field; material: soil | place: USA | collected 2010-05 | depth 0.15 m | reverse complement strand
GGCGCGGCGGTTGGCGTCATCGTGGATGCCGCGGAAATCGAGCCAGATGTGTGACATCTGGTGTATGAAGAGCGGGCCGGCATAGATGTGTCGCGTGCCGTACACGGTTCTCACTTCAAAGGTGGAGGTCCAATCGCGATAGCCGGCGGGGTCGATCGGAAATGTGGGCGAGCCGACGGCCAGTGTGTAGAGGATGATCGCCTCGTTGTAGCCGCAATCCCAGCGGTAGGGAAGAAAGCCCGACTCAGACTTCCAGCCGTGGGTGACCGTATTGCGGCCGTTGAGTGCCCATTGCCAGTCGACACGGCAGTAGAGTTTTTCCGCGAGATCGCGGAGTTCGGCTTCGCCGTCGGCGGAGAAGTAGGTTCGCGCGTGCATAATGCCGGCCATCAGGATGGCGGTATCGATGGTGGACAACTCACAGTGCCCCGCGCGGCGACCGGTCTTCATGTCGAGAAAGTGATAGTAGAAGCCCTTGTAGCCCGTGGCTTCGGGCTCGGGCCCCTGGGGACTGCTATCGAGGAAGCGCAGCAGGGTGAGGATTCTCTGCGCGGCATCGTCCCGTGTGATTACGTTGCGGTGTATGCCGGCAATGTACACGCTGATTCCTAAACCCATGGCCGCAATGCTGGCGGGGGCGCCGGCACGGTTGGTGTCGGCGATCAAACCCGTGACAGGGTTCATTTCATGCAGAAAGTAATCGAAAGAGACGCGCTGCAGCTCGTCGAGCATTTCCGCATCAGTGCCGGGCGACCGCGGAGCGGTGGAGGTGTCAGGAGCCAATGCCATGGGGGGAGGGGAACCAGAGCTCATGGGAATTCGAACGTGATGGCCGCAACGCTCTGGGGCGGGAGCGCGATGGTGAAGACGAGCGACTCCGCTTCACGCGTCCAGGGCTGCGCTTCGGGCTGCAGCAGTGAAGATGCTTCGAGTCGTTCGACTTGCTGCACGCTGAGATACTCCGGCTCACCCATTTTCGTCCACAGCTCGCGCGGGTTGGAGTGGGTATCGTCAATGCGCTCGATCCAGGCGCTGCGAGGGAGCGGCGCGCCGGGCAGGCTGATCTTTGCCAACTCCGTCTGAATGTTATGACGCGGCATAGCAAGGTTGGTGAAGAGAATGGTGGCGGCATGCTCTTCGCGAACGACCCAGGCGTTGACGGTCGCATGATTGCCTTCGACCCGGAGTTGTTCTGTGCCCAGTTGACGCATTAACTGGAACGCACGATAGACCGGTTTCGCGATGCCGTAGATGTTCAGAAGACCGAAGCCGCCGTGGAAGGGAACGGAGGGGAAGTAGTTTTCTTCGAAGATGTCGCTGAAGGTCCAGAAGCTGTAGCCCTGAACAAGCCCCTGCGCCTGCATGACGATGGTGGTGGCGAAGGCGGCGGCGAAGGGCTGGTCGTGCAGAGGATCGCGCGGGTTGGAGGAGATGTTCCACTCGGTGTAATAAAGGGGCAAGTTGCGGGCCTGCTGACGGACGGCGCTTACTTCATCGCGCATGACCTCGGGGCGAGTGTGCTCGAGCTGTGTGATCGTGTCGGAGCCGGGCACGCCGAAGGCATCCGTCGGGTAATGGTGGGTGCTGATGAAATCGACCGGCACTTTGCCGGCAGTGCAAAAGTCGAGAAATTCCGGTACCCACTGGTTGTCGGCTGTGGCGGGTCCGCCGACTTTCAGGGCGGGGTCGACGCGCTTGAGGGCAGCTGCGGTCTCGCGATAGAGGCGGAAATAATCCTGCTGCGTGCCGGTCCAGAAGGCCTTGAGGTTGGGTTCGTTCCAGACTTCGAAGAACCATTCGCGCACCTCCGTGGCGCCGTAGCGATTGACCCAGTGGGCGGCGAGTTTGCCGATGAGGGTTGCCCATTTGGCGTAGTCGGCAGGGGGCGTCACGTTGCCGCGGTAGTGGAAGACGGTGTCGCGGCCGGAGGCCAGCATCTCCGGCATGAAGGAAAGCTCCACGAAAGGCCGCATACCGATCGAGACGAGAAAATCCATGATCCGATCGGCGTTGAAGAAAGAATAGAGCGGCTTGTCTTCAACGTCGATCAGAGTGCCCAGGTCGTCCGAAAGGAGGCCGTGAAACCGGACGTGCCTGAAACCCAGTTCTCTGTGGCAGCGCAGGAGCTGCGCCTGCCAGTCGGCGCGGAGTGCGAGCGGTGCGTGCCCGCTTCCAACGGTATGCTCCCAGTAATGCGTGAAGGGTTTGGGCGGCTGCTTAAAGTTGCAAGTGAAAGAAACCACAGCAAGAGATAAGAAGCAACCCGATACCCAAAGGTTACTGGAATACGGACGGAGCCCGATGGCTAGTGGCTGTCGCCGTCGTGGTCTGCGTCGCCGCCACCCTGCGCCTGTTTGCTGAGGTGCACGCTGTCCTGTGGGGCTGTGGAGGTAGTGGAGCGGGCCGGAGCGGCAGGAAGCGCCTGGGACGCGGCCAGTGCCGGGTTGCTCGAAGATACGGGGCTGATCATACGACTTGGTTTCCTTTCATGTACTACGCGTTTTTGTTATCTCGACATTGTTCATATCGACAGTTCGGGCCCAACCTTTAACAAAATCGTAAGTTAGATTTCGGTATCCTTTGGGAATCTTGCTGAAGATTCTCGGATGGGCGCTTGTCGCAGCGGTTCTGATCCAGATTGTTCCTTATGGCCACGCTCACACCAATCCGCCGGTGACAGGAGAGGTGATGTGGGATTCGCCCGGCACCCGCGATTTGTTTCACCGGGCCTGCTTCGACTGCCACAGCAACCAAACGGTTTACCCGTGGTATTCCAATGTCGCTCCGGTATCCTGGCTGCTCGCGAGGGATGTGAACGGCGGCCGCAGCCATTTGAATTTCACGGAATGGGATAAACCGCAGAAGCACGCCAAGGACGTTTCAAAGGAAGTGAACAGCGGCGACATGCCGCCGTGGTTCTACCTCCCCATGCATCCCATGGCACGACTCAGCGATGCGGAAAAGCAGGCGCTGGTCGACGGGGCGGCGAAGTCGCTGGGGCCGCAAGCCACGAAGTAGGAAGGCTACAGAGAAGCTGCAACCGGGCGGCGGAACAGAAAGAAATGATGCCCGCAAAGGGAACACCGGTAAGGCTGGACCAGCCAGCGTAAAGCCTTCTCAATGCTGTTGCGGATGCCGACATCGCGGAAGTCGATGGACTTGCAATGCGGGCAACGGTTGTCGAACAGAGAATTCAGGATCGTTTGGAGCCGCCTTTGAGGGTCTGGTAACGGGGATCTTTGAAGATCAATTGCCGCACCTGGTCTGTGAGTTCCTGCCAATCGCGGATGTAATATCCGGCGCGGGGATTGGCCATGATTTCGGCGCGCTTTTCTTCGAGGATCTCGAGAATGCGCAAAGTGTCTGCGCGCGCCGGTTCTTTCTGCAATGCGGCGTGCGCCGTAAACGCGGCGGCGACACGATCGAATTCACGATCGACGTTGACTCTGATCTGCTCAGCCCACTCGATCTGACTTTGAGTTCCTGTAAGGAGCAGATTATGACTTTCGTGCTGAGTAGCGGCTGAGGTGCGAGCGGAGATCCGAAGCGGCCGCGGGCGGCGCAGTCTTGCCCATCACGATCTGCTGGTTTGATAGTTCACCGCCGTAGAGCTCGCGGTTCGAATCTTTATCGGGGCGGAGCGTGGCCCCATTCAGAGAGATGCCTGCGAACACGCCGCGCGCTCGTGAATAGGTGAGAATTTCGGCGCGCATTTTGAGATCGGTATCCGCGGAGGACGTACGGCCTACAGGGCCTGCCGCGACGGACGCGTCGGCGCCGAGCGTGAACTTGCTCGACAGAAGTTTTTCCGCACCGGTCTTGCTCATCACGAGCATCACGGCATCTGTTTCCTGGCCGCCGATCTGAAAGCCGAAACTGCCGCCTTCGACGATCACCCCGGCCGGCGCGGACCAGCCGCTGCCTGAGCCGTTACGGCACAAGATATAACCCCGGCCGTACTTGCCGCCGACAATGAACGCGCCTTTCTTGAGGCCGGGCACGATGACGATGCATTGCGACTTGCCGAGAAGGTCCTGCGGGATGCCTTTATCCGGAGCGCTCATGATTTCACCGAGCACTTCATCCGCGGCGCCGAGACGAGTAGCTGCACTATCAGCGGCGAGAAGAGCGCCGGCAGTGAGAGATGCAATGAGGAGGCTTCCGAAGAAACGCGGCTTGCGTATGGAAATCAGCATTCTCCCTATTATTGACCAGCTGGCGGCGAAGACGTACGCATTTCACAGAGTGAAAGCGGTTAAGAGAAATGGGTCACGCCTGCGCTGCTGCAGTTTGAGTGCGGCGAAACACACCGCATGCGCAAGCCTCTGACCTGCAGGAAGAAAGTGACAATGGCGCGAAAAACAACCATAGGTGTCGTAAGGAACATTTACGGCGGGGCCTTGGGCCTTAGAGTGCACCAGGGAAAGCGCTGGCAAGATCCGCCGGTTCGAAAGCCGGGTCAACAGACAACACAAAAAGTCAGCAAAGGCAGGGGAGTTTTGGCAATGACCACGAGTGCTTCACTACGATTCAAGCTGCGATCATGTACGTTGCGCGGCCTGGCAACTACCTTCGTTTGGCTCTGACTGCGGCGGGTACCGCTGCAGCGGAACAGAATCCGGCAGCGCCAGCCGTGCGCCATATTTCTCACACTGCATACCTCGGCACAGGCCTGGTGTCTTCCGCGCCCTGGCTCCTGAACAGCGCGCCCGATCCGACCACCTTTGCCTTACCTGGAGTCGGTTTCATCGGCCTTGCGTTGCTGGGCCGCAACAAGCTGGCGCGCTGATTTAACTGTTTCAGTCAAATCGCAACCGCGATAGCTTTCCCCGCGCTCACGCCTGGGGTTACGGAATGGCCGAAACGCCCCACTAAACGGCGCGTTTTGCATTACGCTTGCGCGCGAGAGCCGCAGCCGCAAGTTCGGAAGAAGCTTTAACCAGACCAGCCATCTTCGGATGAATCGGAATGATATCGGCAGGCAGGCCGGCCGCTTCGAGGGCATCCGTCATGATGGGCCCGACAGATGCGATGGCCGTGTGATGCGCGAGCGCCGATCTTACTTCTTCTGCTATTCCAAGCTCACGAGCAATCAAAAACAGATGGTCGAGCTGTATTGACGACGTGAACAGCACGACGTCTGTTTCCCTCGCAGCGAGGCGGCGCGCCGCTTCCCGCAAGGGCAACAGGTCCGGCGGCAGATCCCAGCGATAGATAGCGAAGGGCGTGACTTGCGCGCCCAACGCTTCCAGCGCCGCCGTCATTTCCGCATTGGGACGCCCGTATTCCTGCACGGCGATGCGGCGTTCAGGTCGCGACGCAATGGCAGCGACAACTTCCTTCCAGGTATTCGGTTCCGGTACGACGATTTGAGCGCGTGCGCCCATTTCGCGGAGAAGTGGCACAGGCTTGGGTCCGCGGGAAACAATGAAAGTATTGCGCAGTCCCTCGGCAAGGATTTCGAGTTTTGAATCCGCAATGGCGAGGTCGCGCAAAAATGCAAGGCCCGCGCCAGTCATGCACACGACGAGGTCGAACTCGCCGGCGTGGAGACGGTCGACGAATCCAATAGCTTCGCGATGGTCGTCCAGCGCGCGTTCCTGAACGGAGGGTGCAACGAAAGGGTCACCCCCTTCGCGGCGGATCAGGGTTTCCATTTCTTTGGCGCGCCGGCTTTCCAGACTGAGAACTTTTAGTCCTCCAAATGGCATGATTTCGGAAGGCGGCCTCGTTTCAGTATGACGGCTGGGTCACCCGGCAACGAAGCCGCGCGGCGGAATTACATCCGGAACATTGCTTCCAGGTAGCCGAAGCGTCCGTCCTTTCCTGCGGGATAAATCTGCCGCATGGCGGCCAAACCTTGCGTGTAGCCGAGATATGCGGTGAAGGTGACATGCCGGTTGGCGCGGTATTCGGCGCTGGTGTCGTAGAGGTTGCCGAGGGAGCGGCGGCCGGAAGTGGAGCGCCCGGTATAGCCGAAGGTCGACGGCTGAAACGCACCGCCGCCCGAATACCAGAGGTCGTTGGGGTTGGTGAGGCGGAGCGAATGATATTCGCTGGATATCGTGACCTTTGCATGCGGGCGCAGAATCAGCGCGCCGAAAGCGTCTTCGGTGTTCATCATGTTGAAGAACGGGAAGCGCGCGTACGGGCGAGGCGTGGGCAGGATCTGGAAGAAAGTGCCGTGGGTGGAGTCGTTCGGGTTGCTGTCGCCGGAACCCAGTGTATAGCCGGCGCGAATCCATGGCTTGAGTTTCGGCAGGATAGCCGGCTGGAACCCGGCTTCCACGTCGAAAGCGTAAGCACGCTGTGTTTGGGTACCCCAGCGGCCCACCTGTCCGGCGAACCAGCCGAGTGCATCGATGGTACCGGCGGTCGTCGTGAGGGCGTGGATGCTGTGGCCACCGAACGTCTGGATGTGGATATTCTCTGTGTCACCTTTGCGGACCGCGGTGGGCCGGTTGTCGGTCTTCAGGATGTGGCGGAAGTCGTCGTAGTCGATCGCGAAGAAGCGCGTATCGGCCGAGTGGTTGCCGTGACCCCATTCCTTCGTGAAAGCGGCATAGGCGAAAGCGACGCGATTCCAGCCCCAGCCATCTGTTTGGTAGACACCGCGGGTGGGGGTGGCGGCGACGAACGTGAAATCCGTGTTCGGTTGCGACCAGGAATAACGGGCGCCATCGAAGCTGCGGCCCACGTCGGAAAAGCCGAAAACACCGATGAGCCGCTGGCTGACGCGGTCGCGTTTCAACGTTGCGAGCGTAGCGTTCTGCGGCGTGAGTTCCGAGGCGTCATTGAATTCAAAACGCCCGGCCTGGACGCTTTGATCTTCTTTGTCGCCAAAATGGTAGCGCGCGAAGGCTTGTTTGGCGAACGCCATGGCCGTGTTCTGATGGCCGGAATTGGCGCTGAAGTAATTGGAGCCCAGACCGAGCGCGCCCTGTGGCGCCGGTGCCGTAGCCGTTTTCGGCAGACCCAGCAGAAACGGGACGGCAATCTCAATGTCCCAGTCGAAGCCGCCGCGCTTCTCGGCAAAATTAAAGCGCGCGAGATTTCCGGAATAGGCATACTGATTCTGGTAAGCGGTGCCCGTGGGCGCAAACCAATCCCACACATAGATGCGCGAACGCAGGGAAGCCGTGAAGTTGACATCTCCCAGTTTTATGGGATCGGAAGTCTGCGCGAAGACCTGTGAGGCGGCCAGGAAGCCAAGCGTAAAGATAATTTTTTTCATGTTAGTCTCCCATGGCTCCAACTGGATTCAGATCCGGGGCCACCATCTGGCCCGAAAGTCTCGTCTTAATCTCATGATTCGCAGAATGTTCTTCGGCATCCGAGAAGCGGACCTTGAAGGTGAACAGAGAGATGACAGTGATGGTGGCTCCCAGGACCAGAAGCGCCTGCGTCCACGGCATGCTGCCCTTGAAGAGGAAGCCCGCCAGCACTGAACCCACATTGCCGCCTGCGCCGACGATTCCGGAAACCGCTCCGAGAGCCTTCTTGTTGACGAAAGGCACCACGGCATAAGTTGCGCCGTTCGACATCTTGATGAAGAGGCCGGTGAGCATCATGGTGGCGATGGCCAGAGGCAGCCAGCGCATCTGCGAGAAGAGCATCAGCGCGAGGCCTTCGCAGAAGATGGTGCCTCCCAGAAGCAGCGCGCGGCCGCGCAGGCCGGCTTTCTGATGACAACGGTCGCTGACGATACCGCCGAGAGCGCGGGCGAAGATATTCATCATCCCGAACGAACCGGCGACAAAGCCCGCGGCTGTCAGGCCGAGGTGGAAATTGTCTGTGAAGTAGAGCGCAGCGATATTGTCGATCGTGAGTTCCATGCCGAAGCAGGCGGCGTAGACCACGAAGAGCGCCCAGACGCGGGGATCCCGGCAGGCGGCGGCAAAGGCTCCGCCGGCAGCGGACTTGCCGGTCATCTCGCCACGTTGGCGCAGCGCTTTGAAATCGCCATCCGCCGTATCCTGCGTCATGAAGTAGTAGGCGATGCCGGTGAGAAACATGATGACGCCGGGAATGAACATCGCCATCCGCCAGCCCCACCATTTATCGGCGCCGAGGGCGATGAAGCCCGCGAAGAGGAGCGGCATCACCATCTGCGTTACGCCGCCGCCGAGATTGCCCCAGCCCGCGGAGGCCGCATTGGCGGTGCCCACGATGTTGGGCGCGAACATCACGGAGGTGTGATATTGCGTGATCACGAACGATGCGCCGATGGCGCCGATCGCGAGACGAAACAGCAGGAACGTCTGGTAGTTATGCGCGAGGCCGACGAGCATCACCGGGAAAGAGCCGAGAATCAGCAGCCACGTGTAAGCGCGTCGTGGACCGATCCGATCGCAAAGGAACCCGATGAGCGCGCGGACGATGACGGTGATCGCGACAGAGGCAATGGTCAGATTGCCGATCTGCGCTTTGGTGAGGTGGAATTCGGACCGGATGACTGGCATCAGAGGCGCGAGGCCGAACCATCCGAAGAAACAGATGAAGAATGCGAACCACGACATGTGGAACGCACGCATGGGAGCGCTGGTGAAGTCAGCGAGCCGGATGCTGGTGGCTTTGTGTTTCAGTGTCAAAGAGATCTCCTTGTTTGCTCAGAAGAGCGATGGCTCAAGACAGATGTGTTGAATCTGCTCCGACGGGGGAGATTTATTGAGTCACAAGGAATGCCCGTTTGCATCCGCATCGCGATCGAATGGGTTTCCTCAAACGCTGAGGGGTACAGCTGGAATCGGTACTGAAACTCGGTTACGCGGCAGCCTCGGAATCGAATGCCTTATGGCCAGCTTCGAGGTTGACGAGAATAATTCCATCTTCGACACGCGTGGGGAAGATGGCGAGACAGGAGGGTTCCGAAGCGCGCACCGGCATGCCGGTCTCGAGATCGAAACGCCTGCCATGCAGCGGGCAGACCACCGCTGTGCCGGTGACGATTCCATCGCAGAGAGGGCCGCCCTTGTGAGGACAGGCGTTCTCGATCGTCAGATATCGGCCGTTCAGATTAAATATCGCGATTTCGAGATTGCCGACGCGGACCGGCCGCCCTTCGCGCAGCGGAATATTCTCGGCGCGGGTGATCTTTGTCCAGTGCTGTTCAGCGTTCATACGAGTTGGCGCTCCCTGACTGATTCGATTGGTTCGATCTGTACGAACTGGGTTGCCGTTGCGGGGCGGTCGCGTTCCAGCCACGCGTCGTGCGAGAGAGCTTTGGAGCGGTTCAGGCGATCCAGCAGTTTGCGTTTGTCTTCATCGGTCGCGTAAACGGTTTCTTTGCGAACCTTCTCAATACCAAGGCGTTCGACGAAGTCGTAGCTGCGTTCGAGGTAATTGCCGTTCTCCCGGTAATACTGAAAAAAGAGTTCGCCTGCTTCGAGGGCCTGCTCCGTGGTTTCGACGGTGATGAGGAGGTCGGCTTTGCGAACGGACTTACCGGCGGCGCCGCCGACGACGATTTGCCAGCTGCCGTCCTGGCCGATGAAGCCCAGATCTTTGACCGTGGCTTCGGCGCAGTTACGCGGGCAGCCGACCACGCCCATTTTGAATTTGTGCGGCGTGAAAAGATTTTCGAGACGGCGTTCGAGCTCGATCCCGGTATTGGTGGAATCCTGCACGCCGAAGCGGCAGAACTCCGTGCCGACGCAGGTCTTCACCATGCGGACACCCTTTGCGTAGGCTTGTCCGGAAGGCATGCCGAGATCTCGCCAGACATTCGGAAGGTCGGCCTTTTTGATGCCGAGAAGATCGAGCCGCTGGCTGCCCGTGACCTTCACCATCGGGACGTTGTACTTGTCCGCGACGTCGGCAATGCGGCGCAGCTCGTCAGGAGTGGTGACGCCGCCGCGCATCCGGGGAACCACGGAGAATGTTCCGTCTTTCTGGATGTTGGCGTGGACGCGATCGTTGATGAAGCGCGCCGAGCGGTCTTCTTCGTGATCGCCGCACCAGAGCATGTCGAGCATGTAACTGAGCGCCGGCTTGCAGACCTCGCAACCTTTGCGATTGCCATAAACCGCGAGGACTTCTTCGACGGATTTCAATTTTTGCGCGCGCACAATATCGCGCAGGCGTTCATACGAGAACGGCACACAGGCGCAAAGAGTAGTTTTGGTTTCTTCCTGAAAATCGGGGGCGACGGCGCGCAGCAGTTTCTGGCAGAGCCCGGTGCAGGTGCCGCAACTGGTGGAGGCTTTAGTGCGCTCCTTCAGTTGGTTCAGCGTTGTGATGCCATGTTTGTGGATGGCTTCAACGATCTCGCCCTTGCGCACGCCGTTGCAGCCGCAGATGGTTTCGCTGTCGGGCATGTCGGCCACTTCCAGGCCGAGATCCATCTTCGGCGGGAAGAGCAACTGGCGGCGAAGGGGCGCGAGATCGGTGCCGCTGCGCATCCAGTCCATGTAGATCGCTTCGTCTTCGATATCGCCCACGAGGATCATGCCGACGAGGCGGTTGTCTTTAATGAGCAGCTTCTTGTAAGCGCCGAGTGCGGGATCTTCGTAACGGACGGCTTCCACGCCGGGTTCCTTTTCATCGATGGAACCGGCGGAGTAGATGTCGACGCCCATGATCTTGAGCTTCGCGGCGGGTGCCGCTGCGGTGAAGACAGGCCCGCGATTTTCCGTGATTGTCGACGCCAGAACGCGGGCCTGATCGTAGAGCGGAGCGACCAGACCGAAAGTCTGACCACGATGTTCCGTGCATTCGCCGACCGCGAAGATGTCGGGGTCGGAAGTCTCCATGAAATCGTTTACGACGATGCCGCGGTTGACTTCGAGACCGGCGGCGCGGGCGAGACCGGAGTTAGGTTTGATGCCGGCGGCGATGACGACAAGTTCGGCTTCCAGTTCTTCGCCGCCCGTGAAGAGGAGCCCGTCCACATGGCCGTTGCCGAAGAGCGCAGCCGTCTGGCGCGGCAGCAGCACGCGAATGCCGAGGCCTTCAATGCGGCGCTTGAGGTATTCGCCGCCGGTGGCATCGAGTTGCCGTTCCATGAGCGAATCGGCGAGATGGATCACTGTGACGTCGCAGCCGCGCACCTGCAGACCGCGCGCGGCTTCGAGGCCAAGCAGGCCGCCGCCGATGACGACGGTCTTGAGTCCCTTGCGCGCTTTAGCGAGCAGGGCCTGCGTGTCGTCGAGAGTGCGGAACACATGCACGTTTTTCTTATCGACGCCAGGGATAGGTGGAATGAAAGCGGTACTGCCGGTGGCGAGAATCAGTTTGTCGTAAGGCGTCGCAATCCCCTGTTCGTCGATGACGGTGCGGGTCTGACGATCGATGTGCGAGACCTTGGCGCCGAGCCGGGCGCGGATGTTGTTGGAGCGATACCATTCCACATCGTTGAGGATGATTTCGTCCGCGGACTTTTCGCCGGCGAGGACGAGCGACAACATGATGCGGTTGTAATTGACGTGGGTCTCATCACCGAAGATGGTGATTTCGAAATCGGGCTTCTGTTTGAGGATGTGCTCGACACAGGCGACTCCGGCCATGCCGTTGCCAACGACTACGAGGCGTTTCATGAATGGGCTCCCAGGGAACGCTCGACCCTTACCGCGCATTGTTTGTAATTCGGTTCGCGCGAGATCGGGTCAAAGGCGCTCTGCGTGATTTCGTTCACGTTGGTTTCGAAGAAATGAAAGGGCATGAAGACCTGCCCAGGTGCGGTGATTTCCGTGAGACGAAGCTCCACGCCGCGTGTACTGCCGCGGCGCGAAATGATATCGACGGAATCGTGGCTGCGCAGGCCGAGACGCTGTGCATCGCGCGGATTGATTTCCAGCCAGGCGCGCGGCGAGAGGCGTTCGAGGATCGGGACCTCGCGCGTTTTGGTGCGGGTGTGCCAGTGTTCGACGGTGCGGCCGGTGTTCAGGACGAAGGGATATTCGCCGCCCGGTTGTTCCGGGAACGGCGCCCAGTCCGCGCAGATGAGTTTGGCGCGGCCGTCGGCGGTGTGGAAGTTGGCGTCGGCATAGAGGCGCGAATTCTCCTGGCGAGGAGATCCTTCGGGCAAAGGCCACTGCGTCGCGCCCTGCGTGCTGAGCATTTCGTAGCTGATGCCCGAGTAATCGCACAGCCGTCCCTTTGACACGCGGCGCCATTCTTCGAAGGCGTCTTCGGGGCCGGTCCAGCCGGGGAAGAGTTCCTCGCGGCAGCCCAGTTCTTCGGCCAGGGCGAGGAAGATCTGAAAATCGGAGCGTGCTTCGCAGACCGGCTCAACGGCCTGATTCACTTTGCTCACGCGCCGCTCGGAGTTGGTGTAGGTACCTTCTTTTTCGCCCCATATCGCCGCGGGGAGAACCAGATCGGCAAGCTCTGTAGTGGGCGTGGGATGGTAGCCATCCTGCACGACGAGGAAGTCGAGATTCGAAAGACCCTGGCGCAGCAGGCCCTGATTCGGATACGAGACCAGCGGGTTCGTGGCGATAATCCACAGCGCGCGGATTTTCTTTGCGACGGTGGCTTCGATGATGTCTGGATAAGCAAGACCGCGTTTGGTGGGGATTCGGTTTTCATCGACGTTGATCAGCGCCGCGTATTCGGCGCGGTCGATTCGATCGTCGAACTTTCGATAGCCCGGGATGCTCGACGTAAAACTGGCTTCGCGCGAACCCATCGCATTGCACTGGCCCGTGATGGAAAACGGCGCGGAGCCGGTACGGCCGAGCTTGCCCGTCAGAAGGGCGAGATTGCAGATGGCATTGACGGTCGCGGTGCCGATGGTGCTGTGGTTGACGCCCATCGTCCACCCGATGAAGCCGGCTTTGGCACGGCCGTAGAGGAATGCTGTCTTGAACAGGATGTCCTGGCTGAGACCTGTAAGCACTGAAACTTTCTCCGGCGCGTAGCCTTCGAGGTGCTTTTCCAGTTCCGCAAAACCCGTGGTGTGCTTCTCGATGTAATCGCGATCGATCAGGTTATACGCAATCAGAATGTGCGCGATGCCGTTGAGCAGCGCGAGATCGGAACGCGGCTTGAGCGGCAGATGAACGTCGGCCATCATGGCGGTCTTGGTGACGCGCGGATCGGCGACGATGAGAGTTTTATTGCGATTGGCTTCGAGGTACTGGCAGAGGATGGGATGGTTATCGGCGATATTCGCGCCGATCAGCAGCACGACGTCCGCGGTCTGCATGTCTTCGTAATTGCCGGGAGGCCCGTCGCTGCCGAAGGAGAGCTTGTAGCCGGAGACGGCGGTGGCCATGCAAAGCGTGGTGTTGCCATCGTAATTGCTGGTGCCGAAGCCGAGTTGTACGAGCTTGCCGAGGGTGTAGAGCTCTTCGGTGACAAGCTGACCCGTGCTGAGCACGCCCAGCGATTCCGCGCCGTACTTTGCCTGCACAGCGCGAAAGCGCTCCACCATAGTGGAGATGGCTTCCTTCCAGCTGACGCGTACGAGCTTGCCGTTCCTGCGCAGCAGCGGATACTTCGCGCGATTCTCGGCGGCGATCGTGTAGTGTTCCGAGAGACCTTTGGGGCAGAGCTTGCCGCGATTCACCGGATGCGAGGCCAGCGCGCGGGAGGCAACGGCCCGGCCCTCTTTCACGCCGATTTCCATGCCGCAGCCGACCGAGCAGTAGCCACAGGTTGTGGCGACCCAGTGATTGGGAATCTTCTGTGCGGAGGTGTAGCCGGTGGAATCGCTGCGCGAATATTTGTAGTCTTCCGCGAGATTGTCGAGACCGATCAGGCGCTTGAAACTCTTCATGCAGCCTTCCCGATCCCGCCGGAGAACGCCGCTGCGATGTTTTTGGGAACCACGCTGACGAAGAAGAGATAGCGGCCGAGTAGTTCACCGAACAGAGCGACGGCGAAAGCGGCGGCGATGATCCAGGGTGACTGTGCGCTCATCGGCACGCTCATAGGCACAACGATGCCCGCCGCGATGAGAATTGCGAGGCGCGTTACGAACAATGTCCGCAGACGGCCCGCAAGCAGCATGGAAGAGGACCGCAGTTCGAAGACTTCCGATTGCGACAGCCAGAGAAATTTACCAGACTGCGCGATCAACTGCGCCACCGCGCCTGCGATGGAGGCGTATAAAACTACCGCGGGGGATTGCGGATCGAGCATGTGGACGAAGGCGGGGCCGAGAAACAATGCGGTCGCAAAGAACTCGGCAACCGTATAGCCGCTGAACCATGCGGGCCGAGCGCGGACGATATATATTTTCGCCGAGCAGGTAATGCCAGCCAGGCCCGCGAGTGCTGTCGCAAACCCCGCGGCATCGCGACCCGGCAACCCGAAAAACAGCATGCCCGCGAAGGCGCCCGCGGCGCCGGCGAACATCGAGAGCGTCAGAACCTCGCGGCTGAGCCACGATCTGCGCAGCCCGCGCAAGGCTTTCCATGCGTGGACAGGGCGGCCGAGGTGCAGCGTGGAAGCGCCGAGGCTCAGGCCGGCCAGCCCGAGCGAAGCCAGCGCAGCCAGCTTCAGACCTGCGCCTGTGTGGTGGAAGCCGAGCAGCCAGAGCGCGATGAAGGCGCCGACACACAACTGCGTCACGACCAGCATGAAGACCAGCGGGTAGTGCGGATGTTCCGGCGCAACACGGTTGATATCGACACGGCCCAGATCGGGCACCATGTTTTCCGGCAGTGTGACGCGTGTGGTGGAAATGCTGTCGTCAGCGGAAGGCAGGCCTGGCGCGTTCGCGGAGAGATAATCGCGGCGCCATTCGGCAATGTTCACGATCTCGATGGCGATGGCGCCTTCGGGACAGGCCGAGACGCAGGCCGGGGCCATGTCATCGCTCAGCCGGTTGTGGCACATGTCACATTTGCCGACCACGCCGCGTTCGGGATTGTATTGCGGGACGCCGTAAGAACAGTTCCACGTGCAGTACTGGCAGCCGATGCAGGCTTCCGCGCTGTGAATCACAACGCCGGTGACGGGATCTTTCGTGTAAGCCTCTACCGGGCAGCCGATCATGCAGGAAGGCTCAACGCAGTGGTTGCAGCCCATCGAGAGATAGTGGCGCTGCGTGTTGGGGTAGTAGCCGCCTTCGACCTCGCCGACGCGCCGCCAGTTGAGGTCCGCCGGATTGCCGTTCTGTTCGTTGCAGGCTACGACACAGCATTTGCAGCCAATGCACTTCGTCATGTCGAAGTGAAAGCGATATTGTTCGCCCTCTTCGAGTGGACGCGAGGGGATCAGTTCGCGGGGAGAAGTTTCGATCTGGACAAGGCCCTGAATAGCGTCACTGGCATAGCGCGACGGGGTCGCGGTATAGAGCAACGGGCTATCCATCAACGGCAGCGTTGTCACGGGCGTGCACCGTTCGGGCACACGTAGAGTGCAGGTTCCACGAAAGGGCTCCTTGAACAAAAGCAAAGAAGTGGCCGCGCAAACGGAGTTCGCGCCGAGTTAAAAAAATTTGCTGATTGTCAGCTCCAGCGTGGAGCCTAAAGGTGGGAAGCGCACATGGGTTCCGGGATTGCCCCGGAAAACCCGTTTGTTTCGCGGTCGAGCTAGGAACAGATTAGCACCGCTCGCGGACACCGCAGAAAAAATATTTTCTATCGGCCCGATGGGCGAAACGCTAGCGGGCGGGCTTCGGAGGATACTTCTCGATGGATTTCCGCACCATATCGGCCAGATGGTCTTTAATCTTCATCGGATCGGAATTGTCTTCCACTGCAATGGCGCGCCACACGAGCGTGTGTTTTCTCGCGTCGCGCAGGTCGATCACGAGTGTGCCTTCGGTGTAGGCGCGCCGCACCACGCGCGTACCGAGACCGCGCCAGCCCGCCGGGTACGCTTCGGTTTCAACGCGGCGGCCGGACCCGAGCGAATAACGGACGTTCAGATCCGGACGCGCTGTGACCTCCGTGAAACCTTTCTCCGTCAAACGCCGCCGGATCTCGGCTTCGAGATTGCTTTTGACAATGTCGTTGTTCAGCGAAGGATTCCTGCTGTTCAGGGTTCCATTCACGAGGGCGAAGGTCTTGTAGTCGGAGAAACTCTGCGCCTGATCGAACTCAATCGACACCTTTTGGCAGAACCCCAGCGCAGGCAGGAGGACAAGTGCCGGAAGCAGGCATGTCAGTCGGTTCATAATTGACGAACCCAATCAGGCGGCGGCGAGTTTCTGCAAATCGTGGTCGGTCAGCTGGTCGACCGGAACTTTCTTGAGGCCAACCTGCACCAGCACTTTACTCAAAGCCGGGATTTCGTCCGATAACTTTTTCAACGCCTGAATGAGCGCGGTCAGGGCCACGATGCCGGTGGTCGTGGTCGTCATGATAGTGCCAGCCGTCTGCAGGCCCAGTATTATTTCCTGTAATCCCAGACCGTGCGTGACCATGGCCTCCGCGGAGGCGTCGGTTACGTGCGGCAACTCCGCTGCTTTCGCCTGAACGGCGGAGGCGGTCGCCTGAAGGTCAGTGCCAGGAACAGCTTCGAAGAAGACAGTTAGTTTCGGCATACTTTTTCCAGTTTACGTTCTTGCGGAGTGCGCCGTTCCGAGCGAACTGAGGAAGAACGGCGCCCACCAGAAAGTCCCGGCGCGCCTTCTCGCTTCGCACAGATCGACCATGGCCTTCTGCAAAGCGATTTCAGCGCAATTTCCCTTCACGTAATTTTCGTGAAACTTGAGCGTGGCGGCATATGCGGCATTCGTTTCCACCGGCCACAAGGTGCCGAGCACCGTATGCACCCCGGCCTGAAACAACGCTGCCTGCAGGCCGAAGATTTCATCGCCCGGCAGTTCGACGAGACCCCGGCCGCCGACCGCGCGCTGGCCGGAATTGCACGCGCTCAGCACTGCAACATCGGCAGGCAGGTTGAGTGTCGCGAGCTCCAGTCCGTCGATACAGCCGTCTTCCAGCACCAGCTTCGATTCCATCGGCTCGTCCTGTGCTTCGGGCGAGAAAACGCTGGTGCCGTGGGTGGCAAGATGCAGGGCCGAGCACCCGGCAAGTGCTCCGCTGGAGACCAGCGCGCGAAATGCTTCGACGGTCGCCGCCTTTCCGGTCAGCTTGATTGCGGTGCGTCCCGCGGAAGAGTAGACATCGTGGATCTGCTGCACCTGCGCTTCGGTATTCTTCAATTCGGGCCAGTTCTGCTGCGTGACGGAAAATTGGCTTACGCCCAGCGCGAACAAGTCCTTACCCGCCTGATCTGGCCAATCCAGCAGCAGGCTGGTGAGGTTCGGGATGTACCGCACGGCGCAGCGCTCGATCAGAAATTTGCCGTCCCATCCGGCGGCGTGAAAAGGGAAAAGATGCAGACGATGATGCGGCGAGATGATGACGCGCTTCTTGCCCTCCAGAAACTGCCGCACGCCCTGAGTCAGCAGAATATTGCCGGCCTCCGCGATGCCGCTGTCGAGATCGAGCGGCCCGCCGGCATCCAGGCCCTCAATGGCATCGAGCAGGTCGTTGACAGGGGCAAGATCTTCCTCGCTGCCCACGACGCGCTCCACTTCACACCGCTCGCGATCCAGACGCATGATGAGGAACACGGTGGCGTTCAGATAGAAATAGTCGAGCACCGCCTCGTCCGGCTGCAGGACACTCTGAACCGCGGCGATACTCAACGCGGGGGCAGCCTGCAGTTCGCTGTTCCGAAGCCGGGCTATCGACATGAGATCGAACACGTCGCGGCGGCGGCCTTTGATGTCATTAAGCGCAGCCGGATCCGAGGTGGCCTGTAATGCGGCAGTGAGCTGGTCGAACTGCTTCGCCAGCGCCTGGAATTCGGGGTCCGTCGAAGCTTTGCCATGCCTGCTGCGCAACGCCGAACGCGCCTTCACCTGCTCGGTGACGCGCAGCAGCATCTCCCAATCGGGCATCCTGAACGCCGCGTACGCCGCGCCTCGGTAGAACTCAATCGCGGATTCCAAAGCTGAACTCTGCTGCAGCGGTGCGTTCACTCTGCCCCGGCTTTCTTCGAAGTCGGCCATGGTGTCGAGGCACGTGGATAAGCCTTCCCGCAGCCGGCCCAGCATCATCAGCAGCCGCATTTTCCAGCGCAGCGCTTCCAGATAGTGCGGACGTTCCACCTGCATCAGTGAACTGAGCTTTGCGGGGCGGCCGTGCAGCAGCACCGAAACGGCGTCTTCGGCGGCTTTCAGCGCGGCATCTTTATCGTCCGCGGCCATCTGGGCATAGCAGCAGGCGATCTGCCACTTCGCACTGTAGAGAGGCATCTCCAGCTCGTCCACCTGCGGCTTCAGTTGCTTTAACATCTCCAGCACGGGCTGCACAGGTTTACCTGCGTCGCCCAATGCGCCCGCAAGCTCTCCCAGTCGTGCCAGCGCCTGATCCACCTGCGCCATTTGCTGCTCTTTTTCGGGCGCCGGCTCGGCACTCACCGGCTTTGAGAACGGCGGAAAACCGGGGAAAAAGTCTTCAATCTCGAACTTGAGACTGTCCTCGGCCGACTGCGTCTGCGCGACGATTTCCGACAGAATCGCGCTCATGCCATTCGCCAGGTCCTGTGCCTTCTGCGCACGCTTTGGGGCGCTCACAGCGAACTGCGCGATACGTCCGGAGTACACAGCGTTGTAGGCCTGGCAAACCCGCATCAGCAGCGCATAGACGGGCTTGCCCGAAGCAAGATCGCAACTGCGCGACACCCAGGAATCAAGCGCGACATCGGCGTCCGCGGTCTCAGTATCCCGGAAGCCCAGCTTTTCGAAAGTGGCGGCCGCGCGCGTGGCTTGCTGTCCCGCGCCGAATTTGTCCTGGGCCTGCTGCATCACCTGGGAGAGGTCGGCGTACGCCATGGCGGTTTCCAGCGGCTCGGGTGGATGCGCGGGGTCGAACAGCGGTCCCAGGATTCTTTGCATGACCCTGTCGATATCTCCTGTCACCTGCAGCTCGAGCGCGGCCGCTCTCTGGCGGGACTGGCTGGCCCTGTCAGGCTCACTGGCCTCTTCGAAATACGTGGCGCTCCTGGAATACCAATCCATTGCAGCAGGGCTCTGGCCGCTGTTCGCGCAGCCATCACCCAATGCGCGCGCCGCTTCGCCCGCAAAGTAGAAGGCCAGCGGACGGCTCGTGTTGTCGGAGGCGACTTCGTTCCCGATCCTCAGCAGCGCGGCCAGAATGCCTTCGAGCTTCTCGATCCCGGCCGCATTGATGTAAGCCGGCGTCACATTCACGGTCAAAAAGCTGTCGGTCAGCGGACTGATCTGCTGAAACGTCGTAATGCCAGCCAGCGCGCCTGCGGAGAGTTGGGTCGCTTCGGGATGCAGCCCGCCGATCACCAGACTGATCTGGTTCACGTTCGCGATCCCCATAGAGGTCTGTACCTGCTCTGGTGAAGCCTTGCCGCTTTCATACAGAGCCAGCTGATCCTGCTGCTTTTTCAGGCCGTCCGCGCCGTCAAATCCGGCGGCGTGATTGAACTTCAGGAACAGCGTGCGCGATAGCTCATACCAGGGACGAAGATCCTCGATGCTTTTGCCTTCGAAGTACTGCTGAGCCGCGGCAGTGCATTGGTCAAAAGGAAGGCCGATCCAGGTCTGCAGCGTGCGCAGCCGTTCCAGATTCTGCGCCTTGAGGTCGCCAAGCAAAAACGTTTGCCGATACCGGTCCCAATTGGGCATGCGGCCATCATAGCCAAAACGCTTGTTATACTGGCCGAAACCGGAGACGGACGTACGCCGCCGGTTTATAACCCCGCCGTTTATTCACTGGAGGATCGATCCGCTATGCGCTTCCGTGCACTCGCAATTTCGTTCGCACTTTTTACTGCCTCGGCCTTCGCGCAGACGGGAAACGGCGTGTTGCAGGGCACGGTGAAAGATCCCTGGGGCGAGGCGCTGGCGAAGGCGCCGGTCCAGGCGAAGAACGCCGCGACCGGGACAGTTTATAAGGCCCGGAGTTCCGCCAGCGGCGATTATTCTGTCGCCGATCTACCCGCGGGCAAATACGATCTCACCGTCGCCATCGGCGGTCTGAAGACTTTCGAGATGAAAGGCGTGGAGGTTGCCGCGGGTAAGAGCGCGCGCTTCGACATCAAGATGGAACCGAGCACGCAACTGAGTACTCTCGGCGAAGATCCGGTGTCGATCGCTTACAACGAGGCGAGACACGCTCCGCCTTCCGGGCCCGCGCCGAAGATGGCGGATGGCAAGCCCGATATGTCGGGCACGTGGTGGTCGCCGCGCACGGTCGATCCGGGCAAGCCGGAGTTTCTGCCGGAGGCGCAGGCCATTGCGAAGCAGCGTGCGGATAACAATCGCAAAGACAGCCCGCAGGCGCGATGCCTGCCGGCGCCAGTCATCAGACTCGGTCCGATCTACGCGACTGTGCAGTCAGCTGGGATGATGGTCATCATTTCGGATGACGACAGTCCCGGCTTCCACCAGATTTATATCGATGGCCGGCAGCATCCGAAAGACCCGGCGCCAGGCTGGTACGGCCACAATGTCGGGCACTGGGACGGCGACACGCTTGTAGTGGACAGGATTGCCTTCGTGGATGGCGTCTGGCTCGATCAGGATGCGCACCCGCATACAGACAAACTGCATGTGATTGAACGCTACAGAAGGCCCGATCTGGGACATCTGGAAACGGAGATTACTGTGGACGATCCAGGCGTTCTGGCGAAGCCTTACACGATGAAGCGTGTGTCCGATCTTGCGCCGACCGAAGACATTTACGAGTTCATCTGTCCCGAGAACAACCGGGACTTACAGCATCTGGTCGG
>ODAK010002182.1_pt1 | contig 20675 bp, 14 predicted proteins | sample 1539591 | NCBI WGS metagenome assembly ODAK01 (sample SAMEA3539303, study PRJEB22396) | soil metagenome | biome: tundra; feature: field; material: soil | place: USA | collected 2010-05 | depth 0.15 m | reverse complement strand
CTGGGCTCGGGGAGACGACTGTCGGTCACGGCGTCGAGGAAGGCGCGATCGGCTTCGACGTAGGCGGTGATGGCGAGGCCGATGTCGTCGTCTCCGAGCGCCAGGTCGCGGACCCATCCCGGCGGAGGACAGGGCCGGACCTCGGTGCCGTCGGTCGTCTGCACATACAACGGCCCCAGGAAGTCGTTGTCGAGCCAGGCCATGCCTTGGCGGCAGAACACCTCGACACGGCGCGTGGAGCCCCGGCTCAAGATGTCGTGCCACACGCTCACGAGCTCGGCCGAGGCCCCCGACGCGAATTGGAGCGACACCGTCGCCAGGTCCTCGACCCCTTCGTGTCCCGAGAAATTGGCGGTGCGGCCCGCGACCTCGGTCACCTCGCCGAGACAGAACCGGAGGATGTCGAGATCGTGGATGGAGTGTTCGATCAGGCACCCGCCTCCCGCCACCGCCACCTCGCCTCGCCACGTCGAGGCGTAGACCCCTTGGACCGGGAAGTACTGGTCGTCGCGAAAGATCGCCGTCATGGGCGCGCCGAGCTCGTGCGAGGCGAGCAGGTCCCGCAGGGCGCGGAACACCGGGGCGGAGCGCAACACCAGGCCCACCTGGGCGGGGACCCCGGCGCTGGCCACGGTGGCGGCGAGCGCTTGGGCCCCGGCCAGATCGGGCGCGAGCGGCTTCTCGCAGAACACCGCGCAGCCACGTGCCGCGGCGGCCTCGACGACCGCGCCGTGCGCCGCGGTCGGAGTGCACACCCACACCGCGTCACAGCGGTCGAGCACCGCGGCGGCGCTCGGCACGACCTCGGCCCCGTTCACCGCCGCGAACCCCTCGGCGCGCTCCTCGTCGAGGTCGTGGACGGCCACCACGGCCGCGTCGACCACGCCGGCCTGGATCATGGCCTGCAAGCCGATGGCGTGGGCCCAGGCGATCACCCCCGTCCCCACGAACCCGATTCTCACCACGGTCCTGCAAACTACGTTGCCGATGATGGACCGCGACGAATTGCTGGCTGGCGGCGACCACAACCTGGCCTCGACGATGCGCCTCTACGCCACCACAGCGCCCGGCGCGATGCTCGAGGACGACGGCCGGCTCCTGTTGTACTCGACGTCTTCGACCTGGCCCGGCCCGTATCACAACGGGGCCATGCGCCTGGACCGGTCCCTCGCTCCTGACGAGGTTCTGCGCCGTGCCGCCGCCTTTTTCGCGCCGCGCCCGGGGTACTGCGTCTGGATCGCGGCGCATGCCGATGCGGATCTCGAACAGACCGCACTCGAGGCCGGGTACGCCTCGATCTCGGCGGTGGGCGCTCCCCGCCTGGCCATCGAGCACCGGCTCGACCCCGCCGTCGTGCCGACGGGGGTCGTGCTCGCCGAGGTCACCGACGACGAAGCCCGGCTCGACTACCTGGCGGTGACCGTCGACGCCTTCGCCGACTCCTTCCTCCCCCGCGACGCGGCCGAAGCGCAGTTGGGGACCTTGCGCGCCGTGTGCGCTCCCGACGTGCGCGCCGTGGTGGCCCGCATCGACGGACGACCGGTGTCCGGCGCGATGGTCGTGGCCACGGGGTCCGTGGCCGGGATCCAGCTGGTCGGGACGATCCCCGGAGCCCGGGGACGGGGCCTCGGGGAGCTGTGCACCCGCTGGGCCGTGGGGGCTGGGTTCGACCTCGGGGCGCGCGCCGTCGTGCTCGAGGCATCGGAGGCGGGCGAGCCGCTGTACCTGCGACTCGGATTCGTCGAGGTGTCGCGCTACCGCTGGTGCTACGGCCCGCCCTCGACACGACGACGCAGGGGAGACCGACGATGAGCGACGCCGACGCGCCCGCCGATGAGGACACCGATGAGGGCGCCGGCGAGGGCACCGGGGTGAAGGTGCCGGGGCTCGAGCCGACCTTCCGTCACACTGACGATCCGGATGTCACCTGGCAGCAGGTGAAGGCGATCCGCAACGCCGATGGCACGGTGTCGTCGGTGTGGGAGAAATGGCTCGCCTTCTCGCCCGATCCTCAGTACCTCTCCCTCTATGCCAAGTGGGACCCCGGCGTGGTGGTGCGACGCCACGGGCACTACAGCCCGCATGTCCTGTTCGTCATCGAGGGTGACATGTGGTGCGGCGACCGCCATTGCCCCGCCGGGACCCACATCGAGCTGCCCTTCGGTGCGGCGTTCGGCCCCTTCGTGGCCGGGGAGTCGGGAACGCTCCTCCTCGAGGTCATGATGGGTGACCCCCGCTCGTGGGGAGACGACCCCGACGCCTTTCGCCTTGCCCTGACAGCGCGCGGTGCCGAGGCACTCCCGGATCCCGCCATCGAACTACCCGCCTGGCTCGAGGACCTGCGTTCGCGCTGGGTCGTCGACGGCGAGGTGCGCGATGGCTGACGAACGCGGCGGCGTTGCCGTGGTGGGCGCGGACACATGGGCCGGCGCCGAGGTCGCCGGGGGCCTCGATGACCTGGGCGCGTCGGTGGGGAGGCTCGATGTCGCCACGTTGGAGGGGCGCGACGGATTCAGCGCCGCACTGCAGCGTGTGGCGGAACAACTGGGGAGGCTCGACGGTGTCGTGGTGGCATCGGTGGGGATCGAGCCCACGCGCCCGGGTGCGGTCGCGGATCTCGATGGCCATGCGTGGAACGTGCGCGTCGAGCTCCCCTTGCACCGGACCCTTGTCTGCTTTCAGGGCGCGTTGGCCACCCTGCGCGCCGGCGGGGGGTCGATCGTGCTGCTCGTGCCGACCCTGTCCCTGGTCGGCGCGGCGGGATTCGGGCCCTGGGCGGCGGTGACCGAGGGTCAACGGGCCTTGGCCAAGGCGGCCGCACGAGCCTGGGGGAGACATGCGGTCACTGTGAATTGCGTGGCCGTGCCCGCCGCGTTGCTCACGACGCCGCCGATCGAAGATGACCGCATGCCGCCGACCGACGCGGCGCGCCCGGCGTACCCGCTCCACCGGCCCGGACAACCCCCTCCCGCCTTCGATCGGCCCGACATGCGAGCCGAGGTGGCGGCAGTAGTGCAGACGCTTCTCTCCCGCGCCTGGCGACCGGTGACCGGCGCCACCGTGGCGGTGGACGGTGGCGTGTGGATGACACCGTGAGCGACAGGTCGCCCGGACCCTTGGCGGGCAAGGTCGTCCTCGTCACCGGAGGCGGCGCGGGGATCGGTCGCGCCATCTGCGTGGGCTGTGCGGATGCCGGGGCTGCTGTGGTGGTGGCCGGCCCCGGCGACAACGGCGCGGAGACCGCCGAGCTGCTGCGCGCGGGCGGGGGGCGCGCCGTGTTCGCCCGTACCGATGTCGGTGTCGCAGTTGACGTCGAGTCCGCGGTACGGGGCGCGGTCGACACCTTCGGAGGGCTCGACGCCGTCGTCCACAATGCCACCAGCCGTCACTCGAGCGAGGTCGTCGCCATCGACGCCCTTGACGATGACGCGTGGGACGACCACGTGGCGGTATCGCTGCGGGGCGCCTACCACTGTGCACGGTTCGCGCTGGCCCATCTGGAACGCCGCCGGGGCCGCTTCGTCCTCATGACGTCGCCCGCGGCGATGGAGGGAAGCAGCGCGCTGCCCGCCTACGCCGCGGTCAAGGGTGCGGTCCGGGGCCTGGCCAGGAGCCTCGCCGTGGAGTGGGGCCCGCTCGGGGTGGGCGTCGTGTGCGTGTCGCCGCTGGCGCACACCGCGGCGCTGGAACGGGCCTACGTCGAGAACCCCGGGCTCGAGGAACGGTTGGCCCGGGTCGTCCCCCTCGGCCGGGTGGGTGATCCCGATGCCGACATTGCCCCCGCCGTCGTGTTCTTGTTGGGGGAAGGGGCTCGTTACATCACGGGCCAGACCGTGGTGGTCGACGGCGGTCGTTTCACGACGCTGTGACAGGATCGCCCGGTGGACACGAGCCGTCCCCTGAGCGCAGGATCGATCTCGCTGCGGCTGTACCCGCACCGGGAGCTCTCCGCCCAGCAGATCGTGCGCGAACTTCGTGATCAGGCGGTCCTCGGCACCGAAGCCGGGTTCGACGGGGTGATGACGAGCGAGCACCACGGGGGGTTCGCGGGGTACATGCCCAACCCCTTGCAAGCCGCGGGGTGGATGCTCGAGGCGATGCCCAGCGGATGGGCGGCGGCTTGCCCTCTCCTGGTCACCTTGCGCCCTCCCGCACTGGTCGCGGAGGAGGTGGCCTGGCTGGCGGCGCGCTTTCCGGGGCGGGTGGGGCTCGGACTGGCGGCCGGCTCCCTCGACGCCGACTTCGAGATCATGGGGCTCACCAAGGACGAACTCACCCGGCGATTCGCCGACGCCATGGCCACCGTGGCAGGCGCGCTGGGCGGGACCCACCCGGGGCTGCTCGGCGGTGACCCCGCCATCGCTCAGTGCGCGCTCGACCCCGTCCCGATACTGAGCGCGGCCATGAGCGTCACCGCGGTGCGCCGGGCCGCGCACCTCGGTGTCGGTCTTCTCTTCGACTCGCTGTCGACGCCCGATCGGATCCGCGCCCTGTCGGACGCGTACCGGGAATCCGGAGGGAACCGACCGTGTGTGCTCGTCCGACGGGCGTGGGTGGGGACCGCGCCCAAGGATCGGGTCGACCGGCAAACGGAGCGGTACCGGGGCTACGCATCGGCCGGTGCGCAGGTGCACTGGCAGGGCGAGCAGTTGGTGACCGCCGATGATGCCGGTTCGGTGGCCGAAGAATTGGCCGCCGTGATGGCTCGGGCCGGTGTCGATGCTCTCAACCTGCGCATCCACGTCCCCGGCGTCTCTCCTGCTACCGCTCGCGCTCAGATCACCGCCATGGGTGATGTCGTGGCGAGGCTCAAGCAGTCGGCCCCTGACGGCTTGCCACCTCATTGACCACTGGAGTCACGCCGATCGGACCCGGCCGGCTTCGCCAACGTGAAGTAGCGACTGACAATTCGAACTACTGGTCGAACTACTGGTCGAACTACTGGTCGAACTACTGGTCGAACTACTGGCGGGCCTGCGCGTATTCGATGACCCGGGTCACGATCACGTCGTCGCTCTTGGCGAGCGAACCACAGTCGAAGGGAGGCTGGGGGTCGTATTCGATCATCAGCTGGGCGGCTTGGGCCGCGGTTCGGTCCACCACGATCTCGACGAGGCGCAGGGCCATGTCGATCCCGCTCGACACACCCGCGGCGGTGATGATGCGTCGATCGAGGTGCTCCACCACACGGGTGGGGGTGGGCACCGCACCGTGGGCCTCGAGCTCCGCGTAACACGACCAGTGGGTGGTGGCGGTGAGACCCTTGAGCAGGCCGGCTGCTCCGAGCACGAGGGATCCCGTACACACCGACGTCGTGAGACGCGTCGTGGCGTGGGCGTGGCGCACCCACTCGAGCACCCGGTCGTCGTGCTCCAGGGGCCGGGTGCCCACGCCACCGGGGAACACGATGATGTCGGGCTCGGGGATGTCCTCGAAAGTGCCGTCCACGATGATCCCGAGCATGCCGTTCTCGCTTCGGACCTCGCCCCGACGGTGCCCGATGAAGGTGACGTCGATGGAAGGGATGCGCTGCAGCACCTCGTACGGGCCGACACCGTCGAGGGCGGTGAACCTCGGGAAGAGGGGAATGGCGACCTGCAGTGTGCCGCTCACGCGGGTGTCCTTTCGTCGACGACGACGCGAAAGCGTCGCCGGTAGAAGTCGGGGGCGACGCTGAGACGACGTTGGAAGACGCGCCGCAGGGTCTCGGCGGTCCCGAGACCACAACGCGCCGCGATCACCTCGAGTGTGTCGTCGGTGGTCTCGAGCTCGCGCCGCGCCGCCTCGACGCGCACGCGCTCGACGAACCGGCCCGGGGTCTCACCGACCTCGGCGGTGAACACCCGGGCGAAATGCCGCACACTCATGGCTGCGGCCGCGGCCAGGGCGGGGAGGCGGTGATCACCCCCGGGGGCGGCTTCGACCAGGCCCTGGACGGCACGGACGGTGGAGCGCTCCGCACGGGGAACCCACACCGGTGAGGCGAACTGGGTCTGGCCACCCGGGCGGTGCAGGAACATGACGAGATGCCGCGCCACCGTCTGGGCCACATCGACCCCGAGGTCGTCCTCCACGAGGGCGAGGGCCAGATCGATACCGGCGGTGACTCCCGCGCTCGTCCAGAGGTTTCCGTCCCGGATGTAGATCGGATCGGAGTCGACCTCGACGGCGGGGAACTCGGTCGCCAATTGCTCGGCGCGCGCCCAGTGAGTGGTGACGCGCCGCCCGTCGAGCAGACCCGCCTGCGCGGCCAGGAAGGCACCGGTGCACACCGTCGCCACGCGACGGCAGCGAGGTGCCGTCGTCGCGATCCACGACATCAGGACGTCGTCGGACCGTGCCGACTGCGCGCCGTCGCCACCGGCGATGACCAGCGTGTCGATGTGCTCGCCCGCGCCGGGCAAGGCCGCGCTCACCAGGGTCAACCCGCTCGGGGACCGGACCGGCTCCGCGCCCCTCGAGGCGAGGGTGACCCGGTAGCCGCCCCGCCGGCCGAGCACCTCGGCCGCGAGCGTGGCACCGGAGAAGACCTCGAACGGCCCCACCGCGTCGAGGGGCTGGAACCCGGGGAAGGCGACGATCACGACATGGCGTTGCTTCATTCCTGCCAGCCTGCATGGCTCTGCCTATAGCGTCAATGACACGTGACCCACATATTCGGCCATCGATCACAGGCGCCCAACCCGTCGGACGAGCTTTACGAGCGACCCCACCTGGGCCTGAGATAGAGCCCGTGACCGGGTTCGACGAGGTGAAGGCGCTGGTGGCACATCTTCGGGAGGTGACCGAGTCCACCTCGTACGGGACCCCTTCGCTTCAGGTACGGGGCAAGACCTTCTGCCGGATGTGGGGCGAGCGCGAATACGACCGGTACGACGTGGATGACACCGAGGTGTTGGTCGTGTTCTGTGAGCTCGACGAGAAGCCGTTCCTGCTCGAGGCGAGCGACGGGGCGCTCTTCTCGACGCCGCACTACGACGGGTACGGAGCGGTCCTGGTCCGTCTCTGTGTCGTGGACCACGCGGCGCTCATCGGGTATCTCGAGGAGAGCTACCTACTGAAGGCTCCGGCCACCCTGCGGGCGGCGCTCGGCGATCGTTGAGTGGCCCCGCGTCGCATGGCCGGCGCCCCGGGTTGGTGGCCTCGTCAGCCGAAGACTTTCTCGAATGCCGCGAGGGAGTTCGGGAAGGTGCCGTCGAGAAGGTCGTTTCTGTAGGTGGCGGATGAGTCGTAACAGAAGTTGTCGGTGAATGCCACGTTGTTGGCGACGAACCAGGCGGCCATGTTGTCGATGAACGAGGGGTCGTCACCGAAACCATGCCCGTCATCGCGGTACTCGTCTGACCATTCGGCGATGGCGATGGGCTTGGAGTGCGCGGCGGCGAAGGAGGCCAGCCAGTCGAGCCCCCACTGTTGTGTCAGCTGGTTGGACCACCCCACCGTGGTCGTGAACGGCGTCACCCAGGAGTTGTCGTAGACGTCGGTGCCCACGTAGTCCACGTACGAGTCACCGGGGTACGCCTGGTCCGGGGTATAGCTCGTGGGGCTCGGGCCGTTGGGGTTCCAGAAGAACTTGAACTGCGCCCCGGGCACGGCCCGCATCGTGGTCACGATCTGGCGCCAGTAGGAGACGTAGTTGGCGGCGTCGGTGGAGTTGGCAACGCTCCACGCGTACCAGTTCCCGTTGAACTCCCATCCGAGCCGCAAGATGGCGTTGGAGAGCCCCATCTGGACCAGGTTCTGGCCCAGGATCGTGAAGTACTGGTTGTACGCACCTGTCGCTCCGGTGGCCAGGGTGCCCTGGGCCGTGCCGCTCGAGTTGGTAGGGATGATGGGAACCGCCAGGACAAGTCGGTATCCCGATCCGGTCCACGGCGTAAGGGTGCTGGCACTGTCCATCCCGGCCCAGCCGTCGCTCTTGTCGCCGAAGTCGAGGGCGAGGGTGGGGTTGGTACCCGTCGCCTGCGCGTAGCTTGCGATCGACGCCGGGTCACCCCCACCCGTGGGTGGGTACACCCCGAGAGGGATCAGACTCGCCGGCGTGACGGTGTAGGTGTAGTGGTCGGCCGAGTTCGTCGTCGAGGACCCCACGGTGGTGGTGACGGTGACATCCACCGTCCCCGCCGATCCGGCCGGGGTCTCGGCGGTAATGGTGGTGGCACTGACCACCGAGAACGAGGTCGCCGCCACGGCGCCGTACTTCACACCCGTGACGCCCAGGAAGTTGGTTCCGGTGATGGTCGCCGAGGCCCCTCCCGACGGGTTGCCGGAGTTCGGTGTCACCGCCGTGACTGATGGAGGTGCGGGCGTGCTCGAGGCCGTGATGAGGACCGCCACCCCACCGGAGATGCCGGCCGGGCTCTGTGTGGTCGTGGGCTGCACGGCACCGGACACGCTGGTGTCGTAGGTGGCGACGTCACCGTCAGAGGTGGTGGTGTAGGTGAAGCCCGACGTCGCCCCGGCCGAGGCGCTGTTGGCGACGGCAGCGAAGGCGAAATAGACCTCTCCACCGGCCTTGGGCGTGAGCTTGGGGAAGGTCACGGTCGCCGACGAGGCGTTGGAGATCCCGGCCCCGGTGTCGATGCCCCACACCGGGCTCGTTCCCGACGCCGCGAATTCCTGCGCGGCGAGCCCAGTGGCGATGGCACTCACGCTGCTCGAGAAGCCCACCGTGATCGTCGAGGTCCCCGTCGAGGTCACGACCCCGGTCCAGATCTCGAGGTCGTGACCGGTGTACGCGCTGTACGGGCCCTCGGCCCGAGACCAGGCCCCCACGCCGCCGCCGGTGACCGACGTCGCCGTGATCGTCGTCGAAGAAGCTTTGATCACCAGGGCGAGCAGGTCACCCAGGTGTTGAGGAGATACCCCCAGCGTTGTCACTCCCGACGCGGCCAGATACGACATGCTCCCGACCGCGCTGATGACCGCAGACGCGGTGGCATAGGTGTAGCGATCGGCACTGCCGGTTGCGCTCGTACCCCCCGAGGCGACGACGGTCACGTCCACCGTGCCCGCCGAGCCCGCCGGAGCGGGCACCGTGATGGACGTTGACGAATTGACCGTGAAGGAGGTGGCCGAGACGGTTCCGAACTTCACCGCGGTGACCCCGACGAAGTTGGTGCCGGTGACGGTGACCGATGTCCCCCCGGCCACAGGCCCCGAGTTGGGGCTGACGGAGCTGACGGTGGGAGTGCTCGAGACGACATAGGTGAACTGGTCGGCGGAGCTCGTGCCCGACGTTCCCCCCGCCGTGGTGACCGTCACGTCGACTGCGCCCGCCGAGCCCGCTAGAGCGGGCACGGTGATCGACGTTGTCGAGTTGACCGTGACCGGGGTGGCGGCGCTGCTCCCGAAGTTCACGCCGGTGACACCGGTGAAGTTGGTTCCCGTGACGGTGACTGACGTACCTCCGGCGGTTGGGCCTGAATTGGGGGCGACGGCGCTGACGGTGGGGGCTGCGAGATAGGTGTACCGATCCGCGCTGTTGGTTGCGCTCGTACCCCCCGAGGCGGCGACTGTCACGTCCACCGTGCCGGCCGGGCCGGCCGGAGCGGGCACGGTGATCGACGTTGTCGAGTTGATCGTCACCGGAGTGGCAGCAGTGGTACCGAAATCGACGGCGGTGACCCCGGTGAAGTTGGTGCCGATAATGGTGACTGAGTTCCCGCCTGCGGGAAGCCCCGAGCTCGGGCTCACAGAGCTGACGGTCGGAATGGTGGAGACGATGTAGGTGAACTGGTCAGAGGAACCGGTCGCCGATGTCCCGCCGGCGGCGGTGACGGTCATGTCCACGGTGCCCGTCGCGCCGACCGGGGCCGGCACGACGATCGAGGTGGCGCTCTTCACGCTGAAGCTGACCGCAGGGGTGGCGCCGAAATTCACGGCCGTGACGCCGGTGAAGTTGGACCCGGTGATCGTGACCGACGTCCCTCCCGTGGTGGGGCCCGAGGGCGGGCTCACAGAAGAGATGGCGGGAGGAGCGACGTAGGTGTAGAGATCGGCGCTACTCGTGGCGCTGGTTCCCCCCGGCGCGGTGACGGTCACGTGCACGGTGCTTGGCGAGCCGGCCGGGGCCGGCACCGTGATGGAGGCTGCCGAGTTGACCGTGATGGGAGTGGCGGCCACCACCCCGAAATCCACGGCCGTGGCCCCGGTGAAGTTGGTACCCGTGATGGTGACCGAATTCCCGCCCGCGGTCGGTCCCGAGGTGGGGCTCACCCCGGTGACCGTCGGTGTGGTGGAGGCAGGCGCGGCCGAGACGAGGAGCGCCACTGCGCCCGAGATCCCGGCCGGACTCTGGCTCGCCGTCGGCTGGGCGGCGGCGGAGACATTCGGGTCATAGGTGGCGACGTCACCGTCAGAGGTGGTGGTGTAGGTGAAGCCCGACGTCGCCCCGGCCGACGCGGTATTGGCCACCGCCGCGTACCCGAAGTACAGCTCACCGGTGCCAGAAGGGGTGAGCTTCGGGAAGGCCGTCGTCGACGACGACGTATTGGAGATCCCGCCCCCCGTGTCGAAGGTCCAGGCGGGACTCGAGCCCGAAGCCGAGAACTCCTGGGTCGCCAATCCGGTGTAGACGGCGGTGACACTTCCCGAGAAGACTACGGCGATCGTGGAGGAACCCGACGTGTTGACCGCGCCGGTCCAGATCTCGAGGTCGTGTCCGCTGTAGCCGGCGTAGGGGCCGACGACGCGGGTCCAGGTCCCGACTCCGCCACCCGACACCGACGATGCGGTGACGGTCGACGAATCCGCCTTGAGGGCGAGGACCATCAGGTCCCCGGCGTGCTGAGGGGACACCCCCAACGTGGTCGTGTTGTTGGCAGCTTTGAACCCGAGCGAGCCCACGGCCGCGATGGTCCCCGGGGCGGTGGTCGTCGTATAGGTGTACTGATCCCCGTTGTTCGTCGACGACGTGCCGCCCGTCGCGGTGACCGTGACATCGACCGTGCCGCCCGAGCCGGGTGGAGCCGGGACGGAGATCGAGGTTGCGGAGTTGACCGTGAAGGGCGTGGCGGCGGTGGCCCCGAACTTCACGCCGGTGACTCCCGTGAAATTGGTTCCCGTGATGGTGACCGACGTCCCGCCCGTGGTCGGGCCCGAAGAGGGAGCCACCACGGTGACGGTCGGGGCCGAGGAGGAGTTGTTCACCGCGGAGATGAGCACCGCCACTGCTCCGGAAACCCCGGCCGGGCTCTGTTTGGCGGTGGGCTGGACGGCTGCGGAGACACTCGTGTCGTAGGTCGACACGTCACCGTCAGAAGTGGCGGCATAACTGAACCCCGTCGTGGTCCCCGCCGACGCGGTATTGGCCACCGCCGAGTAGCCGAAATACAGCTCACCGGTGCCAGAAGGGGTGAGCTTCGGGAAGGTCGTCGTCGACGACGACGCGTTCGAGATCCCGGAACCGGTGTCGACGGTCCATACCAAGTTCGACCCTGCTGCGGAGAACTCCTGGCTGGCGAGAGCCGTATAGACGGTGTTGACACTGCCCGAGAATCCCACGGTGATCGTGGACGCCCCCGCAGTGCTGACGGGGCCGGTCCAGATCTCGAGGTCGTGACCGGCATATCCCGTATACGGACCAACGGCGCGCGTCCAGGAGTTCACGCCTCCACCTGTGACCGACGCCACCGTGATGGTCGACGACTCGACTTTGACCACGAGCGCCAGCAGGTCGCCGGCGTTTTGAGGCGACACCGCCAACGTGGTGGTCCCGGCGGCGGCTTTGAAGGCCAAGCTGCCGATCGGCGTGGCAGCAGCCCCTGCGCTGCTGGCAACGACCACAAGCTCGGCCCCGGCCAGGACGATGGCGGCCGAAGCGAGCGAGGCGATTCTCCTCTTGTTGCGCGCCCATCTGGTCGCGCCGAGCTCCCGGACGCGACGAGAGGATTGCGGCACGACCCACAAAGCCTCGGGTGTCGATTTCCGCCGCACCCCGGAGCCGGAGCGCGAACGGTGCGTATGGACACCGGAGCGCCCCGTGACCATGGCCGACACCCGGGAGACCGCGACTGGGCGTTTCAACGATGCAACGTGCGGCTCGTTCGAATTGGAACCGTGCTTGGCCCGCGACGAGTTCAGACGACCTCTTCTCACCCAGTTCGCCCCAGACATCGCGACTCAACCCCCTCCCGCCGCGTCATTCCAGGTTAGGCCCCCTACGCCCGATATGACCAGGGCGCCCGAGCCGATCAGGGCTGGAACTATCTCAACTTTGGATCAACTGAGCCTGGGCAAAGACGAGGGCGGTGATGTGTTCCGAGTACATCTCCATCAGACGCCCCAAGCGGCCCAGAGGCCTCCCATGTCGTCTTGCCAACCCCTCGAGGATTCCAACGCGGTGCGATGGCTACGACGCGGGGCCCACCACGGTCACCAGGGTGCCGATCGACGACAACGGCCACACCTTGGCGGCGTCGGAGATCCTCATCTCGACACAGCCGTTGCTCTGGGCGGAGCCGTACGTGGCCCGCACGAAACCGTGCAGCGCATCCCCGCCGTTGAAGTAACTGGCCCATGGAACATTGGGGTCGTCGTATTTTGTGCCGTCCGGATTGGTTCCCTGCATTCGTGAGCTTGTGACGTGTTCGAAGACCGGATAGGTGCCGTCGGTGGTGTCGGCCCCTGGCGCGCCGGTGTTGACGGGAATGTTGACCAGGACCGGAGCTCCGTTCTCGTACAGTGTCAGTGCTTCGGGAGGCTGCTTGGACACATTGACGTAGGTGTACGAATCGGCGTCGACCTTGGCGATCGCGATGTCAGAGAGCAACGCTGACCACACCCGGATTCCAGCCAAACCGTCCACGGTGAGGCCGTTCTGGTTCTCGAAGTTCATCATCGCCCCTTTGGTGATGACGTTCTCATAGCCCTCGCTCCACAGCGCGACAAGTGATGGTGGTTGATTCGGCCAACGCCACGCGAACGTGCCGGATTGCGCGGTGAGGACTCGGTTGGGTGAGCTCGCGGTCCCGGTGGGGGTGAAGGACACGGGGAGATAGTTCAATTGCGCCAGCAGTTGCTGGAGTCGCTCTGTGCTCGCCTGAGCGACCGTGAATGTGACGGTGACCGGCGCAGCGAGCAGTCCACCGGTGGTGCTGCGGGGCCCCGAGGCTCCGCCGGGAATTCGCAGCGTCTCGGTGCTCGTGGGGATGAACGGCGCGGTGGCTGCGAAGGACAGGGTTTTGGATCCGACCTTCTTCCACGTCCCGGGCACCGGCGGATCGAAGCTGGGCATGGCAGACGGACCCGTCACGGGAAGCGAGAGGTGGACCGATACCACCTGATCCGACGGCACGTTCGTGGCGCCGGTCTTCGGGACCGTCGACACGACTGCCAACGCCTTCGCACCACGTCCGCCTGAGCCCCCACCGTGGGTCGGGGATGCGGACCCGGACTGGTGGCTGTGTCTTCCGATCACGAATGCGCCGACGCCGACCGCGACGACGATGACCACGACGACAGCGACAACCCATGGCGTTCGACGACGTCTGGGCGGGGGCACGAGTATCTGGTATTCGGGCATGGCTCCTGGCGCTCCAGGGGGCGTGCGCTGCGGGGATCGACTTGCTCAGTTCCGGCGGTGCCGGTGCGGGAACCCTCTCCAACAGTAGTCATCTGTGCAGGACGGGCCTCATCACCGAGCGACGCGTGTCGCCGAGCAACGCGTGTCGCCGGGCGACGACCTGTCGAGTCGATCAGCCCGGACGAGTGAGCATGGCCCGAACCTGACGGGCGATCTCGAGATCCTCTCTGGCATGAACAACGAGCACATCAGGTGCGGTGCCGTCGCGTGAGACCACTCGATCGGGTGTCCCACTCAGTGCAGAGGTGTTTCGTTGTTCGTCAAGCTCGATGCCCAAGAACCCCAGGCCGGCACAGGCTTCGTGGCGCAGTCGGGCGGATCCCTCACCGGCGCCACCGGTGAACACCAGGCCGTCGAGCCCACCCATGGCGGCAACCATGGCGCCGACCGCGGCGCGCAGGCGGTGGATGTACACGTCGAATGCCAGTTGCGAACGCGCGTCGCCGTGGTCCGCGGCGAGCAGGACCTCGCGAAGATCCCCCGACACTCCTGACAGGCCCCACAATCCGGCCCGGCGATCCAGAGCATCCTCGAGCTCATCGACCGTCAGGTGCCGGTGGCGCAGGACCCACAGCAACAGGCCGGGGTCGACGCTCCCCGAACGTGTCGCCATGACGAGACCCTCGAGCGGCGTGAAGCCCATGGTGGTGTCCACCGATCGACCCCCGGAGACTGCCGCCAGGGATGCACCTGCGCCGAGGTGGGCGGTGACGAGGCGCAGTTGCTCGACCGGGACCCCGAGAAGGGCGGCGGCCCGGCGGCTGGCCCAGGCATGGCTGAGGCCGTGGAAGCCGAACCGCCGCAAGCCCCAGTCCCGCCAGGCGTCGGGGAGGGCATAGGTTGAGGCTTCGGGCGGCATGGTGACGTGGAACGCGGTGTCGAAACACGCCACTTGGGGGAGGTCGGGCCACAGGGACTGCAGGCTGAGGATGGCGGCGATGGCAGGTGGGTTGTGAAGGGGGGCCAGCTCGGCGAGCTGTTCGAGTCGGCTCTCGGACGCCGCATCGAGGAGGAGTGGGCCTGTGAACTCGTCGCCACCATGAACGACGCGATGCCCGATGGCGTCCACCGCAGGCGCATCTCCCAGGGCTCTCTCCATGACGTCGCCGAACCCACCCGGCGCCGGCAATTCCTGCTCAGACACCATGAGCGACGAATCGTCGTCATCAAGGACACTGAGCTTGAGACTGCTCGACCCCGCGTTCACCACGAGCACTCGCACGTCCCCACCATGCCAAGGAGGAACCGCACATGCACGATCCGATCGGCCTTCCCCCCGTGCAGAACACCGTGAGTGAGGCTCCGCCCACTGCTGAGGAGCTCCGGAACCTCGACGCGTACTGGCGTGCCGCCAACTATCTGGCGGTCGGGCAGATCTACCTGCTCGACAATCCCCTGTTGCGCGAGCCGTTGCGCGCCGAGCACATCAAGCCGCGTCTTCTGGGCCACTGGGGGACGAGCCCGGGGCTGAACTTCGTCTACGCGCACCTCAATCGCATCATCAATCGTCGAGCCGCCAACCTCTTGTACATCTGCGGGCCAGGTCACGGTGGGCCGGCCATGGTGGCCAACGCCTGGCTCGAGGGGACCTACAGCGAGCTCTACTCCCATATCGCGAGGGACGGCCACGGCATGGCTCGTCTGTTCCGTCAGTTCTCGTTCCCGGGGGGAATCCCGAGTCACGCCGCTCCCGAGACCCCCGGATCGATCAACGAGGGAGGCGAGCTCGGTTACGGGCTCGCTCATGCGTACGGCGCGGCCTTCGACAACCCCGATCTGGTCGTCGCCTGTGTCGTGGGCGACGGAGAGGCCGAGACAGGCGCTCTTGCAACCAGTTGGCACGCCAACAAGTTCCTCAACCCCGTCGGTGACGGTGCTGTGCTTCCGATCCTGCATCTCAACGGCTACAAGATCGCCAACCCCACCGTCCTCGCCCGCATCCCCGAGGCCGAACTCTCGGCGCTGTTCGCCGGCTACGGATACCGCCCCCTTTTCGTCGAGGGTGGCTTCGACGGCGAGGACCCGATGCTCGCGCATGAGCGCATGGCCGTCGCCCTGGACACCGCCTTCGACGAGATCGCCGGGATCTGGTCCCATGCGCGCTCGGGGGCCCTCCGGGAGCGACCGGCCTGGCCCATGATCATCCTGCGCACCCCCAAAGGTTGGACGGGTCCGAAATTCGTCGACGGCGTTGCCGTTGAAGGGACATGGCGCGCCCACCAAGTACCTCTGGGAGAGGTGCGCACCAACCCCGCCCATCTCGCCCAGCTCGAAGACTGGATGCGCAGCTACCGTCCCGACGAGCTCTTCGACGACGGTGGCCGACCGGTGCCCGCGATCGGCGATCTCGCTCCCGCCGGCGATCTCCGCATGAGCGCCTCGCCCCACGCCAACGGCGGCACGCTCCTGCGCGATCTCGAGCTCCCGGACTGGACGGCGTACACGGTGCCGGTGCCCGCACCCGGGACGACTCTGCGAGAAGCGACGAGGGTGCTCGGCGCGCTACTCCGGGACGTGATCCGGAACAATCCGTCCAACTTCCGCCTCTTCGGCCCCGACGAAACGGCGTCGAACCGACTCCAGGACGTCTTCGAGGTCACCGATCGGGCCTGGGACGCCGAGAAGGTCGAGGGTGACGACCACCTCGCCCCTGGGGGACGGGTCATGGAGGTGCTCTCGGAGCATCTCTGCCAGGGCTGGCTCGAGGGGTACCTCCTGACGGGACGGCACGGCCTGTTCAATTGCTACGAGGCGTTCATCCACATCGTGGACTCCATGTTCAACCAGCACGCCAAATGGCTCGAGTCCGCGCACGACATTCCCTGGCGTCGATCGGTGGCCTCGCTCACCTACTTGTTGTCGAGCCACGTGTGGCGCCAGGACCACAACGGCCTCTCCCACCAGGACCCGGGCTTCATCGACCTGGTCGTCAACAAACAAGCGTCCGTGATCCGTGTCTATCTTCCCCCGGACACCAACTGCCTCTTGTCCGTCGCCGATCACTGTCTCCGCAGCCGGGACTACATCAACGTGATCGTGGCCGGCAAACAGCCCCAGCACGACTGGCTGTCCCCCGATGACGCCATGGTCCACTGCACCCGAGGAGTCGGCGTGTGGGACTTCGCGTCGAACGACGCGGGATCGGTCCCCGACGTGGTCATGGCATGTTGCGGTGACGTGCCCACACTCGAGACACTGGCCGCGGTGGACCTGCTCCACCGCCACCTTCCCGACCTGCGGGTCCGGGTCGTCAACGTCGTCGACCTCATGCGGCTGCAGCCCGATTCCGAACATCCCCATGGCATGACCGATACCGAGTTCGACACGGTCTTCACCGTGGACCGCCCCGTGATCTTCGCCTTCCACGGATACCCGTTTCTGATCCACCGACTCACCTATCGGCGCGCCAACCACGCCAACCTCCACGTGCGCGGCTACAAGGAACGCGGCACGACGACCACGCCCTTCGACATGGTCATGCTCAACGACCTGGACCGCTTCCATCTCGTGATCGACGTGCTCGACCGGGTCCCTGGTCTCGAAGTTCCCTCGGCCGCCCTCCGCCAGCAGATGGTCGATGCCCGACTTGAGGCGCGCCGTTACACCCGTGAGCACGGCGAGGATGCACCCGAGATCACCGATTGGTGTTGGCCGGGCTGATGCATACCCGGGGGTCGCTTCCCCGCCGGGTTGCACCAACTCGGTAGTTTCGACGTCCGGGGATACGGAGGCACGACCAGGTGGAAACCACGGCTGTTCGAACCGAAGGCTTGACCAAGCGCTACGGCGATGTCGATGCGCTGAGCGACCTCAGCCTCGAGATACCCCGCGGGGAGATCGTGGGATACCTCGGCCCCAACGGTGCGGGCAAGACGACGACCATTCGATTGTTGTTGGGGTTGATCCGACCGACGGCAGGGCGTGCCGAGATCTTCGGGCTCGACTGCCAACATCGACCGGTCGATGCCCACCGGCGCTTGGCCTACGTCCCGGGCGAGGCGAACCTGTGGCCTTCATTGACCGGCGCCGAGACCCTCCACCTGTTGGGCCGCGTGCAGGGGAAGGTCGACGAGGCCTATCGCCAGGAACTCGTAACCCGGTTCGACCTCGATCCATCCAAGAAGGTCCGCGCTTACTCCAAAGGGAATCGTCAAAAGGTCGTGTTGATCGCGGCGCTCATGGCCCGTCCAGACCTTCTCGTTCTCGACGAACCGACCAGCGGTCTTGACCCGCTCATGGAGCAGGCGTTCCGCCATTGCATCCACGAAGCGAAAGAGCGCGGCCAGACCGTCTTTCTCTCTTCTCACATCATGAGCGAAGTCGAGGCACTGTGTGACCAGGTCGGGATCCTGCGCGACGGCCGACTCGTCGAGATGGGCACGTTGGCCGAGATGCGCCACCTCTCCGCACTCACGGTGGAAGCCACTTTCGACGCGGCGGTACCCGACCTGTCTCATGTCCCTGGCGTGAGTTCGGTGCAACAAGATGGGCGCGTCGCCCGGATGCAGGTGCGCGGTGACATCGAACCGCTGCTGAAGGTGCTGTCTGTCTCGGGCGTCAAAGGGTTGCTCAGTCGCGAACCATCGCTCGAGGAGCTGTTTCTCGCCATCTACGGCGCAGATCCGTCACATACGACACCTGCCCCGTGAACAAGGACCTCGCGCTCGTCGGGCCGGCTCGGACCGGCCGATCGCCCGAAACAGTTATCGCCCATCTCACGGCAAGAAAGGCGATCCGATCCGGAGTCCTGTGGGGCTACATCTTTGGCATCGTGGTGGCATCGTCGGCTCTGAGCTACGTGTCGATCTACAAGACACAGGCCGAGCGACATCGGTTGGAGGTGGCGTTCGGGTCGAACAACGCCACGAGCGCTCTGTTCGGTCCCGCCGCTCGGCTCCAGACGGTGGCCGGTTTCACCGTGTTCAAAGCTTCGATGACCCTGATCATCTTGGGTGCGGTCTGGGGTCTGTTGACCAGCACCAGGCTCTTGCGAGGCGAGGAGGATTCCGGACGTTGGGAGCTCCTCCTGGCGGGCCAGACCACTCGGAAGCGCGCCACCGTGCAGGTGATCATCGGGCTGGCGGCGGGAGTCGGCGCTCTGTGGGTTCTCACGGCGCTCATCACGATCGTCGCCGGTCATTCTTCGAAGGTCCACATCGCCGCCGGGCCCGCAATGTTCCTCGCGCTTGCCCTCGTGTCGAGTGCGGTCATGTTCCTTGCGATCGGAGCGTTGACGAGCCAGCTCGGCGCCACGCGGCGCCAGGCCGCCGCCTACGCGACAGCCGTGCTCGGCGTGAGTTACGCCGTGCGGATGGCGGCCGACTCTGGTGTCGGCCTTCACTCGCTGCGCTGGGCATCACCGCTCGGGTGGGTCGAGGAGCTTCAGCCCTTGACCGCACCCCGTCCGCTCGCCCTGGTGCCGATCATCGCCTTCACGATCGTGGTACTCCTCGCTGCGGTGCACCTGGCCGGGGCTCGAGACCTCGGGGCGAGCACGGTGCCCGACGAGGAGCACGACACGCCTCACGTGCGACTGCTGTCGGGGCCGCTGGGACTGGCAATCCGGTTGATCCGATCCACCGTCACCGGCTGGGGTGTGGCGATCGCGGTCTCAGGTCTGCTTCTCGGTCTCGTGGCAAAGGCCGCTGGGGCGACGATCTCGGGCTCTTCGTTGACAGACGTCTTCACACGTCTCGGAGCCCCCGGAGCCGGCGCCGATGCCTACCTCGGCGTGGCATTTCTCATGGTGGCGATCCTGATCGCATTCAGCGCCGTGGGACAGATCACCGCGGCACGGGCCGAGGAGTCCGGAGAAAGACTCGAGCACCTGGTGGTGCGACCCTTCTCCCGGTCGGCGTGGTTCTGGGGGAGGCTGCTCGTGGCCGCGGCTGTCCTTGTCATGAGCGGCGTGATCGCCGGCGTCTTCACCTGGCTCGGCACCACCAGCGAGCACGCCGGTGTGAGTTTCGCGACCACGTTGAACGCAGGATTGAATGTCGTCCCACCCGCGCTGTGCATTCTGGGTATCGGAGCGCTGGTCCTCGGTGTCTGGCCTCGCGCCACCTCGGTGGCGACATACGGCGTGCTGACCTGGTCGTTGCTGGTCGAGATCATCGGTGGCATCGGTGCGTTGAACCATTGGATACTCGACACGTCGGTTTTCCACCACATGGCGGCGGCCCCGGCGGCATCGCCGAATTGGCGGACCGATGCCATCATGGTCGCGGTCGGTGCCGCGGGAGCGGTCATCGGTGGCTACGGGCTCACGCGTCGCGATCTGCAGGGCGAGTAAGTCTCGACCTCGGTTCCGGGGCGCAGCTGGTGCTCAGTACACCCACACTGCGGTGCCGATGGGTGCGAGGTTGTTGGCCCAGATCCAGTCGATCGCCTCGTTGCTGACCCGGACACAGCCGTGGGAGACGGGTTCGGGCGGGACAGACGTGTCACCGTGGATTGCGAAACCGGCATCGAAGAACTTTGGCCGCCACAGGGCCCCGAGCGAATCGACTACAAGGCCGTTGACCTGTCGGTAGATCGCAAAATGACCGGTCGGCGTGATCGCCACCGACGTGGCTCCGTCCTGGGTGTAACGATATCCACCGCCCGTCGACGTGTTGAGGGTGTCGTCGATCTTGCCGTTGGTCACGAGCATCACGAGGTCGTCTTCGAGATCGACCTCGATCACAGAGCCCGACGTGCTGCGGGGCTGGGGAACGACACCCTCCGCCAGCGCGGCCTGGGTGGCGGGCCCGACGACCCCGGTCCGGCTGATGCCGGCCGCCTTTTGCAGGGCCCAGACCGCCTGCTCGGTGCTGTCGCCGAAATTGCCGTCCGGGGTCCCGAGCCAATAGCCCAAGGCGGTGAGCCGCTGTTGGAGCGCAAGCACCCCGGCCCCGCTCGCCCCCGGCTTGATGTTCGCCGACGCGATCTGGGTGCTGGGTAGAAGCCAATAGCCGGCGCCGTCGGGAGTGGCCGCGATGGCGGTGACCGGGTTCTGGAGCTGTTGCCCGCCCATCGAGCCGAAGAAGCCGGCGTCGCCGAAGCTGAACACCCCACCGTCCGACGCGACGAGCCAGTAGCCGTGTCCAGA
>ODAK010002181.1_pt1 | contig 20680 bp, 17 predicted proteins | sample 1539591 | NCBI WGS metagenome assembly ODAK01 (sample SAMEA3539303, study PRJEB22396) | soil metagenome | biome: tundra; feature: field; material: soil | place: USA | collected 2010-05 | depth 0.15 m | reverse complement strand
AAACCGGGCGTTACCTGGCGCCGGAGGCGATGCCTGGAGTGTGGCCGATGCCCTCGGGTGCCTATGACACCAGGGCGGGCACCGACGTTTACCGCGGCATGGTCGAGCGGATCACGTTCGTCGAAAAGCTCGGCTTCGATTGGGTCAGCCTGTCCGAGCATCACTATTCGCCGCGCATCCTGACACCCTCGCCGCCAATGGCGGCCGCGTATCTCACGGCTCGGGTGCACAAGATCAAGATCGCTTTGCTGGGCCCAATCGTTTCGCACAGCAATCCGGTGCGGCTCGCCGAGGAACTGGCGATGCTCGACACCATGGCGGACGGGCGGCTGGTCGTCGGCCTGCTACGCGGAACGACGAACGAGGCACTCACCTACGACCTCAATCCCCAGGAGTCGCGGGAACGCACCGATGAGGGGATGGAACTGATCCTCAAGGCGTGGACCGAGCCGCAGCCGTTCGGTTGGCAAGGGCGGCATTTTAAGTACCGGACGGTGTCGGTCTGGCCACGACCACTGCAACAGCCGTATCCGCCGACTTATGCATTGGGCACCAGCCGCGAAGCCGGGGAGTTCGCGGCGCGCAACCGGATCGGCCTCGGCGTCTCCTATGGGCCGTTCGAGGTGATGGGGAAAGCGACCGGGTATTATCGCGATCAGTGCGCGCAATTCGGTTGGCAGCCGACGGCTGACCAGATCATCTTCCGGGCCAACATCGTGCTGGCGGAAACCGATGCCGAAGCGCAACAGGCGATGGAAGCGTACCCGGCGCGGGCGGCATTTGCTCTCGGGACCGGTGTGGCCAACGCGCTGCTGGAACTGGATACCCGCAATATCGCCGGCGAATCGCGGCCGCCCAGTGTGAACCGTGCGCTGCCGATCAACTTCGTGGGCGGGCCGGACACGGTGATCGCGCAGATCAGGCACTGCCGAGAGCTGACCGGTGCCGGCATCATTGACCTGGGCTTTAACACCCCCGGCTCGGCCGACCCGAACCGGCTGCTGGAAGCGCTGGACCTGTTCGGGCGGAAAGTCCTGCCGCGTATCCGCGACATTTAACGGGAGGCGCGATCGTGGCGTTTCAGGAAGGTTTTGTCCGCGCCGACGGATTTCGGATCCGGTACATGGAAGCCGGGGCCGGGCCGCCTCTCGTGCATCTGCATGGCGCGGGTGGCTTGCGTCTGAATGCCGCGCACGATCTGCTGGCCCAGAGGTTTCGCGTGATCGCGTTCGAAATGCCAGGTTTTGGCACAGAGGAGAACCAACGCACCTGTGACATGCCGGAGCTGGCGGCGACGATGGCGAAGGCAGCTCAGGGGCTTGGCCTGAAGCAGTTCAACCTGATGGGCACGTCGTTCGGCGGCAAGGTCGCGTTATTGTTTGCGCTTCAGTCTCCGGAGTTGGTCCGCGCCCTGGTTCTGGAAGCGCCGGCGGCGATCCGGCCCGCCGGGCTGCAACCGCCGTCCGGTTCACCCGAGGCGGTCGCGCGCCTTGTCTATGCCCATCCGGAACGAATGCCGCCGCGGCCGCCGGTGGATCCCGCGCTCGCGGCGCGCATGCTGGCGTTGACGAAGCGGCTGCGCGGTCCCGATCGCGACCCGGACCTGGAGGGTCGGTTGGGCGGTCTGACGATCCCGGTGCTGGCCGTCTTCGGTACGCGCGACGGGTTGATCCCGCCGGAGATGGCGCGGCTCTACAAAGATCTGATTCCGGATGCGCATCTGGTGTTCGTCTACGACGCCGGCCACGCGATCTCGGCGGAGCGGCCGGAGGCGTTCGTGGAGGTCGTGGGCGACTTCCTGGAACGCGAGGACGCGTTTGTCATCAGCCGCGCGAAGACGGTGCTTTTGCCGTAAGGGCGATCGGGGCGCCACGGGTTTCGCCACCTTCTGCCAGGCCGGGCAAGGACCGCTGGACGCGCGCTCCTCTGTCCCCACACGCTCTCACCCAGCCCCCACCGCCAGTGCCCCTGGAGTCGCCGATGCGATCAGCCAGTCCCGAAACCGCGCGATCTTCGGCGCATCGGCCGTCGCCTCCGGGCTGATCACGTAGTACCCGGCGTCCCGCGGCAGCACCATGTCGAATGGCGCGACCAGCCGGCCCGCCGCGATGTCCGCCTCCACCAGGTGGAACCGTCCCATGGCGACGCCCAGACCTTCCATGGCGGCCTGGATCGCCATGAAGCCCTGATCGAACGTCATGCCTCGCCGTGTCGCTATCGAAGCCGGCAGCCCGGCGGCAGTCAGCCAAAGCTGCCAGTCCTCCCGCGAAACAGTAGTGTGCAGTAACGTGTGATGCGCGAGATCCTCCGGCGCGCACAGCGGTCTGGCATCATGCAACAGCTCTGGGCTGCACACCGGAAAGATCTGCTCGGCCATCAGCCAGTGGGCGCGCAGCCCAGACCACGTGCCGTGGCCATAACGGACCGCGATGTCCACTTCCTCGCGCTGGAAATCGACCAGATGCGTGGAGGTCGTGATCCGTACCTCGATGCCCGGATTGGCGTCCTGGAACGCGGCCACCCGTGACACCAGCCATTTGGTAGCCAACGAGGCGATGGTGCTGACAGTAAGGCGTCCTTCGTGATCGGTTCGGCGCAGCCTCGCCGTGGCGCGGTGCAAATCCGCGACCGCCGAGCGGATGGACGGCAGGTAGTCCTGCGCCTCCCGCGTCAGTTCCAGAATACGGTTGCGCCGGATGAACAGGGTCAGGCCGAGCTGCTCCTCCAGCCGGCGGGAATGGCCCCGGCGGGTGGCGGACCTCGATCTGAGGTCTGCCCCGTCGGATTTCGTCGCGGGCCTGAATATCAATTCCGATAATGCTCAACGGGCCCGCGCAATCGCACGATTCCGGCATTTCGTGCCGGGACCTGGCCATACGGCTTAAGCCGGCGGTCGAGGGCGACGCCAACTGGTGCCAGGAAAAACCCCGTCTGGCAAAAGTTTCAGCGCTGTATTGGGGAAATTGAGCGACACGCGGGCTCTGGCGCCGCCGAGGGCCATTCCCGCCGCGTTCCACCTGTTACAAGTACGTAAGGCCTCGTACGCGATATACCGAATTCAATAGGTTGGCTGGCGCGTGTAAAGAACACGGCATCGACGCCTGACAACACGAACAACTTCGCTCGAGCAAGCGAACATCCTGATGTCCTGCCGCCCAATGCTCGCGATGGCGGCCCGTGAAGGAGCAGTGCGATGTGTCCAGCACTTTCATTCCACCACGCGGCATATGCGTCGGCCGGAGCGGTGCGCCGTGCTCCAAAACAGGCAGGCAGCAAAAGCGCGACGCGCCGCCGGAAGTCTCCGCGGGCTTTGGTCAGAGTGCCGATGTTGGACTGGCCCAGTAGTTTGTTCAGCGACGATGTCGGCGAGGCTGAAGATTTCGAACTTCAGTGGGACCTACTGGGCGCTGTACAAAACACCGGAATCCACCTTCAGGCCGCCGCCTGAGCCAACAGCGCGCTGTCGCTCCGCGAGGGAGCACCGGCTGTTGCCGCGGCCACGCCTGGCGGCGATCGGCGCACGACGCGGGCGTGGATTCCGGGTACGACCACCCACGCGCGCCCCAAACCGCTGATGCACTGATGATCGAGGGCGACAAGGAGGCGGCGGAGCGGCTGTTCGCCATGCTCGATATGGTTGGCTGATGGCGGACGAGGCCATCGCTCCGAACATCGCTGGGTGAAGCGGCTTCGTCGGGTGCGACACGCCGAACGGGCCTCATGACCCTCGTTGCGTCAGACGCCGTCCCAGGTAGGAAAGGATGCTAACCGCTTCCGCGGAGCGTCGCCGCTCTCGGAAATCGAAACCCGAATCCCGCGAGAACTCATGGATCACCGGGTGTGCCGCGATCCACCGTTCTCCGGGTGGATGGCGCCGCGCGCCCGGATCTTCGCATTCTTTTACCAATCGACGTTAACATTGACGCTCTCCGAATACGGCATGGCCCGACCTGATCGGGCCAACGCGATCAATTGTCGTTTCGTCTCCAACGGCGATCCCGGGAGCCTTGGGACGTGTTCGCCGACCACTCAGTGTTTGATCGGGGAGAATGGACAGGTTCAGTTGTTCGGAACCGTTACGTGGACGAAGGCCGGCAGCCCAGATGTCGTGGACACCATTCAGTTCGCGTCCGGCGTTCATGAACCTGCGTTTTATGCATTGCTACCAGTGTGGTTGTGCCTCGTCGGCCTCGCATCGTGGCGTCGGAAGACCAGGACCGGTCATGTATCGAGCGTATTGGCATTGGCTCGGTCCGGTTTGGCGAACGCGGGCTGTCCGGATTTCCACCGGACCGCCGGCGAACCGATCATCATCTGGCTTCCTTAGCCATTTACCGTCGGATTTCGCGCGGCATACCAGGTCAACGCCACGGCTTCCGCGTGGCTGATCCACGCGGACTTTTCGGCACCGTAAGCATGTGAGTCGTCAGGATGCAGATCGCGCGCGCGCCGCTTTTCCGCTTCATAAGCGCGTGCCACGTCCGGATGCGCGCGTAAATAATCGCGGAAGGCGATGTGCCGCACGGCGTGTGGCGAGTTCACCCGAAAGCAATGCAACTGCACCGCGCGAACCCCGGTCTCGTCAGCCAGCGTGCAGTACCGCCGCCCAGAAATCCCATACGCACCGTGCCATGCATAACCGAGTGCCTCGACCGCCGCGCGCATGCGGTCCAGGCCGGCCAAATTCCGCACCAAAGGCATCAGGTCGATGATCGGCTTGGCGGCGAGCCCCGGAACTGAAGTGGACCCGATGTGATGGACCGACACGAGAACCGGAGACAGTACGTGTAATTGCTCCGCCTGGCAGGCCGCCTGGTGGGGCCAATCAGGATTGTATGAGGCAAGGACAACCGGGATCGGCGACGGCATGGCGTCCAGGCTACGGACCTGGCCACCAGAAGCCAACACGCACCCAAAATCGCCACGAACCCAGAACACCGTGACGCGCACGGGAATGACGGGACGAGGCACCCCTTCGCCGGTGTGGTATTGCTTTCCGGCGCGGCGCCCTTACCTGTCCCGCGCGTACATCCGGTCGCGCTGATCGGCCAAACGCCAGGAGACCACCACACGATGAACCACCTGGACCGCCTGTCCGACCTGATCGCGCACGCCCGTGCCGCCGGAGCCGATGCCGCCGACGCCCTGCTGGTCGCCGGCACCTCCCTGTCGGTCACCCGTCGCCTCGGCAAGACCGAGCATGTCGAACGATCGGAAGGTCAGGACCTCGGCCTGCGCGTATTCATCGGCAAGCAGGCCGCCATCGTTTCCGCCACCTCCATCGACCCCGCCGGCTTCGCGGGGCTGGCGGAACGCGCCGTCGCCATGGCCAAGGTCGTGCCCGAGGATCCCTACGCCGGCCTCGCCGACACCGCCGCGCCGCCGGAATCGTCCCAGTACCTTGACATGGAAGATCCGTCCGAGCCCTCCGCCGAGGACCTGATCGCCCGTGCCGCCACCGCCGAGGAAGCCGCGCTGGCCGTCCCTGGCGTCACCAACTCCGAGGGCGCCGACGCCGGCTTTAGTCGCGGCGAAATTTATCTCGTGACATCGGCGGGGTTCGCCGGGCACCGGGTTGGCACCAGCCACTCGATCAGCGCCACCGCGCTGGTGGGCGAGGGCACCGGCATGCAGCGCGACTACGACTACGACTCCAAGGTGTATTTGGCTGACCTCGACGACCCGGCCGCGATTGGCCGTAGCGCGGCGAACCGGGCGCTGGCGCGGCTCAACCCCACGCGGCCAAAAACCGCGAAGCTGCCGGTGGTTTATGATCCCCGGGTCGCGACCTCACTGCTCGGAAGCCTGATGGGTGCGATCAACGGCGCCTCCGTCGCCCGTGGCACCAGTTTCCTGAAGGAGAAACTGGGCCAGAAAATCTTCGCCTCCGGCATCTTCGTGCGAGACGATCCGCGCCGGGTGCGCGGCCCGCGGTCCCGCGTGTTCGACGGTGAGGGCACACCGACCAAAGCCCGCGCCTTGATCGAGGATGGGGTGCTGACCACCTGGCTGCTCGACAGCCGCTCGGCGCGGCAGTTGGGCATGGTCTCGACCGGCCACGCGGCGCGAAGCACCAGCGGGCCGCCGTCGCCATCCGCCTCCAATCTTTGGCTCGCCGCCGGGACCGTGACGCCGGCCGAGCTGATGGCCGACATCAAACTGGGACTCTACATCACCGAGATGATGGGCGGCGGCGTGAACGGCGTGACCGGCGATTACAGCCGAGGCGCGGCCGGCTTCATGATCCGAGATGGCAAACTGGCTGAGGCTGTGGCGGAGATCACCGTGGCGGGCCACGCGCTGGAGATGTTCGCCACCATGACCCCGGCGAACGACCTCGTGTTCCGCCGCGGTACCGACTCGCCGACAGTGCGGGTCGAGGGGCTGACAATGGCAGGGGCCTGACCGGTTTGGCGCCCCCTTGCGTGTAACAGCGTGTGACACCAGATTAGGACCGTTTCAACAACAAAGCGAAAAAACCCCATGGTTGGACTTCGTTCACGTCTTCTGGCCGGCCTCGCGGTGGCGGCCCTGGTGCTGGCTCCGGCCATCGCCGATGCGCGTCTGGGCTCTGGCGGCTCGATGGGCAGCCGCGGCAGCAATACGTTTTCCGCTCCGCCCTCGACGCGCACCGCGCCGGGCACCGCGGCACCAATGGAACGCAGCATGACGCCAAGCGCGCCGGTGCAGCGTCCCGGCTTCGCGGCACCGTCCACTCCCATGGCGCCGGCGCGGTCGGGATTTTTCGGCGGCGGCGGGTTCATGTCCGGCCTGGCGGGCGGCCTGATCGGCGCCGGCATTGGCAGCATGCTGTTCGGCGGCGGTATGGGCGGTTTCTTCGGCCACGGACTGGGCTTTGGCGGCTTCCTCGGCTTCCTGCTGCAGATCTTCCTGGTCGTGGTGATCGGCCGCTTCCTGTGGCGCATGTTCATGCGCAGCCGCTCCCCGGCACTGGCGGGCGGCCCCGGCCTGTTCGCGCGCGGCGGCGCACCGCAACCGGGTCCCATGGTGGGAGGCGGCGCGGCGCCTGGCCCGTCCGGCCCGCCGCCGATCACCATCGCACCCGGCGACTTCCAGGAGTTCGAGCAACTGCTGCAAGCCAGCCAGGCCGCCTGGAGCGCGCAGGATCTGAACGCCCTCCGTGGCATGGCGACGCCCGAGATGGTCGGCTACTTCTCGGAGCAACTGTCCGATTTCGCCAGCCGCGGCGTGACGAACACGGTCACCGACGTCCGCCTCGAGTCCGGCGATCTGGCCCAGGCATGGGCTGAGGCGGGAAGGGAGTATGCGACGGTGGCGATGCGGTTCTCGATGATCGACGTGACACGCGACGGCTCGGGCCGGGTCGTGGACGGCAGCCCAACCGAGCGGGTGCTGGCGACTGAACTGTGGACGTTCGTGCGGGCTCGCGGTGGGCACTGGATCCTGTCGGCGATCCAGCAGTCGCGGTAACGCCGGAACCCCCACCTTGCCACCGCGATGACGGCGGGAGGCTCCCGGTTGCCATCTCCGTCCCTGGGCGATAGCTGATGCCCCCGGCTTGCAGGAGCGAGTGATGTCCGCACTTGACCCCATTCCCTACGCCGACGCGAAGCTGCGCCGCATTCTGTCGACGGTGCGCACCATCGCCATGGTCGGTGCCAGTTCGAACTGGAACCGGCCGAGTTACTTCGTGATGAAGTACCTGCAAGGCAAAGGCTACCGCGTCATCCCGGTCAACCCCGGCACCGCCGGCAAGGAGCAACTGGGCGAAAAAATCCATGCCTCCTTGCGCGACATCCCAGAGAAGATCGACATGGTCGACATCTTCCGCGCCTCCGATCAGGTCGGGCCGGTCGTCGATGACGCCATCGCGATCGGTGCCAAGGTCGTCTGGATGCAGTTGGGTGTCCGCAACGACGCGGCCGCCGAAAAAGCCGAGGCGGCCGGCATCGAAGTCATCATGAACCGCTGCCCCAAAATCGAATTTGGCCGTCTGGGCGGCGAACTGTCGTGGAGCGGCGTCAACTCCGGCATCATCCGCAATCGCGCACCCGAGCCACCGACCCACCGGCGGAGCAAGCCGCATCCGTTACCCGCCGCGAACGTGACTTATGGGTTCGAAACCCGCGCGATTCACGCCGGCGCCTCGCCCGACCCCACCACGGGCGCGCGATCGACGCCAATCTACCAGACCACCGCTTATGTTTTCGACGACGTCGATCATGCCGCGTCGTTATTCAACCTGCACAACTTTGGCTACATTTACTCGCGTCTGAACAACCCGACCGTATCGGTGCTGGAGGAACGCATCGCCAGCCTGGAAGGTGGCCGAGCCGCCGTCGCGGCCGCATCGGGCCACGCCGCGCAGTTCCTGGTGTTCGCGACGATGCTGGAACCGGGGGATGAGTTCCTCGCCTCCCGCGCGCTGTATGGCGGCTCGCTGACCCAGTTCGGGTTGAGTTTCAAGAAGCTCGGCTGGCATTGCCATTTCGTTGACCCGTCGGATCCGGAGAACTTCCGCCGCGCGCTGACGCCGAAATGCAAGGCGATCTTCGTGGAAAGCCTGGCGAACCCTGGAGGCGTGGTGGTGGATCTCGCCGCGATCGCGGAGATCGCGCATTCGGTGGGAATTCCGTTGATCGTGGACAATACGCTCGCCACGCCATTTCTCTGCCGGCCGTTCGAGTGGGGCGCCGATCTCGTGACGCATTCGACCACGAAGTTCCTTGGCGGTCATGGTAATTCGATGGGCGGCATGGTGGTCGAGTCCGGCAAATTCGATTGGGCGGCGAGCGGTAAGTTTCCGTCGCTGACCGAGCCGGAACCCGCCTATCACGGGTTACGCTTTTACGAGAACTTCGGGGATTTCGCCTTTACCACGAAAGCCCGTGCCGTGGCGTTGCGCGATTATGGTCCGACGATGGCGCCGATGAACGCGTTTTTGACCATAACCGGCACTGAAACATTGCACATCCGCATGGAGCGGCATTGCGAGAACGCGCAAAAGGTCGCCGAATTTCTGGCCAGGCACGACAAGGTCGCCTGGGTATCGTACGCGGGCCTCGAAACGAGTCCATATCGGGCGCTGGCACGGAAATACATGCCGAAGGGGGCTGGATCGGTGTTTACCTTCGGCATCAAGGGCGGCTTCGATGCCGGTATCAAACTGGTCGAAAGCGTCAACTTGTTCTCACATCTGGCGAATATCGGCGACACGCGGAGTTTGATCCTGCACCCGGCCTCCACCACGCACCGCCAGTTGACCGATGAGCAACGGCTGGCCGCCGGCGCCGGTCCCGATGTGATCCGATTGTCGATCGGGTTGGAGACGGCGGCGGATCTGATCGCCGACCTGGATCAGGCCTTGGCGGGGGCTTGATTCGCGACCCGCTACCCCACCACCACCTGAATTGGGGCCCTCGCATTGGTCACCGAGGTCACCGCGCACCCCACCGGATCGCCGTCGGCCTGCGCCGGAACCGGTGCGTTGCCGATGAAATCAACGCGATTCGCCCGCACCCGCCGCACACCCGGCGCCCATCCCAGGAGATTTAACGGCAACGCCGCGCCGTACATCAACGCCGCCGCCGGGCCGCCGCGATCGAACAACACGACCGTGAACCCTGGCTCCCCCGGCATCGCGTCCGTTGTCAGGTGGAAGCGCCCCCCGTACAGTCGTCCCTTTGAAACGATCACGCTCGCCGCCTGTGTCTCGACCTCATCGAGGCGCAGACGAATCGGCGGATAGGAATATCGCGTCAACTCCGCCACCGAACGCAGCACGTAAGCGCCTTTGCCGAGCAGTTTCTTCATTGGAAACGACACGCGCCGCACGACATGCGCGTCGAACCCCACGCCCAGCATCTGGACGAATAAGCGGTTGCCCTGGGTTGATGAGGCGACACCGGGCCAAAGCGTCGTCGTTCGCCCGAACGCCAATGCCGCGGCCACGGCCTTGGGTGAAAACGGCAATCCCAGTTCGTGCGCCAGCACATTGGCGGTACCCAACGGAATGACCCCGAGACGCGCGTCAGTGCCCATCAGACCATTGGCGACCTCGGCGATCGTGCCGTCGCCGCCGGCGGCGACAACCATCGGCTCACCGCGCTTCACCGCCTTCAGCGCCAGCACTTCGGCGTGACCCGTACGGCAGGTTTCGGTGAGTTCCAGGCGCACGCCGTTCGCCACCAGCACATCCAGCACGCGCCAGAGTAAATGCGCTCGCCGCCTTCCGGCGACCGGGTTAAAGACAATGACCATCCGAGCGTGGCCTTTCGGGATACCGGCGCGAATCCATTCGCCGGCTGCAACATAAGGTTGTAGGGATGTCACCAATGCGCGACGCTTTAGTGACGGTTTGATTACAAAACCATGACTTCGCGAGAGCGTGTGGATTTTACGTCTGGTCATCGAAACTTCACTGAAGCGGCGCGAGTCTGACGGTATGTGCTCCGCATTAATGAACGCGCCCCTTCTCTCCACTTCCGGATTCGGTGCCCGCACCGAGTACCGGAGCATCTTTATCTCCGACACCCATTTAGGGACACGGGGATGCCGCGGCGATTTCCTCGCCGATTTTCTCCGTCGTAGCAGTGCGCAGCATTTGTTTCTGGTCGGTGACATCATCGACGGCTGGCGGTTGCGCAAATCGTGGTACTGGGATGAAAACCACGACGATGTCCTGCGGCAAATTTTGCGTCACGCCCGCGGCGGCACCAAAGTGACATATATCCCCGGTAACCACGACGAAATGTTTCGCTCCTGGCTGCCGGTGGGCGTCGACATCAGCGGCATTCGTTTGTGTCAGGAGGCCGAGCATATCACCGCCGACGGCAAGCGTTTTCTGATCATCCATGGCGACGAGTTCGACAGCGTCGTTCGCTACGCCAAATTCCTCGCCCTCCTTGGCGACTGGGCGTACACCTCCGCGTTGGTGATCAATCGCTGGTTCAACGCCGCGCGCCGCCGCCTTGGATTACCATACTGGTCGTTGTCCGCGTGGTTGAAGCTCCAGGTGAAGGAAGCGGTGAAAGCGATCGACCGTTTCGAATACGCACTGGCTGATGAAGCTCGCCGGCGCGGTTTTGACGGCGTCGTCTGCGGCCATATCCACCATGCCGAAATGCGCGAGGTCGACGGCGTCATGTACATGAACGACGGCGACTGGGTCGAAAGCTGTACCGCCCTCGTCGAACACCACGACGGCCGCATGGAACTCATCGACTGGGCTGCCCTGAACCGCTTGTCGTTCTTCGCGCCGCGGCAGCCACGGGTCGCGCAAGCTGCCTGACCTGATCCCCTTTCCAGGTCCGATCGAGGTGCTGCCCGATGCCCTCTCGCACCGCATCCTGATCATCTCGGATGCGTGGCATCCGCAGGTCAATGGCGTGGTTCGTACCTTGTCCACGGTTGTCGGCGAACTTCAGGCCATGGGCCATGTCGTGGATGTCATCGGTCCGGATCGATTTCGTACCGTGCCGTGCCCGACCTACCCCGACATCGCGCTGTCGATTTTCCCAAAGCGCAAACTGGTCCGAATGATCGAGCGGTTTCAGCCGGACGCGCTGCACATCGCCACCGAGGGTCCGCTGGGTCTCGCCGCGCGCCGTTGGGCGCTGCGTACCGGATTTCGTTTCACCACCGCGTTTCATACCCGCTTCGCCGAATATCTGCGCGCGCGAACCCGCATTCCGGTGCGTCCGGTCTATGCCTGGATGCGGCGGTTTCACGACGCCGGCGCCGGCACGATGGTCGCCACGCGGTCGCTGCAGGACGAACTCACCGCCCGCGGATTCAGTCAGGTCCGGCCGTGGTCGCGCGGTGTCGATCTGGATTTGTTCCGGCCGGAGCCGCGGGAAGCGTGGAACCTGCCAAGGCCTGTCTTTATTTACGTCGGACGCGTCGCGGTCGAGAAGAACATTGGCGCTTTCCTCGATCTCGATCTGCCGGGTTCGAAAATCGTCGTTGGCGGCGGCCCGCAACTCGCGTCGCTGCGCCGGGATTATCCTTCGGTCACCTTTACTGGCCCTCGTTACGGGGAAGCACTGGCGCGGGCCTATGCCGGCGCCGACGTGTTCGTCTTTCCCAGCCGGACCGACACCTTCGGCCTCGTGATCCTGGAGTCGCTGGCTTGCGGTACGCCGGTCGCGGCGTTTCCGGTGACGGGTCCCAAGGACGTCCTGACGGGCGCGGTGGGCTGTGTCGGCGCGGTCAATGCCGACCTCCGCCAGGCCGCGCTGGACGCGCTGCACGCCGACCGGCAGGCGTGCCGCGCCCATGCGGAACGATACTCCTGGCGCACCTGCGCTGAGTTGTTCCTGTCGCATCTGATGCCACTGCGTGAGGCGTCGTGAAGCGTCCGGGCGGTGCATGAAACCCGCCAGGAGGCAGCGCCACCTGGTGGGGTCCAGCGGCAAAGCCCCGGCGCCTGCTCCGCTTGACTCCCACGCCCCCGTGCCCATTGATCGCCCGTGAATACGAAGCGAGGAGACGATGGCCGCGAAATCCAAAGTGGTCGGCAGCTTCCGGGAGGCGGTGGCCGACATTCCCGACGGCAGCACCATCGCCTTTGGCGGTTTCGCCATGCCCGGAACGCCGTTCAACCTGATCAAGGCGTTGCTGGAACTGGGCGTGAAACGCCTGACCCTGGTGGGCAACACCACCGGCGGGGCGCAACAGCCGCGCATGCCCGACATGGGAATGCTGGTGGAAAACGGCCAGGTCGCCAAGGTAATCTGTGCCTTCACCGCCGCCACGCGCCCTACCGATACGCTGCCGTTCACAAAATATTACGAGTCCGGCGAGTGCGACGCGGAACTCGTTCCACAGGGTACGCTGGCCGAGCGCATGCGCGCCGCGGGTGCCGGTATCCCGGCGTTCTACACGCCCACCGCGGTTGGGACCGAACTGGCGGAAGGCCGCGAAACCCGGGTGATCAACGGCCGCGAGTATCTGCTGGAATACGCTCTGCCGCTCGATTATGCGTTCATCCGCGCGCGGCGGGCCGACACGTTCGGCAACCTGCAATTCCACCGCGCGCAACGCAACTTCAATCCGGTGATGGCGACCGCCGCTCGTTGTACGATCGTCGAGGTCGATGAACCGATCGTTCCGGCCGGTGAGATCGATGCCGACGCGGTACATTGCTCCGGCCTGTTCGTGCGAAGGTTGGTACAGGTGCCGCCGGCTCCCGAGGGACTCTGGCCCACCAAACGGCAGGAGCGACGCCGATGAGCGGAACCAAGGGCATCAACCGCCAGCAGATGGCCGATCTGATCGCGCGGCAGTTCCAGGACGGCTGGGTGGTCAATCTGGGCGTCGGCATTCCGACGATGTGCTCGAACACCGACATCGGCGACACCGATATCGTCTACCACTCGGAAAATGGTATCATCGGTTACGGTTCGGTCGCGGCGGAGGGGCACGAGGACCTGAACCTCGTCAACGCCGGGGGTCAGAACGTGACGCTGAAACCTGGCGCGGCGGTCGTGCACCATGCTGATAGTTTTGGCATTATCCGCGGTGGGCACATCGATGTCACCGTGATGGGCGCGTATCAGGTGTCGTGCCGCGGCGATTTCGCCAACTGGAAATTGAAGGGCCAGAAGGGCGGCGGCATCGGCGGCGCGATGGACCTCGCCGCCTGCGCGAAGCGCGTGTTCATCATCCTGGAGCACACGACGCGCGACGGCAGTTCCCGTCTGGTGCCGGAATGCGACCTGCCGGTGACGGCGCGCGGCGTGGTGAAACTTGTCGCCACCAACTACGGTTTGTTTGAGCCGACCGGCGATGGTTTCCTGTTGCGCGAGATCGCGCCAGGCCTGACGGTGGATGAAGTCCGCGCGGCGACCGGCGCGAAGCTGACGGTGGCCGATCCGTTGCCGACGGTGCGGCTGCCCGGGTGAACGACGACACGGTCTTCGCGCTCGCCTCGGGCGCCGGCCGTGCCGCCATCGCGATCGTCCGGATCAGTGGGCCGGACAGTGCCGCGGTGCTGACGGCCATGTGCGGAACTCTCCCATTCCCGCGGCGCGCGGTGGTCCGTGCGTTGCGTGATGCCGAGGGCGAGTTGCTCGACCGCGCGATGGTGCTTTGGCTGCCTGGTCCGAAGTCCTACACGGGCGAGGATTCCGCGGAATTGCATGTGCATGCGGGCCGCGCCGTGATCGACGCCGTCGCCGATCGACTCGCGGGCCTTGGCTTGCGTCCCGCCGAACCGGGCGAATTCACCCGCCGCGCGTTTCTGAACGGCAAGCTGGACCTCGTGTCGGCCGAGGCGGTGCACGATCTCGTCGCCGCGGAAACCGATGCGCAACGGCGTCAGGCGTTGCGGCAACTGGAAGGCGCTCTGGGCGACCTTTACCGCGACTGGTCGGACCGGCTGCGCGGTGCATTGGCGCGGCAGGAAGCACTGATCGACTTTCCCGACGAAGACCTGCCGCCCGAGGTTGAGGCGGACCTGTTGGCCTCGGTCCATTCATTGCGTGGCGAAATTGGAGCCCATCTCGACGATCGCCACCGCGGCGAGAAAATTCGGGAAGGTCTGTGCTTCGCCATCACCGGCGCGCCCAACGTGGGAAAATCATCGTTGATCAATGCGCTCGCGCAACGCGATGTCGCGATCGTGTCCGCCACGCCAGGCACTACCCGTGACGCGATCGAAACGCGCATCGTATTGGGTGGCGTTCCCATCACCCTGGTCGACACCGCGGGACTTCGTGACACGACCGATCCAATCGAGGCGGAAGGCGTGCGGCGCGCCCGGTCGCGAGCGGCGTCAGCCGATCTGGTACTAACGGTGATCGAAGCGGGTTCGCCATTCGATGCCGGCGGTTTGGTCGTCGCCAACAAATCCGATTTGTATCCGGAACAAAGACCGGATGTCCTGCCGGTGAGCGCTCTGACGGGCGCCGGCCTGCCCGAGCTTCTGGCTCGGCTGGCGGCGGAGGCGATCGCGTTGACCCAATCGGGCGGGCCGCCGCCATTGACCCGTGCTCGGCATCGAACGGCGCTGAGTGCCGCCGCGCGTTGGCTCGCGGATGCCGAGGATGCGATCGAACCGGAATTGCGCGGGGAGGCGATGCGGCTCGCGCTGCGGGCGATTGGCACGATCACCGGTCAGGTGGGTGTCGAGGACATCCTGGATTCGATTTTTCGGCAGTTCTGCATTGGGAAGTGACCGAGAGAGGAGGACAGCGTGCGTACCGAATTGATCTCGATCCCGACCGAAACGATTCCGCTCGACGGCGCGCTGCACTGGCCGGATGGTCCGGTCACCGGCGCCGTGCTGTAGTTCCATGGCAACACGATGAATTTCTATGTCGGCGCGCCCAGGTTCCTGCCGCCGGCCTCACCTCTCTGGGATACGCGTGTCTGACGTTCAATCGGCGGGGCCACGACATCCTGAGCATCCGGAACCGCCGCGCCGCTGAGGAAGCGGCGTTTCAACTCACGCACGAGGGAATTGAGGACAACAGTAACGGGGCGCGCTGGATGGCGGAGCGCGGGTTGCCGCCGCCGGTGATCATTGGCCACGGCAACGGCGGCATGTTGGCCGTGCCGCATGTCGTGGCGCACCTGGACACGCCGGCGACGATCCTGTTGTCGGCGCATGGCGGCGGCATGGATGGCGTCGTCCGGACGAGCCGGGCAGGGATGATGGCGGGCGATCGGCTTGTGGAGATCACGGCCCAGGCGCGGGCGATGCTGACGGAGGGACGGGGCCGGGAACTGCTGCTGATGCCCGGCTGGTGGTATGTTATCTCAGCGGAAAGTTTCCTTGACAGAATGACCGCGATGCCGGACATTCTGGACCTCGCGCCTCAGATACGGTGCCCGGTGCTTTGTCTCCCTGGCGACCAGGAGAGCGCGGAAAACTATCCCGCCGAGGCGTTCCAGGCGCGCGCCGGCGGGCCGTGCGAAGTTCAGATCATTCCGGGTTGCGATCATTTCTACAACGGGCGGGAGAATGCGGTGATCGAGCGGGTTACGGCCTGGCTCGCTGAAGTATCGCCTGCTTCCGGCTGATGCGGACGTATGACGGGCGTGAAGCGGCATTAAAGCACTACCACGGAGAATCCAGCTGTGACCAGGTGTTGTGCTCCTCGTGGTTGCTCATCATCACCGTGGATTTCTGGCACCATCCACGAACGGCACCAGCACCAGCACCACCGCGGTGAACGCCGCCGACATCACGATCAGAGGCGCCAACCGGCTGGCGAACACATGCTCATACAGCACCGCGCCGATGGTGTCCGACAGCGGCGTCGCGAGGTTGATCACCGACATCAGCGCCGCGAACGTAAACCCCTCGGCGCGTGGCGGGCAGATCGCGGCGGCTAGGCTCAATGTCGCGACATTCGCCACCATCGCCGCCATCCCGCCGAAGAAATAAATCGCCACCGCGCTGATCGGGTCGACCAGGCCGAGATACGCCAGGGTGCTGGCCACGCCGAACGCCAGCGACAGGTACAGCAGGCTCCGCCGCCGCAGCCGCCATAGCACATGGCGATACAGCAGCCCACCGGCGATCCAGCCCAAAGCGGTCACGGCGGACAGCAAACCGATGAACCCCTGCGAGAACTTCAGCGTGTCAGTCAGCTCGAAATACAGTGGCGTCCCGAATCCTGGGCTGAAATAATAACAGAAAAGAAACGCTCCGATCAGCCACAGGTCGCGCGACCGGAACGCCGCCAGCAGTCCGGAAACACCCAATATGAACCCCGCGCGGTCGATCGTGGCGCGGTCCTCACGCACCAACCGCAACGACACGATCACCGCCAGTGGTGCCGCCGCCGCCACCCACGCCGCCGCTCGCAATGCGTTCTGGTCGGACAGCACCTCGATCAACCAGCCGCCCAGAAGCGAGGTCGCGACGGTGGCGATGTTGAACCACAGCCATTGCTGATTGACGAACGCGTCGCTGGCGTTGAGCCGCTGGCCGTTCTCCACCAGCAATCCGCCGCACACCGTGCTCGCCATGGCCATCGCGACAGAGGTGACCACGAGAGCCGGAATGATCCCGGCCGGCGCGGTGAGCATTCCAACCCAGGCGAACGCTGCCGATGCCGCGGCGGCGGCGAGCAGCAGATACGAGCGCCGCCGGTAGCCCGCCAGAGGCAGAAAGTCCGAGACCAGGCCGTACAGCGGCTTGATCACCCACGGCACGTCCAGCACCGCCAGGGAGGCACTGATTTCAACCGGGCTCCAGCCTCGCGTTTCTTTCAGAAAGTGTGTCAGCGGTTGCCAGACAACACCGGATTTGGCCTGGCCGATGCCCTCGACCGCGTAGACGATCGCGAAGAACAGCATCAGGCGGGTGGTGCCGTCCGGGCGGGGCTGAGGGGACATGCGGGCGCGAGTGTGCGCGAGCCGGCCAGCAGCCTCAAGCCGAGGCCGGCGCGCATTTGCGTCGCGGCCGGGAATTGTCCCATACTTCGCGACAATTCGCAGCCGTTGCAACATTGTCTTTTCAGCGCGCCGCCGCCGCGGTAAACAAGCTTCGCGGTGGGCCGATCAGGTGGAATGCGGGAGAAGCCAATGTCCGACGATAACACCATCAGGATCCCGCCCGGTGCCACGGGGTGGGGAGCCAGCACGCCACCCGCGCCGACGGTCCGTCATGGCTACCCCTTGGCCGTACGCGACCATGGCCTGGCCACCGCGATTTCGTTGCTGATGCAAAGCCTGCCGTATGCGCTGGCACGCTTTGGCATCCTGCTCGGTTGCGCGGTCGCCTGCATCATCTGGATCGTCGTCGCCTTCGGCGGCGCGGCGTGGCTTGGCACGCACATCGCCGGCGCGTTCGGCTTCGTCTGGCTGATGCTGTGCCTCGTTGGTGCCGGCTTCATCTGGGGCACCATCCTGCGTTACGTGCTGCATTTGCTCGCCTGTGGCCACGTCGCGGTGCTGACCGAGCTGATCACCCGCGGTCAGGTCGGCAACGGTTCCGAGTCGATGCTCGCCTACGGCAGGCGCGTGGTGACCGAGCGCTTCGGTGAGGTCAACGCGCTGTACGGGCTGAACCTGATGGTGCGCGGCATTCTCGCCGCCTTCCATCGCACCCTCGACTGGATCGGCGAGGTGTTGCCCATCCCGGGACTTGAGGGCATCGCGAGTCTGGCGAACATCATCCTGCGCGCGGCGACGCGCTATCTGGATAAAGTCATCCTCTCCTACAACCTGGCCCGCGCCGATGAGGAACCGTGGCGCGGCGCGCGCGAGGGTATGGTGTATTACGCGCAGAACGCCGTGCCGATCTTGAAGACCGCCGTGTGGATCGTCATTCTTGAGCGCATGTTGACCGTGGTGCTGTGGCTGCTGCTGTTGGCCCCCGCCGCGGCGATCACCTGGATGCTGCCGCGCGCGGTGCACGAATCCGCCGGGATCGTTACGATTTTGGTGGCCGCCATCCTCGCCGGTCCGTTGCGCGCGGCATTCCTGAAGCCGCTGTTCCTGATCATGATGATGGTGCGGTTCCACGCGCTGATCGAGAACCAGCCGATCAACCAGGAGTGGGACGCGCGGCTGGCGGCGATCTCGGACAAATTCCGCGATCTCGGGACGCGGGCAATGGCGGGATTCGCGGGAGTCCCGGCAACGCCGCCTCACGCATGAGCGATGTGCGCCGTTATGGTTTGACGCAGCGGGCGGCCTGACCACATCCTCCGGCCACAAACAGCGGCCGACTCAATCGCCACCATGCCGGAGGAGACAGTCCATCATCGGGCCATGATCACCGCGTGCGCCATCGGCGCCACGGTGTTGCAGTCGCTCGACCAGACCATCGCCAATGTGGCGCTGCCGTATATGCAGGGCAGTTTCTCGGCCAGCTATGATGAGATCACCTGGGTTCTGACCTCCTACATCACCGCGACGGCGATCATGACCGCGCCGGTCGGCTGGTTGGCCGCGCGCTTCGGCCGCAAACGGCTGTTCCTCGTCGCCATCGTCGGGTTCACGGTCAGTTCGATGCTGTGCGGCGCGGCGCAGTCAATCAGCCAGATCGTGCTGTTCCGCCTGCTGCAAGGCATGTTCAGCGCCGCGCTGGTACCGCTGTCGCAGGCCACGCTGCTCGACATTTACCCGTACGAGCGGCGCGGCTTCGCCATGGCGATCTGGGGCATGGGCGTCATGCTCGGCCCGATACTCGGCCCCACCCTCGGCGGCTACCTGACCGAAACCTACAACTGGCGCTGGGTATTCTACATCAACCTGCCGTTTGGCCTGGCCGCCGCCACCGGATTGATGATCTTCCTGCCGAGTGGTCGAGGTTCGTCCAGATTGCGTTTCGACTGGGTTGGCTTCGCCGTGCTGACGATGGGCATCGGCGCGATGCAGTTGATGCTCGACCGCGGCCAGGATCAGGACTGGTTCAGCTCCAGCGAAATCCTGACCGAGGCGGTGCTCGGCGGTCTCGGCATCTATCTGTTCCTGGTGCATATGGTGTGGTCGCGCCAACCGCTGATCCGGCCCGAGGTGTTCCGCGACGTCAACTTCTCCTCCGGGCTCGCGCTGATGTTCGCCGTGGGGACTTTGCTGGTGTCCAGCCTCGCGCTGATGACGCCGTGGCTGCAGGTGCTGAGCAATTACCCGGTGGAAACGGCGGGCCTGATCATGGCACCGCGCGGACTGGGCAACCTGGCGACGATCACCCTCAGCGGGCGGCTGGCGACCAAGGTCGACGCCCGGTTGCTGGTCGGTTCCGGCCTGCTGATGATCTGCTTTTCCTTTTGGCTGATGACCCACTGGACGCCCGACGTTTCGGAGCGCGAGATCATCATCGCGATCGTGATCCAGGGTGGCGGCATGGGGCTGGTGTTCACGCCGTTACAGGTGCTGGCGTTCGCCACCTTGCCCACGGAAATGCGCACCGAGGGTGCCTCGCTGTTCAGCCTGCTGCGCAACATCGGCGCGGCGATCGGCGTTTCGGTCACCTCGTCATTGTTGGCGCACAACTCCCAGGCGCTGCACGAGATGATCGGTGGCTATGTCACGCCGTTCAATCGGGCGTTGCAGATGATTGGTCCGGTGGGGGGACAGACGCATCATTGGCTCGACCCGGGAACGCGCGGCGGCGCGGCATTGCTGGATCGCATGGTCAATCAGCAGGCGCAGATCGTGGCTTATGTCGACGATTACGTGCTGCTGATCATGACCACGCTGCCCGCGCTGCTGCTGCTGCTGCTGATGCGGGTGCCGCGCAAGGCAGCCGCGAAGGTTGACATGCAGGCGATGCGACAAGCGAGCGTCCGCGTGCCGCCAAACGCCGCCGCGCGGCCGTGATCTTCGGGCCGACACGTTTCCTGGGCCGGACACGGCGAAGTACGTCGCCTGATTGGCCGGACCCGTGATCGTCGCGCTGTCCGCCACGCCCGGTGGCACCAGAGCCGGATTGGCGCTGGTTGTTGTGCCGGTCCAATTGGCCGCGGCACTCCATGGGCCTGACGCCGCTACCCGCCAGGTGAATGTATCACCCATGCCCGTTCTCCGTTTCTTCGAAGTGATTCAGCCGCACCCAGAACTCGTGCCGGTGGCCCACCAAATACGATGACGACACGACCCACGAGGGGGCACCACGCGATTGGTGGAGACGGCGAGAGGCTGTGGCCCTTTGCGCCGTGTCATACTCCGCTGAGATGTCCCCCCTGCCGTGGTCACGCATCATGACCGCGGACAAGAGGCTGACCACCGCGCAGTC
>ODAK010002180.1_pt1 | contig 20687 bp, 20 predicted proteins | sample 1539591 | NCBI WGS metagenome assembly ODAK01 (sample SAMEA3539303, study PRJEB22396) | soil metagenome | biome: tundra; feature: field; material: soil | place: USA | collected 2010-05 | depth 0.15 m | reverse complement strand
CACGCTTCCTGAAAGAAAATCCGGCAGGGATGTATGACATGCAGGATGTGCTGGGCCTGAAATAACCGCCACTGCGCATCCCTGCTTATGCTGGGATGCGATCTAGGAGTATTCGAATGGACTGGAAAATACTCACCACCGTTTTCGTCTCCGTCTTCATCGCCGAGATGGGCGACAAGACACAACTCGCCACCATGCTGTTCGCTTCGGACAAAGAGGTCAGCAAGTGGACGATTTTCCTCGGTGCGTCGCTGGCACTGGTCACCGCCTCAGGTATCGGCGTAAGGGTCGGCAGCGCGCTATCGAACTACGTCGACGAAAAACATTTGCACTACTTTGCCGGAGCCGGCTTCGTCATTATTGGCGTCTGGACGCTGTGGAAGGCGTGATCGTCCGGTGGTGACGGCGCCACGTTGCCCAGTTTTCCCGGAACACCTTTGAACATGAAAAAACTTATTCCGCTGCTGTTCCTTTTTTATCTCCCGATCGGCTTTGCAAAAACCGATCCGTCATTTTCATGGATGACGCTGACCTCACCGCATTTTTTGATTCATTATCACCAGGGTGAAGAGGCTCTGGCAAAGCGGGTGGTCGTGCTCGCTGAAGATGTGCATACTCGGCTGGTGCCGCGCCTGAAGTCGCAGCCGCACGAGCGCACCCACATCGTTCTCGTCGATGCGCTGGATGATGCCAATGGTTCGGCGACGCCGCTGCCCTATAACCTGATTACGCTCTATATCACCCAGCCGTTCGGCGAATCCATGTTCGGCGCCAGCAACTACGATGACTGGATGCGGGTGTTGATCACCCACGAATACACACACATCGTCCAACTGGATATGGTGAATGGCCTTCCGGGTGTGCTGAGCAACATTTTCGGCAACTTGTATTTTCCCAACATGTTTCAGCCGGTCTGGTTGATTGAAGGCTTGGCGGTGTATGAAGAAACCGAATTGACCGGCGGTGGCCGCAACCGTTCACCCGCATCCGATATGGTGTTGCGGATGGCGGTGCTGGAGAATAACTTCCCGCCCGTCAGTCATGCGGCGAACTACACTGAAAAGTGGCCGGATGGGGACGTTCCCTATTTGTTCGGGGGCAGTTTTACCGGTTTCATCGCAAAAAAATACGGACGCGAAAAACTGGCCGATCTGTCGATCGATTACAGCGGACGCTGGTGGCCATTTTTGGTGGAAAGCACAGCACGCCGCGTGCTGGGTAGCGATTACAGCGAGTTGTGGTACGAATGGAAAAGCGGACTATCCAGCCGTTATGAGTCAGACAAGCAGAAAGTGCTCGCGCAGGGCCTGAGCATATCGCGCGCCCTGACCCCGAATAGATTTAACAAGGGCGGCTATGAAAATCTCGCACCGGCGATTTCCCCGGATGGCAAACAGATCGCCTATTTTGTTCAGAACGCCGATGAACATCCTGCGATTCACGTGATGAACATTGATGGCAGCGCTGACCGCAAGCTCCTCAATAATATGAACTCATCGGCGCCGGGCATAGCCTGGAGGGCGGATGGCAAGGGTTTCTATTACACCAAAATCGAAATGGTGCGCAACACCAACCTTTACAACGACATCTACTATTACGATCTTGAACGCCGCAAGGAAATTCGCCTCACCAAATATCTGCGCGCCCGCGATCCGGCTCCGTCGCCGGATGGTACCAGGCTGGTATTCGTGACCAGCCGCCTCGGCAAAACGCGACTCGCGACGATGTCGCTATCGCCAGAGCCGAAGAGCTTTTGGCCGGGCACCCGAAAGACAGCACGTGCAGAGGACATAACTTGGCTCAGCGAAGAAAGCGAGTACCAGTTTGAAACACCGCGCTTCAGTCCTGACGGACAGAAAATCACTGTCGGTGTCAGGCAGCCGGACGGATACAAAGACATCTGGATACTGGATAGCCTAGGCAACAAGCGCGAAGAACTGATGCACGACCGCGCTATCGACGGCGGCGCGGTGTGGAGCGCGGACGGCCGCAGTATTTATTTTTCCTCGGATCGCAGCGGCATTTTCAACCTCTATGTGTACGACCTTGCCAGCAAACAAATCTCCCAGGTCAGCAATGTGCTCGGCGGTGCTTTCATGCCAACGATCACACCTGACGGCAGCGCGATCGCGTTTGCGAATTACACTTCGCGCGGTTTTGACATCCACGTGATGGACAACCAGTCGACCATCCGGAAAGCGATGGGCAGCTACCGCGATCCTTATCCGGTGATGAATTATGACGAGAAGACCGTCGATGCCGAACAGAGTCCATACAATCCTTTGCCGACCCTGACCCCGCGTTTGTGGTTGCCCAATTTTGGCTACAGTTCCTATAGCGGCACGCTGGCCGGTCTGTTTACATTTGGTGCCGATGCGGTCGAACGCCACAGTTATACCTTGAGTGCTTTGTACGGCCCATCGAAACAGCGCACCTGGTATGACTTCAATTACCTCTACGACGGTTTGTTCCCCAGTTTGAAATTACGCGCGCAAGACATCGACATGACTTATGCGAACCTGCTTTCGCAGAGGGTGGGTTTCAGTGCCCAGGGTAACTACGTTGAGCGTTCGCGCTTGCTTGATGCCTCTTTGACCTTTCCCCTGTTAGAGCTTGACCGGCAACACTCATTGAGTCTTGGTTATCAGCGCAAGAGCGTATCGGGTCTCACCCAAGTGCCACCATGGGGAGGCTATGACGGAGCTATTCCGGCGCAAGGCAGACTCGCTTCCGGCAGGGTGGATTACCTGTTTAACAATGCCAAAAAATATGGCTATTCGATCAGTCCCGAAGATGGCCGCAACATTGAACTCGGCTATGAACAACTCGATAAAAAGATCGGCAGCGATTTCAACCTGAAAAAATACAGCGTCGACTGGCATGAATATATTGATTCTCCCTACGAACACCATGTCCTGTTGCTGCGCGGTTATGCAGGAAAATCAACCGGCGATGTCATCGCCCAGCGCGCTTTTCAATTGGGCGGCGTGGGTCCCGGCGACATGACCATCAACATCGATGATAACAACGTCTATTTGCGCGGTTACCCGGTTAACCGATACCGCGGGCAAAAAGTCGGGCTGGCAACGATGGAATACCGTTTCCCGATCCAGAACATCGAAAGTGGTGTTGGTAATACGCCCTTTTTCTTCAAGCGAGTGCACGGCGCCGCTTTTGCCGAAGCCGGTAATGCATGGGACGATGTTTTTCTCCGCAATGATGTCAAGAGATCGGTGGGTGCCGAAGCAAGTCTGGACATGACGCTGGGCTATTTCCTGCCGACCACCGTGCGCCTGGGTCTCTACAAGGCACTCGACGACCAACGCGATAAAATGATGATCATCAGCATCTGGGCGGCATTTTAGTGCTCAGGTGCAAACGCTCTGCTGGGTGGTTGGGTGTCTTATTCCATAAATCTGAATCTGCTGCTTCCATATAGATGAATCATGTCAGCTCCCAAATGGCCACGGATTGTGACTGATGGCGACCAGCACGATGTAGGTGAACACCAGTTGTGCCATGATCCATGCGGAAAGGCGAACGGTTTTGCTCCGTCCGTATCTCAATGCAACAAAGCCCAGCCCAATATACAACAACAGCGCGATAACTTTGGCGGTCAGCCAGGCATCCACGAAGGGATATTGGTGGATGCTGAAAGCCAGCGTAATGGCAGAGACGATCAGTAGCGTATCCACGACATGCGGCACAATCTTGATCCAGCGTTGGCTCATGATGGTCGAGCCATTCAGACTCCAAATGCCGCGCAAAAAAAACAGTATGTAGCTGCTGGCCGCGCTGGAAATATGTATGGACTTTAGCAACCAAAAACTCATGCCGCAACTTTCTTATTGGGACTCAGTGTGTGCCGATAAATCGGCATGCCGGTGTAGGCCGTACGATTCAATATCACCCCCTGTGGCAACAGCCGAATAATATCCAACACAGGATTTAGTAGTTCGCAAGCAAAGCGTTGCGATACCGCCACATTTATGGTTCCGGACTTATTTCCTTCGAATTTGAAAAGCCGGCTATTACACTGACAGTGCTTTCCTCTCGGCATGATCGAATGAATGGCCGAAAATATCGCAAACAAAGTAAACATCGGGCTGCAGATACCAATTGTTTTTTCCGCTTTCACTACAACAAACTTTCAAGAACCGGGAGAAGCTCTCGCTCTTCGAATCGCACGTGAGCCAATAATCGTTTTCCGTAGCTCCCAAGTGCCCCGGCATCGTTTTGTTGCAGATCGTTAAGAAGTACGCGCAACTGTTGATGATCTGTTAGTGTGCGTTCGACCAGCGGATGGGTCGCTGCGCCGAGCAGCAACGGCAACAACGATTGCTCATCAAACTGGAAGTGCGGATCTAGTCCATTCGAGAATGTCTGGAGCGCGCGTTGGCAAGTTTCACCTACCAGTTCTTTATCACCGGCCTGCTCACACGCTTTCGCCAGTGTCAGGGCGGTGTGATGTTCTCGAGACAGAGGTTGCAGTGATGAACTTCGTTTCATCGGGTCAACCAGGTCGGCCATCAGCACGCGCCTGCCAATAGACAGGCAAATAGCGCGATAACCAAGATGCAAAGCACAATAACCAGACTACCGCAGCAGCAAAATATAACCAGTACATGCCCGGCATGGGCAGCATGTCTGCGAGTACACGCAGTACAGCAACCAGTTGTACCCCAGCAAAGATTAACTTGATTGGCATGCCCACTTTCATCGGCAGACCAGAGTGGCCCAGAGTGACGCGTGTGGCCATGTCGATCATCAACGTAGCGAAACAACCTATGGTCAGAGCATGCAGTGGGGCTAGCCCCCAGATCATGGTGGCGCCGTGGCTGAGGAATAACACAATACTTTGCAGGGTGAAAAGCAGCATGGCGATACCCAGCCAAGCAAAGCCGATGTGCAGTATGCCAAGCAGCAGAACGTGCAATGTGTGGCGCGATCCCCATGCATAAGTCAGAAAGAATGCGGCAAACGCTAGTGGAGCGTCACATAGCCACAACCAGGCAGGTGCATCGGAAAGTTGCAGCACACCATGTGTTACGCTGCATGCCAGCATCACCCACCATGGCCAGTAAAGTCTGATTACACGGATAGGTGGCAATGCGCTGCTGGCGAAGAAGGGAAGCATGCGGTGTGAGATGCTGGCAAATACCGGCAACAGGAACAGCCATAGTCCACCCTCTTGGGAAAAGTGTAGCCATATCGGGTTGTCAGTCAGCAACCAAATGAAAAAGGCAGCCAGACCACCCCAGCCCATGCCCAGTGCGATAAGAATGATATTAGCGTGTCGTTTATCGGAAGGCGCAGTAACGAGTAGCACTCGCAATAGTGCGTAAAGCGCGATTCCCCAGCCGATCAATGTGCAGGATAGTGCAGCGGGCAAAATGTTGTTATCTGTCAGCAGTCCGACATAGAAAACAGCGCTACCTAGCATGAGCAGCACGAAAGCGGACACATAGTGTTGCACCAGAATTTCATTTCCATTCATCCAGCGAGGGTAGGTGGTCATCAAAAAGCCGAAAATGAAGAATGGGAATAACCCGTAGATCATCAGGTAAGCATGCGCGGTAACGGGAGCAATGGCCCAGACTATGCGATGTCCTGCCGCGCCATATCGTGTCAACAGTTCGATCAGCCACCACAGCATTACGGCAATGGTTTGAAGAGCACCGCCGAAGAACATGACGCGATGCGGTGCGGCGGTAAAGATATGCCATCGTGTTGAGATTTCGATGGTTGGCATGGATTGATCATGGCGGATAAGTAGGGCGTACTCTTTTGATCACTTGGCTTTGCGCCTTGCAGCGGAGCTGGATCGGGGATAAAATCTAACGATTTTTATTTCTGGAAACGGCAGCAAAGATTTTTCAAGTGTCTTGCCGCTTTTTACCAGATCAGCCAACGAGACTTGTCGCAGCACACTAAAAAATGCTTCACGAGCGTTATTCAGAGTCCCGCTCAACTTGCACACATCAGTAATAACACAGTGATTATTTGCACCGAAGCATTCGACCAAATCAAAGTTTTCCTCGGATGCGTATAAAGCTTCTTCGACGCTGATGCTTTCCGGCGGCCTAGCCAAACGCACCCCGCCATAGCGACCCCGCGTGCTTTCTATCAAGCCTGACTTGGTCAGTTGATGTGAAATCTTGACCATGTGATTCTTGGAAACCGCAAACCGCACACTCACTTCCTGTATCGTGGACGTATTTCCATAACGCAAAGCCAAGTACATCAGCATTCTTAAGCCAAGATCAGAGTATTGGGTCAGTTTCATTTCCGTAGCTAATAATAAATTGGATAAATCGGCAGCATGCTATCTCTGCACTACCAGATGTCACGACCGGTAGCTGGGCATCTTTCCCATTCAAATTGTTGGTCAGTTAATAACGTAAAGCTCAGCGAAGCATCTTGCTGGCATCTATCGCAGCGTTTGGTTCTCACTGTCGGACGGATGATTGTGGGATGCGATTTTTTCAACTGAGCTGGGCAATTTCCGGCAAAACAGCGCTTCTCCACACATGCTGCTCCTCTTCGAGCGTCGCATCCTGATGAAATCGCTTTTTCACTCCCGCCCTGGACAAATCTATATGGACATTTATAGAGACGCCATATCGATCCAAACAAAGTTTCGCGCAGTGAAGAGGGCACCCATCCATAACTATGACTTTCCTTGCTGACTGCGCCGTGTTGACCAATGACCGAACGCCTCCTCCAACACCTGCGATACAGGACATTTCGGCGAGTTGCTCTCTATCAAGACGTACCGCGAGAGAATTGGCCAGTTGGGCAGCACTTGAGCATCCGGAGCAGGAATAGACCAGAGGCAAATTGCAGTATTCGACTTTTTTTGGGGGGTTCATCCTTGCCCGCGCTTTGATCTCACTCATATGTCGTATCCTCGTGCTTTAACGCTTTGGAATCAGGCCAACGTCCTCATAAGGCCATTGGCGATCCTGCGCTTTGCGGACTCTTATGATGAAAACTGGCTCGCACGGAATTAATACTCCGAAAAAACCGCCTGCAGCGCATGTCACATTTTTGGAATGACTGGTGTTATCCGATTCATCACCAAGAACGTTTACTTCAATAAAACCACGCTTCTAATATGTATATATGATACATATATGATGGAAATTTGGCAAGACAATCGAACTGCTTGACAATTCGTTTCTTTAGGAATATCTTAATAAAAAATGTATAGATGATACATGTATTGAATTTCTGAAAATTGACTGGGCCGCTTTCAAAAAACAGACAGAGGAGTTTAATATGCGCAGGGTATCGGATGAGATGTTGGGCTTGACCTTTGCGCTTGGTGCCAGTCTAGTTGATGCAGATGCGTTCTTGCTGATTAGAGTGTGACTCATGAGCGCGTCCGGAATGTCGAGGATGCTATATGTGTAAGGCGTATGCAGTTATAAAATGATTAAGATTAAAATAATCGGGGGTATCTACAATGGAATCATCCAAATCTGTGAACACGTCAGTTTCCTTTATACAGCAGATGCTGCATAACAAATTTTTACTATTGACCGTGGTGTTGGCTGTTGCTGTTGCGGCTTTCATCGGTGTCAGTCTATTCAGGTTACTTAGCCACTGAATACTTTAATTTAGTGTAGATATGCTCGAATAATTATAGCCATTGAAAAAATAACCCGAAAGTTGTGGCTATTTGTTTAGGTGTTTAGGTAAAGTTGTTTTGTATCAACCATCAATGGCATCAGCCATCAATTATTAAGGGAGGGAAATCATGTCAGAATCAACTTCAACAAGCAGTTTTAAACCTACTGTCCTGCAAAGGGTGCTGGAAGACAACAGCCTTTTGCTGTTTTTAGGCATCACGGTACCTACTGTGTTTTATGTGCTGTGGGGGTGCTTGGAAGTGCTCTCCATACCCTTAGCCAAGTGAACGGCTACGCTTGTCTAGTTAAATAAAAGGAGAGATATAAAATGGGAACTTCTTATACCACCCCAACCAATCCTGACTGGGGCCGTGAACCGATCGAACGCACCGAGATAATGTGGATTGTGATTGCATTTGCCTGGTGTTTGTTCATGTTCGGCTGGATGATTGCCTGGCACTGGATCGGGAATCAGAACATGAAAAACGAGGCCTACCGGACCACCCCCGAGGCGTATTCCCAGAAACTGGCGGATCAACTGGCGAAATATACCATCCGCAAGGATGAAGCCAGTGGCGAAGATGTGGTGGCGCCTCCTCCCGGTGGCGATGTCTATCTGGCCGGCATGCAGTGGCAATGGCGTCCCATTCTGGAACTGCAAAAGGGGAAGACCTATCGTCTGCATCTTTCTTCCCTTGATGTAGTTCATGGATTTTCGTTGCAGCCCGAGAACATCAACTTTCAGGCCTATCCCGGTTACGAGCAAGTTACCACGGTGACCCCTAATAAATCCGGCACCTACGGTATATTATGCGGCGAATACTGCGGTGGCGGCGATACGATGGGGCATCACACGATGCTGGGCAGAATTTACGTAAAGGAGTGAAATAATGGCAACGACAACTATGTCTGATTTTCGCCTCGACCCGGTGTCCGGTCTCAAGATTCACAACAAGGCCAACGCGCTGGTCAAGGCGAATGCGTTTGCAGCAGTAGTATTCCTGCTGGTAGGTGGTTTTTTTGGCCTCGGGGTGGCGCTGACCCGCATGCCGGAAGTGCAATTGCTCAAGCCCGAGATGTTCTACCTGTTTCTGACGGCGCATGGCATCATCGCGCTGATGGTGTGGATCATCTTCTTTGAAATGGCCGTGCTGTATTTCTGTGCCGCGCACCTGCTGAACAGCCGAATAGCGACACCGCGCTGGGCATGGGCGCAGTTCTGGCTGATGGTTATCGGTGCGGCCATGACCGCCGTGGCAATATTGCAAGGTAATTCCAGCGTGATGATGACCTCTTACCCGCCACTGGAAGCGGCCCCGCACTTCTATCTGGGCCTGATCCTGTTTGCCGTGGGTGCGTTGATCGGCTGTTTCGTGTTTCTCGGCACGCTGGTGATTGCCAAGGAAGAGAAGACCTATGGTGAAGGATCACTTCCGCTGGTGGTATTCGGTGCCGTAACGGCCTGCATATGTGCCATTTTCACGATTGCTGCTGGCGCGATTATCCTGATCCCCACTTTTCTCTGGAGAGTGGGACTGATCAGCCACATCGATCCGATGATGTACCGGGTCATCTGGTGGGCGTTCGGCCACACTTCGCAACAGATCAACGTGGTTACCCACATATCCATCTGGTATCTCATTGCGGGATTGGTATTTGGCGCCAAGCCGATGTCCGAGAAGGTGAGCCGTGGCGCGTTCCTGCTGTATATCCTGTTCCTGAACCTCGGCTCGGTGCACCACCTGCTGTCTGATCCGGGATTGAGTTCCACCTGGAAGATTTTCAACACCAGCTACATGATTTACCTCGCGGTATTGGCCAGCCTGATCCATGGTTTGACTGTTCCCGGTTCGATTGAAGTCGCTCAACGCAAGAAGGGGCTTGATACTGGCATGTTTACCTGGCTCCGCAAGGCTCCCTGGGGTAACCCGGTGTTTTCCGGCATGTTCCTGTCGTTGATCGGCTTCGGTTTCATCGGCGGTATCACCGGTGTGGTGATGAGCGTGGAACAGATCAACATGATCATACACAACACCATGTACCTGCCGGGACATTTCCATGGCACGGTGGTGGCCGGTACTACCACGGCGTTCATGGCGGTCACCTACTATCTGATTCCGGTGGTGTTCCAGCGCAAGGTGGCTCTGGCAGGGATGGCGAAATGGCAGCCTTACATCTACAGCCTCGGTTCCTTCACCTTCGCTATCGCCCTAATGGGTGCCGGTACCATGGGCCTACAGCGCCGTCAAGCGGATATAACCTATGCCGGTCAAGCTTTGGCTTATCAATATCCTGAGCTCGGCAAGGCTATGCTGTCCATAGGTGAAATGGGCGGCGTGGTCATGGCGGTTGGCGGAGTCATGTTTATCTTGGTGGTGCTGGCATCCGTTTTCGCGGGTGAGCGCATACCGGAAGGTTCCGCGCCATGGCCTAAAGTAGAGGACGCCGATGTTGTGTTTGAGAAATCCGGGAAGAAACATATCGGTATCGGTGGTTTCGAAGCGCCGGGTACTTTTGTGCTTGCCATGATTCTGTTCGCGACACTCGTGCTGTATTACTTCATTAACTTCAAGTATCTGTCCACTATATGGACGCTGTCCTAAAGCAATAAGGAGGCGGGAGGGGTGTCTCACGGCACACTTCCCTGATTCCTGAGATTTGGTTAGAGGGAGACTTCTAACCTAAACCAAAAATGTGCAATCCCAGCATGTACAGACAGAGAAATGTAGCGGGAGATAACGCCACGAATTGCACGGTTTAGGTTAGAAGTATTTAGAAGTAATAATCCGGAAAATTCAACCAACCCCTTCTTCGGTTTGAGGAGGGAGAAAACATGGACGTGAGACAATGATCGAGCAATACATCAACGTTTTTAAGTTGCGCATTGGTTTTGTGATTGCTGTGGCCGCGCTGGGCGGTATGGCAATCACGCCGGGGCCGTCCTTGCCGATATGGAAAATTCTGGTTTTATTTATGACAGTATTGATGGGATCAGCGGCAGCCGGAGCCTTCAACCAATACAGCGAACGCGATATTGATGCGAAAATGACGCGGACAAAAAACCGCCCTTTCGTAAGTGGATTTTTTCAGCATAGTCGTAAATGGTTGGTATTCATCGGGTTGATGCTTCTGGTTGCGGTTACTTCCGCTGCCTTTGCTTTTAATGCGATGACGGCACTTAACATTTTTCTCGGCGCATTCACTTACGCCATTGTTTATACAGTATGGCTGAAACGGCGTACTTGGCTGAATATCGTATTTGGAGGATTGGCTGGGAGCTTCGCCGTGCTTGCCGGTGCGGCAGCAGTCAATCCATCGTTCGGCCCGCTTCCATTGGCGTTGGCAATGGTGTTATTTCTGTGGACACCGCCACATTTTTGGAGCTTGGCGATAGCCATTCGTGATCAGTATGAAGCAGCTGGGGTGCCTATGTTACCGGTGGTAAAAGGCGACCAGAAAGCAGCACGCATTATACTGGGGCACACCATCCTTTTGGTGTTGGTCTCCTTATTGCCGGTGTATTATGGTTTAGGCTGGATTTATCTCACCGGTGCCTTGTCGGGAGGTGGTTACTTCCTGATCAAAAGTGTGCAATTGGTACGCAATCCCACCAAACAAACGGCAATGGCTAATTTTTTTGCGTCACTGGTGCAGCTTTGCGTGTTGATGTTCGCACTGATGCTTGAAGTGAGTTTCTGAGTTTCGCCACCTGACTCTCCCGTTTTGTGGAATAGGTATCCCGTTTGGCATTCATGCAGGTAGGATATTTTCCGGTCATTCCTAATAGAATTATGATTGTGTGCAAATTATCTGGAGATGCGTTCCAAGACTAGGCTTGTATTTTCGATTTACCTTAGTAAAATGATAGGATATTTTTCAATCAACCTGTAAATGCAAAACGATTTCCTCAGACTAGACTCGGCTGGCATCATATCGCTGGATTAAAACCTCATGAAAGTTAAATCATGCATCAACATTTGATACCGCTAAGCTTTGCAGTTTTTTTTTCTACAGCTCTGCCTTCCCTGGCACAGGATATTGATACCAGTGGTGTAACGTTGTACAAAAACGCTGTATCGACAGCAAAGCTGCATGTACAACCGGAAAAGGTAGATTCTCAGGTTTTTGATGAAAATGAAGCCTTGCAAATAAGCCAGAGCGCAATAGGTAAACAACTTGGTGATTACACTTTTCTGAATCGTAGCGGACATACCGTGCGCCTGTCCGATTATCTAGGCAAGCCGTTAGTTATTGACATGATTTATACCCATTGCCCGCTTGTCTGCGCAACCAAAACCCGCAACTTGGAAGCACTCAAGCTGTCACAGGATGCATTAGGGGTTGACAGCTTTGGCGTGTTGACCGTTGGTTTCGATACGGAAAATGATACTCCGGAGGCGATGGACGATTTTGCAAAGCGTATGGATGTGAAACTGCCTAACTGGGAATTTGTTAGCGCTGACCCGGACACGATCAAGAAATTGAGCAAGGATTTGGGGTTTGTTTTTTCCCCTTCCCCTATTGGCGGGTTCGATCATATAACACAAACGACTTTTATTGATAGAGAAGGCAGGGTTTATCAACAAATTTACGGTGATGAATTTGAAAATAGGACATTGCTCGAACCCTTAAAGAATATGATTTTCAACGTCAAGACATCAGATCCAATTTACAATTTCAAGACAGCAGAGCCAGGTTTTGCCGGTATTGCAAAAAGTGTGCGGCTCTTTTGCACGATTTATGACCCAAAAACCGGAAAATACACTGTAGATTACAGCCGCCTTTATGGGATGGGACTGGATTTTCTTATTTTATTTGTTATTGCAAGCTGGATCGTGATTGAATATCGTCGCAGCCCAAAGCGGAATTATCCCGACCATGATTGATATGTGTAAAGTCAACGTTCTTATCGCCTAGATATGCTTTGTTTTTGCCTGAAGTTATTTTTCTGGAAGTTATACGATGATTAAACTCTTGCAAAGAGTTGGCCAGAGCATTTTTATGCGTCTGGAGAGCACACTTAATGGCATTTTCGGACCCGAATTGAATCCGCTTTATTATTTAGGCGCGATTACCTACTGGATGTTCTGGATCATCGTAGTCAGCGGTTTCTATATTTATGCCTTTTACCAGACCGGTGTGGAAGAAGCTTTCGTGTCGGTGGAGCATATAACCCATCAACCATGGTATCTGGGCGGCATAATGCGCAGCCTGCATCGTTATGCTTCCGACGGGATGATATTGGCTGCCATTTTGCATATGGCGCGCAATTTTTCCTTTGACCGTTACCGGAATTTCCGCTGGTTCTCATGGTATACCGGCATCGCGGTGCTGTGGCTAGTTTATATGGCCGGTATAAACGGTTACTGGCTGGTTTGGGATAAGCTGGCGCAATTTATTGCGGTGGCGACCGCAGAGTGGCTGGATTACCTGCCGATTTTTATTGCTCCTCTGGCGCGTAATTTTCTGGAGCAGGGCAGTGTGAATGACCGCTTCTTTTCGTTGCTTTCGTTTGCCCATCTGGGCATTCCGTTGATTGCTTTTGCATTAATCTGGATACACACCCAGCGTGTTCCGGGGGCAAAAACATCTCCGCCAAGGGCGCTTAAAGTTGGATTGACTCTGTCCATGGTCGTGCTTGCGCTGATTAAGCCGGCATTAAGTCAGGGGCAGGCGGACTTGAACTCTACACCATCCATTCTGAATCTGGACTGGTTCTACCTGTTGACCTACCCCTTGCTCTATTCCTGGAGTCCGGGCAAGGTATGGGCATTGACAGGTGGCATTACCGGCTTTGCTTTATTGCTGCCGTTCCTGGGAGGGAAGAAACGCGGCAAGGACGAATATGAGATCGCCTCTATTCCCTGCGGACATATGGTTACGGCCAAGAGAGGCGAAACCATACTCGAGGCTTCATTGCGTCAGGGGTTGTATCTGCCATACCTTTGCCGTGACGGAGCTTGCGGTGTTTGCAAGGGTAAGATACTGAGAGGCACAGTTGATTATGGTATTTACCAGAAGAGCGCGCTTACCGATGCGGAAAAGGAGGAGGGCCTTGCTCTGTTCTGCTGCGCCAAGCCACTATCCGACTTGGCCATAGAGTGTCATGAAGTCGATGAGTTGAGGCGATTCCCGGTAAAGACCATGAGTTTCAGCGTGCAAAAAATGGAACGAATGGCACAGGATGTGATGGTGCTCGAGTTACGGCCTGAGGGTGATGAACGCATGAGCTTTATTGCTGGACAGTATGTTGCTGTGCAGCTGGATGATGGCACTAAACGTAGTTACTCCATCGCCAATGCACCGCATGAATCAGATCGCTTGCAACTGCATATCCGCCTGGTAAAGGGCGGCAAATTTACCAGCCATGTCTTCGATGGAATGAAAGAGGGCGATGTGCTGAAATTGGAAGGCCCGTTTGGTTCTTTTTTCCTGCGTGAAGAAAGCGACAAGCCTGTCATCTTCATGACGGGTGGATGTGGTTTCGGCTCCATCAAGAGCATAGTGGAACATGCCTTTAAGGTCGGGTTAAACCGTCCTATGGTGTTGTATTGGGGCGCCAGAACGCCGGCTGATTTTTACCTTGCGGATTTGCCGGAAAAATGGCAGCAGGAACATGACAATTTCAGGTTTATACCTGTGTTGTCCGAACCAAACCCTGAGCATGACTGGCATGGCAGAACCGGGTTGGTTACTGAAGCTATCCTGCAGGATTATCAAAAACTTGACGGCTATCAGGTGTATGCCTGCGGTTCACCCGAGATGGTTGAGGCTGGCCGTGCGCCATTCATGGCGAGAGGATTGCCGGAAGATCAGTATTTTGCCGATGGATTTTTTGTTGCTTGTCATATAGCTCCGGCTGAGGAGACACCCATATCCTCCGAGGGGGTGACGCATGGTTAAGCCAATGCAATATATAGGTCAGGGATTGTTTTATGCCCTGTTTATGGGAGTGATCGGCTATTTCTCCACCTCTCCGGCCTATAATCACCTGCCGCCTGATGAAGCGTTGATCAAGCTGAGTTTCAGCCATGCCGGCCAGCACATAGGAGCATGTCGCGAACGTACCCCTGAAGAGCTTGCCAAACTGCCGATGTACCAGCGCAAAGTGACTACGTTATGCCCGCGCGAACGGGTTGGTGTGGTGGTTGAGCTGGAAATGGACGGGAAGCAGCTCTATAATGCAATATTGGAGCCGGGCGGATTGTCACACAGCAGCATTTCCAGTATCTACCGGCGCATTCCGGTAAAGGCGGGCATCCATACCCTGAAGGCAAGCCTGAATGACAATGGAGGGGATCATTTCAACTATGTGCATGAGGAAACGCTTAACCTTGATCCGGGGCGCATCATGTTGATTGATTTCCAGGATGGAACCGGCGGATTTATTTTCAAGAACCATAATGCAACACAAAAATAACAAGTGAGCTCAGCATATCAGCAAGCAGGTATCAAAGAAGGTGAGGACGTGACCGGTGAAGGGAAATATGGACGCGAATTTGCGCTTACCATGCCTTCGGCTGCCAGTCGTAAACTGGCTTCCGGCTGGTTGTGGCTCGGCATCGCATCGCTATTAGGTGCCGGGCTGTTTGCCATTCTTCTGGTACTCGCGCGCACCCCTTATATTCAGGATATTTTTCCCTGGGTTGATTTTTTTCGCACCGCGCTGGTGGTGCATGTGGATCTGTCCGTGCTGCTGTGGTTCCTGGCATTCGCCGGAGTGCTGTGGAGCCTGAATGCATCATCCAAATTCATCGGCTTTGGTTGGCTCGCTCTGGTGCTGGCTGCCAGTGGTGCCGCTATGATTGTCTTGTCTCCCTTTGTCGGTGTCGGCAAGCCGCTGATGAGCAATTATGTGCCAGTGCTGCAAAGCCCTTTCTTTTTCTCGGGATTGATTGTTTTTGGCACGGGCATAGCAGTGCTGGTGCTGCGCAGCCTGATAGCGGTACCTTCTGCTGACCTGTGGCAGGGAGGGGAAGGCTCGATACGCATCGGGTTTTATGCTGCTTCCATTTCCACGCTGATTGCCCTGGCCGCTTTTGGCTGGTCGTACATCATGATCCCCCACTCTTTGGATAGCACAACACAATACTACGATCTTTTATTCTGGGGCGGCGGCCATGTGCTGCAGTTCACCTATTCGCTGTTGATGTTGGCTGGATGGCTGTGGCTGGCAAATGCGTGTGGCGCGAAAATACCGTTGACTCCGCGGGTGGCATCTATCTTTCTCGTACTTGGGCTTTTGCCGGCGTTGTATGTTCCCATAATTTACCTGTCCTTTGTCGGCGTGAAGGGTGATTATATGGGTAACTATATGGAACAGTTCACCCAATTGATGAAAGTTGGGGGTTCCTTTGCACCCGTGCCATTGGGGCTGGCGGTCATTTACGGAATCATGGTGGGAGGGCGCACAGCAGCGGCCAATCCTCAACGTGCGGCATTACTGTCGTCCATGTTCTTGTTTGCCATTGGTGGTGGAATAAGCCTGATGATCAAGGACAGCAATACGATTATCACGGCACACTACCATGGAACCGGGGGGGCGATCAGCCTAGCCTTCATGGGGCTGACCTTCCATCTGCTGCCCCGCCTTGGCTACCGAGAGCCGGATTTGAAGTGGGCTACCCTGCAACCTTATGTGTATGGCGCAGGACAGTTGCTCCACATTGTCGGACTGTTGTGGTCGGGCGGTTATGGTGTGCAGCGTAAGGTCGCTGGGGCCGCGCAAGAACTGCACGGCTTTGCGCAGACGGCAGGTATGGGATTGATGGGTATTGGGGGGCTGATAGCCGTGGTGGGCGGCATCATGTTTCTTGTGGTGGTGTTCAAAGCCATGCGCTGGCCGGTGCAGCAGAGGTTGTAAATTCCAGGCATTGGCGGAGCATGTGCAGCAGATGTGCCAAACCCAACGGCATTTCTCCCGGTTACTTCGAGTTAAAGTACAAGATAGTTGATAAAACCGAACGTGAGAAATGCCATTACCAGAATAATCAAAAAGAAAACGAGACTGCGTAAGCCGCGGTTTTGGAAACGTTCTCCGCGTGAGGTTTCCATGCGGTCAAGCAACCAGTCGGCTGTGAAATAGAGGCCGCCACCGATCAGTGTGTAGTAAATAACTTCCAAGTTAACACCCCATTAATAGTTTACGCGCGCACATTATATTATGCCGACGGTCTTTGAAGATATGGATTCAACCAATTATTTCAGCTGTGATGCTGATGGTATTAGTCCAAGGGTACTGAATTGACCCTCCCCAATCCCGCCGAATCATACGCGCGTAGGGTGCTGCTTTGGCTTGAAGGAAACCTGAATAAAATCTTCGGTAATGATCTTAACCCCTTTTACCATCTCGGAGCGCTGGGGTTCTATTTTTTTTGGGTAATTGTCGTTAGCGGTGCCTATCTTTATGCCTTCTACAGGACTGGCATGGAACTCTCCTACCCATCTGTTGAGTATCTTACCAAGGAACAATGGTATTTCGGCGGCATCATGCGCAGCCTGCACCGTTACGCTGCCGATGCGCTGATGGTGGTGATGGTGCTGCACCTGTTGCGCGAATTCATTTTGGGACGCTATCGCGGCGCGCGCTGGTTCGCATGGGTCACCGGTGTGTTGCTGATATGGATGATATTTGCCGCCAGCATCAATGGTTACTGGATGGTTTGGGACAAGCTGGCTCAATATTCTACCGTAGTCACTATGGAATGGTTTGACTGGCTGCCGATATTCGGCGTTCCGATATCTGGCTATTTTGTTACCCAGGAAGGCTTCAACGACCGGTTCTTTTCGTTGTTATCGTTTGCCCACGCGACCATTCCGCTGTTTGTGCTGTTCTTTTTCTGGATACATATCATGCGCATCAGCAAACCGGCGGTTAATCCGCGGCGCGGGCTTGCGCTTGGAATGCTGCTGACACTGTTGGTTCTGGCATTGGTTAAGCCTATACTGAGCCAAGGTCAGGCAGATTTGGGGATCGAGCCACGCAATATAAACATCGACTGGTTTTATTTGTTTATTTATCCGTTGCTGGATAGATGGTCGGCAGGGCAGGTATGGGCGCTGGTGATAGGAATCAGCATGCTGCTAAGTGTGTTGCCGTGGCTACCGAGCAGACATAAGCAGATACCGGTTGCCGTAGTAAATCTCAAGGAATGCAGCGGATGCAGGCTTTGCGTCGCCGATTGTCCCTATGAGGCGGTAGTGATGAGGCCGCGCAGCGATGGCATGCAATTTATGGAAGAGGCGGTGGTCGTGGCGGACCGTTGTGTAAGTTGCGGGATTTGCGTCGGGGCATGCCCCTCTTCAAGCGCTTTCAGGAGCGAAGCCGGATATGTAAGCGGAATCGAAATGCCATCACTGCCGATATCCGGGCTGCGCACAGCCATGATGAATGACATGGCAAAGCTTGAGGGGGATGTCCGCATCATGGTTTTCGGCTGCGATAATGCAGCGAATATTGAGAAATTGCGCAGTGAAAGTGTGGCCATATTAAGCCTGCCCTGTATTGCCATGTTGCCGCCATCTTTTATTGAGTATGCGCTGAGCGAGCATCAGGTCGATGGCGTGTTTATTACCGGTTGCCGCGAGAACGATTGTTACCACCGGTTGGGTGTGCTGTGGACAGAGCGGCGCCTGACTGCAGAACGGGAGCCGCGCCTGCGCGGTCGCGCCGACCGGCAACGAATCAGGCAATTCTGGGCTGCTTCCGCCGATCTGAGAGAATTGGAAGCTGAATTGGAGTCATTTCGCACCAGCCTGCAACGGCGTTCGGGTGGTTGAAAAGCGAGGGCGATGCTTTTTCAGTACCGGTTACCTTTTTGTCTAATGCTCCTTGCCATCAACCCGCGGCTGCATTAGGAAGGGAATATACCGCCATGCGAGCAGCGCAAAACAGATAAACCAGCACGATGCAGAGAGGTAAATCCAGTATGCATATCCGGCGGGATGAAGCTGCGGTGCAATGATGCGTAACACAAAGGCCAGCATCATCACCCGCAGGGCCAATTTGTCGAGCGTGTCAAAAACCACCTTTCTGCCCGTGTGGCCCTTCGATATTCTGATCAGCATGGCGGGAATGATCAGGCCCATCACACCCAAGGTAAAGACATGCAGGGACACGGATACCGCCCATTCGGGATGGAATATCTGCCTGAGAAATTCGATCAGCAGTTGTGAGGCGAGCGCGATGTAACCCAGATACATGATGCCGATGTCGAGCCGCTGCATCGCCAATTGAGGCTTCCAATAAATGAAGCGGCCTGCCAGCAGAACCGCGAGCAGCAATGCAATCCAGCCTGACAGTTGCGGCGGCATCAGGCTGGCGAACACCAGTAGCAGCCCGAGTATCTTGATCGCCTTGTTCAGCACCGGATCATTCAAGATCGAAACCTGAAATACGCCCTTCATGAATTGGGTCAGCGTTCGCTCCAGCATCACCAGAAAGGCCATCCGAAACAGTCCCACCGCCATGCTCCAACCGGTCTGGTAGTACTCGGCACTGAGCATCAGGTTCTTGGTCAGCAGAAAAGCCGGGAGGATCAGCAACAAGAAGTAGTTGTCGCGGTAGGAGTCGTTCTTGCGGTTGCGTATCAGCGTCCACATCAGCATCGCAACGATGGCGGCAATGAACAGGTTGTTGGAAATCCGGAACAGCAGCGGCGGCCAAACTCCCCCGAACCACATCCCGGCCCGCTCGAACAGCCATGCCGCCACCAGGAACATCAGCGCGTAACCGTGGTAGCCGCGCACCCCGACCCAGTTCTTGGTTGAGGTCAGCAGAAAACCGCCCAGCACCGCCCAGCCGAAGCCGAAGAACATTTCATGGGCGTGCCACTGCACCATCGAAAAGGTGGTCTGCGGTGCTGCAATCACATCGGAATAAATCAATGCCCACAAAACCGGCAGACTCAATCCCGATAAAATCGCCAGTGCAAAGAACGGTCGAAAGCCGACCAGCCAGAGCGGATGTGTGGGCAGGTATATTTTATTTTCCATGCGCTGGTCTTTCACTCTCGCTACAACAAACTTTCGATCACCGGAAAAAGCTCGCCCTCCTCGAATCTGACATGAGCCGACAGGCATTTGCCGAAGCTACCCAATGCCTTGGCATCGTTTTGTCGCAGCGCATCGAGCAGCCCACGCAATTGTTGATGGTCTGCCAAGGTGCGCTCGACCAGCGGCTGTGTTTCTGTGTTGTGCAGCAGCGGCAGTAGTGATACTTCCTCGAACTGGAAGTGCGGCTCCAGTGCATCTGAGAATGCATGAATTACGCGCTGGCAAGTTTGACCCACCAGAGCCTCATCACCAGATTGAGCTGCGCGCTCACTGGCTTTTGCCAGCGTAAGGGCGGTATGGTGTTCTCGCGACAGCGGCTGCAGAATCGGGCTTCGTTTCATGTGTCATTCAAACCGGCGTGATGAGAAAGACTGCTGGATCATCGCCATGCTCTAGCAGGATGCTACGCACGCGTGCTTGCCACAGCTGCCGAAATTCTGCGATCTCTGCTGTGCTTGCGGTATTGCTGATACAACTTGCCATAAGAGCAGGCAGACGCGGTGAAGCTGGAACACGCTGCAGGTTAGTCATTACCACCACGGTCTGGTTCGTATCGAGTCGGGTGAAACGCATTTCCCCTGGAATTTCTACCGCAAAGAACAATTTCTTTCGCCTATCGAAGCGACCGCCGATGCCCTTGAAGCCATTGTCGGACATGGCGCCAGTCAGCATGCTCACGACATTTGCGATGACTCCCGTGACACCGCTTGTGCTGTCCTGACTGAACTCCACGCGAATCTCGCCACGCACCGGCGTTGCATCCGGATAGAGGAACGCCAGTGCCTTGCAGGTAGACCAATAGGCCGCAGCGACCGTCGGGCAGGAGTGGCCGGCCAAACGTACCGCATCGAAATAGCCGTATTGCAGAATCCCGTCTTTCGTTGCGCCGAGGAATTCTGCCAGTGGGTCATACAAGCTGATCGTTGGTACTGCATCAAAGAAATCTGGATGATTCATATTTTAGAATGCCTTATTGTCTACGCATGCGGCAATGCCGCT
>ODAK010002177.1_pt1 | contig 20693 bp, 20 predicted proteins | sample 1539591 | NCBI WGS metagenome assembly ODAK01 (sample SAMEA3539303, study PRJEB22396) | soil metagenome | biome: tundra; feature: field; material: soil | place: USA | collected 2010-05 | depth 0.15 m | reverse complement strand
GGGCGCCCGCGGCGCACGAGGTCGTCGAAGTCCAGGAGCCTACGGAAGTAGGGCCGGTCGTTGAAGGGCATGGGCTCGTCGGAGGCTTGCAATTCCCCTTCCACCGCGTTTGGCGGGGGATTCGGACATGGCGTGTCCGGGAAGTGTCGGGAGAAGTGCAAACGCATCAGCCGAAAAGTGGCGGGAGGCAGCCTCGGGCCGCCTCAACGGTGGGAGAGGGAAAGGGACAGAGAGTGTCCGGGAAGCGGTCCAACCTCGAACCTTGCGTCGCCCCCATCCTATTCACCGTCTCTACCTGCTCCGACCGGACTGATTAGAAGTTCGCTCCCTGGTTGGAGTTCGGTCCCTAGTGAGTCCGGGGTTGAAGGCGTGGGCAGAAAGGGCCCTTGGCGGTGTCCGCACGACCCGCCGGCCCGACCGAGCACCCAGGCGAAGCGCTGGGGCCCAGTTCAGGCAGGATGCTAGGCTGATCAGGTGAAAGGACTTCCGGCCCTCTTCGCCGCCACTTGACACGAGCCCATGCCTACTCTTGACTGGATCGGAAAGAAGGCCGTACTAAACCACCACCGGACGGTTCCGTACAGACTCCTTCGCCGCGATCCCAAGCTCTCCGCAGGCGAGCCAGACAGCGGAAATCTCCTCGTCGAGGGTGACAACCTCGAGGCCCTGAAGGCTCTTCTCCCCTATTACGCAGGTCAAGTGAAGTGCATCTATATTGACCCTCCATATAACACCGGCAACAAGGAATGGACCTACAACGACGCAGTCGATAGCCCTGAGTTCCGTTCATGGCTCGGAAAGGTGGTCGGCGCCGAATCGGAGGATCTCTCCCGACACGACAAGTGGCTCTGCATGATGTATCCCCGGCTCGCTCTTCTTCAACAGTTTCTTCGCCGTGACGGTGTCGTCTTCGTGAGTATCGATGGCAACGAGGTTCACAACCTCTACGCCCTAATGGACGAAGTCTTCGGCTACTCGAACCGAGTCGGTACGATCGTCTGGAAGAACGTGACGGATAACAACCCGACGAACATTTCCACTGAACATGAGTACATTCTCTGCTACGCCCGTCAGAAGACAGTTCTTCCGAAGGAGTGGAAGGCGTCCGAACTCGCTGTTAAGACGCGCTTGCTAGAAATAGGCGCCGATTTCATTCGTCGCTTTTCCGTCCAAGAGGAACGCCAGCGCGAATACACAAAGTGGTTTAGTAAGAACAAAGCGTATTTGTGGCCGTTCGACCGCTACAAGTTTATCGATGACGGTGGGATCTACACCGGCAGCCAGAGCGTACACAACCCTGGGAAAGAGGGATATCGCTATGACGTGATCCACCCAGACACGAAGAAGCCCTGCGCTGAACCACTCATGGGATACCGCTTTCCTCTCGAAACCATAGAGGAACTTCTCGCGCAGAAACGAATCCTGTTCGGTGGTGACGAGACAAAGATCGTAGAGCTCAAGGTTTACGCGAAGGACTATCGAACAAAACTGGCGAGCGTAATCGAACTCGATGGTCGCCTTGGCACGATCGAACTGAAGGAAATATTTCCAGAGAGCAAGAGGCCATTTGCATTTCCCAAACCGACAGCACTTCTTGAGGAGCTCCTGAGTTTCGTGACAAGGCCAGGCGATCTTGTGATGGATTCTTTTGCTGGAAGTGCAACCACTGGCCATGCGGTCCTGAGGCTAAACCATGGAGACAAGGGTGCGCGTCGGTTCATCCTCGTCGAAATGGTCGCAAACATCGCTCGCGACGTGGCTGCCGAGCGAATTCGGCGTGTCGCTGGCGGATACAAGAACGCCAGGGGCGAGCAGATCAGCGGCATCGGTGGGGGTATGCATTACTGCGTCCTAGGATCATCCCTCTTCGACATGGGGGGGCACATTTCAGACGACGTCCGTTTCGAGGACCTCGCCCAGCACGTGTTCTTCACGGAGACCGGACAGCCCGCCCCGTCGCGGGCGCGTACCGCTGCATCGCCACTCATCGGTACGTTGAATAGCATCGCCTACTACCTCCTCTTCAACGGCATCCTTGGCGACAAACGGCTCGACGGGGGAAACATCCTTACCTCCCGCGTTCTCGCTGCCCTTCCTCCTCACGATGGTCCACGGGTGATCTTCGGTGAGGGCTCCCGCTTAGGCGCGGCCCGCCTGAAGAGCGAGGGCGTAACCTTCAAGCAGATTCCCTACCAGATCAAGACGTAACGATGTTGACACTGAAGCTTTATCAGGAACGGTCTCTCGAGGCGCTCAAGACGTATCTCCAGCGCTCGGTCGCTCCTTCATCTTCTGCGAAGCTTGCCTTCATTGAAATTACGGAGCGGCCATATCGCTCGGTCGATGTACTTCCAGGGCGCCCATACGTCTGTCTCCGCATTCCGACAGGCGGAGGAAAGACGCTCGTCGCCGCGTATGCCTCGGCAATTGCGATTACGGAGTATATGCGCGCTGACCGCGGCGTTGTGCTTTGGCTCGTTCCGAGCAACGTCATTAAGGACCAAACACTCGCGACCCTCCGCGAACCGAACCATCCGTATCGCCAGGCGCTTCAGACCAGTCTCGGCGGCGGGCCAATCACGGTGATGGATCTTGCGGAGGCTCTTTACGTCCAGCGGTCCGTTCTCGATGGAGAGACGTGCGTAATCATTTCAACCCTCGCAGCCCTTCGAGTCGAAAATACCGAGGGTCGGAAAGTCTACGAGACGGCGGGCGCACTCCAACACCATTTCACGGGCCTCTCAGCACTGCTCGAAGCCCGTCTCGAGCGCGATGGGAACGGTGTGATCGCCTACTCGCTTGCTAACGTCCTTCGGCTGCGCCGCCCCGTCGTCATCATGGACGAGGCGCATAACGCCAGAACCACGCTGTCCTTTGATGTTCTTGCTCGGTTCGCTCCTTCGTGCATCGTCGAGTTCACCGCCACGCCGGAGACGAAACATCGCCCCGAAGCGGGCTACTTCGCGAGCAACGTTCTCCATCACGTCTCAGCGGCTGAGTTGAAGGCGGAGCAGATGATCAAACTTCCAATTCGTCTCCAGCTTCAGGATGACTGGAAGGAGGTGCTCGCAGCTGCCATCGTGATGCGTGACGGACTCGAGAAGGACGCGAAAGAGGAACAGAAAGCGACCGAAGAATATCTTCGACCGATTCTCCTTGTTCAAGCGCAGCCCAAGAGCAAGTTGCGCGCGACGCTCACGGTCGATGTAGTCCGACAGGCCCTCCTGGACGACCTGAAGGTGCCGGAGAGTTGGATTAAGGTCGCAACGGGCGACACGCGGGAACTCGACGGGATCGACCTCGGCGCAACAGACTGCGATGTCCGCGTCATCATCACTGTCCAGGCGCTCAAGGAAGGCTGGGACTGCCCATTTGCGTACGTCCTCTGTTCCGTCGCGGAGCTGAGTTCTGGGACGGCGGTGGAACAGATTCTCGGGCGCATCCTCCGGATGCCACAGGCGAGGGAGAAGCGCCACATCACACTCAATCGCGCGTACGCGTTTGTCGGGTCAAGGAACTTCGCGGACGCTGCGACGAAACTCCAGGACGCCCTCGTTGAAAACGGGTTTGAACGCTTCGACGCTGCCGCAATGATCGACTCCGACGAAGCGCCGTCGCTGTTCGGTGACCCGCTGAGTCTCTTTGCCCCTCAGGCTGTTGTAACTGTCACGAACGCACCCGATACGTCGATCCTGCTGGCGTCGCTTCGCGCAAAGGTGTCCTACGACGCCGAGAGAGGCATCCTCTCCTTCATTGGGCCGATGGAAGAGGAGGAGAGAGAGGCCCTGAAGCGATGCGTCTCGACGCCTGAGGACCACGCAGCGGTCGAGAAACTCTACATTGCATCGAGGAAGCCTGTCGTGACAGGACCTCTGTCTCCGGCCCAGCGCGGCGAAGCCTTCTGCGTACCGCGACTCGGGATCCGCGTCGACGGACAGCTCGAGCTCTTCGACGAGTCGCACCTCCTTGACAATACATGGAAGCTAAGTGCCTACCCCGCTATGCTTTCTGAGTTGGAGTTCTCGACCGAGGCACGTGAACCGCAGGCGGCCGACATCGACGTTAGCGAGGAAGGGAAGATCGAGACGCGCTACGTCTCAGACCTTCAATCACAGCTCTCGCTCCTCTCTCCGGCACACGCGTGGTCGATTCCGGAGCTTGCTGGCTGGCTTGACCGAAAGATCGCGCACCCAGATCTCACCCTCACGGAGTCTGGTCTCTTTCTGCATCGACTCCTCACCTACCTTGTCGAGGAGCGGAAGATCCCCATCGATAAGCTCGGGAGAGATCAGTTTCGTCTCCGTGATGCCGCCGAGGCAAAGATCGCGTCACTTCGCCTGCTTCACCGACATACACGGTTGCAGCTCCTCCTTGACCTAGGCGCGAAGTCTCCGTTTGAGGTGCAGCCGAGCTTCTCTTTTTCGTACGATCCGAGAAACTACCCAGCAAACGAGTGGTACAGCGGCGGGTACCAGTTCCAGAAGCACTACTATCCCCGTGTCGGGGAGCTGAAGTCCGAAGGGGAGGAGTTTCGCTGCGCGCAGACGATTGACATGCTCAAGGAAGTTCGGTACTGGGTCCGAAATCTTGAGCGCCAACCGCAAGCGTCGTTCTGGCTCCAGACATCGACGGACCGCTTCTATCCGGACTTCGTCGCCCTCCTCGAGGATGGTCGTCTCCTCGTCGTCGAGTACAAGGGCGAGATCTACATCACGAACGACGACTCGAAGGAGAAACGCGCCGTCGGCGACATGTGGGCCGAACGCAGCAACGGCAAGGCCGTGTTTCTGATGGTGACACAGAAGACACTCGGGGAAATCCAGAACGCCGTTCGAGCGGACGCCTAGAGCGAGGATGGACCATCCTTCGACTCTTGCCTCCAAGGCTTAATCTCGGTGGAGGAGCGCCCTAACGGCACGCCATTTGCTCCCATTGACACTCGGGTCTACATCGATGAGACTGGGGCGAGGGAATATGTTCGAAGGGTCAAACCCAGCGGAGTTTGGGCTTCTGCTCGGGGTCGTATCGACGGCAGTCGACGACGCTGGTCTCCGTGATCAGCCGCAACCCGCCTTTAACACGTTTCGAAGCGCCCTTCGATCCGCGAGTCAGACCCGCGTGGTCAACTGAACCGACGTCATGGAGGCTTGGCTCAAGCGCTCTGAGAACTCCGTTACTGTAGAAAGCCTATTTCTTCACGAGCTTTGCTACGCGCTCGGGCTCGCTGCCGCACGCAGCCACTATGCACTCGGAATGCTCACGGTGGACGTCGATCGCTTCGGGTGGGATGTGGCCCTCGACGACGGTACCGAGGAAAGCCGACTCCAGCTCAAGGTCGTCGCCAAGACATCCAAAACACGCAAATGGAAGGTTACCAAGCGACTCTTGCGCCCCAAGGGAGGCATGCCAGACCTCGGCTTTGAACGGAGTGCCGAAGGTGAAGGACTCGGAGGCGGTCTCCTCGTGACCACCTGGACGCAGACCCCCGAGGGGATTACCACGCGGTACTCGTTCGCGAACGCTCTCACCCTTGTTGCCCTGGAGCAGACCATCATCGGTACACCGGCACAGCAAGCTGGCGCAAAGAGACTTCTTCAGGGCCTCCGGAGGGGATCAGGGCGCGAGCGCATCCTCGTCCCGCGCACGGCTCTCGTAACGCCCAAGGGGCCGGACGAACTTCTCGCGCTCGCCGGACTCCAAGCCGGCCCACCCAACAGCAACCTCCTAGTGAACTGGCACCTCCTCCGGGCGCGCGCGACCGACCAGAACGAACAGGCCGCTATCAACGGGACCCTCAAGGAGGATTTCGAGCGCCTCCTCTAAGACCGAGACTCTGGGCGATCACTATGTCACTTGCGCCCTCTTCTCTGCACACGGTCCGATAGCGTGTCATTCGTCAGACTGACGGGAATTGTAGGGGTGCAATGGGAATTGCCGGGGGTCTGTGGCCCGTAGAGACCAGAGCCTCGCTCCCCGAATCCAGGTCCGTAGACGGGCATTCTGGCCGGACAGGAGCCCTTCATGCGCTCATTCCGGCCGTCGGAGGCGGTTCGCCCATCCTGGCTCTTCCCGCCCTTCTGCGCGCCACACACCTTCTCGGCCTCGCCCTCGGGGCGGCCCTCGATCGGCTGCGCGAGTCGGGCTCTGTACCGAATCCCTAGACCAACGGCGTGAGCGCGTTGGGGAAGAGGGTCTGGTAGGCGGTGGTGACGACCTTGTGCGCGAGGGTGAGGGCGCGGTCGACCTCTGTCGGGGAGACGCGAATCTCGCGTCCTTCGAGTTGACCGGTTCGTGCGCGCGCGAGGTACTGCCGGTCGATGACGCCGAGATTGTGGGTGATCGGATGGCGCTTCGCGAAGGTGTTCACGAGTTCTGTCCGTTCGACGCTCGTGACGCCAACGAACAGGTCTCTGCCTATTACCTCCTTGTAGAGATCAGCGGCTCGGTCCGGGTTCTGGAAGCCATTCCGGATTTTCGTGGCGAGGATCGCCTCGATCTCTTGGGGTGACTTGCCCTGGGTGGTGAGCCACCGCCGGGTCGTGCTCTTGAGGCCGGCCTCGAAGATTGACACTGCGTCTTCTAGCGCGTTTTCGACGTCGCGGGCCGCGACGCGAGCGCCCAGCGTTGCGTGCCGGTCTGGGACCGCGGTAAGGATGCGCCGGATGATGCTCGCTTCGGCATGAAGGTGGACGGGGAAGATGTCCGCGCCGCAATCCGGGCACCAGGTGGCGAGTCCGAAGACGGCGTGGTCCAAGGTGCAGCCGGGGCACCGCACATCACGCCGCAATTCCTCCTCGAACGGCGCGGCGATTGGCGGCGCGGGAGAGGTCTTGAGGGAGATCTCAATGGAGAGGAAGCCGCCGCCGTAGCGCTTCCGCCCGGCGGCGTCGAGTCCGAGGGATTCTCGGAGAAGATCATCGACGCCTTTTCGAGCTTCTTGCACGGCGTGATCCTTGGCGTACCGGACCTGTTCGGTCGTGGCAAAGGCCTGGGGCGAGTCCTCCGTGCGGCAGTATGCGCAGTACGCGACGGGTTGTCCCGAGAGACCCGTGCCCGGCTTAACCTGAAAGTAGGCGGGCGCGCACTGCTTGTCCGGGCACTCGCGACCGAGGTACCCGTCGGCCTTTGTCGGCACTGAGACCGACAGTTCGTGCTGATTCGTCCCGACCTGTCGGACGTTGTGCGGGCCGCCCTCGCGAAGAATGCCGGTCATCTGCGTCCTCCTACCCTCTTGGTTCCGTCAGGGATTCGGACCTCGACAGAATCAGGGCGGTCGTTAGTGTCTCGTGTTGCGTGGCGGGCGTGCGGAGGAATCAGCCGTTGCAGGGTGGGTTCTGTTTCGCGATGAGGTCGGCCTCGATTTGCAGGCGGGTGTCATGGTTGCCTTCGAGGAGGATGTTGATGCAGTTCGCTTCCCGACTTTTGAAGCACTCGGCCTTGTGGTGGTCATCAAAGCGCTCGGAAAGGTCCGCGGTTTCCCCGATGTAGAGGACGTTCTGCGTGTAGGTACCGTCGCCGGCGGGGAAACGCTTCCCGACGGCGTACACGGCCCCCAAGGGTTTGAACGTCGTGCCCGAGGGGTAAACCTCAAAGGCGTAGGAGCGTCCGGATTGGGCGCCGAGGCTCAGGGTGGAGAGTTTTGCCATGAAGGACCTCGATGTTCGAGCCCGCTCTGCGGGCGGTTAGTGTCCGGGCATCCTCCGGTGCAGGGTGCCCGGACGGGTTGGACTACTTCTCACGACGGACGCCTTTGAAGGGCTTCGGGTCGGCTTTCTGGTCGATGAACTTCCCAGTGTCCGTGTCCCGCTTTACGTAGCGGCCGGTATGAGGATTCAGGACCTGTGACCGATCGCGCACCGCACCCGCGGCGGGGGCACCGACGGCGTTAGCGCCAGCAGTGCACTTTCGAGCGAAGAGCGCCCTATCGCCTGATGCCGCGAACGACCTCGCGCACCTGATTCTTGCTGCGCAGTCTGAAATGACTCGTCGGGGCCTTCGCTAACCTGTGACGTTTCCGCGTGGATTCAAGTCGCGCTGCGAGGCGCTGTCCTTGCAGCTTCGTCATCGGCTTCGCATCGGGTCGAGCGATGCCTTGCCACCGGAAACGCTCGCGGAGTATGTAGGAGTGACGCTCTGGTCGTTGCAGGAACTTTCCGACCTTTCCGCAGAAGTGCGCGGGCGGCTGGAGGGTGACTTCAAGGGCGAGTGGTCTGCCGTGACGATTGTGGCGGGGCTGCGCCCAGTCATCGTCTTCAACTCGTCCCACAGCCGTCGTCGTCGAGCGAGCACGCTGATGCACGAGCTGTCGCATGTCCTCTTGGACCATACCCCTGGAAACATGTTCTTCGGGGGGAGCGGCCTTGCTCTGCGGACCTACGATCCCACCCAGGAATCAGAGGCGGACTGGCTCGCAGGCTGCTTGCTCCTGCCCCGCGAGGCACTGCTCGAAGCACGGAAGCGCGGCGTCTCGGACGATGAACTCTGCGAGCGCTACGGTGTGAGTAGCGACATGCTGCGATTCCGGATTAATGCAACCGGCGTCGAGCGACAGTTCGGGGTAGGTGAGCGACGAGCCCCCGCGATGCTCCGAAAAGCCTGACCCGCTCTGAGCAGCGAAGAGCGTCCCGAAGAACGCTGCCCTCGCGTTCGAGGTCGACGGCAGTCACAATCGAGTCCGTGCCCCTCAGTGTGACTTCGACGGCGAGGCGGAGGAACGCCCGGAACGCATTGGCGCTGAAGTGGATCTAGACATACGGGCGCCCGTCGAACGCGGCGTTGACGAGGTTCAGGCCACTTTCGACGGCGCCGGTAATGTGAATTGAACTCTCAGGCGCCGTCAACTTCGCCGCCTCCTGCACGGTGACGTTCGCCATAAGCGGCAGCGTCTCGACAACCGTAGAGGGTTTAGATAGTGACTTCGGGCCGAGCGGGCCGCGATTAGCCGATGCCTCCCGTCCCCGGAATATTCGAAAATGCAGGTCTTGCGCTCGCCCACAATTTCAGATTCTGGCGCTTTCCACCCTTCGCACTATCGAGGTAGGAGGGCAGAAGCCCATGATATCCGCCAAGAAAATAGAGTCGAATCGGAAAAACGCCCAGAAATCCACGGGGCCTAGGACGCCAGAAGGAAACGCCCGAGCGTCAAGGAATGCCCTTCGCCATGGCTTGACGGCGAAAGATGCCCTTCTGCCTGGGGAGAACGAGGAGGCGTTCGTGGAACTCCAGGAGACCCTTTTCGAGGAGTTCAAGCCGGTCGGGGGGTACGAAGCCGACCTAGTCGACGTCTTAATCCTGATGCGTTGGCGGCACAGAAGGGCCGGGCGCCTGGAGGCCGCGCTGTTTCGGAAGGAGCTCGACCAGCTCGAATACTCCAGCCTCTCGACCTCGCTCACGCCGTCCTTCATGGTTCGTGGCCTGCCCGTCCCCCCCGGCTGTGAGCCCGTTGCTCCCCTTTCCAAGGAGGAGACCAAGGCAACGGTTAAGAAAATGAACAAGCTCCGGGATTCAATGCGCGAAGAGAGGATTTTTGCTGCCTATCTCAGCGGCTCGTCGGGCGAGGACAAACTCGGGAAGCTGATTCGATATGAGACGGGTTTCGAGCGCGCCTTCTACAGGGCTCTTCACGAACTCGAAAGGCATCAGTTGAGGAGGCATGGTGAAAAGGTCGACGCCCCGGTCGCCATCGATATCGACTTAAACCTCGAACCTCCCGAGGACGCCTCTGCCGCCCGGTCGGATGAGCACGTTATCGACGTGAAGATCTGCGAAACGAACCCAAGCCGCACTACCGATGCCTCCGCGGCAGCGTTGATTGACGCGACGGAAGATCCCTCCAGGGGTCCGGTCAAAAACGTCGAGACACCCGCGAATGCGACCACCTCGAAATTGCGAAACGAATCCAACGACGCTCGGAGGGAGCGGACCGAACGCGCGATGTTCAAGTAGCTAAAACGTTAATGGCCTTCGCACGAGCGAAGAGCCTTCTCGACCGTCTTGCCGTCTATCCCTAGCTCCCTCCCGATCCGGCGACGGCTGAGCCCGAGTCGGCGAAGTCTCGCGATTTCGGGCGCAAACCTCTTATAAAGGGGGGCTTCCACCTCAGTCAGTGGGAACTCCAGGCTGACCGCGGATGCGGTTCGAATTCTCTCCGACCGTGTCCCTGACCCGCACTTTCATAGAGCTGTCCTCTTCTCGTTGACCGTGATCATCAGAGGCGACACGTTGCCCGTCGTTGGATGCGTTACCTACCTGCGACGCGATTTCGTACCCATGTTGCTGCAACGCCTGGGCGACCTCCAGCGGGAAGAAGTCGAGGTCCGTGCGTACACCCTCCGCAGCACGATGGGATTCCGGAAGTAGCGCCGAACCACTCGAAGGCAGCTCCGTTCCTATCCGGATGTACCGTATATCCTCAGTGGAGCCTTGCGGACTTCAAGATCGACGCTGAGATTGAGTCCGGCGCCGACGCGTACAAAGCTAAAGTCGGGACGTACGTCGCGGCGCTGGCGGCTGCGACTTCACAGGAGTGCAGGGGACTGCTCTTCAAGTTGTAGGAGGCAGACGCGACCCTCAAAAAAACCCAGGGTTACTTACTCCCATTTCCCGATTTGCCCTCTGTTCGGATGACGTGCGAGACCGCCCCCGTGATCCCGGGACGAGTCTCGTGGCTTCTCGGAAGACGCGAACGTCGTCCCAGCCGGTAATCCGCCACGACGAAGAAGTCCGGGTTCCGGCCTCTTTCTGCCGCCCAAAGGGATTCGAAGAATTTATCTGCCTCGCTGACCTCTCGGGCAGTTGCGGGCGGACCCGGGGGGAGGGCCCAGAGACGCTGCCCGTACCAACACGCGAGCCCGACCGCGTTAACGAGATCGTCATGTTCGTTCGCTCTTCCTGCGCCATAGGTGTCATGCCCGCTGTCGGAGATTCGGACTCCGAAGCTCGCCAGTTCGGTAAAGAGAGCCTTGGCATCATGAAGACCCGCTGCGATTTTGAGCCGTCCCTGCTGGAGGAGAAGTTGAAGCGTGGAGACAATGTCACGTTTTGGGACTCCGTAACCGCCTCCGACGGTCACTTTGTCGCCGCCGTGAATCGTCACGCTGACCAGCCGGCGTCCCAGCCCTGCTCTCCTAAGGAGATCAAGTACCGGTCGGCCGACCCCGGTCCCGTCCACAACAAGGTGGGCACGGTCACGCAGAGGCCATGCCTTCATCAAAAGGCGGATCTGTTCGACGATCACGGTATACGGTGTGTGGAGGGGAAATCGGTCAAGGTTCCTGACCGCCCAGACACGCTCGGCAGGAAGGCTTTCCAGAATGGCTACCGCCGTAAAGTCAGATGCCTGCCCGAGATCGAGCCCAACTACGAGTGTCATTGCCGTACCCCCTTAAATAGTGGCTCCGTAAATATTGGCGTGATGCTCTCGTCCAACGCTGCCTCGATGTCCGCGTAGGCGAAGGCCCCGCCCTCGTTTTCCTCGAACGAACAACAGTATTCCTGCAAGAACCACCTCTCCCCTAGTGAAGCCCTTTCTTCTCCGAGGAACTTCTCCGAGATCCTCGGGCACTCGTTGGCCGTGACCTTTACGCGGTCCCACGGGCGGTCGCCCGTCCACTCGTTGTAAAAGAATCCCCGCTTCCCAAAGGGCGTCGTGAGGCACACCATCCGGCCGCCCGAAACGGCGAGCATCGGCCTGATCGAGAAGTAGAGCGGGTCGTCCACCCGCGCTGCTTCGTCGACGATGATGAGTCGCACGCCGGAGAAGCCTCGCACGGTCTCCTCAGTTCCGGGCAGCGCCACGATCCGAGAGCCGTTCTTAAGTTCGACCCGAAGCGCGGACTCTTCCGCCACCGGGATTGGCTCGCCGAGCCTGTTTCTGAAGTCGGTGACCTTCCGAAACAGCTCCTGCGACTGACGGAGCGAAGGGCTCAGAAGGAGGACGAGGGACTTGGGGTGGAAGACGACCTCGTGCAGCGCCATGGCCGCCGTCACAGTGGACTTGCCGCTCTGGCGCGAACAGAGAAGGAGCGTGCGCTCAGCCTTAGACCTGAGGAGCCGGATCTGCCACGGATCAGGCGGCATCCCGGCGCGCTCCATGATTGCAGCCGGGTCGAGGCGAAGCTCAAGGTTCTTGGCTAGCATTTCCGATCCTCTTCATGGCTTCCGCGACGGCACCCTTGGCCTCAGGGAAATTCTCGAGTACGGTTTCGATCGCTGCAGAAATGACGGTCCATTCCTGCGAGTAAAGGACGCCGACCGAACCCGAGTGCGTGATTTCCGTCGACTTCGTCCAGCCGGCTTCGCCCTCACGTTCTCTTCCGGGGCCAAAGCGCAGCCAGTTGAATGGCTGTTCCTTTCGGACTTCGATCTCGGCTGAGAGCCTGGCCTGTGCCCTGGCGGCCCTCACGTTGCGCACGAAGGAGAGGTAAGGCTCCCTCTTACTACGAGTGCCCGTCCGCATCCAGAGTTTAAAGGTCTCTCGGTCGATGCCGTTCGCTTCGGCGGCGATCCAGTCGAAGGCACCGGCCCTGATTGCGGCGACGATTCCCGCGCGGCGCTCGGGGGTCAGGAGATTGGGACGGCCCACGGTCAGATCCCTCCTCGCCCGGACGAGGCTCCGTTGGCGGCATTCGCTCCCGCAACCGTCGGTTGCCGTCCCGTCGCTTCGGCCCAGCGTTCGAGAGCTGCTGCGACATAGCCCGGAGAAAGCTCCACTGCACGGCAGCTGCGGGACAGACGTTCACACGAGATTAGGGTTGTTCCGGATCCCGAGAAGGGCTCATAGACGATGTCGCCCTGCTTCGTGCTATTGGTGAGGCATGCGTCGACCAGCTCGACTGGCTTGATCGTGGGATGCAGCTCGTTTCGAGAGGGTTTGTCGAATTCGAGAACCGACGTCTGGTCGCGAGCGCCGTACCAGGGCCGGTTCTTGCCCTTCCACCCGTAGAGGATCGGCTCGTGGCGGTAGTGATAATCGGAGTGGCCGAGGACGAGAGAGCTCTTCACCCAGACGAGCGTTTCGTGTAGCCGCCACCCCGTGACAAGAAACGCCTTTCCGAAAGCCACGGAGAGCGGACCGGCGGGATGGCAGACGTAGATGGGTGCCCCCGACACCAAGATCTTGTCCGCAACCGCCCAGGCCCTTTCAAGCAGATCCGGAATGCCTTCTGCATCGTCGTTCTCGATCGAAAGGCCTGTCCCTCCTTCATAGTCGACGCCGTAGGGCGGGTCAGTCCACATGCACTGAGCGAGATCGCCGTCTATGAGTGCAGCGACCGACGCGGGGTCGGTGCAGTCGCCGCAGAGAAGGCGGTGCTCCCCGAGCGTCCAGAGCTGCCCGAGCTCTGTGCCCCATTTCTTTCGAAGCTCCTCGGCTTCGTCAAAGTTTGGACCCGGGTCGTCGAGGGGCTTCGGGCCAGGCTGTGCGCCGTATTCCATGGCGAGGTTGTCGAGCATCTTCTTCACGGCGTCGCTATCGGTCTCGACCTGCTCGAGAAGTGTCCTCAGAGACTCAGGGTCCCCCTCTGCGAGTGCGGCGAGCGGGTCGAGCGTCGCCAGGAGCTTGTCGGCTTCGGCCTCGGTAACGTCAAGGATCAGGACGGGGACCTCTACGTCGGGAGTCGTCTCGGCGCGAAGGTGCCCATCGATAATCTGGAGCCCCACGGGCGTCTCACGGGCGAGGAGTGCGTCGGCGTACCCGATCTCGGCCAAGACTCCTCGCAGCGCCTCCCGCTGGGCCTTCGGGTGGGTGCGCCAGTTCTTGGGGTTGGGGTGGAGGTCGGCTGCACGGACACGGCGAAGCTCGACAATGCGGTCACGGATTTTCACTTTGCTTCCTCCTCGGCACCGGAAGCCGTTGCATGGCAACGTCGGCATACCGGATTCCCGGACCGGGTCCGCCAGAAGTCAGCCTTGCCGAGGGCGAAACAGCTCGCGGCCGCCCCGATCTCGTTCCGCTTGCCCTCCAGCAAGAGAAGGATGTTTGCTTGTGAGCAGCGGCGCAGCAGCGCAGCCTCTGTGACGCCGATGGTCTTAGACAGTTCTGTAACCATAAAAAGTCCCCTCCCGTGGGTTTTCGCTTTTTACGGTTTGCGGTAGCGCCAGAAGAACCGGCCCATCCGCGAGAACAGAGGGTATCTTACCGTCCGGCTAGTATCGGTGTCAAGTATCAAAATGCGCCCGATGCGTTTCAATTGGGCAGCTTGCTTTCCTGGGATGTCATGGGCGCCTACTTCATGGACAATTCGCCCGGGCGGCTACGCGGGTGGGGCGGAGGAGCTTGTCTCGGTTACTGTTCAGCCTCTGCTCCGCCCACGCCGTAAGGCGAAGCACTTCTCTCAGCGCCCGCTCTCTCAGGGGCTCGCGACCGTCGATCGCCTCGAGGAATAGGATCTCCTCTTGCAAGTCGGGTGCGAGCTTCGTCAGGTCGAGGATCTGGGAGAGGCGCGCGCGAGTAAGGCCGAGCCTCCGTGCGGCTTCGGCTTGATCTTGAATCTCCCCGCTAAGGATCTCCAGCCGGATCTTGTGGGCAAAGGCCAGTGTGATGGCGACGCGGGCGGGACGGCTTACCGGACTCTGGGACGGGTTAGCGACGAGTCGCTTCTGTCTTCCATGTCGGACTCGATGAAGCTCGCCGTCTATGACTCTCGCGCCCCGCCCACTCACGCGAGTACCTCGTGAGGCACATTAGCGGGACGTGCGGAAGGCACGTCGCCGAGGTCCACGATGAACACCTTGACCCGGTTGGCCGGCTCGTCGATCTCGACAGACTGGACGACAGCGCGTACCAGCCTGCCCCTGTTCTCAGATGTCAGGACGTCCCAGATGGCATCGAAATCGGCGAGGCATCGTCCGACCCAAGAGGTCTCGATCTCGGCTGCGTCGGCAAGGGTTCCTTCCGCCGCAAACTCCCGGAGACGGTTGATCACGTATGCCTCGATGGCGTCGGCGGGAAGAGGTGACGAGCGGCACGCCTCCCTGCCTTCCTTATCCTTCTTTATGCAGCGGTAGTAGCGGTACTCGGTCCGGCCCCTCCGGGTGGAGGCGGGCGTGAAAGCCGAACCGCAACATGCACAGCGGAGAAGCCCACGCAGAATGTAGTTCGGGTTGCGGGAGGGATCATTCGTCTTTCTTGTCGCCCCGTCCAGGAGGGCTCGGGCGCGCGAAAACGTCTCGCGGTCGACGAGCGCTTCGTGCTCGCCGTCGTAGAACTCGCCATGGCTTCGCATGTAGCCCGCGTACACGGGATTCTTGATGACACTCAGCGCGTCGGCCTTCGTCCAGGAGCGGGCCTCCGTGATGCGACCGTTGGTCGAGACGCGCCGCTTCGTGGAGCGGTTCGCTTCGTTAAGAAGCCGAGCGACCGCCAGAGTCGAGCGCTGTTCGAGGTAGAGGGCGAAGATCTCACGGACGAGGGCGGCTTCGGGCTCGTTTACGACAAGCCTCCTTTCGTGGACCGTGTAGCCGAGGGGGATGGGGCCGCCCGTCCACTTTCCCTTTCGCCGTGCGGCTGCAATCTTGTCGCGCGTCCTCTCTCCGATCATTTCCCTCTCGAACTCGGCGAAGCTCATGAGCATGTTCAGCGTGAGCCGCCCCATGGCGTCTGCCGTCGAGAAGTTCTGTGTGACCGATACGAAGGAGGCTCCGGCCCGACCGAACCGCTCCATCAACTTCGCGAAGTCTAGGAGCGAGCGGCTGAGGCGGTCGACCTTGTAGACGACCACGACATCGATCTTCGCAGCGTCGATGTCGGTCAGCAGCCTCTGAAACGCTGGTCTCTCGATGTTCGCGCCTGTGAAGCCGCCGTCGTCATAGCGCTCGTCGACGAGGGTCCAGCCCGGTTCCTTCTGGATGTACGCGGTGCAGGCCTCCCTCTGGGCGTCGAGTGAGTTGAAATCTTGCTCGAGGCCTACCGAAGTCGACTTTCGGGTGTAGATCGCGCAGCGGCGGTTCTCGGGCGCGACTTTCGGCAAAGCCATCCTCCGGCTTCTCATCGTCCGTCCGCTCCAGGCCGGGACTTCGTGCCCTTCGCCCGTCCGAAGAAGAAGAGGTAGCCGTTCCAGGGCGTGCCCGTGATGACGCGGGCGATCTTGGAGAGCGAGCGGTATCGCTCGCCGCGGTATTCGAAGCCGTCGTCGAGAACAGTCACGCTGTGCTCAGTCGTTCCATGGACCCGCCTGACCACGGTCCCGGCGGCCGGAAGTCGCGGGTCACGCGCGGCACCACGCGATTGGGGTCGCGGTGCGCCGGGAGTTCCGGTACGGACCGGACGGCGCCATGTCGCGAGAGCGTTGCCCCCGAGCTCCTCGATGCGGGCCAGGGCCCGCTCCGAAAGGCCACCTTCAGCCAGTTCCTGAATCCGCCAGGCGAGGCGCTTTCTCAGGAAGTCCTTGTTGTGGGTGCGGGCCGACTGCCCGAAGAGAACGAGATACTTCTCCGCCAGTTCGGCGCCGGTCATGCGGCTGAGGGCTGCGAGATCGGCCGCAGTTTGCGCTACGGCTGCGCCTTCGGCGCGTCGTGCCGAGTGCGACGGCTGATTCACGCTTCCCCTCCCTCCCGCAGCATCGAGCGCCGCTGGCGAGGGACATGCACGCTCTCTCTGGTGAACAATGCAAGGTAAACCAGAGAGCGTTGCAGCCCTGCCTTTGGGTCGGCCGGGCGGCTCAAGCTATAGCCACTCGACCCGTTTCCCTCGCGCGACGTTGGCCCACGTCGCGCGATTCGGGAAGAGGGGAGTAAATAACCCTGGGGTTATTTACGAACCGCGCGGGTGCCGCCCAAATAAAGGCGAGCGTACGACCTTTGGGTACGGCTATAAGTGTCCATTAATCAGTCACTTTCGGTGGTCACGAACGGGTTCGGCCAGATCGATTACGGCCTGTCATCCTCGAAACCGACCCCCCCAGAGGCCAGTTATTTACTGCCGACAGCGTACTCAGTTAACCACGTTCACACCTTCACGGGCGACCCGTCAACCGCTCTCAGCCGCTCTCGACATAAACGCTCCTTAGAGAGCGGCTCAGCGTCCAGAATCCGCCTCCCCCCAGGTCTTTGGCGTTCTCAGTCCGCTTGCCAGGAGATCGCTCCTCAGCAGCGATCAACGCGCAAATCGTTTCGACTGCGTGGCCCTGAGACGCGAAACCCCGCGAACTAATTTCGCGGGGTACCGGTTAACCGCGGACCACACTTGAGTTCGCGGGAAGATGAGTGGCTCCGCAGGCAGGACTCGAACCTACAACATTTCGGTTAACAGCCGAATGCTCTACCATTGAGCTACTGCGGAATGTGAAAGACCACGATCCTCCGCCGCGCGCCGTGTCGCGCCGAAGGGCGGTGGATCGTAAGGAACTGGTGCCGCCCCGTCAAGCGGCTGCCTCTTCGGGGGTTAACCTCGCGCGATGAGGGTCTCGACCGGGCGCTTCGCGCCCTCAACCACGGGACCCCTGCACCTCGGCAGCCTCGTCGCCGCGCTGGGCTCGTGGCTGTTCGCCCGTGCGAAGGGCGGGCGCTGGCTCGTGCGGATGGAAGATCTCGACGCGCCGCGCATCGTCCCGGGAGCCGCGGATGAGATTCTCCGAACGCTCGAGCGCTACGGCTTGACGTGGGACGGGGAGATTGTCTTCCAGTCCGAGCGCTTCGCGCACTACGACGCGGCGCTGGAGATTCTCCGAGAAAAGGGAATGGTCTTCGCCTGCGCCTGTTCGCGGGCGGATCTCGCCCGGGCGGCCTCCGCTCCCGGCCGCGGTGATCCACCCCCGGCTGGCGTCTATCCAGGGACGTGCCACCGCGGCCTTCCGCCCGGAAAGGAGACCCGCGCCGTGCGCCGCTTCGATCCCCGTGCGATTCCGCGCTCCCACAAGCCGGCGGAATCATCTGCCGATCGGGGCTCCTCGGCTGGCGCCGCGCGGTCATCGTAGCGCCGCACGGACGGCGGAGAGCCGGGCGTCGAGGCGAGAGGCGTCGCCTCCGAAGAGAAGACTCCGGAGAGCGTCGACCTGATCGGCGAGGCGCTCGAACACGAAGAGCGCCTCTGGGTTCGCTGCCTGGATCGCGCGGGTGAGAGCGGGATCCTGATCGAGGATGGGCCCGACGAGCGCGAGGAGATGCCGGAAGGAGGTCGTCGCGCGGCCGTCCACGTCGTCGCGCGCGACGCCGAGCTCGGCGAGCGCGAAAGCCGAGACGAGCGCGACGAGGTGGGCGAGGCCCATCGTGCGCCCGACCCAACGGTCGTGTTCCGCCGCCGCCATCGTCCGAATCTTCAGGCCTTCCCCGGCGAAGAGGCGCGCCACGCGGCGCGCGGCCGAGGCGTCGCCGGCGTCGCAGACGAGGAAGTCGCGGCCGGAAAATCGCGCGTCGGGGCCGAACATCGGGTGCGCCGAGGCGATCGCGACGCCCTCCTTCCGCGCGCGTGTGAAAAGCGGAAGGAGCGGCGTCTTGAGGCTCGCGATGTCGAAGACGAGGCCGCGCGGCGATTGTGCAAGGACGGCCTCGAGCGCCGCCGGCGTCGCGTCGAGCGACGCGGCGACACAGACGATGTCGGCGGTCGCGGCGTCGTCGAACGTACCCGCGGCGAAGCCGCGCAGGGCGCCCGCGGGATCGGCCATGCGCACGGCGAACCCCTTGCGGCGAAAGAAGCGCGCGAAGAGCCGGCCCATGCGCCCCGCCCCGCCGACGAGAAGAAGACTCGGACGCCGGCGGCCCTTCGCTCGCTTCGGTCGGCGCGTCACGGCGTCACCCGGACGAATCTCTTGCCCATTCGAAGAAACACACTCTCACCCGAGCCCACGCGTAGCACGTCCGCCGGCGACTCCGCCTTGGTCCAGGCCTGACCATCGGGAGACGTCGTGACGGCCCCTTCACGAATCTTCTGGCGCGCGACGTTCTTGCTCGGAGCCAGTCCGCACGCGACGAGCACGTCCACTATTCCCTTTTCAAGGGAACCTTCTCCCGGAAACAATGTGGAGAGGCTCAACTCGGCAGCGGTCACCGTGCCCCCAGCGCCCGCGAAGCGCCGCTCGAACTCTTCCTGCGCCGCGAACGCGGCATCCTTGCCGTGGAAGTCGGAGACGAGCTGGAGGCCGAGGTCCATCTTGACCTTCTTCGGGTGGAGCGTCCCCGAGGCGACGGACGCCTTCATCTCCTCGATCTCGGAGGGGACGCGGTCCGTCAGGAGCGTCCAGTACGCCCACATCGCGGCGTCCGAGACGGACATGACCTTGCCGAAGATCTCGTCCGGGCTCTCCGTGACGCCGATCGCGTTGCCCGCCGATTTCGACATCTTCTCGGCGCCATCCGTGCCGACGAGGAGCGGGAGGGTGATGACGACCTGCGGCTCCTGTCCCGACTCCCTCATGAGATCGCGGCCGACGAGAAGGTTGAAGAGCTGGTCGGTGCCGCCGAGCTCGACGTCGGCCTCCAGCGCGACGGAGTCGTAGCCCTGGCAGAGCGGGTAGAGAAGCTCGTGCACGGCGATCGGCTTTCCCTCGCGAAAGCGCTTCGCGAAGTCGTCGCGCTCGAGGAGGCGCGCGACCGTGTACTTCGCCGAGAGGCGGACGAGCCCTTCGGCGCCGAGGGCCGAGAGCCACTCGGAGTTGAAGGCCACGCGCGTCTTTGCGGGGTCGAGGATCTTGAAGACCTGCACCCTGTATGTCTCCGCGTTCGCGAGGACCTCGTCCTTCGTGAGCTGTGGGCGCGTGATTTTCTTGCCGGTGGGGTCGCCGATCATCCCCGTGAAGTCGCCGATCAGGAAGACGACCGTGTGCCCGAGGCGCTGGAAGTGCCGCATCTTCCGGAAGACGACCGTGTGCCCGAGGTGAAGGTCGGGTGCGGACGGGTCGAAGCCCACCTTCACGAGGAGGGGTTTGCCCGTCTTCGCGGAGCGGACGAGCTTCTTCTCCAGCTCGTCGCGCTTCTCGCAGGCCTCGACACCCTTCAGAAGGAGATCGAGCTGCTCGGGAACGGGCGAAAAGGTGCTCACGACTGCGATTGTAGGGGACGCGCGGCGGGATGCCCGGGTCTTCGGTGCGCCCGGCGCGCTCAGTCGTGGAGCAGCTCGCGGAGGCGTGCGAAAAGGAAGTCGAGGGCGACGGTGTTTTCGCCGCCCTCGGGCACGATGAGGTCGGCGTAGCGCTTGGACGGCTCGACGAACTCCATGTGCATGGGGCGCACGGTGGATTCGTACTGTGTCACGACGCTTTCCACGGTCCGGCCGCGCTCGGCCAGGTCGCGCTTCAGACGCCGGATGAGCCGGATATCGGCATCCGTGTCGACGTAGATCCTCACGTCGAAGAGCTTTCTCAGCTCCGGCTCGGCGTAGATGAGGATGCCGTCCACGAGGATGACCTTGCGCGGCTCGACGCGGCGGGTTTCCGTCGCGCGACGGTGGACCCTGAAGTCGTAGATCGGCGTCTCGACGACCATCCCCTGCTTGAGCGCCTTGACATGGCGCACAAGAAGCTCGCTCTCGAGCGAGTCCGGATGGTCGAAGTTCTGCCGGTCGAGGATGTCCTTCGGCAGATCGACGAAATCGCGGTAGTACGAGTCGTGAGAGAGGATCGCGATGCGCTCCTCCCCCACGCGCTTGGCGATCGCGTTCGCGACCGTCGTCTTGCCCGAGCCCGTTCCGCCCGCGATGCCGATGAGGAAGGGCGTCACTTGAACGCGTCGAGCATCTCTTTCGCAGTACCCGCATCCGCGCC
>ODAK010002176.1_pt1 | contig 20699 bp, 48 predicted proteins | sample 1539591 | NCBI WGS metagenome assembly ODAK01 (sample SAMEA3539303, study PRJEB22396) | soil metagenome | biome: tundra; feature: field; material: soil | place: USA | collected 2010-05 | depth 0.15 m | reverse complement strand
CGACGAAAACTGAGTCACTCCCTGGATGGCGGAGAGCAGTTTCGACGCAAGAAATAAATAACTTAAAAGACTTGCCCCAACCACGGCCACAACAAAATACGAACTTGCGAGTCTTTGCCTTACAGGCTCTACGCGCATCTTCAAGTATCCTTTGGCTGGGCCTAAGCAGGTAATACAGGTTCCCCGTCGCCCAGGCCTCGTCCTTAGCCCGCTGTTTTAGTCGCGGGTCCATTATTTTCAGCTTCAAGGGCCTTTAATAGTACACTCGTTTGCCGGGCGTTTTCAACGCTTTCCGTAGGGGTAGACTTAGACAATCCGCCCAGCTCTTTCAATTGGACTTTGGTACACAAATACGGCATTACCTGTAAGAAAAAGGCTAACAGATTTCTTTCAGGTACCGTAAGCTCCCGCTCTTTAATCGTCTTATATAACCGAACGAAGTCACCACCCCAGTTTATATTAGCGTTAGCCAATATGGCCGGTAGAAGAAGCTCCGGTTTAGAAAGGGAGCGTTTTGGTCGGCCAGTGCCATATGAGTTTCCTTTCTGGAACATTATTTAAGCCTCGGAAGGATGAAACTGGCCATAGCTACAATAACCGCTATACCGGCAACGATGTACCCCCAAACGTCCTTGCCACCTGTATCCTTACCCGTATTCGTGTAGTTGGCCTTCTCTAGCGTAGCGATGCGATCATTAATGGCACTAGACATACTGGCAAGCTGGCCGGCAACTGTCTGGGCTGTTTGAGCCACCAACGTACGAAGGGTTTCAGCTGAACTTGCAACCTGGGCGGCCAGGACTACAGCAGAAGCAACGGCTCTGTCATTCGCGATGGCTACCGCTGTGATGTCCACGCTCCTGATAGCATCAAGGCGCGAACTCTCCGCTTTTGCCAGCTGAACGGCGTGCTCTGATCTTAGTTTTAGTTCGGCGTCGATCCTACTCGCCAGGGTTTCTATTTTCTCGTCAAGGCGCTTAGTAGATCCGTTCGTATTATCAACCGTATCCATTAGATTTTGGGCTCCTTGCCCTTCAATTCGGAGGATAGCTTCCTGGCCGTGAGGTCTTTCAAGTCCGCAACCGTTCGGGCCTTGGCCTCAGGGGACGACGTAATCCCGGTAACGTCTTCCGGGTCACCGTTGTCGTACTTATAGGCATCGAACGCGCTAGAGCCGCCCATCTTGGCCAGGCAAGACTCGCTGATGATACGCAAATCCCATTCATGGACAATGGTTTTATCTACAATGGCGCCGGCTTTAATATAAACCTGTTCAACCGCGTAGAGGCCGGCAAAGGGGTGGCCCTTCGGCGCCTTGACCAATCTGAAAAATACTGTGGTTTCCTTACCTTTGGTTATCATTATAATCTCCCACCGGTAAATCATTCAGATAAGCGGAGGGAGAAGGTAGGGCCTCTGCCACACTGTTTATGCCTAGGGAGGTTTTGAAAGATGCTAGTTCGTCTTTTAGCTTTTTGACTTCACCGATAACGACTTTTAACGCGTCTACATGCGCGGAGTGCGCCTCTAAAGTGCTAATTCTGGCGAGCAGAACTTCAAAGTTACCCGCCGACACCACCACTTTCTCTGGAAAACGCTTATCCAGCCATACACCCAACTTAACGAGGAGCCGAATCAATGTGAACCTCCCTGTATGCTTTAGCGTAATGATCCGCAACAGTTTTGTAAGAAATATGGTACTTATTTGATACAAGGCTATGCTGAATCGCGCTGAATGCTCGCACCTTTTTCTGTTCCTGGGCCGAGGAATTATGCTTATTTCGCATCCGCCGCAGCCTTCTCCACAACCTGGGCCATGTCTTCCAGCAATTTGTACGCCTTCACAACTTCTGGCGCCACATTGCCTGGGAAGATCCCATTAACGATCAGGTTTTGAATATTCCTAAGGTCTTGTGCCGGACTCACCTTGGGCTTTTCTACGGGTTTATCAACTACAACGGCATCTGCAACAGGGGTTTCTTCCATACTAGAATCTCCTTATTTTACCAAGTAATTATGAAACTACCCGGGGTTGTGGTACCATCAACTGCATATCCTAACTGGATCAATTCATCAAGTAAGACGGTACGGATCAGCGTTGAAGCGGTCGACACGACCACCGTAGTGGTTAGCGTATTGGCATCAATGGCGGTATTAATCGCATTGATAATCAATACACGAACGTGCAGGTCTGCCGGCTCACTGGACGACAGGGCGTGGGCCTCTTGTGAATCAACTAAAACGTGCTTAAATTCCATGTGTTTCTCCTAGATGGGCCAGCTAATGGTGAAGCTAGAGGCGCCTAACGTATATCCGTATCCCAGACGATGCAATTCGTCTAATTGAGCCATGAGCTGTCCTTCTGTCGCGGATCCCGTACTGACCGCAGCTGTCACTCGGGGATCGCCTACTGGGGTAACGATCTGAGTGGCAATGGCGGATAAGCAAGCAGCCTTAAGAATAGCCGCCGGGTCTGAGGGGTTCTTTGTGAGTTCTGCGGCTACTGCGGCTGAGATGAGCTGGGCCATGTTTATTATCTCCTGAACTGCTCTATATATCCATCATTTCTATGTTAACCGTTTGGCTAACATGGGGTGAAGCAAATCGTGTCTAGAATACGTGAAAAGTTTGGACGGGTCTTTTGACCCTCCCCCCATCACCAAAGAACCCCTTCCTACCCCCTAGGGTCACTACGTTCGTCTGTTTGGTGACGATTGTTACAACTGGTTCCGATAACGTTCCCTATCTTACATATCCAATCAATACAATGCATCTGTTCGTATAATCTATACTATCGTCTGGGTCTTCTTGTAACTTATGCATCTCAATCGTTCTATAGTTTATAGTTCAATCGAACTGTAAACCATGGCTGACCTCACAACATCTAACCAATCATCTGCAATGTATACTAACCACAATCGATCTACCGTAGTAAAGGACATTAGTCAAGTATTCGTATAGTCCTGTTCAATGCCTTGATGACTCTTCTTAATCATGTTCAAGAACTTAGACCCTATTGAACCAGGCTTATCAAACACATTAGACATTAGTACAGGATCAACCTTCTTGTATAGCCAACTGTTACCACTCGTAAAGGTTACTGTAAGCTCTTGCTTACTACTGTCATACGTATAAGCTTGTATGATCTTACTCTTTACTATATGCTCCTTGTTGTCCATACGCCTAAGCTCCCTAGGTTACTTAGTCAACATAAGCAATTACAGTTAAACAGCTTAACCTTTATTCTTAGCTTAGAACGGTTAAACTATTGTTCTAACTGTTATACTATCTAGCTATACAGTTGTTACACTCTACATACTCTATACTGCTGTACTTGCGCTTTACGCATCATTTCTATTGTATTTGGCAAATCTCTTTGCTGGCCGAAGCTAGCGAGGTCCAAATAAAATAGGCCTTGACAAACTATCTAACCTCTGTCATACTTGCAAGAGAAGTTAGAAAGATAGACAAAGGAGCCAAATCAAATGAGCCAATCACTCGAAGCCACAAAGCTTGAAGCGATGTACTATCATTCAAGAGAACCTAAGCATACTGCATTCCTTGAATCGCATGAATTATACGCATGGTTTCGTACAATCAATACGTTCAAAGGCGGCAAAACGATAGTCAATGGTCGAACAATGCCAAAGCCGTTGTTTGATAAGTGATGGTCGATGGACAACATCCGTAATAACTAAGCCCTAGCAGTTATACACTGGGCGGCATCCTATTAAGGTTGCAAACGGCCCGAATGTTTCATACAGGTTGCAACTGAGTGTATAACTGCTAGGGGTAAACAGGAGAAATAAATGAAAGCCAAAAGATTTGATAAGATAGATTCTACTGATCGGTGCGGCGACATGAGTTTAGATGTCCAGGGTCAAGATGGCAATACGATGATCGAGTCGTTGGCGGAGAAGGAATACGACGTCGATTCAGAACATCCTTCGCCCGAACATCTATTGATCCGTGAGGCCGTAAAGGCCCTAACGTTGCAGCAACGCAGAGTATGGGACATGCATAACTTTGATCGCCTTACCCAGGAAGAGATCGGCAAGAAACTTGGGATAAGCCATCAAGGCGTGGCGAAGCACATCAAAGCATGCGAGACACGTATAACCAAATGGTGCAATGCAAATATGGGCGCTTACAAGTTGCTTAAGCATGATTACGAGGCACGATCATGGTAACCGTGATTAGAGAGTGGGAAGAGGGTGGCATACACTATGCAGAATTGTCGGACGGTCGCATCATCGTATTGACGAAGGGTATACAGAAGATTAATTAGCCCTTGACAACATCCCCAACTCCTGTTATACATGAGTAGGAGGATAAAAACAATGAAAACAAACAAAGGATTAACGGCGTTGACCGTCGAAGCAGAGAGAAAGGAACTTAGTTTCGTGGGCAAGAGAACGATTAGGCTTCAATATCTCAAAGGGAGTAAAGAGAAGATGGGATTGGCCTTATGGAATGTGTTATCGCCAGAGGTTGCTGGATACAAGTATGGACCGGACAGCGGGTTTCCTACGTTCTCGCTTGAGACACTGCGGGCCAAAGGTTTGATCAGCATTTGAAAGATCCGAACTGGAACAACAGGAGGAAAATCTAATGCCTAGCACATGCCCGTTATGTTCAGAGCACTTTCCACAATGGATGCTGTATAAGATGCACTTAGAGACGCATCACCTCGAACCCAAGACAGCTAGACCCGTAGTCGCAGGCGTGAAGCATCCGTACACAAAGGCAGAGAAGGCGGCGGTTGTAGCGCGGGGCGAGCGGCGGATAGGCGAGCAGCACTTCTACGGCGGAGGGAATTAATGGATACCCCTTGCACAAAGTCGATACAAGCGGATGGTGAGCATCGACTAGAGTTCCGTGGCGATAGTTGCGGCGAGATTACATGGCAATGCTTGGATTGTGGCGAGACCATTACAACTTATAGTGATCACCAGGGATGTTAATATGAACGAACTATGTCCCTCATGTTTCGGGTTGGGATGTTACGATGTAGGGGACTGTGAGGACGGCGTCACCGAGGTTTGCCCGGAATGCGATGGGGCGGGGGAGGTCGAATATGATTAACCACGACGATTCCGAATTCGACGACTGTATCGATGCCGATATGGATTATCACCGAGAGGTTGCTAAGCGTAAAGAAGAGTACGACCAAGAGATGCACCATCCGTTACCTTGCACTCCTACTTCACATATGTGGGCATACGTGGGCGGGGGGATGACGGTAGGGATTTACGAATGCACCGCATGCGGGAAGATCGAAGTGGAACCGAAGGCCAGTTTATGAATGACTTTTCGACCGTTCTCGCCCTTTCTTCCATCGCCATTGTTCTATTCTTGTGGCGCGCAGCTGAAAAGAAGGCCTCGTACTTAGAGGGCCGGCAAAGTGTCTATATCGAACTGACAGGGACGGACGATGTTCCAAGAGGGGGATCTTGTGCTAGATAATATTAAGGCTTACATTCAAAAAGGCCAAGAGCTCTGGAACATGGCCCAGGACGTTGTAAGCGTGAAAGGTGGCCTGTGGGTCGATTTGTTTGCTATTGTGACGCTGGTGAGGCTGCTAGCCCCCTTGAAAGGCTTCCCAGCCATGACAGTGCAAGAGGCGGCTATCTGGGGCACAACGATTGCGGCGTTCTCATATAGTAAAGGGGGATCAAATGGGAAGTAATAGAGGCTGGTTGTCCGACTTGCTAGATGGATTGTTTGAACGCCTGATTATGTGGGGAATGAGGCTTAGCCGATGACTTGGTATTGTTCGATTTGTTTCGAGGACCAGGAGGGCGACTGTATGGGTATGAGGGACGAGAAGGGCGCGGCTATTTGTGCTAAATGTCAAGCTGTAGGCCATGGCGGCTGGGAGGGTGCACGATGATTCGACTAAGATACAAGATAATTAGCGTTTTACTAATTCTGGGTGGTGTGTTTCTATGGGGAAAATGCTCGAAGATTAAACCCGTCATACCGAACGTGCTACCACCGAATACGGTAGAACAGATTCTCGTCAATCCGGTTAATCACACGTTGACCGTCGTGACTCATACCGGCACTCAGGTTGTGACATTGCCGGATCATGTCTCTACAATAGACTTAGGGACTAACGGGAAGCTCACGGTTAAGGCTCCGCAATTCGGTTTCCAGATTCGCCCGTTCGCCGGAGTGTATTATTCCGACGCGTTGCGTTTCGGTGGTGGCGCAGACTTGGGCTATTGGAAGAAGCTTGACCTAGGCGTAGGCATTGCGGGTGGGGCGTCGGCGCATACAGTTGCGTTCGCGCAACTCACTTACAATGTTTGGGACAACGTAGGCGCCTCATTGACCTATGATCATATGGGACACATCGGCGGCGGTATCACGGTGAGACTGTAATGAGGGCCGTGTGTCAGCGCTGCAACCGTATGAAGAAAATGTCCCTGATGGCGTATTTGTTCTGTGGTAAATGTTTACAGGTAATAACGATTATGGAAGCCAAACGACGGAGGAGAGCTTAAATGAAACTGTCAACTGATTCAAATACGTTATCAAGTGATGTGGTGGTTAATGTTGCCACAACGAAAGGCCAATACTTCAAGGGGAAAGTTGAAAGCCGCAAGCTAATAGATAGTAAGTATAAGAACGACGACGGAAGTAAGAAGATGCGCGACATTTACATTCTATCAGTCATTGATACGGATATGGATACGGTGCAGAAAAAGCAAGGGAGCAAAGAGTATACCGAAGTTAGCGTTGCTCCCGGCGACAAAGTGACGGTGTTCCCTCCCACGCGCCTTAACAATGCATTGAAGCAAACGAAGGACGGCGATATTGTCCTGTTCACATATCTCGGCCTGGGGAAGGCTACGGGACGCGGCGGAAAGCCCCATACCTTCGACGTGGAGTTAATCTAATGGGGATGATTACGCGCAATATCAATACGGGACTACAGCCGAACCCGGTAGTTTATGCAGATGCCGCAGACGAACAGGCTAAAGCGGCGGTGAAGGTTAGCACGGCGCCCCCGCTCGACTTGAAGACTCGACAGATTCAACGGCAAGGTATCTTCCAGGCCGTGGTGTCTAATCCTGGGTTGCTTAGTTTCGCTGCCGATCTGGACGCCTTCAAGGTGGTCGTTAGAGAACTAACGGAATACGGGATTGAGTTTGTTAATGAGGGTGGTAAGTAAATGCCATACAAAGATCCCGCCGTTAAAGCGGCCTACATGGCTAAATACAAACCTGGGTGGTGCAAGTTAAATCCAGAAAAAGTATTGTTGTATGCCAAACGAACATATAGGGCGCATCCAGAAAGCAATCTGGCCAGGGCTAAGGCGTTTCGTTTAAAGAATCCTGGTTGGGAAAGCTACCATGGTATGATGGGTAGATGTTACAACCCTAATACCCAGTTCTACAAGTTGTACGGGGGAAGGGGAATATCTGTTTGTCCCGAATGGCGCGGATCTTTTGTGGCATTTCGTAGCAGCATGGGTGAACGACCGGCGGGTATGTCGCTTGACCGCATAAACAACGACGGGAACTATGAGCCGTCCAATTGTCGCTGGGCTACCGCTAAACAGCAAGCAAATAATAGGAGACCCTATGCCTCATGTCGCTAGGTACTCGTTGGACGGTGTACGTCTACCGTCGGTATCGACCATAACGAATGTCTTACAGAAAAGTGGCCTAGAACGCTGGTATAGAAAACATGGGTTTGAGGAGTGCGACAGACTAAGCGGAATAGCTCGCGACCGTGGCACCGCTGTGGCGACGATGTTTGAGGAGTTTAGGAAGACGGGTAAGAAGCCGCGTTCTAAGTTCCACGAGATTGTCCTGGGAGAATGGCTGAAGTGGGGCGAGGGGTGGAAGGGAGTTACCTTGGTGCCCGAGCCGCATCTAGTGAATACGGTAGATGGCTACCACGGCAGCCCGGACCTCGTGTTCTATGATGGGGAGAAGTGGGCGGTGGGGGATGATAAGTGCAAGGGGCGCTTTGCGGACTATGGCCTTCTCATGAACGAACATGGTTATGCGATGTGCAACATGATCCATGATATCGAGACAGACGAACTAAAGCCGGTGCCCTGGAAGATACCCCTTGACGATATCTTCTTTTGGTCATATACTCCAGAGACAGGTAAAATGTATCCTCATCACCACAAGTTCGACCCAGCGGTCTATGAGGATTTCTTGCAATGCCGTCGGATGTGGGAATTGAATAAGATCGCCGAGAAATACTTTAAAGAAAACGCCATCGTATTACCCGAGGAATCCAATGAGGCGAAATGACAAACCTAATGCTGAACGCGGCGTTGAAATATTGCAAGATGGGTTTTTCCGTTATACCATTACGCCCGAAGGAAAAGTTACCGTTGTTCCCTTGGGCGGAGTATCAAAAAAGAAGGGCAAGCGAAAGCGAAATAAGAAAGTGGTGGACGGACTATCCCCATGCCAACGTCGGAATTGTGACGGGTACGATAAGCGGGGTTGCAGTTGTGGACTTAGACGGCCCAATAGGAATACGAAACGGAATCCAGTTAAAGTTGCCGAATACCGCGACATCTATCACTGGCGCAGGAAGACAGCTTTTCTATAAATATCGGGAGGGCGTATGCTCAAGCGTAAGCAAAATAGCGGAAAAGGTGGACGTACGCGGGGAACCGGGATATGTCGTAGCCCCGCCAAGTGTGCATCCAAACGGAAAGCGCTATCAGTGGTTGCCGGGGTCTGTATTGAATGTGAGCGGGCTAAAAGATTTTCCTATCTTTTCGTCTGCCTTGACCCAAACTGTCAATCCTACGGTACAGCTTGGAACGGGGTGGATACAAGATGCCCTGAGTGGTTTGAAGGAGGGAAATCGTGACGCAACATTTGCCAGAATTGTTGGTAAGTTGCACCATAGCGGTCTTGATCCTGTTACTATACGGGCTCTACTTCACCCTCATGCTGTTCGTTGTTCCTTCAGTGATCTTGATAAGGTGGTTCGGAGCATTACGCGATATGAACGCGAAGGGATGCCGGTGGGTGACGGACCTACTCCGAGCATCGGGACTTTTCTCGAAGTCGAAGAGCCGGTAGAATGGCTAGTACCAGGTATATTCGCTCGAAAGAGCGTGGGTTTTGTCGCTGGTTTGCCCGAGGTAATGAAGACGTGGATATTAATCGACTTAGCTGTAGAATGTGCGCGAGGTGGGGGGAAATGGTTGAATCTATTCCCAGTGGAAAAAGCAAAGGTACTATTCATCGATCAGGAGAGGTTCAAAGGTGAAACACAACGACGATTCAAGAATATCATTTCCGCTAAAGGACTTGAAGTTGATGATCTCAAAGATTCATTGTTTGTCCGATGTGGAACTACTACAAGACTTGATATCGAAGGGTCGTATAGAGCATTTCGATCCGAGCTTATGGAATTGAGGCCAGACCTAGTTATCGTGGACTCGTTCGCTACCTTTCACATAGGAGATGAAAATGATAGAATGGCCATTCAGGGAATGCTTGAAAGGGTCAAAGTCTTGCGCAATGAGATCGGATGTACATTCCTGTTTGTGGACCACGAAGGTAAAGCCGCCTATGGCGACATCGCCAACAACGAAGCGCCTAGCGCTGGTCGGATCGTGGGAAGTATCGGAAAGGTGGCGGCTGCGGAAACCGTTCTTACAGTTAGACGGTATGACGATCACACGTCAACAGTGTGGCACACGAAGAGTACGCTGTCACAATGTGTTCCATGCTTTAACACCACCATATCCGATGTTCCAGAAGGTATCGTGGTAACGGGGGTTCGATAATGAACATAAACGACTACTGTAATCTAGGTCAGTTTGAACAAGCTCTATTGACAGAGTTGGCAAAGATCAGACGGGCGATAGAGGCATTGAAAGAGGACTAGTATGCTAAAGCAATGCGATATGTGCCGGCGTGACTTGGAGGACGGCGATGAGATTGTCGCAGCCGTCGTCACCGTCTTCCGTATGGTGACTAGCAGGGTCTCGTATGCGGTAGACAAGCCAACAGCTTGCTTGCGGATGATTCACATAGATTGCTTTGCGGGGGCTTCCGATGGTACGAAAGATATATAACTGGTTATTCGGCGACTCCCTTGTCGTCTACGTAGCTTGCCGTATGAGCGGACGAGACAAGGCGGAGATGGTGCATAGGGCACAGTTCGTAGTCGAGACTCTAGCCATCTTTGGTATTACAGGTATTAGCCCGGTGTTAGAAGAGGGCGTAAAGGCCGAAAGTACGAAGCTTATCAATTATGATAAGGAACAGGTTCGAGGCTTTTGGGCCAGGGACAAGCACATAATCCGATACGTGTCCCACGCCGTGCTGTTCGATCATGCGGAAATGCCTTCGTTGGGGATGACTAGGGAGTTTTCTTTAAATAGGGGGACACTATGGCGTCCAACGGTTATAGTTCTGGCGAAGGATGTCCCGGTATCGGTCTCGGTTTTCGAGGACGATTTTGTGACGAACTCGGTTCATTCGGCGGCGGCTTATATGAATCTGACATGGGGGTCGAAGTGGAAGAGGATATCGTGGAGGATGAGGATGCTGATTAGGACGTTGCCGAAATTCTTGTTGGGACAGCTTTACGGTTTCCGATGACCGAACTAGAGAAGAGGCAGAGAAACAACATAGCGGCCAAGAAATACCGCGCTACGCACCCGGACCGTAATCGACAGGATTACGACCCTGATTTCTATTATGCGAACCGTAAAAGAATAATGCAGACGAAAACGGGGTACCTTCGTACGCCGTTCGGGAAACTAGGAAAACTGTACCTGTCAGCCCAACAGCGCATCCGGGGGCAAATTAAAACATCGCCCCAATATATAGGCATGAGCATTTGTTCCAGGGCGAAGTTTAGGGAGAAGTTCATGGGTGATCCGTCATTTCTAGAAAAGTTCTCCGCCTGGGAGGCTAGCGGATATCCCCTCGGTTTGAGCCCCAGCATAGACAGGATCGACAACGCCCTGGGGTATACCCTGGACAACATCCAGATTCTAACGCAGTCGGAGAACGCGAGTAAGTCTAGGAGGAAAGCAAATGCCCTTCATCAAGCAGTCTGAAAGGGAAAACCCGGATATGGAATCTCCAGGGAGTCGCTGTTTCGTCGAATACCGCGCTATCATGGCCCGCTGGGGAGCCAATCCCCGCTGGACAACGTGCGACGAGATTGCACAGCGCCTCTGGCCCAATCCGTTTGAGCGGGCGTTTGCGTTGGCGTTTATGGTGTTCTTTGCGTTGCATGTTATGCCTTATGAAAAACATAAAATGTGGCAGAATGGGGATATAAAATGACATTCACGGACGACGACCTTGAAAGACTGCGTAGACATTATATTAGCGCGGTTGGAGGGCAAATGATCCACGTAGTCGAGTGCACCTGTAGCGACTTACAAAGCCCCGGCGGATTGCATTACCATGTTGTGACGGAACATACATTACCCATAGGAGCCGACTATGTTCGAAACGAAAGATTCTGGCACGAGAGAGCAGTTCGACTCGGGGATGGTCAGGGATATCCAGACTGGGAAGCCGCGTTACGATCTTATAGATCGCAACTTTCTGAAACGGTGGGCGGAATTGATGGCGAGGGGTGCGGAAAAATATGGTGAAGAAAACTGGCGGCAAGCGTCGGGTGAAGCGGAACTCAAAAGGTTTAAGGCGTCGGCTATTCGACATATGTATCAATGGCTTGACGGGGACACAACTGAGGACCATGCTGTTGCGATTGCTTTCAATGTCGCCGGAGCTGAAATGGTGAAGGAGAAAATGAAGGTGGGGTTAGCGTTCTAATGGATCTTCTATTTATCGACTTCGAGACATACTATAATAGAAAAGAAAAGTTTGATTTGCGCTCGATCAGCATGACTGAGTATATACGCAGTCCTAAGTTCAAGGTGCAGGGATGCGGCTTCAAATTAAACGAAGGACCCGCTCTTTGGCTTGCCCACGACCTTATAGATGGATCGAGCAAGTTTAATTGGTCCAATACAGCTGTTATAGCCCATAACGTAAAGTTTGACGGGTCTATTTTAGCCTGGCGGTACGGAGTCGAGGCAGCCGCCTATTATGACACCCAGGCGCTTGCTAGGGCCGTTCTAGGCCACTCCATAGATGGCTATAGTCTTAGGCGGTTGGCTACGTACCTGGGCATAGAGCCCAAAGGGGAACTAAAGACGGATGGGCTGGCTGAGTTGTCCCCGGAACAGGAGTCACAACTAGCGGAGTATTGCATGACCGATGTACGCATATGCAAGGCTATATGGGACAAACTGTCCCCCCAGTTCCCCCAGGAACAGCTGTTTAGCATGGACTGGTGCGCTAGGGCGTTCATCGAGCCAAAGCTGGTCCTAGATACGGATAAACTCGAAAAGGCGGTGGAAGATGAACGCATACGACGATCTAGCGCAATATCAGCAACAGGGGCTTCAAAAGAAGATTTGTCTTCAAACGTCAAGTTTGCCACATTGGTTAGAGATCGAGGTTATGCAGTATCCACAAAGACCAGTCCTCGAACAGGTAAGACTATTCCAGCTTTTTCTAGAACGGATGCTGGACTTAGGGAACTCGAGAAGGTGGACCCTATACTGTACGCTGGTCGTTTGGCTGCAAAATCAAGCATATTGGAAACAAGAGGGACTAAACTCGCGGCCATCAGTAGAACTGGACCCTGGCCTTTCGACGTTCAGTTCAGCGGAGCTATCCAAACTCATCGCTATTCAGGTGGTTCAGGGGCCGGCGGCAACCCCCAGAACTTTCCAAGAGTTGGGCCGCTACGAGGCTCCGTTGGGGTTCCAGTCGGGTTTTCCCTGGTAGTAGGAGACTTCGCTCAAATCGAAGCCCGTCTAGTCGCCTGGTTGGCCCAGGAGCCAAAACTAATGGCAGCATTTACGCAAGAGCGGGACGTTTATTCAGAGTTTGCGTCTATTGTTTATCATAGAACAGTTACTAAACAAACCGACCCAAAGGAACGCATGTTTGGTAAAACGTGCATTCTGGGGTTGGGTTACAATATGGGATGGGAGAAGTTCCAGGCAAAGGTTAAACAAGATATAGGGGAGGCCATCAGTGAAGAAGAAGCGCGCCGAGTCGTTACGCTCTACCGCGAAACTTATTTCAACATTCCGAAACTCTGGAAAAGGGCGGAGGCTCTTCTACCTCTTTTGCGGGAAGGGCGCAGAAACGCTGTTCCGTTTGCGCCGTTTCTCAAGATTGGTAAAGAGTCGCTTACCTTGCCCTCGGGCCTCCGTCTGCTATACCCTGGGCTTAGAATTACCTCTCGAAAGTTCCGTGGGAACGAGTTCTCTAATGAATGGGCCTACGACCATTTTATCAAGCGTTACGCATCTGAGGAATCGAAGATTTATGGCGGAAAGCTCGTCGAGAACATCTGCCAAGCCCTCGCGGGCGAGATTTGTAAGACGGCCATAAAGCGGGCAGTTGACGCCGGTGTCAATTGCGTGGGGCAATGCCACGATGAGATTTTAGCCATATCCAGCGATCACGTCAAAGATCGCGCCACTATGTCACGATGCATGGAGCAACCGATACCTTGGATGCCGACGTTAAAACTGAAAGCCGAAGTAGGATACGGTAAGACATGGGCGGAGGCAAAATTATGAACCCGGACGATTCTGTAGGAAGACTTATGTCTCTGGATGACACGATTAAATACTATGAGCGCGTGATCGCAGCCGAAAAGATGATGGGCCCATTAACTCGAGAGGAAAAGATGGTTATACTCGGGGCGTTCGGTAAGGATGTAACCCAAGAGGAACTTGTGGAGCTGCTAAAAGAGAAAAGGGTGCTATACATTAAACCGGAGGAAGCATAATGGGTAAAAAACAATTCATCGGAAACGAACGGTTTCTCATGTTCCTCTGTAAAGACGTTCGCCGTCGATGGATGCAGTATGGGGAGAACAGGCTCTACAACCTATCGGCTGCAAAGAACTGGACACGGTGCTGGAAATGCGATTCCCGGGCTACCGAGTGGGATCACATAGACCCCGTAGGGACTAGGGCGTACACGATAGAGGAGCTTGTCCCCTATATTGGACGCATGATCTATGGGAAGTGCCAGCCATTGTGTACCTCGTGCAACTCAAAGAAGGGAGCCAAGAAATGAACTGGGACAGGCTCATAGCGGTTGTCTGTATGCTATTGGATGCCGGTATCTTGTGGATATTGATAGAGGAGTTTAATTTCGATAAAATAGCCTACGAGAAGGAACAGTATAAGGGGCGGACTAAAAAACGTCCGACATTCGAACATCTTACAACAGGGGAGTCGAAATGAGAGCCTACGTAATAAGTTTCTTCTGGGGCAATGTGATTATCTTAGCCGAGGTATTGAAGTGGTTGGCCGCTAAAGAAATCCTAAAGGGGTTTTCTAAATGAATAAATGCCTTGTATTCGACGTGGAAACTGCCCCTATGGTGGCCTACGTTTGGGAATTAAAAGATCAGTTCATCGCAATTAATCAGATAGTCAGCGATACATACTTACTTGCCTGGTCGGCGAAGTGGTTGGACGAACCGGCTTCGAAGATCGTATACTATGATCAACGTAATGCTAAGAATATGTCAAACGATAAGCCAATACTAGAGCCGCTGTGGAAGCTCCTAGATCAGGCCGATATCGTTATCACGCAGAATGGCCAGAGTTTCGATAGCCGCGTCGTAAACGCTCGGTTCATCATGAATGGTATGAAGCCGCCCAGTCCATACAAGCACCTGGATACGTACAGGATAGCCAAGAGAATCGCTAGATTCACCTCTAACAAGTTAGAGTACTTAACGGACAAATTGTGTACCAAGTACAAAAAGAAACTGCACCATAGTTTCCCTGGTATGAGTCTGTGGAAAGGGTGCCTGGATAGGGATATAAGGGCCTGGGACGAGATGAAGCGGTATAACATATACGATGTATTGTCTACCGAGGAATTGTACGGCAAACTCAAAGCCTGGACGCCTGAATCCATGCCAAACGTTCATACTGTTATGCTGCCCTCTGAGGATTGCAGGGTATGCGGCTCGGGTACTAGGATGTGGCATAAGGGATACGAGATCAGGAAGACTGGAAAATACCACCGTTACCAATGTCAAAAATGCTTCGCATGGACCATGGGGGAGAAAGTATGAAAATTAAGGTAATCGCTCTTTCGTTATTGCCCATCCTGTTGGCCGCCTGCGTTTTAGGCGCCAGGACGGAGAGGGTCGCTAGGGATTCTGCCCAAAAGGTCGTCAAGGTTGGTGTAGTGGGCCAAGGGAGGTCCGGCTGCGGGTCTGGGGCTTTCATCACCCGAAGCGGTTTTATTCTTACGTGCTACCATGTTGTAAACCACGGTAAGACACCTAAGATATATATAAAACTCGATAGCGGTGATGTGTATAGGGGCGTAGTTATAGCGCATGACGAGGCGGCTGACTTAGCCATAGTCGTCACGAATCTAACGGATGTTCCTTACTTTGAACTGGGGGGGGATGTCAAGAGGGGGCAACAGGTAGTTGCGTTTGGGTCGCCGCTAGGGTTGCAACGTACAGTTAGCTTCGGGTGGGTGGAGAACTTTGCGCCGAGTGGTAGCATCATCCACAGCGCCGCAATCAACCCGGGGAACAGCGGGGGGCCGTTAGTGGATATGGGAGGCCGGCTCGTGGGGATAAATCAGTTTACGATAGGACTAGATCCGTTTCAACCGGCCCAGGGAATGGGTGGAGCTATTCCCGTTCGGGATGTAAAGGCGTTTTTAAAGGGGGTATTAAAATAATGGACGAATCTAATTGGATTGCTCTGATAGGCATATTCGCACTAGTCGCCGTAGTGTTCTATATGGTGGTGGTTTGTATGTTTGTTCCGTTTCTCTAAGGGCTAAATGACATTCACTGACGAAGACTTGGAGCGGTTGAAAAATGAGACCCCCCTGGATCATACGTGCATTCACCACGGAAGATCCGTCAACCTGGGAGCCCTCATCGCTCGCCTTGAAGCGGCGGAGAAGTGTATCCCATACCACGAGTGTCAAGATGATTTATCGACATGCCCACATTTGAAAGCATGGCGCAAGGAGGCGGGTAAATGAGACTACGAGTATGCTACAGAGCAGAAAAAGAAACGTTGTGGGAGTTTATGTCAGAGGTAGAAGACCAAGTAAAAAAACGAAGGTGGACCCTAGTTGAGATGGTCCGTTTCCCCGGTATGTTGACAAACGTGCTGCAACTATTCCTAAACCTACCCGAGAGGGTCGTTTACGGTAACAGGTACGAGTTTAGATGGTATGCTATAATCGAGGGGAAGGCGAAAAAATCGGAAATGAACGACGGTAGCCTTCACGCCATGGCCCCCGCCCCGTCCTGGGATATTAGTCCGTCTAGTAAATAGTTAGAACTACGGGCTCCTTTCGATCTACCGTAGCCTGGATCATAGGAAAGAGTACGTCGAACGCCATCCTAGATTGCTCTATGGTGTCCTGGACCCGTTTCAGGCCCACTAAAATACACCCCTTGCTATCCTCGGGGACGTTGCCACAGTGGATCTCGATAAAATCCCTGCCCGGCACGTTCTGTAGGATCGGCAAGGGGTGTCCTGCGTGTGGGGAGTCGTAAATCCCTACGGGGTATTCGCCTACCGGTATCGCCAGACTTCCGTTCTCTAACGTAACGCAATCAAAACCGTCGGTAACGAGGTGTCCAAAAATCCCATCTATTGTCTGGTCTAGTCGAGTAATTTTTATAATCATTGGAGCCACTTTGTACCATCCCATATCGGGATTCCTGGTTTATCCATAATATCCGATGGCATTGTCCCGCCATTACTATCGTCTATATCGAAATTATATAGGCAAGTCCCGCAGAACGTTATTAAGTACCTCTTGTCCCCTTTTCCCTTCACGATCTTTTGTAACTCCCTTCGCGACTTCTTGCATATAGGGCACATTTTCATTGGGATTACCCGCGAAAGAACCTCTCTACGATAGCCGACACGATCAGGCCGCCTAGAACCCAGAAGGACTTCTTTAGCCACTTCAAATCTGCTCTAATCTCGCCAGACTCTTCTAAGTGCGTAATGACGGCTTTTTCGAGTAGATCCATCCTGTCGCTTAGTTTCATAAGATTCCTCTTGACAAACTCCTAAACTGGTGTATACTAATGGGGTAGACAAAGACACAAAAGGAGATACTAACATGATCGAATTAGCCGCGACAATCTTCTGCGCACCGTTCATCTTAGCAGCCGTTTGCATTGTTCTATGGATAGTTGGGTTTATCCTAAGTCTTCCGTATCTTATAATTAAAGGCGCGCTCACCCCTTCGCGTAAGGAACGGGTTTACTGGAATCGTCATGGCGAGAGCCATAGGTCTATGATAGACAGCGAGGACGGCCTTTAGGGCTGTTCCTGGGTCATGGCGTTGTAGTCGGGATACTGGGAGCTCATAACGTAATGCATGGCGGCTACTGCGGTGCTTCCGCCCGTTTGGTACGCTTGTTGCAACGGCGCCGCATATCTCCCCAACGAGGCAGGGTTCGTGCTAAGCATATTCATTATTTTTGATGTACCCGTTAAGGCTGATTCTGCCCCAAAGCCCATCTGGGCCCCCACTTTGGGTCCCCCTATAGTGGCATTTAATACGCTTTTTCCTATTCCGACGAGGGTACTAGGGGCAGGACCTAGGGCTTCCTTTGCCTGTCCTCTAAGTTCCATGGGTTGCAAGTTTTTAGCATATCCGAACTGCTCTTTCAGAGCGCCGTACTGGTCTGCCACATCCTCTGGCAGATTTTTCTCTATATTGGCATCGTTAATATGGCTCATTTGTCCAGCAATGTCCGTTTCCGCCGCCGATTTGGCAGGGAGTACCAGTTTGCTTCCGGCTGCATTGCTGTTGATTTCACTCGCCCTTTGGGCGAAGTTAGAGGCCCCGCCTTCTGGCATCGCTCCTATATTCTCTAGGCCGGCATTAAACGAATTTTGCTCCCCGAAGTGTTTACCACCGGGGGCGTAATCGGTTCCGATTTTATCCTGGATTGCTTGCCTCATTTCCTGGGGGGACATCTGCGCCCCAGAATCCGTAGCTTGTCCCCGAATGTCACCTAAATCGGATCCAATCTGGGCCACGCGCTCATTAACCGCTTGTTCTCTTCCGATGGACCCTAACCCTAAATTGGCATCTCCCAAATCATAACTTGCCCTCATGGAGGGACCGAACCCCTCCCTGCCAAGCTGTTTAAACTGTAGGGCTGATGTGCCGTGTAGTTTTCCCATCTGATTCTCACCAAAACGTCCCGCGTATTGTGCCAAAGTAGAAGCACCCTCTCCGCCCGCACCCAGGGCTTTCTGAGCAAGTCCCGCCGCGCCTGCGATTCCCTCGGGTAGCATTACACCATTGCCAGCGGTGACGGCGTTCTCGGCTAGTCTTTGCTCCACCGGTTTCTCTGCCCCGGCTTCTGGTAAATCGCCCTTCTGTTTCCAATAATCGGCGGCAGCCTGATTGCCGTGTCCCTGGTTAATCGGTCCGCCGTCCTGGCTAAGGAGTTGAAAACCCCCGTTGTCCTCTGTTTCTACCTCGTAATTTCCGTTATCCGTTTCGACCCTATATTTAGCCATTAGTCTACCCGTTTTACGCTAAGCACTTTTCCGCCATTAAATGTACTACCAAGGTCGGGAACTCCATGTCCGGACCCGGCTTGTGGGGCCGCTTTCGCCCCCGGTAACTCCGCTTGCATAGCCGCCGTTTCTGGACTTGTCGAGAACACATCTTTAACTTTCTGTATCATACTACGATCTTGTAACCCTTTAGCCGCTGACTGTTGTCTGGTAGCCACTTGGTTCGCTTGATTCTGGTTTGCCACCTGTTGCTGAATCCCGAGACTCGTCTGTTTAATTCCCAGTTCGCCCATCGTATTGCCCGCTTTGAGCATTAGTCCCGCAGGCATACCGCTAGGCATGTCAATACCCGCCTGTTTAAATGCCTGTCGCAAGGACACCGCAAAAGGATGTTTGGGATCGTTCATCATCATCGCTTGGTTGCCCTCCATGTCCGCCATTTTCTGCTGCCTTTGTGTGTCCATGGCACCGATCCGGTTAGCCGTGTTCTCCGTAGAGATACCCCTAGCCTGGTTCTGAAAGTCGGTGCTCTTCCCTCCGGCGGCGGAGAAGGCATCCCCGATTCCGCCTAATCCTTGAGCAATAAGGTTCCCAGGGCTTCGCTGTTGGTCTAAGAGGCTCTTATATAAGGCGGCTCTTTTATCCGCGTCGATTTGACCGTAGAAGTTATAATTGGTATCAGGAGTGCTATTAAGCGATAAGCCTATATCGTTTAATGAGGGGTTTTGCGCGGGGGCGTCCGGACCCGGTCCCTCGTCTGTAGGCGCGGGGGCGTCTTGGCCCATGGGCCCGATGGGAGCGGGGATATCCTGCGCATTAACCATCTGGTGGAGCGCTTCCCCACCGCTCGCATAGTTACCAGCTTCTTCTTTCATCCCTTTCCTCTCGTTGGGGTTCTTATCGCCCAGCGCGGGGGGCTTGTTGGCCTTAATCCCTTGTTCCCACTTAGGGAATGTTCCGTTATCCCCTTGACTACGGATGAACTTTTCGTGCAAATCGTCGATCATTTTTGCGATAGGGCTGACTTCCCCGCCCTCAGCAAACCCTGCGGAAGGATTATTTTCCATTGCGGAAACAGTTTCGCGTTTAGGATTTGTTTCACCGCCAAAAGCCATCTTGGCGACATGTTCGGGGAGATCTGCATGCGGGGGCGTGGCCGCTTCAAACTCGTTGGCGAGTCTCGGATGTTTTGAATACATGAAGCCGCGCTGTGCTTGTGATTTGAAAGGCATGTTAGTTACTCCCCGAGGTCAATCGAAGCTCTAGACCGTTCGCTTCAAGTATCTTTAATGCTTCCTGAAATGAACCAACCGTAGGCGTCATTCCTGTAGTATCTTGTGGCGGTTGGTTGCCTTTAATGCCTTGTACGAACTGCGCGGCATCTCCCGCCGGATCCGGTCCCTGTGTAACTGAGTTAGGTAGAACGATCTCATGCGGCGACAAGTTAGCTGGGACAGTATCATTCTCGGTGGAGTCAACTCCGGGGTCCATCTGGGAATCGTCACCCGGAACACCTCCGCCCGCCATCATGCAAAGGTTGTGGTCGTGGACTTCTCCGCCTTCCGCGTAGCAACACCCTTTCACTTCTCCGCCCTGAGCGTAGCCGGTATTGGGGTCCTTTCCGGTAAGTGCCGATCCCGCCGCAGGAGCGGCCAATGAAGCCCCGCCCGTCATATAGGCAGCTCCGAGCTTTGCACCCGTACCGAGCAACGAGCCAGTGGCAGCGTTCGAGTTGCTCTGTGCCTGTTGTGCCTGATTAGCAGCGTTTCCGTAGGCGTTCGCTACTCCGGTCGCCTTTTGCATCTGATCCTGGTAGACGGTCTGCGGGACAGCGGCATTATACTGCGTTCGCTGGTTAGACAAGTCCGTATTCGCCCCGCTGAGACTTTGCGCGTTGGCCAAGTTAGCGGCCTGGGCTGAATTAGCTTGTTCCGTATTGTACTGATTCGCCTGACTCTGCAATTGGCTATTATATTGCCCGATCTGCTGGGCCGCTGTCGCTTGAGCCTGGGACATCTGATTAGCCTGACCCTGTAGGTTAGATCCGACCGTTCCTTGCTGGGCAATGGCATTTAATCCCAGTTGGGCGTTATTCGCCG
>ODAK010002175.1_pt1 | contig 20706 bp, 15 predicted proteins | sample 1539591 | NCBI WGS metagenome assembly ODAK01 (sample SAMEA3539303, study PRJEB22396) | soil metagenome | biome: tundra; feature: field; material: soil | place: USA | collected 2010-05 | depth 0.15 m | reverse complement strand
GCCGCGGAAGATGAACGGGAAACACAGGACGTTGTTGACCTGGTTCGGATAGTCGCTGCGGCCGGTAGCCACGATCGCGTCGGGCCGGCGGGCGCGGACCTGGTTCGGATCGATCTCCGGCTCCGGATTGGCGAGCGCCAGGATCATCGGTTTGTCGGCGAGCAACGGCAGCCACTCCGGCTTCAGCACCCGCGGCGCGGACAGGCCGAGGAAGACGTCCGCGCCGGCCAGCACGTCCTGTAACGAATTCGCGTTCGTCTCCCGTGCATATCGCGCCATGTTGGCCAACATGCCGGGCCGGTCCGCGCGCACGACTCCCTTGACGTCGGTCAGCGTCACGTTCTCCACGCGCAGACCCATCGTGACGAGCAGATCGACACAGGCGAGCGCGGCCGCCCCCGCGCCTGACGTGACCAGCTTCGCGTCGGACAACGTCTTGCCTTGCAGCAGCAAGCCGTTGAGCACCGCCGCCGCGACGGTGATCGCGGTACCGTGCTGGTCGTCGTGGAACACCGGAATGGCCATGCGCGAGCGGAGGTTTTGCTCGATCGCGAAACATTCGGGGGCTTTGATGTCTTCCAGGTTGATGGCACCAAAGGTCGGCTCCAGTGCCGCCACCACGTCGCAAAAGCGGACCGGATCGGTCGCGTCGACCTCAATGTCGAACACGTCGATGCCGGCGAATTTCTTGAACAGGACGGCCTTGCCCTCCATGACCGGCTTGCCGGCGAGCGCGCCGATGTTGCCGAGCCCCAGGACCGCGGTGCCGTTGGAGATGACGCCGACGAGGTTGCCGCGCGCGGTGTAGTCTCGGGCGGAATCCGGGTCGGCCTGGATTGCTTCGCAGGCCGCCGCGACACCCGGGGAATAGGCCAGCGCGAGGTCGCGCTGGGTTGTCATGCGCTTGGTGGCCTCGATCGCCAACTTTCCGGGCCGCGGATAGCGGTGGTAGTCGAGCGCGGCTTTGCGAAAGTCGTCGTCCATGAAAGTGTTTCCCGGTGTTCCGGGGGCACAATGGCGGTAGGCGGTGGGGAACGGCAAGGGCTCCGCCCTTGGACCCGCCAGGAGGCGCATTGGTCCGCTCTTCGCGGCCCAATCCTGGACCTCCGGCTAAGGGCGAGGCCCTTAGCGATCTGAATTAATGGTTCCAAGGGCCACTGCCCTTGGCCGGGCTCCAAGGGGCAGAGCCCCTTGGTCGGGGTCCGGGGCGGAAGCCCCGCCGCTTACTCCGCCGCCGCCTTCTGCGTCGTGAGATCCGTGGAATACCGCAGATGCACCGGCGCGTTCGCCTCCCACGGGTCCTTCAGACCGAGTTTCGCACCGAATTCCTTGACCTCCGGCACGACCTCCTTGAACAGCAGCTCGATGCAGCGCTTGCGATCGACGGCGCTGACGCTGCCATCGTTGGCCCAGATGCCCATGATGCCAGGCCGCGTGTTCTCAACGATGTATTTCAGTTTCTCGATCACCTGCTTCGGCGTCCCGGCGACGATCATCGTGCTTTCAAGCTGCTCCTCGAACGTCATCGCGCCGCGCGGATTTTTCGCGCGCCCGGTGGCGAATTCGACGAAGCCGCGACGGCCGGAAGGCGAGAAATAGCCCGACGGATTAGCCCAGACCGGATGCGCGAGGCCGGTGAACTCGCCCTGCATCCACATGAACTGACGCGCGTTCGCCAGCGCCTTTTCTTCGGTGTCCTGCACATGGACGCGGATGAGGTAGCCGAAGTTTTCCGGCCCGGCGACGTAGCCGCATTCCGCCGCGGTCTGTGAGTACAGCTTGAAGATTTCCTTGGTGTGGTCGATCGCGGTATTCAGCGCGATGTACGGATAGCGCTGCTGCGCCGTCCAAATGATGGTTTCCTTCGACAGCACGCCCGGTACCCAAACCCGAGGATACGGCTTCTGCAACGGCAGCGCCCATGGATTGACGACGCGATGCTGGTAGTGGGTGCCTTCGAAACGGAACGGTCCGGGCTGGGTCCAGATCTTCTGGATCAGCTCATGCGCTTCGATGAAGCGCTCGCGGTTGAAGGCGGGGTTCACGCCGGAGGCCAATTGCTCCTGCCCGCCGCCGCGCACGAAGCCCGGCACCAGACGGCCCTTCGAGATCATGTCGATCATGGCCAGTTCCTCGGCCATGCGGATCGGGTTGTCACACAACGGCAACGGATTGCCGAGGATGACGATCTTCACCCGGTTGGTCATGGCGGCGAGGATCGCTGCGAATATGTTGGTTTTCGCCTGCATGCAGAACGGTGCGTTATGATGCTCGTTCAGCATGATTCCGTCGGCGCCGGCTTCCTCGGCGAGCAGGTAGTCTTCCAGGTATTCGTTATACAGCCGGCTGCCGGCGACGGAGTCGTAGTGGCTGTTGGAGAAGGTCAGCGCGGTGGCACCGAATTTCAGGCCTTCTTCAGCGTCGTAGGCCGACATCGGCTGCTCGGTGAAATACATCATGTGCATGGCGGCGGCCCTCCTTCAGGCGGCGTTGATGAAGTCGGTGACGTGTTTGGCGACCGCGGCGGGTCTTTCCATCTCAGCGAAGTGGCCGCATTCGGCGATGGTGGTCATCGTGGCATTGCGCAACGCTTTGGTATAAGCGTGGCCGGCGCTGATCGGCACGATCTGGTCGTCGTCGCCCCAGATGATCAAGGCCGGCGTGCGCACGCCGCCGAGCAGATGCGGCAGGGTCTGGCTGTACATATAGGGCTTCCACGCTGTGCGGAAACACATCTCGCGGCAAATGTCCCACTTTTCGAGCTGGTCGGTGTCGACCTGGCCGTAGACTCTGTGGAATTCGTCGCGGCTGTGGAAGCCGACCTGCGGATAGTCCAGATAGGAAACGATCGCCTGGTCGAAGATGTCGCCCTCAGGCGGCTTGATGCCCATGGCGCCGACGAGGGCGGCCCGGCGGTAGCCGCGGGGCGACTGGCTGATCATTTCGGCGGCGATCCAGCCGCCAAAGCCGAGGCCGACGAGGTTGACGTCCTCAACCCCGAGGTCGGCCAGCAGCCAGGTGTGCATGGCGGCCATGTCCCGAGGGTGGCGCAGCCATGCGGGACGCTCGGATTTGCCCCAGCCGGGGTGGTGCGGCACCAGAACGTCGAACTGTTCCGCCAGCGAGTCGTAGAACGGCAGCCGGTCGAGCGTCCCGATATCGTGGTGCAGCACGAGCACGGTCTTGCCGGAACCGGCACGCGACAGGTGCATCTTGGTTCCCGCGATCTCCGTGATTGAGTCTTTCCAGGTCACACTCATGCGCTCTCCTCCCGTCGGGCGTCTGTGGAAGAGAGGATACTCACGGGTAGGGTTGCTTGTCCAATGGGTAGCTGGCGTGGGGATGACGGGTCGCGAAGGTAATGATACCGAGTTTTAACGAAAGCGGCGTTCAACCTGGGCGGCACGGCCAGGCAGGTTAATCGCCATCCACGTATCTTTCGCCGCGCGGACGGGAGCGGTTCGTTCGGCGCCGCCGGCGACGCCGGCGAGTTCTTCGCTTGAGCGGGCAGCACCATACGTTCGTTAAACTCGTCCAGGTCCCGCCGGCGTTTCGTTGCACAAAACCATCGATGGCGCGGGCACCGCCTGGCGCGTCGTGTCGTTTGCGGACCGATTGCCAGACCTGCTGGCTCATACAGCGGCCTTCGTCACCGACTCGCCGCCCGCACAATGCGGCTCCGGCTCGGCACCGCCGTCATGGTGCTGGCGTGGCACAACCCAATGCTGCTGGCCGAGCAGGCCGCGACCATCGATGTGTTATCCGGCGGCCGGCTCGATCTGGGCATTGGCCGCGGCTACCGCCACAACGAATTCCACGGCTTTGCCATCGACGCCGCGGAAGCCGAAGCGCGGTTCGCCGAATCGCTGGACGTCATGACCCGCGCGTGGATGTCACGTGAACGCTTCTCCCACCATGGCCGCTTCTGGCACTTCGACGATGTGATCCTGGAGCCGTCGCCACTGCAGTCCCCTCACCCACCGCTGTGGGTCAGCGCGGGACGCGATGCCTCGATCCGCGCGGCGGCGGCGAACAACCATCGCTTGTTACTTGACCAGTTCACCCCGACCGAAACGATCGCGGCACGCATCGCCATCTGCCGCGAGGCCTCCGACGCACGTTTCGACCCCGCCATGATCGCCGTCGCGCGCGATGTTTATATCGCCGACTCCGAAACGGAAACCCGGGACGCGCTCAACCGCCGCGCCATCGGCCACCAGCGCATGATCGACGCCGCCCGCTCCCCCCACACCCCCTTGGGACAACGCGACGGTTCCCACATCCTCGCCTTGGCCGACCGTCCGGAGGCGCGCACCGAGGCCGCGCTGTATGGCTCGCCGGAGCAGGTCGCCGCCAAACTCCAGGCGCTTCAGGCCGTCGGGGTCACCTAACGTGCTGTGCAACATCCTCGGCCAGCATCGGCCAACGCCGCGGCGCCTGGCCGCCCTTTCCGCCGACCTGGAACCTGTGGCACCCTGAGGCAATCCAAGGGAACCTCGCATGATCGACAAATTCGTCCCCTCCCTCGCGGATGCGATGGCGGGCATTCAGGACGGCGCGACCGTGCTGGCCGCCGGGTTTGGCCCAGGCACGCCGGCCACGCTGATGCGCGGCCTCGCCGAACAGGGCGCGCGAGACCTGACCATCGTGATGAACGCGGGCGGCCGCGATGAAGGTCCGATCGCCGACCTCCTGTCCACCGGCCTGGTCGGAAAACTGATCTGTAGCTTTGTCCGCGCCGACAGCGTCGCGGGCCGGCAATTCGCCAAAGGTCAACTGGAGCTGGAGATCGTGCCGCAAGGCACCCTCGCCGAGCGGATTCGCGCCGCCGGAGCCGGCGTGCGGGGGTTCTACACACCGACCGCCGCCGACACGATCCTCGCCGAGGGCCGCGAAACCCGAATGATCAACGGCAGGCTGTGCCTGCTGGAATATCCCATCTTCGGCGACGTGGCACTGATCGACGCCTGGCAGGCGGATCGGTTCGGCAATCTGACGCATCGCGACAGCGCGCGAAACTTCAATCCGATCATGGCGATGGCGGCGAAAATGACGATCGTGCAAACCGCGCATGTCGTGGAACTCGGCGCGATCCAGCCGGAACACGTCCACACCGCCGGTGTTTTCGTGCAGCGCGTGCTGCACGTGCCCGTTTAAGGAACGCAGAACATGGAATTCCAGCCGCTCGACCGCGACGGCATCGCGGCGCGGATCGCGCGTGACATTCCGGAAGGCTGGTTCGTCAATCTCGGCATCGGCATTCCCACGAAAGTCTCGGATTTCGTGCAAGACCGGGAAGTCATCTTCCACGCGGAGAACGGCGTCATTGGCATCGGCCCCGCGCCCACCGAGGCAAACATCAATCCGTATCTGGTCAATGCCGGGGTGCAGCATATCACGCTGATCACCGGTGCCGCGCTGGTGCATCACGCCGACAGCTTCGCCATTGCCCGCGGCGGACATCTGGATCTGTGCGTCCTCGGCGCGTTCGAGGTCGCGGAGAATGGCGACATCGCCAATTGGGCTCGTTCCGATCACGAACCAACGAAGCAGGTCGGCGGCGCGATGGACCTCGCGGTGGGCGCGCAACGGCTGTGGGTCGCGATGGAGCACACCAATAAGCGCGGCGGCGGCTCGCGCATTCGCACCGCGTGCTCCTATCCGCTGACGGCGAAAGGCGTGGTTAAACGCGTCTACACCGACCTCGCGGTGCTGGAGGTCACGCCACGCGGGTTCGCCGTGCTGGACATGATCCCCGGCATGACACGCGAAGCGTTGCGGGCGCGCACCGAGGCAACGCTGATCTGGCGGTAACCGACCTGTCCGCCCCCGTCGTTGTCAGTGCGACATTCGCCGCACCTGGTCACCGGACATCGGTGACCAGGCGAGCCCAGAGTCACGCCGCGGTTCGCACGCCATTGTTGCTTTCGGCGGTGACGGTTTCCAGGTGACCCACCGTTTCGCGGCCGAACATCAATGGGACGAAAGCGCCGACCCCGACCACGACCAGCAGCGTGCCAAAGAACACCATGGGCGATGCGGTGTAGCGTTCCAGGAACAGCGGGAATCCGACACCGGCGACCAGCCGCGCGGTTGACTCGCCGAAGAAGTGTCCGCGTCCGCGCAACGCGGTGGGAAATTGCTCGGACAGATAAACCCGCGTGCAAGGAAACGCCGACAGCACCGTGAACCCGGTGATCAACCCGCCGGCGATGAACACCACCGGGGCCAACGCATCGGCCCAGTGGGCGCCGGCCATGAGGGCGATGCCGGGCAGCGAACCGGCGAGCGAATACGTCATTGTCCAGCGGCGGCCAATGACTTCCATCAGAAAGCCGGTGAACAGTTTGCCAGGAATGCTGGCCAGGAACAGCACGGAACTCAGGCCAAAACTCAACGCGACGGCGCCGCCCTGATCGACCAGTGCCTTCGGCAACAGGATCGCACAAGTATAATATGCGGTGCTGGCGCTGATGCCGCTGAGGATACCGACCACCGTCCAGCGCAGTTGCCCGGCGCGGAACAAAGCCATGAACGGGGGCAGTTCTTCCCGCTCCAATGTCAGGCTCGGCCCAAGCCCGTCAACGGTCAGCTCCGGCACCCGGCCGCCGCAGCGTTTGATCATCAGGTTCACCGCCGTGACCGCCGCCTGGGGCATGCCTCTCCGCAGGTACCAGCGCGGGCTTTCCGGAATGGCGTAATGCACCAGCAAGGGCACGACGCCCAGAGCCAGCCCGCCCGGCAGCGCGATCAAACGGAAACCATGCGGATTGCCCGCCAGCATGAACGCCACGAACGGCAGCAACGTGAAGGCGCTCGCCAGCATGACCTCAAAAATCGCGCCATACGTGCGGCGATGCTGCGCCGGCATCAACTCGGCGGCGATCGGAAAGGCCGCCGGAATGGCGAAGCCCATGCCAATGCCGGTGATCAGGCGGAGGATGATCAACTGCTCAGCGGTCTGTGCCAACGGGATCAGCAGCGTGAACAGCGTGCTGATGACGACGCCGATCTGCATGACGAGCTTGCGGCTCAGCCGGTCGGACAACGCCGAGGCGGTGAAGCCGCCAATGACCACCAGGAACGTTGGCCCGGCGACCAGCCAGCGGATATCGTCCTGCGACAAATGCAGGGGACCTTTGGCCAGCACGATCAACGAGCCGCCGAGTGCCAGGTCATAGCCCTCAACGAAGCCGACGGTGCCGAGCACCACGATCAAAAGCACGTGGTAGGCACTGAACGGAATGCTATCGAGTTTCTTGCCGAGTTCGTAAGCCGCGGTATGCGTTGGCGCGATCATGGTGTCCTCCCAGACTGAAGCCAACCTGGGCGGCGATGCGAGAGTACGGAACCGGCGAGGTCGCCGTCGTCAGTTTGTCGCGATCAGATTTTAGTTTCGGTATCGTATCTGATTACCTCGCGTTTCCGCGCTGGCCGCACCTCAGAGTGCCGCAGGGTGACCTGTTGCTTCCCAGTTGCATCTGGAGACGGTTCTGATCCGCCTTCCGGTTTGCATCCGACCCAATGCATGAGCCGTTCCCGACCTTAAGCGCAAATTCGTCGAGTTGTCAGCAAGGAAGTCGCGGCGGCATCAAAATAACCCGGCACACGGCGACTGGCGCTCCCGCCAATATGCCAAATGGCGGAAAGGATGCGCGACCCGTTGTTTCCGGCAAGGCATGGGGCTACCCGTCAGCGTCCAGGGAAGCCTGGACCAGGCAACCGGTCACGCACATCGTCTGGCACGTCCGCCAGGCTCTCCGCGGTCCGGGGCAATACAATTTCGGATGAGGGGTCAGCATGTCACTCGGTGCTCAGACACAGGATCGTCCCGCGCTGATTACATTCGCGCCGCCGCACCGCCGCGAACCGTTCGCCGGAGGCGCGGTCTTCGGGGCCTCTGGCGCCTACGAGCGTATCGAAGGTGTGGTGTCCGGCGCGCTGGATCCCGACCATCCCGCCAATCGAGGCATCGCCCTGCTCAACCAGGCACCGCGCGATACCGATGGACTGGTGGAATACAAGAGTGCCTACGTCCTGCTGCGGCCAGCCGATCCGGTACTGGGCAACGGGCGATTGCTCTACGAGGTCAACAACCGCGGCCGCATCATGATGTTGGCCAATCTCTGCGCCGGTGCCGTCGGCAACAATCCACAATCCCCCACGGAGCTCGGCAATACGCTGCCCTTCCGGCTCGGGTATTCGCTGCTGTGGACCGGGTGGGACCCCGCCGCGCCGAAGTCCACCGGGCTGTGGCTGGACGTCCCGGCGATCGAGGGCATGACGCGACCGATCCGCGAGGAGTTCGTGTCCGGCACCCGCCTCGGCATCCACGAATCGTTCCGGTTGTCGCACGAGGCGGTGCGCGTCACCGCCGTCACCGTCCGCCGCACTCAGACAGCGGAGCGCGTTCCGGTGCCGTACGTGCTCGCCGACGCGAGGACGGTCACATTACCGCCTGAAGGCACCAAACCGGTCATAGGCTCGATCTACGAAGTGCGTTACGAGGCCACCCGGCCACGCGTGCAAGGCATTGGCTTCGCCGCGACGCGCGACATCGTCAGCCACATTCGCTCGCACGGCGAGGATTTCACCGGTCGCGCGATCACTCACACGCTGGCGTTTGGGATTTCCCAGGCCGGTCGTTACTTGCGCGATCATATCGCCCAGGGATTCAATGCGGATATCGGTGGCGCGCGGGTGTTTGACGGTGTGCTGACCCATGTGGCGGGCATCGGCCGGGTTTTCCTCAACACGCCGTTCGCGCAACCGTTTCGTACCCGCACCTGGCACGAAGATCATGACTTTCCGGAAATCGAGTTCCCGTTTTCGTCCGCCGCCATGACCGATCCCCTGACCGGTGCCACCGGCGGGTTGATGCGCGGCGACGCGAGCGATCCGAAACTGATCGAAACGAACACCTCCACCGAATACTGGCAGAAAGGCGCGTCGCTGTCGCACACCGACCCGATGGGTGAGCGCGACCTCGCGCTGCCGCCCAATGTGCGCGGCTATTTGATCGCCGGCACGCAACACGGCGGCAAGGCGGGCATGCCCAGGGATAATGGGCCCTGTGTGAACCCGAGGAACTGGCACGATCCGATGGCGGCGATCCGCGCAATGCTGGTGGCGCTCGACGAGTGGGTGGTTTCGGACCGCCCGCCACCAGAGAGCTGCCTACCGAAGATCGCCGATGGGTCGCTGGTTCCCGCTGAGCGAGCAGCCTTCCCCGCCGTGCCGGGCCTCAATCCTCCGGCGGCGGCCAACGACGTTTATCCATTGGCGGACTGGACCGATCCACGGCCACCGTCGCGCGGCTGGCGGCCGCTGGTGCCTCAGGTCGATGCCGACGGGAATGAGATCGCCGGCGTCCGCCTGCCCGATATCGCCGTCCCGCGCGGCACGTTCACCGGCTGGAATTTGTATCGCGAACCACACCCGGCCGGACAGCTCGCCGACCGCGACGGCACGTTCCTCGCGTTCGCGACAACCGCGGCCGCGGCTGGCGATCCGCGGCGGCCAATCGCGCAACGCTATCCCAACGGTACCGCGGCCGAGGTAAAACGTGTGACAGAGGATCTGCGGGCTCGCCGATTGTTGCTCGCTGAAGACGCGGAACGTTTCCTCACACAAGGATGACGCGGATGACATGGTCGCGGATCGCATTGCCGCCTTTGGTGGTACTTTTGGGTTTGCTCGGACCGGCCCCGATACGGTGTTACCTCGCGGCCACCGCCGACGACCAGATCACATTCGATCTGGTCACGTCGAAATGGACTGTCGCGGCCAACGGCACCTGGGTGGTGGATTCCGAGGTCACCGTCCGGGCGCCGAAGGTCAACCCCTCGCACGTTGTCCGCATGCCGATAACCTGGTCCGCGTCGACGGAAAAGCTGGAGGTTGTCCAGGCACGTGTCGACAAGCCGGATGGGCGCTCGATCATCCTGGCGAAGGAGGCCATTCGAGAAGACCCCTTAACGGGCGACGAATATTTTCATGAGTACTCCGACGAACGCCGCCTGCTCATCACCTTTCCCGATGTGGATCCTGGCGACCTGATCGTGGTTCGCACCCACCGCGACGAGTTCAAACCCCGGGTGCCGGGCGGCTTCGCGGCGGCCGTGGTGCTGGACCGGAGTGTCGGATGGGAGGAGACCAATTTTACCATCAGCCTTCCGGCCGACATGCCGTTCCAATACGAAACCCGCGGCTTCGACCATCAGTCCGAACTCATCAAAGACCGCATGATGCATTACTTCCATTCCCCGAAGGTCGGCATTCCACAGCGCGAGGTCGCCGTACTGGGCGAGTTCGACCGGCTTCCCCGTTTCGCGGTGTCAACATTCCGTGACTGGGACGAGTTCGGCAAGGCTTATGCCGCCGTCCTGTTGCCTCATGCGAAGGCGACGCCGGCCATCACCGCGATGGCGACAAAACTGACCGAGGGCCAACCGGGCCAACCGCGCCAGGCCGAGACGCTTTATCAATGGGTACGCGATAACATCCGCGACGTGCCGATCCCGCTGGAGCAGAGCCGGCCCGACCCAAACGACGCCGACCAGGTGCTGACGAAGCGTTACGGTGACGATAAGGATCATGCTGTACTGCTATATGCTCTGCTGGCGGCCCGCGGCATCCCGGCCGAGTTTGTTCTGCTGAACGCCACGAACGACGCGACGATCGCGGAGCCGCCCAATATTCAGCCGATGAACCATCTGATTCTTTTTCTGCCGAGCATTGGCGGTTATGTCGATCCCACCGTGGCCGTGGCGCCGTTCGGGATCCTGCCGTTCGGGGAACTCGGCAAACCGGCCATTCACCTGGGTGGATCGGGCCTCGCCCGGCGCGCCATTCCGATGCCGCCGTCGGGTGCGACGATGGCCCAATTGAAAACGGACATCACCCTTGACGCGGACGGACAAGTCTCCGGCACGACAACGACCACCGGGCGCGGCGCGTTTGGGATCTGGTTGCGAAACGCGGCGCGGACGTTCGGCGAGAACGACCCGTCGGCCGCCATCATGTTACTGCGTCAGCACGGCACGCCTGGGACGGGGACACTCGCCTTCGACGCGCCCACCTCGCCTGGAGATGAATATACGGTGCGGGGGACGTTCCAGCTCGCCAATCAGTCCGCGCTGCTGCGCGGAGGATTCTTCACACTTTGGACCGGACTCAGGATTCTGCCCAGACCGGGCGATGTACTGGGCGGGCCGATGTTCCTGAACGGCCTGCCCAGACGCGAGCCGACCTTCTGCTATTCGGGCATCGACAGCGAAGAACTCAGCCTCACTTTGCCCGAGGGCCGCGAACTCGGCGGTCTGCCCCCTGATACCGCCATCGATTCCGAACTGATACGCTACCGGTCGCACTGGTCGTTGAATGGCCGACGACTAACTGTATTACGGGAGTTCCAGTCCCTCGCCGGTGGCCCGGCCTGCCAAGGCCAGGTACGCGAGGACATGGCCGACGTGTTGACGAAGATCCGCGCCGACCTGCTCAATCCCGTTGGTATCAAACAGGACGCGCCACCGGAGCCGACCGCCGACCCCATCGCGAAAGAGTAACGAATTCTTCAGCTGGGCTGCTATACTCTGAGCGGGCAATGGTCATGCTGACGTCATTGACGAAATGGCCGGCGGCGGCTGATGGTCATGGTCGCGCCGCCCGCCACGGACAGGAGAGTCGAATTGACGCATGCCGGTTGCAACAGGGTCAGAGCGATTCACCCTGACTGGAGTGGATTTCTATTGCTTTCGACGGTCGATAATACCGTCCAGCACGAGGGTCACCGCAGCAAGGGAACCTATGACCGGTCCAACGGGAAGCTGACGATCACCTGGCAGAACTTCACGCCCGATGTGTTCGTGGAGCTTTCCGGGATTTATGTTCATGCCATGGTCTTGCGTGAAATTCCCCGGCTTGAGCGTATGTTCGCCGTCAGTATCAGCGAGCAACCGATGTTGGCGAAAAGCGTATCGGTCGTGATCCCGGACACGAACCATGAGGTTACCCTGCGTCTCGCCACCACTGACATTCCGACCTTCGAGCAGATTTTCGTGCGCCGGGAGTATCAGAGTCCAAATCTCCCCGATGCCGCTGACGCGATCGTCGATCTGGGAGCGAACGTCGGTCTCGCGACGGTGTTTTTCGGGTTGCAGTATCCGGCGGCGAAAATATTGTCGGTTGAACCGGAAGACAGCAACTTCGCGGCGATGTCTCGCAATACCGCGGCTCTCGGCGATCGCGTGCGAAAAGAGCATGCCGCTGTCTGGATCAACGATGGCTTCGTCAATCTTCACACCGAGGACGACGCCGGTGCGCCACTTGGAGCGTGGGGCGTCCAGGTCTCGGATCAGCAAGGTAAATCAGATCGGCACTCGAAGTGCCACACGCTGACGACCCTGTTGGATCAGGCCGGTTTCAACACCGTGGATATCCTTAAAGTCGATATCGAGGGCGCGGAACTCGAAGTGTTCTCCCAAAGCGCGACCGAGTGGCTGCCAAGGATCAACCTGATCATCATCGAGACGCACGATTGGTTTCGCCCCGGCAGCGATGCCGCGGTACGGGAGGCTGTTCATCCAATGTTCGAGGAGCTTCCCCGGTCCGGCGAGAACCTGTTGTTTCGCCGCCGCCCAACCTGAACAAACCCTCACACCTGGTCGTAATCCAGCACCACACGATGCGTCAGCGGCCACTCAGGGCGTCTTCGCGCCGCGGCCCAGACCGCCGTACTGATCCAGCATACGGCCGAACCACACCGCCACCGGATCGTCCTCGGTCAGTAACGAAAACCGGCTGGCACAGCGCGGCCACATCAACGTCCCCGCGACGATATGATCCGCGTAACTCGGGGTTGATCCGCCCAACCACGCCTGTTTGCGCAGCACGAGCCGGATCGGCGGCAACAAATCACGGAACGCCGCCAGCCGGTCCTCGCGTCCCGCCTGGACCTGTTCCAGCGAGGTGCCGAATCGCGCTTCGCGGCTGGCGCGGAAATACGCCTGATCCTTGGGGTCGACCACATCCAGCAGATCGCGCACGATGAACCGCGCGATGCCGCCGAGCAGCACCGCATCGGCCCAGCTGTTGATGAACAGAGCATGGGCCCGGCCGATGGGGCCGCCGAACAGAGCGGGCGTCGGACAGATCTCCTCCAGGTATTCGGCGATCGACCAACTGTCGAACACCACGCGGTCGCCGTCGCGGATGACCGGCACGCGTCCCTGACCGGAAAAGGCGATCGCGCCGGTTTCGGTGAAGCGCCAAGGGATGGTTTCGACCGGCAGGCCTTTGTGTGCCAGAGCGAAACGGGTCCGCCAGCAAAACGGGCTGAACCGCAGCTCCGGATCGGCGCCGGCGAGGTCATGCATGATGATGGACATGGCCGCAGCCTGCGCCATTGCCGGTTCCAGGTCCAGCTTTGGCGTGGGCAAATTGTTGAACCAGGCGACCGGTCATGGTAGCGCCGCGCATCGCTTCCGAAGGGACTTCACGTTGACCGACCTGCCGCCGTTCGACGACGCCGATCTGTTCGATGAAGCGGGATATCTGCGCCTCTATCCGGGCATCGCGCAGGCGATGATGGAAGGCGTGGTCGATACGGCGTGGAACCATTATCATCGCCACGGCAGGCAGGAAGGCCGCCAGCCCAACGACGTCGATCCCGACTTCTATCTCGCGGCCTATCCGGAGATGGAACGCGATCTCGGCCACACGCCGTCCGCCGCTGATGCCGCACCGCACTACATCACTTTGGGGCGGGCCCGCGGCTATCTGCCGAACGCCAGGGCGACGAGGGCGGAGAATGGCGCGGCGCAGCCATCACCGTTCGGCGGATTGTGGACCGATCAGGCCAACGCGCTCGATCTCATTCAAGGCCGGCTGGATCTTGGATGGATCGGACGCCGGGACGCGGCCACGCTGCGGACGTTCGCGCTGGAAGGGCTCGTGGAACTTGATCGGCTGTACGACCAGGAGCAGGTGCGCAACGCCGCCCTGGTCGTGGACCAGGCATTCACGGGAAAGTTTCCGGACCTGTTGTTCGCTGGACCTGGTGTGGTCGTCGAGCCGGAACCATGGCGGCCGGAACTGACCGAGCAGCCGGTCGCGGCATTGGACCCGCACATGGTCTCCCGCGAAATTCGCGACATGCTGCTGGATAAAGCGGTCACGGATTTCCTCGCGCTGCTGTTCGGCGCGCGGCCCAGATTGACGGCGAGCCGGGCATTTCTGCGTCAGGCGGCGGCACCGGAGCGGGACGTGGCGAGGCACGTCTACACGCTGCCGCTGCAGTTCGTGGCGGTGACGTTCGCACTGGAAGACAGCGACGATGGTCCCGCGCTCGCCTGGCCCGGCAGTCACCGCCTGCCTGACCTGCCGTGGACCGGAGATCACGTGTCGCTGCCGGAAGTCCGCCGCGTCAGCGCAAAGGACCTGCATCAAGCGATGGCGCGGCGCGAGGAGCGGGTGCGTGGGTTGGTGCATGGCCAGGAGCCGCGACGGCTTGCCGCGTCGGCCGGCAAGCGGGTCATCCGGCACGCGAACCTGATCCACGCGGTGGCGGCGCCGGAACCGCCTTTGCAACGCCGTTCGCTGACCGCCTGGTATTGCCCATCGCATGTCGCGCCTGGCTATGTGGAAACCACGCGTGCCCGAATGCATGCGCGGAATGAGTTCGTGTTTTCCTCCGGCGTTTATCCGGCGCTGGAACCGCTCGACTGAATGAAACGCGTGATTTTCTCCGCCGACGATTTCGGCCTGACGCCCGCGGTGAATGAGGCGATCGAACGCGCCCATCGCGAGGGCATCCTGGACCAGGCGAGCCTGATGGTCGCGGGCGCGGCGGCGCAAGACGCGGTCCGGCGCGCGCGCGCGATGCCGTCGTTACGCGTTGGCTTGCACCTGGTGGTGATCGAGGGTCCCGCGGTGTCGCCGCCGGCGGACATCCCCGATCTCGTGAACGCGGGCGGCCAGTTTGCTTCGGACCAGGCGCGGCTGGGGTTCAGGTATTTCTTCCGACCTTCGGTACGGCGGCAACTGGCTCATGAAATCCGCGCGCAGTTCGCCGCGTTCGCCGCGACGGGCCTGAAGCTGGATCATGCCAACGCGCATAAGCACATGCATCTGCATCCGACGGTCGGGCGGATGATGATCGAGATCGGACGCGAATTCGGCCTGCGCTCGGTGCGGATCCCGGCCGAGGCGCCGACGGCGCTGGCACTCGCCGGGACGCGGGTCGGTATTGGTGACCGCGCGCTCCATGCCTGGACACGCGTGCTGCGGCATCAGGCGCGCACGGCCGGCATGACCACGAACGATCATTGCTTCGGCCTCGCGTGGAGCGGCCACATGACGCGCGAAAGGGTCGGCCGATTGCTGGACCACTTGCCCGACGGGGTCTCGGAAATCTATTTCCATCCGGCGACGCGGCGAGACCCCGTGCTGGATCGCCTGATGCCGGAGTACGAGCATGAAGCCGAGTTCGCGACGTTGCTGGATCGCGGCTTGCGGGATCTGCTGCTGCTGGATCAGTTCCGGGCAGCCTGATCCAGCAGCCAGTCGGTCACCATGGCGGCATAAGCGACTGGTTTCACCACGCCGTACGGCTCCAGCGATACGGCGGCACCGCTTAACGCATCGAGCATCGAGCGGCTAAGGGCATGCGCGACCTCCGGCTTGCCGGCGAGGCCTGGGGCATGGGCCGTCAGACGGACCTCCACCATTTCGCGCAACGATTCACGGCGGCTGATGAACGGCGCCCCGTCAACCGGCCCAGAGAGGTCAGCGTATCCCACCATCAGGCGATGGAAATCCTGCTCAGCGAGGCCAACCAGCAGATACTCCCGGGCGAATGCATGGAGTTCGCTCGCCGGATTATCGTCCTCGGCCCCGTCCATCGCGAGGCCGGTGCGCACGCGCAATGCTTCAACGTGGCGCAGCACGATATCGGTAATGAGGTCCTCGCGTTTTTTATAGTAATAGCACAGGGTCGGCAGCAGGCAGTTGAGGTGCTTCGCCAGCGACAACATGCTGAACCGCCACAACCCGTGCTCGGCGATATAGCGGGCGGCGATCTCCCGGATCTCGCGGGACCGTTCGATGGTCGTTGGCCGCGGCCGGTAGCCGTTGCGCAACTCGCCGCTGAGCCGTACCGGCGCGGTTGCGTTTTCGCTACCGGGCGCTTGTTCAATATGGTCGGTCGAAATGGATCTCATGGCATAATTCCTTGTCAGCATCCCGTTATCCCTAGGATGAAAAATCGCGTCAAAGGAATTTTTACCGCAGCAGCCTGGATTGCGCCCGGCTTGGGGGGTAGCTAAGCTACCGGTCAGTAGGAGGACACATTCATGGACCTGCGCTTCACACCGGAAGAGATCGCGTTCCGTCAGGAGGTGCGCGCGTTCATCCGCGACAACCTGCCCACCGACATTCACGCCAAAATGAAACTCGGCAACGGCCCGAGCAAGGAAGACACCGTGCGCTGGCAGCGGATACTGAACGCGAAGGGCTGGGCGGCGCTGTCGTGGCCGAAGGAATGGGATGGACCCGGCTGGACCGCGATCCAGAAGATGATCTTCCTGGAAGAAAACCAGATGGCGCCGGCACCGGAGCTGTCCTCGTTCAACGTCACCATGATCGGGCCCGTGCTGCTGCAGTTCGGCACCGAGGAGCAGAAGCAGCGCTTTCTGCCGCGCGCGGCGAACCTCGACGATTGGTGGTGCCAGGGATTCTCCGAGCCCGGCGCCGGCTCCGATCTGGCGTCGCTGAAAACGGCGGCGAAGCTGGACGGCGATCATTACGTGGTGAACGGGCAGAAGATCTGGACCTCCACCGCGCATCAAGCCGATTGGTGCTTTGTCCTGGTGCGCACCAACCCGAACGCGCGCAAGCGGCAGGAAGGCATTTCGTTCCTGCTGGTCGACATGAAGACGCCGGGCATCACGGTGCGGCCGATCATTTCGATCGATGGCAGTCACCATCTGAACGAAGTGTTCTTTGACGACGTGAAGGTTCCGGCGAACCTGCGCGTCCACGAGGAGAACAAAGGCTGGGACGTCGCCAAATACCTGCTTGGCAACGAACGCACCGGCATCGCTCGACTGGGCAAATCGCGTGAACGCGTGAACGCGTCGATCGACCTCGCGCACAAGGTCAACATGAACGGCCAGCCGCTGATCGCCGATCCGGTGTTCCGCCAACGCGTGGCACAATTGCAGGTCGATATGAAGGCGCTGGAGATCACCCAGTACCGGGTCGTTTCGGCATTCGACAAAGCGAAGGGCGCCGGCCGCCCGGATCCGTTGTCGTCCGTGTTGAAGGTCAAAGGCACCGAATTGTTGCAGGCAACGACCGAACTCGCGGTCGACGTCGCGGGACCGATGGCCACACCGATCTGGGCTGAGGAACTGGCGGCGATGAACGAACAGGATGAACTGCTGGAGGCCGGCAGCGCCTCGACCGGCAGCTATTTGTTCCTGCGCGCCGCGTCGATCTACGGCGGCACGAATGAAATCCAGAAGAATATTCTTACCAAAGCGGTATTGGGGCTGTAATGGACTTCGAACCTTCAGACGATCAACGGCTGCTGCTGGAAAGTGTCAGCCGGCTGCTCGCGGATAACTACGGTTTCGCACAACGCAAGACGTATCTGGCGCGGCCGGAAGGCTACTCGACCGACATGTGGTCGAAGTTCGCCGAACTCGGTCTGCTCGGCCTGCCGTTCGCCGAGGAATACGGCGGGTTCGGTGGCGGCGCCCAGGAAGTGATGCTGGTGATGCAGGCGTTTGGCCGCGTGCTGGTGCTGGAGCCGTTCTTGTCGACCGTCGTGCTCGGCGGCACGGCGATCACAACGGCGGGCAGTGACGCGCAGAAGAAAGCGCTGCTGCCGGCGATCGCCGAGGGCGGGCTGAAACTCGCGTTCGCGCATGGGGAACGCCAGGCACGCTACGATCTGACCGATGTCGTGACGACCGCGAAGCGGAATGGCGGCGGCTGGGTTTTGGATGGCTCCAAGACCGTGGTGTCGCACGGCGAGGCGGCGGACCGACTGATCGTCAGCGCGCGCACCAGCGGCGAGCGCTACGACGAAGACGGGATCACGCTGTTCCTGGTCGATACCGCGGCGCCCGGGGTCGCGCGGCGCGGTTATGCCACGCGCGATGAAACCCGGGCGGCGGATGTTTCGCTGTCGAACGCCGCCGGTGAAGTGTTGGGCGACGTCGGCAAGGGACTCGCCATCATCGAAAAGATCGTCGAGGCCGGCATCGCCGCCACCGCCGCCGAGACCGTCGGCGCGATGGAGACGATGAATGAAATGACCCTGGAATACAGCAAGACCCGGGTGCAATTCGGTCAGCCGATCGGATCGTATCAGGTGGTGCAGCACCGGCTCGCGGACATGTTCATGGCACAGGAGCAAGGCCGCAGCATGGCGATGCTGGCGACGATGTCGGTGGACAACGCCGATGACACCGAACGGCGGCATGACTTCGCGCTGGCCAAGGTCGGCGTGGGCCAGGCCGGGCGTTACGTGTCGCAAAGCGCGGTGCAGATGCATGGCGGGATCGGCATGACCGAGGAGTACGCGGTTGGCCATTACTTCCGCCGCTGCATGGTGATCGAGCGGCTGTTCGGCGATCCGGCGTATTATCTGCAACGGTTGGCGAACGAGATCACCTGAAGCCCTGGGCCGCGCCCAACGGGCATCAGGGTAAGTGAGACTGCGAGACAAGAACCCGTCCCGAGGCTCTGCTCGGTATGATCCATCGCGGACATGCTCATCGCTGGCTGGCTCGAGTTATCGGCCCCCCTCCGGCCTTGATCTCGACACGGGTTTTGTCGAGCGCCAGCGGAGCAGCCCCGGTGCGCGTAAGCGCCTGCCGGAGGCGGCTCCGTGGGCACGTCAGAGGTCAATCGTTGAACGGGCGGCGCACAGCTCCGTGGTGTTCCTGGCGGCCATGGCGTCGAGCCCTCGCGCTTGTCGGTTGCCCTGACTCGCCCGCTCCGGTTAGGGTGCGGGCTCGCGACGGGAACACAGCATGAACGACTTGTTTGGCGCGGGCGGTAGCCCAGACGCGGCGAAGCCGGCGGCGGGAAAGCGCGGGAAGCCAGTCCCGGCGGCACCGTCTGACGATTACTCCGCCAAGGATATCGAGGTCCTGGAAGGACTTGAGCCGGTCCGCCGCCGCCCAGGGATGTATATCGGCGGCACGGATGAGATTTCGCTGCATCATTTGGCGGCGGAAATCCTGGACAACGCGATGGATGAGGCGGTGGCCGGCCACGCCAGCTTCATCGAGGTCTACCTGGAGGAGAGCGGCTTCCTCACGGTTCGCGACAATGGCCGCGGCATTCCGGTCGATCCACATCCAAAGTTCAAGAACCTCAGTGCGCTGGAGGTCATTCTCACAACGTTGCATTCGGGCGGCAAGTTCGGCGGCAAGGCATACGCGACTTCCGGCGGCCTGCATGGCGTGGGCAGCTCGGTGGTCAACGCCCTGTCCGAGGTGATGGAGGTCGAGGTCGCGCGCGACCGGACCCTGTGGAAGCAGAACTTCGCCCGCGGCGTGCCAATGACGAAACTGATCAATGCCGGGCCTGTGCATAACCGGCGCGGCACCTCCATCCGCTTCCGGCCGGATTCCACGGTGTTCGCCAACCCGCGATTTCAGCCGGCGCGCCTGTACAAGCTTTGCCGCTCCAAAGCCTATTTGTTCCGCGGCGTCGAGATCCGCTGGTCCTGTGATCCGGCATTGCTCAAAGGCGGTAAGGACGAGACCCCCGCCGAGGCCGTGCTGCATTTCCCCGGCGGCCTGCGCGACAGCCTGGAAGCCGACATCGGCGCCGCGCCATGCGTGCTGCCGCGGATCTGGTCCGGCGAGGCCGCCCTGCCCGGCGAAGCCACCGGCAAGGTCGAATGGGCCGTCACCTGGCTGGATGAGGGCGAAGGCTTCCTCCACTCCTACTGCAACACCGTCCCCACCCCACTGGGCGGCACGCACGAGACCGGGTTCCGCTCGGCACTGGTGAAGGGATTACGCGCCTGGGGCGAGCAGCGCGGCAACAAGCGCGCGGCACAGGTGACCGCGGACGACGCGCTCGACCCGATCGCGGCGAAGCTGTCGCTGTTCATCCGGGAGCCGCAGTTCCAGGGCCAGACCAAGGAGAAACTGACCAACTCCGAGGCGACTCGGTTGACCGAAACCGCGCTGCGCGACCGCTTCGATCATTGGCTGGCGGCCGACCCCGCCTCCGCCGACAATCTGCTGGCGTTCGTGATCGAGCGTGCCGAGGAGCGGATCCGGCGCAAGGAAGCCAAGGACACGCCTCGGAAATCCGCCACGCGGCGGTTGCGGCTGCCCGGGAAACTGACCGACTGCGCGCGAGAAAACGCCGCCGAGACGGAGATTTTCCTGGTCGAAGGCGACAGCGCCGGCGGGTCAGCCAAGCAGGCGCGCAATCGCGACACCCAGGCGATCCTGCCGCTGCGAGGGAAGATCCTGAACGTGGCGTCGGCATCGGCCGACAAACTCCGCCAGAACCAGGAACTCCGCGATCTGATCGAGGCTCTGGGCTGCGGCGTGGGTGACCGCTTCGACCGCGCGAAACTGCGCTACGGCCGGGTGATCATCATGACCGACGCCGACGTGGACGGCGCGCATATCGCGTCGTTGCTGATGACGTTCTTCTACCGCGAACTGC
>ODAK010002174.1_pt1 | contig 20708 bp, 17 predicted proteins | sample 1539591 | NCBI WGS metagenome assembly ODAK01 (sample SAMEA3539303, study PRJEB22396) | soil metagenome | biome: tundra; feature: field; material: soil | place: USA | collected 2010-05 | depth 0.15 m | reverse complement strand
GATCGCGTTCCGTTTTGCGCCCGGCGCCGAAATCGGCGCGGTCGTCGTTTATGTCATCGGCCTGTTGTCGATGCTGGGCCTTTCCATGGCCTATAATCTCTGGCCGGTATCGCCGCGCAAATGGCTGCTGCGCCGCCTCGACCATTCATCGATCTATCTGCTGATTGCGGGCACCTACACGCCGTTCATCTGGCAGATGCAGAGCGAGATCATGCCTATTCTGCTTGTCGTCGTCTGGCTGACCGCGGCCGCCGGCATCGCGCTCAAGCTTTTTTGGCCGGGGCGGTTCGACCGCCTCTCGATCGCGTTCTATCTGATGCTCGGCTGGAGCGGCGTACTGGCTTACGAGCCGATGGCCGCGGCGCTACCCCCGATGACACTGTGGCTGATCGCCATCGGCGGCGTCCTCTACTCGATCGGCGTCGTGTTTCACGTCTGGCAGCGCCTGCGCTTTCACACCGTGATCTGGCGCGGTTTCGTCGTGACCGCCGCGCTGGTCCACTACGTCGCCGTTCTGTCCTGCGTGACCTTGGCCATTTAAGGTGAGCGGTTGGAGCGGGCGAAGGGAATCGAACCTTCGTATGCAGCTTGGGAAGCCGATTCCTGAATACATGGTAATTGACTTAGCCGTAATTAACTTCTTGTTATCACTATAAAATATAGACTATTATGCTGTTTATCGACCTGACCGTTTGGGCCCAGCCGAATAGCTGCTGTTGTACGATTGTTGTACAAGGAAAGTCGCCATGCCGAAGGCTATTTACGAGCGGCGCGTCCTGCAACTCAATCCCCAAAACGTCATAGTGCTTCACGGCGGCCATGGGAAAAAGGGCCTGATCCGAGAATATCGCGACACTAAATCTGTTGGGCTCACCCTGCGGATCATGGAGAGGCAGGCAGTCTGGTATCTCCGCAGACGTGACATGACTCTTCGATTGGGTCTTTCGTTCGAAATCGAACTGTGGAAGGCGCGCTACATCGCGGATCACACCCGGCTCGCAGCACAGAAAAAGAGAGATCTCCGCACCTTCGTAAAAGCCATGGTCCGTATGGAGGCTGACCCTGGTTCGGGTAAGAAGTCCATATGGTCCGCAGCGGACGCGGATATGATCGCCGATGAAAAATCTGAATACAACAAAATCAGGCGAGCCGGCTTCGATGGACAATGGACTTGGGCCCACCTGACGCACCATTTTTTGGAATACAAAAAGCCAAGACTTAAAGAACGATACCGAGAAAAGTATGCCCGCTATCTTGAGCTCGATGCCTTCAAGGCGATCGCGGACAAGCTGGTAAGCGAACTGAAACCTCGCGATCTCGAGGGCGTTCGGGATCAGATCCTGATCGACCACGCTCCTTCTGCGGCTCACCGAGCCGTGCGGCAGGGCAAGGAGATGCTCAGTTGGGCTTGGAAATATAGCGCGGCCAAAGCCGGACTGGACGAATGCCAGTACGAGTGGTGGCTTCGCTGGTCGTTCGAATACAAGACCAAGAAACGTCGGCGCTCACCCACGATCGAAGAGATTGCCCGCACGCTGTTGATCGCAGAAAGCCATCGCAACCTTGCAAAAGGGGAACACGAGACATATCCGGGGACGCTCGGTGCACTATGGGGAGTCGCTCTGACCGGTCAGCGGACCGGCTCATTTCTGCTCATGCGGCGCGACAGACTGTTTGAGGCCGAGAAGGTCGGCAAAAGCCTTCGCGGCTGGAAGGTGGTCAACTGGAATGCAGATGAGATGAAGGGCGGGCGCGATGGCGGTCGCTCTCATTCCCTGCCGATTCCGCCGAATGCCTTGAGCGTTCTCGATCGCTTTCATCAGGAAGCTGGTGGCGACTCGCCGTGGATGTTCCCGAGCAAAGACCCTCGCAATCCCGTCACCCCGTCCGCGCTCAACCTACTTATTTATCGGCTGCAAGGCCGCGTCTTCGACCCCACGGTCAAGCGAAAGCCGAACCGTCCGGGAAAACCCGGCCCCAAACCGTCGAGAGAAAGAAAAACCCGGGAAAACCTGTTCGAAAAGTACGGCATCCGGCATTGGTCTCCGCACGATGTTCGTCGCACGATGACGACGTTTTTGACCGATCGCCGACTTGGCGGTGCGGCCGCCGCCATCCTGGGGCACAAGATGCCGCACGAAGACGTAAGCGAACGTGAATTACTCGCACCGGTGACCGAGCTTCATTACAACCTGTCTCAGAAAATCGATTTGAAGGCGGAAGGAATGAAGCTTTGGGTTGACGCTCTTCTGACGGCTTGCCGCCGTGAAGCTCGAACTCTCAAACATTCCGCGAATAAGAAAGAGTCTCTGAAGTCTCCCCGCCGAAGCCGCAAATCATTGTCAACTGAAGCGGTGATCGCGTAGCACCCTTTCGAACCTCCGACCTTCGGTTTAGGAAACCGTTTCAGCCAACGATATTTCAACCACTTACTGCTGGATGTTGCAAATATGTTGCATCCATTTCGGCGACGCCAATCCTGATCACACCCAACAGATTCGTTGTTTAGGGTGCGGATCCAGACCTCTGAGCTGCACAACCCGGAAAACCAGACCGTCCCCACAACTTCACGATGTTTTTCCTTTGCGAGTCATGAAATCAAAATCGCACCCCTCGTCTGCCTGCAAAACACTTGCGTTAAAGAGATGCGCATAACCGCGCTGAGGCGATTCAAGCGCGTGCGTTTTGGCGAGATCGGTTCGTCGTTGCAGCAATTCTGCGTCATCGACAAGAAGGTCGATCCTGCGCGCAGCGACATCGAGGTGGATCACATCGCCGGTTTTCACCAGCGCTAACGGCCCGCCCGCGGCGGATTCCGGAGTGATGTGAAGTACGATGGTTCCGAACGCAGTGCCGCTCATCCGCGCATCCGAAATGCGAATCATGTCCTTTACGCCCATCATCGCCAGCTTTTTCGGAATTGGCAGATAACCAGCCTCAGGCATCCCGGGTGCACCCTTCGGACCCGCGTTGCGGAGTACCAGCACATCGTTGGCACCAACCTCAAGGTTCGGATCATCAATCCGCGCAGTGAGATCTTCGACGGAGTCGAACACAACCGCCCGTCCGCTGTGCTGCAAAAGTGTCGCGCTCGCGGCCGAATGCTTGATGACGGCGCCACGAGGCGCCAGATTGCCATGCAGGATCGCCATCGCTCCCTCACGCTTGATCGGATTGGTGCGGGAACGAATGACGTCCTGACCGGGGACGTCCTCTGCGTTGTTTACGCTTTCGCGTAGCGTTCCGCCGGTAATCGTTTTCGCATCGAGATCGATCAGATCGCCGAGCTGTGCCATCAGCTTTGGAATGCCGCCAGCAATATGGAAATCCTCCATATAATGCTGACCTGACGGTTTGAGATCGACAAGCACTGGCACCTCGCGTCCGAGTTTATCGAACGCCTCAAGATTGATGCGGTGTTCAGTCCGGTTGGCAATTGCTGTCAGATGGATCAGTCCATTGGTCGAACCGCCGATCGCCTGCAACACAACTTGCGCATTGTGGAAAGCCGCGGGGGTGAGCAGTTCACTTGGCAATGGTCCTCGTGCAACCGCGATCTCCGCTGCGCGTTTTCCGCTCGCTTCGGCCAAGCGAACGCGTTCGGCGTGTGGCGCTGGAATCGTGGCGCTCATTGGTAGCGAGAGGCCGAGCGCTTCGGTGATACAAGCTATTGTGCTCGCGGTACCCATGACCATGCAGGTCCCGACCGAGGGTGCGAGACGCCCGTTTACATCGGCAATTTCTGCTTCATCGATCTCGCCGGCTCGGAACGCGCTCCACAAACGCCGGCAGTCGGTACAGGCACCCAAAACCTCGCCCCTGTGATGACCGACAACCATAGGGCCCACCGGGATCACAACCGTCGGCAGATCCGCACTCGCCGCCGCCATGATTTGTGCCGGCAACGTTTTGTCGCAGCCGCCGATTAACACCACGGCATCCATCGGCTGTGCGCGGATCATCTCCTCGGTATCCATCGCCATAAGATTGCGCAGATACATCGAAGTGGGGTAGGCGAAGCTCTCGTGAATGGAAATCGTCGGGAACACCATCGGCATCGCGCCAGCCAACATCACGCCCCGCTTCACCGCCTCGATGAGCGTCGGCACATTGCCGTGACAGGGATTGTAGTCGCTGTAGGTGTTGGTGATTCCGACGATCGGACGATCGAGCGCATCCTCCGAATATCCCATCGCCTTGATGAAGGCCTTGCGCAAGAACAGCGAAAACCCAGCGTCGCCATAGCTCGTGAGTCCTTTTCGTAACCCGCTGCCCATTACGCCTTCTTTTTCCTCTGAAACTTTCAGATTTGCCTTCACAGTTACCCTATTGATCGTCGAATGATTGTCAATAATACAGCACTTAGCCGAGAATAACACGCGCATATCCCCTACAGAACTTCAATATTATTGACAATCTTAAGGCTACATAGTTGACTTGCCGACAAGAAACTCAAAGGGGACGGATCATGAAATTTCAGAGTTCAAGCGCGATAGCGATATTGGCTTTGGCGACTTTCGGCACAGGGGGTCCAGTTCATTCCGCTGAACCTCAGCAAATTACCATGTGGAGCAACTGGCCTGACGAACCGGCAAAAAAGGATTGGGTTTCGGCGCGTGTCCATGATTTTGAAGCTTCCAATCCGCAATGCACCGTCAAGCTAAGTTTCATTCCCAAGGCTGACGAATACGCGCAGGCCAAGTCGGCTGTACGCACCGGTCAAGCTCCGGATATTTTCTACATGGAGCCGGATCAGCCAGAATTTCTCGCCGGCGGTTATCTCGAACCGCTCGATAGTTATGTCGATCTGAAAAATTTAGAAGATTGGGCAAAGCCAGCATGGACCTCCAACGGTAAGGTCTATGGATTGCCGGTTGAGGCATACACGGTCGAACTCTACTACAACAAGGATTTGGTTAAGAAAGTGGGGGTTGACGTCCCGGCCTCATATCAGTTGTCGCAATCCGGCTTTACCGATCTTGTAAAGAAAGGGGTTACCGCCGGTATCACTCCGGTGGCGCAAGGAGTTGGTGACCGACCATTTCCAGGCGGATTTCTTCTGTTCGAATCATTGTTACGTAAGCTCGGTACGGACGATTACGGCAAACTTTTGAACGGTGAATTATCGTTCAAGGACCCGCGGGTCGTGGAAGTCATGACCTGGGTGAAGCAGCTTGTCGATATGGGCGCCTACCCGAAAAGCTTCTCGACCACAAAACTCGGCGAGTCCCACGTCTACTTCTACAGCACGCCAGGCGCATTGACTTTTCCAGTTGCGAGTTGGTTTACCGGCCGTGCATTTGCCCCGCCTGAAAATGGCGGAATGCCGAAAGGTTTTCCGCTTGGAATCATGCAATTCCCGGCGATGGACGGCGGCAAGTGCCCGAACTGCAAGACGCTCTCGATCGGTGGAAGCTTCGTGATGTATTCGAAGGGCAAGAACAAGGACTGTGCCGGGGCCTTGTTGAAATCTATGGCCACTATAGAGAACGGCACGAAATGGATGGAACAGGTTTCACTTCAGACCGGAGTGAAGTCCGATCCAACCAAGATCAAAAGTACCCACGCTGAATATTTTGCCGATCTGAACGCGCGCGACAAAGACGCGACGTATTTCTTTGGCACTCCGTTGCTTCATTATCGTGCCAAATGCGCTGAGACCTACACGCAGGTCATGAACAACGCCTTCCCCGCGGGCTTGATCAGCGTGCAGGAAGCCGCCGACAAAATGGATGCAGCCTGCCATAAGAGTTGATCGCCCCTGACGACAATCATTACCCCGGAAGGTCCGCCGGCGACGCGCGCCAAAAGCGCGCCGTCGGCAACTTCTTTTTCCGATCCGCGCCGCACATCTTGGCCGGTCATAACTGTGTTTGTCGCGCCAGCGATACTTGTTTACTTCGGCCTCACTGCTTATCCCGCTTTTCGCACGATCTTCGACAGCTTCTTTACGATTAACGGCCCTGGCGACACTGTATTTGCAGGTATCCAGAATTACCGCGACCTTTGGCACGACGAGATTTTCTGGGCCGCTGTTCGCAATACATTTATCTGGTCATTCATTGCGCCCTTTCTCGATGTGGGCACCGGCCTCCTATTGGCGCTTGCGCTATACGCAGGAGTGCCGTTTGCGCGCTTCTTTCGAGTCGCATGGTTCACCCCGGTTCTTCTATCTTACGTGGTCGTCGCAATTCTTTGGATGTGGATCTACAATTACGATTGGGGCTTCGTGAATATTGCCCTGCGAACGGTTGGGCTTGGCTCGCTCGCGCAGTCTTGGTTGGGAAATCCCAACACCGCTCTTGCTGCGCTGATCGTCACCCACGCCTGGAAATGGGCCGGCTTCAACATGGTCGTGTGCCTTGCCGCGATCCATTCCCTGCCTTCCGAAGTGCTTGAAGCGAGCGAGCTCGACAATTGCGGCTGGGGTGCAAAATTACGATACATCATCGTTCCGATGCTGCGTCCGACGCTTCTCAATCTCTACATTCTTGCTTTCATCGGTAAAATGAAGATTTTCGACCTGGTCTGGATCATGACCCAGGGCGGCCCGCTATGGTCGACCGAAACCGTTTCGACCTACGTCTATAAGCGTGCCTTCAACTGGAATACTTTCGATCTCGGCTATCCCTCGGCGATCGCTGCGGTGTGGTTCGGCGTCGTGTGTGCGGCGGTCTTGCTGCTAAATCGCCTGCTAGCTTCGCGCGAACGCCTGGAGTTCTAGCAATGATCACGACTTCATTGCCGCGCTTGTTCAGCCGAGGCACGCTGGCCGCCATCATTGGGCTCTACACGTTTTACACGCTTGCTCCATTTGTCTGGCTTGCGACTATGTCCGTGCGAACCACAGGCGAAATCAGCCTTGACCATTACGCATGGCCGAAACCTTTTCATTGGGGGCAATTCCGCAGCGCCTGGATCGATTCAGATTTTGCGACATACTTCTGGAATTCAACGATCGTTGTGACCAGCGCAGTTGTAGTCGTGACGCTGATTGGCGCTGCAGCCGCGCATTGTCTTGCGCGCTTCAGATTTGCTGGAAATCGGCTGATCTATGGCATCTTGTTCTCATCGATCATTTTTCCGCCGCAGATCACATTGATTTCGTTGTATCAAATTCTGGTCGATTACAATCTATATGATAATTTGTTCGGCCTCACTCTGGTGTACATATCGCTTCAGTTGCCTCTGACCGTTTATCTTCTCGAAGGTTTTTTTGCTCGGATCCCTCAGGACTTATTCGACGCCGCTAAGATCGACGGCTATGGCGACATCGAAATATTTTGGCGCATCGTTCTGCCGGTCGGGATGCCAGCCATTGCAACGACACTGATCCTAAATTTTATTCAGCTCTGGAATGAGTTTCTGTTTGCGGTCGTTCTCATCACTGATCCGAGCAAGCGGACGCTACCGATCGGCATTCGCGGCTTTATGGGCGATCACTTCCAAGACATTGGCTTGATTGCCACTGGCGTTATGATCTCGGTTATTCCTGTCATCGTTGTCTACATGTTTTTCTCAGAAAAACTTATCCGCGGCATGACGGCTGGCGCAATCAAATAGAGGATTTCATGGCTGTCGTTTCTCTCGAAAAGATTTCCAAACGATATACCGGCGCATCCGGGCATCTCGCCGTTGATAATGTTGATCTTAATATCGCAGACGGCGAGTTCATGGTCCTGCTGGGACCGTCGGGCTGCGGTAAGTCGACGACCTTGCGGATGATTGCGGGCCTCGAATCGATCACCTCCGGTGTTCTTTCGATTGATGGCCGTGTAATGAACAACGTTGCCGCTAAGGACCGCGACATCGCGATGGTGTTTCAGTCCTACGCGCTCTATCCCCATATGAGCGTCGAGGAAAATCTTGGCTTCGGGCTTCGCCGCCGAAAGATAGATAATGCCGAGATCGAGCGGCGGGTGAAAGCAACAGCCGAATTGCTCGGTCTTGCCGACCTCCTGCAACGTAAACCGCACGCGCTCTCCGGGGGACAACGACAGCGCGTCGCACTTGGGCGAGCCATGGTTCGCGAGCCGACAGTGTTTCTGTTCGACGAGCCGCTCTCCAATCTCGACGCTGCGTTGCGCGTCAATACTCGAAACGAACTCATCAAGCAGCACCATCGGCTGCGCTCTACCATGATCTATGTCACCCACGATCAAGTCGAAGCGATGACCATGGGTACCCGGATTTGCGTCATGAATGGCGGCCGGGTCGCGCAGATTGGCGCTCCGCTTGATGTCTACTGGAACCCGGCGGACACTTTTGTTGCACGTTTTCTCGGTTCGCCGCCCATGAACCTTTTCAATACGCAGATTGCGTCGGCGGCTGGCGGGCATCTCGCTGAAAATGCTTTCTTGCGGGCGCCGCTGATGCGTTGGCAATCCGGCACACTGCAAGGAATGGCGGGGAAGACAGCAATCTTCGGTGTGCGGGCCGAAGACCTGCATCTCGAATCCGACGCCGTGCCTGGGCAGAAGCACGGCTCGATCAAGGGTCGCGCATTTGCAGTCGAGCCGCTCGGCGCCGAAACGCTGCTGCTCGTGGAAACCGAACCTGGCGTCGAATGCACTGCTAGATTATCCCGCCATCTAAAAGTTCGCCCCGGCGATGAGGTCGAGCTGTTCTTTCCGACCGAGGCGACCTTCCTGTTCGATTCCGGCTCCGGCCGTGCCGTCGGGAGCGACCGCTCATGAGCAAACACCTGCGCGTTGGATTAATAGGAGCGGGAATGGTGAGCAGGCATCATCTTATTGCCTGGGCCAGTCTTGCCGAGGATGCTCGCGTCGTTGCGATCGCCGACCCTTCGACCGAAAATGCCATGCAGCGCGCTTCAGAGTTTGGCATCGACGCGACATTTTCGACGGCCGATCAGATGCTGTCGGAATCAGAACTCGACGCTGTCGATATCGCAGCGCCGCGCGCCTATCATGTCGAGCTTGTGCGACTTGCCGCCAAACGAAACCTGGCAATACTCTGCCAGAAGCCGCTGGCGCCGACCCTTTCGCAAGCCGAAGAACTTGCCGCGGAGGTAAACGGAAAAACGCGGCTCATGGTCCATGAGAATTGGCGTTTTCGGGGCTACTATCGTGAAGCTGCTGCGTGGCTTCGGGACAATCGTATTGGACGCGTTAAACAGGCTCAGCTCACGTTGCTGACCTCGGGAGTTCTGCCGGATTCGGATGGGCGGCGGCCAGCACTCGAAAGACAGCCCTTCATGCGGGCGGAAAGGCGAATGCTGGTTGCGGAAGTTCTGATCCATCATCTAGACACCTTGCGGGTCCTTTTAGGACCCTTGCATGTAACGGCTGCGGCGTTAAGCCGGACCTGTCCAGAACTTGTCGGCGAAGATGGGGCTGTTATTCAGCTTGAGTCGCAGAACGGTGCCGCGGTTTCCGTTTTCGCGAGCTTTGCTGCGAATGGATATCCGGCAGCGCAGCTCGACCGGCTTGAGATACTCGGTGAAGATGGGTCTATCCGGCTGGAGGGACCACTTTTGACCTGCTCGGGAAAATCGCCCGACGAACGACGTTATGATTTGGCCGCGGAATACCAAGGCTCATATAATGCGGCCATAGCGCATTTTATCCATGCCTTGCGATACAATCATCCATTTGAAACCTCGCCGGAAGATAACCTCGAAACATTGAGGCTGGTGGAGGATTGCTATCGGCTTTCCGGTTGGGAGGCGGCTTGATGACCTCGTCCTCGTCCCAGAAAACGGCCGAAGCCGTATCAATCTTACGAGAGAAGGAGCAGGCGGACGTTATCAAACGTATCGAGGAAGACATCATTTTTGGACGCTTCGCGCCGGGATCGCGTCTCGTCGAGGACACTTTGATGACGCGCTACTGCGCAAGCCGGCATTCGGTTCGCCAGGGGCTCTTTCAACTTGAGAGAAATGGCATCGTCCTGCGCGAAAAAAACATTGGCGCGACAGTCCGCTTCTATTCCAGCGACGAGGTGCGTCAGATCTATGAAGTGCGGGAAATGTTGACGCGACAGGCTGTTTTAATAATTTCCTTGCCCGCGTCGGATACGTTGATCGGGGAACTCACGACCCTTCAGGAGCGCTACTGCTCCTACGCAGACAGGGGCGATTTACGCGGCATTCACGACGCCAATGATGCGTTTCATCTGGCTCTCTTTTCCGCGTGCGGAAATCCTTATCTCGTCGAATCGTTACAAAATTACATGAACCTCACACTGCCGATGCGTGCCAAGAACCTCGCAGATCGCGAGGGCCTACAAATATCTCGTCACCAGCATGACCTTATGATTGAGCTTCTTAAAGGTCGGGACAGTTGGGCGCTGGCGCAGCTCTGCGTGGAGCATATGCAATACAGCAAGTCTGATTATCTCAACCGTATCGCCGGCGACAAATAGCCAGAAGCAGCTACGTTCTGACAAGCGGTTTTTTAATGCCTCAAGGAAACCGCCCGCAGGCTGTTGTCGTGCGGTCCTGATGACTTCTTTGTGCTGACCTGACCTGGCTTTTTTGGACCAAGCGTTGTGAGAGAATGGCTTGGAAAAGAGCTGGTCATGCCGAAGAAGAGGTTTGGTGATGAGCAGATTGTGACGCTGCTTCGTCAGATTGAAGTATCGATGGCGCAGGAAAATTCTGCGCCGGTAGCTTGCCGGGACGCGGGGATATCGCAACAGAATTAAGAGACGAATGCCTCAACCAGGAAATCTTCTATAGCTTGAAGGAAGCGCAAGTCGTCAACGGGTAATGGCGCAATCACTACAAGACCATCCGACCGTATTCATCGCTAAACTATAGGTCGTCCGCGCCGCAGAAATTCGCACCCTTGGCTCTCCACCTAGATGAGATCACGCCGATGCAGTAATCTCTATCCCGCTGGTCCAAAAAGTCGTCAGGTCAATCTTTATGGAGACCCCCATTGTTCGACATTTCGCATGATCAAGTCAGACTGGGCGAGCGAACGATTCCCATTGCAGCTCATGTCGATGTTCTGGTCTGCGGTGGTGGCGTCGCTGGAATTGCAGCTGCGGTCGCGGCGGCACGAAATGGGGCGAAGACACTCCTGATTGAGCGGGCTGCGTTTCTCGGCGGGACCGCGACCGGTTCGGCGATGGGCTTGATTGTGATTCCGGCGAGCGAACTTGTTGGCTTTCCTCGCGAGTTCTTTTCCCGCCTGGCGCGCGAACAAGGCGCTGGCCTTGGCGACGTCGTTCCCTGGGATATCGAGGCCTACAAGTTGGCGGCCCTGGACATCGTGCTCGAAGCGGGTGCCGACCTCTTATTACACACTTGGATTTCAGAGCCGTTGGTCCGCGACGGTAAAATCGAAGGCGTCATCATCGACAACAAATCGGGACGTCAGGCGATTGTGGCCAAAGTCGTCATCGACACCACGGGCGACGGCGATGTTGCGGCGCGGGCGGGCGTTCCTTTCATAAAAGGGCGAGAGGACGACGGCGCGATGCGACCGACGACGGTGATGGGCCGCCTTGGCAATATCGATCTTCGGCGGTTCAAGGAACACATCGACAGCCATCCCGAGGACTTTTCGCAGGACGACGGCCGTCGCGTAGTCGACTTGGAGCAGGGAATAGTTCGAATCGACGGCTTTTTCTCGACCGTAGAAAAGGCCAAGCAAATGGGGTTGCTGGATGCCTCGTTGCCAATCCATTACCTGCGCTTCAGCGGAGTGAACGCCAAGGAGCACATCGACCGCGCGATCCTGATTTGCAACAGCACGCGCATCTACAACGTCGACGGCACCAATGCCGCCGATATTACTCGGGCTGAGATCGAGGGACGCAAGCAGCTCCGCGATATTGTGCGCACCTGCCGTGCGCTATTGCCGGGGTTTGAGCACAGCTTTCTGGTTGACACGTCGGCTTATCTCGGCATCCGTGAGACGCGGCGCATCAGGGGTCGCTACACTCTGACCTACAACGATCTTGCCAGCGGAAGGCGTTTTGACGACTCGATTGCCGTAATGACCTCGGTGGATTACGGCAACGCTGAAATTCACGGGCCCGACTACGGCCACGAAGGCTCTGCCAACGACGACTGGGCACGCAAGCTTTCGCTCAAGCTGATGCGGTTCGAGTTTCCGCTTAGTTGCATGATCACCGACAAAATTCAGAATCTTGTGGTCGCCGGACGCTGCGCATCGATGACGCATGACGTCGACAAATTCGCGCGCAACATGGCGCCCACCGGCCTGCAAGGTCAGGCCGCTGGGACGTTTGCGGCTTTGGTCGCGGGCCGCGACTGGAATCGGCTGCCGGTGGAAACGGTACGGGCCCGTCTCGAGCGCGACGGGGTGCCGGTCAGTATTTTAGCGGGTGAGGCCCACACCAAAATCGAAAAGCGATCGACTGTGATCACGTAATTATACGCATTTTTCCAATACAAGCAGCTCTCGGCAAATCGCCGGCCAAATCGAAGGAGACATAAAATGCGCTATTTGTTGCAGATCGCGAGGTTGGCAATAGCGGCGGTATGCCTGGCCGCCGCGCCAATGGTCGCTGCCGCGCAGCCTTATCCAAGCAGGCCAATCCATCTGGTTGTTGGCTTCCCGCCGGGCGGCATCAATGACATTGTTGCTCGTATCGTTGGACAAAAGATGTCCGAAGGCCTTGGGCAAGCCGTCGTAGTGGAAAATCGTTCCGGCGCCGGCGGCACGATTGGTGCGGATTGGGTGTCGAAGGCAAAACCCGATGGATATACACTGCTGCTCGGTTCGGTGAGCAATCTCGCAATGGCACCCAGTCTCTACGGGAGCCTGCCCTATGATCCGACCAAAGATTTTACCCCGGTGGCGCTTGTCGCCGCGGCGCCGAATATTATGGTGGTGCACCCCGACTTCCCCGTGCACAGCGTCAAGGATTTGATCGCTCTCGCCAAGCAGAAGCCTGGCACGATCAATTACGCTTCCGCAGGCATTGGAACGTCAAATCACCTCACTGTCGAACTTCTGAAGGTGATGGCGGATATTGATCTCGTACATGTGCCGTATAAGGGCGACGCGCCGGCCATTACGGCCGTACTTGCAAATCAGGTGCCGATGATGTTCCCCACCCTTCCCGTGGCGCTTCCGTATATCAAATCTGGCAAGCTTCGAGCTATCGCGGTGTCTAGCGCAAAGCGATCAGCACTCTTGCCGGAAGTCCCGACCGTCGCCGAGTCCGGCGGACTTCCCGAGTTCGCCGTGAGTATTTGGGTTGGCGTCGTTGCGCCGCCGGGAACGCCGAAGGAGATCGTCGACAGACTCAATGCGGAAATCCGGAAGGCCGTGGCGATGCCGGATATCCGCGAGCATCTCGAGGCGCTCGGCGCCGACCCGGCGAGCGATACACCAGAACAATTCTCAGCTTACATTGCTGCGGAAACCGCCCAGTGGCTCAAAGTCGCACGGGCGGCCAAAATCAAGCCGATTTGATGGGACAAGTTTCGATGACGCGACGGCCAAGCGTCGGCATCACAATGGGCGACCCCGCTGGGGTCGGCCCGGAGATCGTCTGCCGCGCTCTTGCCGATCTCTCGCCTGCCGATCGTGCCGGAATCGTTGTCTTCGGCACGAAATCGATTCTGGAACGTGCAAACGAACTGACCGGCGCTAGACTGTTGTTCGGCGATCTGGATTCGACTTCGCCATCGGGAGGCGTTCCGGTCGTCGATATTCGTGTGCCCGGTTCGGAGTCGGTCAGCGACGGCATTATGTCCGCCGCTGCAGGGGCTTGCAGCTACGGCTATATCGAGCGCGCTGTTTCCGCTGCGCTCGCGGGCGACATATCGGTGATCGTGACCGCGCCGATCAACAAGGAAGCGCTGCACGCCGCCGGCTACCCGTTCGAGGGCCATACAGAACTGCTGGCTCACCTCACCGGAGCAAAATCCTCCTTCATGCTACTGGCGTCGGAGAAATTGTCGACGATCCACGTTTCGACCCACGTGTCGCTCGCCGGCGCGGTGCAAAGGGCGACCATGGAACGCGAGCTCGCAACCATTCAAGTCGGAAATGCCCACCTCAAACGACTGGGCATTGCTCGGCCGCGCATCGCGGTCGCCGGATTGAACCCTCATAGCGGAGAGAATGGGCTGTTCGGCACCGACGAGATCGAACGCATCAAACCGGCTATCGAAGCGGCACGCAGCGAAGGCATCGCCGTAACAGGGCCGATTTCCGGCGATACGGTATTCTATCGTGCCCTGCAGGGTGAGTTTGACCTGGTCGTCGCGCAATATCACGACCAGGGTCACATTCCGATCAAGCTGATCGCGTTCGATACCACCGTTAACGTAAGCCTCGGACTGCCGATTTTGCGCGTATCAGTCGATCATGGGACCGCGTTTGACATTGCCTGGCAGGGCATCGCGCGGCACGACAACATGAATGCGACGATAGCTTACGCGCGGCGACTTGCTCGTTCCTAACCGCGCGAAACCGAGAACACAAATCCGATCGGCTTCGATATGACGCATCGTAAGCTCGACGTAGCAATCGTCGCCGATGATCTAACAGGCGCGCTAGATGCTGCAGCGCCTTTTGCAGTGCTAGGCCTTAAGACACGTGTACTGCTCGATTTTGATCGGGTCGCGTCTGCTGCCGGGACCAACACCCAGGTGTTGTCCCTGACCACCGAAAGCCGGCACCTCTCGCCGCATGCAGCCGATGAGCGCGTTTGGAATGCAACACGTGCTGCCCTCGCCCATGCGCCCCGTGTTTTGTTAAAAAAAATAGACTCTACTCTGCGGGGTAACGTCGCCGACGAAATTCTGGCCGGACTTCGCGCAAGCGGGCTGCGGCATGCACTGATCGCACCGGCTGTTCCCAGGCACGGCCGCAGCATGCGCGCCGGCGAGGTGTTCATTGATGGCGTGCCGCTTCGGCGAACGCAGATCGGGTCTGACGCGTTATCGCCGCCGCCTTCAGCGCCGCTGCCGAAGGTCTTGAAAGCAGCGTCGAAGGACATGATCGTCCATGTGTGGCCGCGCGGCGCGGCATTCGCGCTCAGCGTCGAGGCTGGAATTCACGCGTACGTCGCCGATTGCGAGACCGAGGCCGATCTCGATGCCATCGCCCGATTTGCGCTGAACCATTGCGACGAAATACTACCCGTTGGAGCTTCAGGTCTTGGTACGGCGATAGCCCGGCGGCTCGCCCAAACATTGTCATCGGAAATTTTGTTCCCAACCCCAAAGATCAGCCAGCAAGTTCAGAAGCCTATTCTCTTTGTCATCGGCTCGCGAACCGAGGCGAGCGCCGAGCAAACGGCGCGATTATGCGCTGCCGGTGCCGAGGAACTGGTAACGCCGTTGTTCGCGAGCGAGCGGGAGGTAGAGTTGCTCCTGGATCGCAATGTCAATCAGGGTGCGCAGCCGGTAGCATTGATTGTCCGACCCGAGTTGTCGCGTGAACCAAGCCTAACTACCGCTTCCAAAGTTGCACAAACACTTGGCCGCTCGGCGGCGAGCCTGATCCCACGACTGCAAATAAATGCGGTAGTCATAGTCGGCGGAGACACGGCGTTCGAAACTTTCCAAGCCCTTGGCATTCACGACGTCTCGGTTGCAGGAGAAATCATGCCTGGCATCGCGACAGGGGAAATGCGGGTAGGCGGACGCTCAGTGACCTTCATCACCAAAGCCGGTGGATTTGGTGACGCGGACGCATTAGTTGAAATTTTGCAACGTTTGAAAAATCAGTAAGCGGCTGACCATTCATTTGTTCTTGGCCAAGCTTAGATAGCAAGGTCTCTCCTGAACCTTTTGGGAATAGCAGTATCTTTCGTCGCCCTGCCGGCTAAAGCTCGGCATCGGCCTCCCCTGCCGAGCTTCTTTCGCGTGCCTTCCTCAGTCGATGCCCGCCAATCGGCGAAAAGCAGGACGTTTGGTGACTTTCTCGTCACTAAATACCGAGGTAAGCCGCTTGCACCTGCTTGTTGTTTGCCAACTCTGCGCTGGTGCCGTGCATGATCACTTTGCCGCTTTCCAGTACATAAGCCCGCTGCACCAACGCCAGCGCACGGCTGACATTCTGTTCGACCAGCAGGATTGCGGTGCCCATGGAGTGGATCTCTTGAATCTTCTGAAAAGTGATATCGGTCATGATCGGTGCGAGGCCTAACGACGGCTCGTCGAGCATCAGCAAACGCGGCTTCAACATTAGACCGCGGCCCACCGCGAGCATCTGCTGTTCGCCGCCGCTCATCGTTCCGGCGAACTGCTTTCGACGCTCGGCCAGCACGGGGAAAATGCTGAAAACAAGCTCGAGCGTGCGGCTACGCTCAGCCTTGGCGCGCGGCACATAAGCCCCGATCTCGAGGTTTTCTTGCACCGTCATTTCGGGGAATACCTGACGGCCCTCTGGTACATGAGCAATGCCGAGCTCCGTGACCTTGTAAGGCGGCAACGAAGCGATGTTTGTTCCCAAAAAGCTGATCGTACCCGAGGTCAGCCGTACGAGACCTGAGATCGCACGCAGGGTGGTACTTTTGCCGGCCCCATTTGCTCCCAGCAGGCCGACGGCTTCACCTTCGCCGACTTCGATATTGACGTCGCCGACCGCTGGCACGGACCCGTAACTGGCGCTCACTCCGGATAGCGCTAACACTCATTCTCTCCTGGTGCCGCTACATGCACATAGCCGGACCCCAGGTAGGCGCGAACCACATCTTGGTTTGCAACGACTTCCTTGGGGCTGCCTTCGGCAATCATCTGCCCGTGATCGAGCACCACGATGTGACGCGCGACAGCCATGATGGCGCGCATCACATGCTCGACGATGATTATGGTCAGTCCGCGCTTCGAAAGTTTTCCTACCAACGCGACGGCTTGATCGATCTCCGCCGGATTCAGCCCGGCCATGACCTCATCGAGAAGCAGGAGCCGAGGCTCGGTTGCCAGCGCGCGCGCCATCTCGAGCCGCCGCTGGTCTATCGTGGTCAAGTCGCGCGCCGGCGTGTGTTCCTTGGCCGATAGCCCGACGAATTCGATCGCCTCGCAGGCTCGCGCGCGCGCGACCTCGAGCTTCTTGTCGCGCAGGAATGCGCCGGTCATCACGTTGGCCAGAACGGTCATCGCGCCAAACGGCTTGGCGACCTGAAACGTGCGCGCCAAGCCGTGCGCGCAGATGTCGTATGGCTTCAGGCCCACGATTTCGCGGCCGAAAGCGGACACCGACCCTTCATCGGGCCGATGAAAGCCAGTGATGAGATTGAAGCTGGTGGTCTTGCCGGCGCCGTTCGGCCCGATCAGCGCCACGGTCTCGTTTTCCTTAACCGAAAAGCTGAGATCCTGAACGGCGCGCAGTCCGCCGAACCGCTTGCTGAGATTACGGACAACGAGCGCGTCACCCATCGAGGGCAGCCTTTTTCGTTTGCGCCGATCCCGTGCGAACGATGCGTGCATACACCTCGGCCAGAACGCTGAGCAGCCCGGTCGGCCGCCACAGAATCACAGCGATCAGAATAAGGCTGTAAACAGTCAACTGAACCCCACCGATGGAACTGCCAAGCCAACTTTGAAGTAAGGCCGACGTCGCTTCCAACAGAACGGTGCCGAGAACCGGCCCCCACAATGTTCCAACGCCGCCAACAATCGAGACCAGCGCCGCCTCGACCGAAATGTTGAAGTTGAAGGCGGTCTGCGGATCGATGAAATAAATGTATTGAACGTAGAAGGTGCCGGCGAGCGCGGTAAGAAATGCGCTGATCATATAGATGTCGCGCTTGATGCGCATCGCGTTCACGCCGATCGCTTCGGCGGCATCCTCGTCCTCGCCGATGGCGACCAGGTAATACCCCATCCATGATCGTTCGATCCGGTAAGTGATCGCAAGCCCGATCGCCAGCAAGCCGAGTGCGATGTAGTAGTACGCAGCCTTCGCTTCGAACTGCATCATCAACGGAGCGTTGCCGAGATTGGGGATGGTCGTGCCCTCGGCCCCCCAAGCGAAATCACGAAACTTGAGGAAAAGCAGCATGAATACTTGAGCGGTCGCGATGGTGGCGATCGCGAAATACGGCCCGCGCAGCCGGAAGCACAGCGCGCCGATTGGCAGGCTTGCCAGCATGGCCACAACTCCACCGGCCAGCATTCCGATCCAGGGCGAGATGCCGACATCGATCTGCAAGATCGTCGAGGTGTAGGCGCCCAGACCGAAATACGCGGCATGGCCCAAGGAGAGCTGTTTGGCGTAGCCGCCTATGAGGTTCCAGGCGACGCCGATAAACGCGAAGAGGAGCACCCTGATGAAAATATCGATGGCGAACCGGCTCGTCACCACAAGAGGCAGCACGAGAAGAACCACCGTGAGCAGGCCAAGCCAAAGCGCGCCCGAACTACGCAGCACCCGCATTATCGCGCACCCCCACCGGCAAGACCACTCGGTCTAAAGGCGAGCGTCAGCAGAAGCATCAGGAAGACCACGATCAGCCCCGAATCGGCGCCCACGAATTGAATTCCGAGCGACTCGGCGACCCCCATCATCAGGCTGGCAATAAGCGCGCCTTTTACATTGCCCAGCGTACCCAAGACGACGGCAACGAACGCCATCAGTACAAACACCTGACCGGCCATTGGCGAGGCCGGGTAGAAAGGCATGAGCAGCGAACCGGCGGCGCCTGCCAGTGCGAGCGACACCCCGGTTGCAACGGCAAACACGCGATTGGGGTTGATGCCCATCAGCATTGCCACCTCGGGCTTCTGAGCCGCGGCGCGCATCGCCTTCCCCATGTCCGTGGTCTTGAGGAATACCCAGAGAATCCCGCTGAGCACCATGGCGAGGACGAAGGCGATGAGTTTTGCCATTGGCACATAGATCTCACCGAGATGAAACGCTTCGTCCGAATACCAGGTGTGCACCGTCCGGTAGTTAGCCGTGAACAGCATCAAGGCGAGGTTCATCAGCAGCAAGGACAGAGCAAAGGTAAGGAAGATTTGCGGCATGTCGCCGAGCCCCAGAACTCTGCGGATCAGGAAATGCTGCAAGAGCATGCCGACGATGAACAGGACCGGCATCGAAACAGCAAGCGACACCAGAGGGTCAATTCCGAAGTAGGTGGCAAGGAAGAAGCTGATGTACATACCGATCATCACGAACTCGCCTTGGGCGAAGTTCACGATTTTCACGACGCCAAAAATCAGCGTAACGCCGATGCTCACGAGCGCGTAGATTCCGCCAATGAGCAAGCCGTTCACGACGGCTTGTGCCAGTGTCTCCAGCATTGGTCCTTCGACGGCGCTTAGGTCTTCATCAGCGGTGCGCGGGCATCTTCCTTGGGAAACACACTGGCCAGATCGCCATGTTGCCACTGCACACCCACCGGGTGGGCATAAATGTTTTTGCCGTCAGGGCCGAATTTAACTTTTCCGCCGGGCCCCATCGCCGCGTATCCCGTCGAGACGTCGAGGGTCGAGAGAGCGTCGCGAACTTTTTGCGGATCGGTGGACGCCGCCCGTTCGAGTGCGTCAGCGAGCATGAACGTCTGCGCGACGAGGCCGCCGGCATACTCGAAGATAAACTCTCCATAGCGTTTCTTGTATTCGGCGTTAACTTTTTGCGCGTTGGCGTCCGAGTCATGGTTCCAGTGTGCCACGCCCTGCAGTCCTTCCGCGAGAGCGCCGACGTTCTTGTAGAAATCGGGAATGACGAACCCGCCGGAGCCGCCGTTGAGGGCGACCTTAAGGCCGGTTTGCTTGATCGTTTTTACGATCAGGATAAGGTCGTTCAAGTAGGACACCGAGAACACCGCATCCGCGCCGGAAGCCTTGACCTTGTTGATTAGTGGACCGGCATCGGCAAAGCCCGCCGAGTAGGGCTCGAACAATACGATCTCCACGCCCTCGCCCGGTGCCTGTTCGCGCAGCCCGTTCGACGTCGATGTGCCGAACGCGGTGTTCTCGAAAATCACCGCCACTTTGGGCTTGTCGCTCAGCAGCTTGGCCATTTGTAGTTGCGCCTTGGCAAACTGCGACGCGCGCGCAAACGGCGTGAAGGTATATTGCCGGCCCTTGTTGAGCTGGTCAGTGCTCGAACCGGTGATAATCGCCACCTTGGCCCGCTCGGCCACCTCGCTCGCAATCAGCGTCAGGGCGCTGGCATAGCAGCCGTGAATCGCGGACAGCTTGTTACCGGAGATCAAACGGTCGGTCTCCGTGCGTGTGACGGTGGTGTCGCTCTGCACATCGGAGATGATCAAATTGAGCTTGGCGCCGCCCAGCGACTTGATGCCACCAGCCTCGTTGACCATCTCGGCCGCGAGCTTGGCGGCGTTGACGCAGCCCTGTCCGATTTGCGCCATGCTTCCGGTGACCGGATAAAGCGCCCCGATGTTCACGGGATCCGCCGCCCAGCCTCTGAGCGGGATTGCGCCGAACGCGGTGGTGGCAATTGCGCCGCCCGCGGCCTTGATGAGGAAGTCTCTGCGGCGTAGCGACTTTACCGGCGTCTGACCTCGGCTCTTTTTCATGTTCGCCTCCCTACGGCGTTAGAACGATCGCTTAGTCTGGCACGGTCCGTGGCAAAACCTTTTGCCATTCTTGTTGTCCCCGCCGATGCGATTATAGCGCTTGTTGCGCGCCGCCCGACAATGGGCTAATAATTGTATACAACATTATATCTAAGATTGCAAACATCTAGTTTTTGTTTTATCAAGCGCGCTGACCATCGTCGGGGCTGTGCAAGCGCCGTGCGACGCTGTGAACCGGCTGGGCGGACGCCGGCACA
>ODAK010002173.1_pt1 | contig 20710 bp, 20 predicted proteins | sample 1539591 | NCBI WGS metagenome assembly ODAK01 (sample SAMEA3539303, study PRJEB22396) | soil metagenome | biome: tundra; feature: field; material: soil | place: USA | collected 2010-05 | depth 0.15 m | reverse complement strand
AGTGCCCAGTGCCGTCCCGGCCGCACGCCACTCTCGGCGCAGCAGCCAGACCAGGATGAAGAGTCCCGGATATATCTTGACGGCCGTAGCGAGTCCGACCAGCACACCCTTAGGGGGTCCGTGGATGGTAAGGAGGTCCAAGGTCACGAAACACAACAGGATTGTCCCCGTCTGGCCCCAAGTGAAACACTCAGTGACGGGGACAATGAACGCTGCCGCCAGGACCGCGGTCCAGCATGAGATCCCCGTGACGGCCAGCGGTGCCAGTCGTCGCGGTAAGAGATAGGTAATCGCCGTTGCCATGGCCCCCGCCAGGGCAACGAGGCTTGCCGCGCTCCACAGGAGGGTCAGGTGCTGAGCCGGAACCCACAGGATGGGCCAGAAGAAGAGAATGGCCCCCGGCGGATATGTGAAGGCGAAATGGCCGAAGGGCACGTAAATGTTGCCGGTCTGCTCGAGCTGGTGGAGGTTCACGAGTCGACCTTGAAGGTCACCGAAGCCGTAGTTGTAGTGGCTGGTGAACGTCCATAGCGTGGGGTGATTGATGAGCCATGACATCGCGACGACGAGAGCCGCACCGGACACGGCGATTATGAGGGCCAACCAACGAGTGTTCACGATCGCCAACGCCCTGGCGTAGCGATTTGTCACGGACTGGACGCTAGTAGGGGGCCAGTTCAATTGCGCTCAAGTTTTGATGCGTGTGTCACAACACCTGAAACTGCAATCCGGGGATCAGGTCGTAGGGCTGGTAGGGCTGGTAGGGCCGGTGGGGATCGAACCCACGACCGAGGGATTATGAGTCCCCTGCTCTAACCACTGAGCTACGGCCCTTCAGGCAATGACGGAATTGAAGCTCCCAGAGCAGGACTCGAACCTGCAACCTAGCGATTAACAGTCGCTTGCTCTGCCAATTGAGCTATCTGGGAATGGACTCGAAGGTAAGCAACGTTAGCACCCAAGACTTGAAGTTACTGCTGGGCAAACCACTGCAGGAGTCGCTCGGCGTCCAGACTCTCACGAACAAGTCGTCGACACCTCGCGATGCGCTTTGTCATTCCTTGACGCGAGATGCCTTCCGCACGAGCGATCTCATCAATTGACATGGTTCGAAACGTGAACTGCCAGAACGCGTCGAAATCATCACCGCATATTCGGCGGAGCGCGTCAATAACCCACGAGGGCGGATCGCTGACCTCGCGTCGCATTCTGAAGTCGGTGTCGTCATCCAACTCGGTCGTTCCGTAACGACGGGCCTGCAGTTCGCGGTTCAACTGCATCGTCTCGTGCGCCTTGGCTTGCGACACACCGAGCGCCTGAGCCACGTCGCGTTTGGTCAAATGCTTCGTCGGATCGACACGAATCAACTTCTGCAACTTCAGTATCAGGCGCATCTCTGAATCGGTCAATCCCGCCTGCTGCTGCACGGCCTGGTTGACCAGCTTCATGATCCAGTAATTGGCGTACGTCGAGAATCGATTTCCCTGCTCCGGATCGAAACGGCGCAGTGCGTTGACGAGCGCCTCGACGCCGGCCGCTTCGAGTTCGTCGTTACCGAATCGGTAGCCGCGTTCGACGACTCGTGTTCGAACGAGACCCAAGGTGGCGCGAAGCAACGTCGATTCGGCCTCCTGGCCGGCGTGACGCTGGCGGAGTAAGCGTCGACGTTCGGTCGGCTCCAATGATCCACGCGCGAGGAGTTGCTCGCCTCGGCGGCCCTGTTGGATGAGGGGGTACAGACTCCGCTCTTCCTCCACGCTCAACGGGGCGGTCATTTCGAGTCCGCCGATGATGCCGAGGGTCTGTCCGGTCACGACGACCTTGACGAGGTTCGTTCAACGAGCCACTCTCGAAGTTCGTTCTCGGCGAGATGGCCGGAGGGACTGTCGAGCAGGACGAGCCGTTCCTTGACGTCACGCACGGTCACGTCGGCGACTTCGGGCGTCATCGTGCCGTCATTGAGATCGCGGGCCACGTTCTTCAATTCGACGTTGACCGCGCTGCGGATGAGTTGCGACACGACGGCGGTCACGTCTTCAATGGTGTACTCGCGATCGAGTTCGTCGACGGCGAGTTGACTGAGAACATGCGCCGCTTCTTCTTCCCCTCGGCGATCGAGGTCATCGATGACCTCGGAGAGCGAACGATCACTGGAGAGTCCCTCGAAGATCTCGCGCTGCACGTCGTTGACGAAGTACGCCGCGACGAGTCGATCCTTCACGTCGTTGGGAAAGTGCACTCGGAGACGAAGCGCCTCGAGACCGGGACGAGGCATCGGTGTACCCGAGGCGCGCGGTTGGGTGGGCGCATCAGGCTCCGACTCATTCGTGGCTCGCACCTTGGGATTGCGAGCGAGTTCGGCGACTCTCGGTCGCAGCAGAGACTCCTCGAGTCGTAGGGTTCCGGCGACCTGCATGACGTACTGGTCGCGAACCAGTTCACTCGGGTGTTCGGCGAGGACGTCCATGGCGTGTTCCGCGGCCCGACCACGGCCTTCGGCGGTGGCGAGATTCGCGCTCTCGAGGACCCGGTCGAGTCGGAACTGCAAGAACGGAACGGCGTCGGTGACGGACTTTCGAAGAGCTTCGGGGTCCTTCTGAGCCAGCTCGGCGGGATCCGAGCCCTTGGGTAGTCGCGCGACGAACACGTCGACTTCGTGTTGACGTTCCCACTGGTAGACCGACGCGGCCGCGCTCTGTCCAGCCTTGTCGGCGTCGTACGCGAGGACGATTCGTTTGGCAAAATTGCGCATCGTCTTGAAGTGCTCTTCACCGAGCGCCGTGCCGCACGTCGCCACGGCCCGCGGCATGCCGGCGGCGAAGAACGCGATCACGTCCGTGTAGCCCTCACAGACGATGATCTCGTCGGACTTGATGACGTCGTCCTTCGCCCAATTCAGCGCGTAGAGCGTGCGGCGCTTGGAGTAGATCGCTGTCTCGGGAGAGTTCTTGTACTTCGCTTCGACTCGGCCGTCGGAACGAGCGGCCCCGTACGGCGGCGGCAGGATGCGACCGCCGACGGCGATGGCCTTGCCGCCGGGATCGAAGATCGGGAAGATGATTCGCGCCCGTAGCGCGTCCTGGCGACGATCGCCCTTGTTGACGAAACCCAGTCCCGTGTCGAGCAGCACCTTCTCCGTGAACTTCAACCCCTTGGCGAGACCGTCCCATTCATCCGGAGCCCACCCGAGCTTGAATTGACGCGCGATGTCGCCGCCGACGCCGCGCGCCTTCAGGTATTCGCGGGCCGGTCGGGCGTCGGGCGAGTTCAGCAGTCGCTCGTGATACCACGTCACAGCCTTTTCCATCGCCGCCAAAGCCTCCTGGCGTTCCTTGCGGGCCGGTCCGGCGTTCGCGTCATCGTGCAATTCAATGCCGGCGCGGTCCGCGAGCTGTCGCAGGGCGTCCATGAAATCCAGGTGTTGGATCTCTCGTACGAAGGTGATCTGGTCGCCGGACGCTCGGCACCCGAAGCAGTAGTAACGGCCCTCTTCGGCGTTCACCGAGAATGATGGCGTCTTCTCCCCGTGAAAGGGGCACAGGCCCGTCCAGCGGCGCCCAGACTTCTTCAGCGCCACGGTCTCACTGATGAGGGCCACGATGTCCGTCGCCGAGCGAACCTGCGCGATCTCGTTCTCCGATATGGCCATAGGAAGAAGGTACCGGTTCCACCCCGCACTCACATCGGACACGCGATGCCCACTGCCTAAACTCTTGCCCATGTCTGAATTCTCGGTCGAAGCCACGAATATCGTTCGAACGTTCAACGACGGTGACTTTCGTGCCCTCGACGACGTCTCATTGCACGTGCCCACCGGTCAGGTCTTCGGGCTCCTCGGACCTAACGGATCGGGTAAGACGACCATGGTGCGAATACTCTCGACGGTCCTCTCGCCAACGCAGGGCCGCGCCATCGTTGGCGGCTACGACGTCGTCAAACATCCCGGTCATGTCCGGCGTGTGATTGGACTCGCGGGGCAGTTCGCGGCCGTCGACGAGAACCTCACGGGTTTCGAAAACCTTCGGATGGTCGGCTTCCTCAATCACATGGAGAAGGCCGACGCCGTGGCACGATCACGCGAACTCCTCGTCGAATTCGGACTGGCGGAGTTCGCGAACAAGTTGACGACGACCTATTCCGGCGGCATGCGACGTCGCCTCGACCTCGCGGCCGCTCTCGTGGCCAATCCCCCGATTCTCTTCCTCGACGAACCGACCACGGGCCTCGATCCGCAGAGTCGTCAAGACCTCTGGGCCATCATCGAAGGTCTCGTCGAAAGGGGGACGACCGTTCTTCTGACGACGCAGTACCTCGAGGAGGCCGATCGTCTTTGCAAACAGTTGGTCGTACTCGATCACGGCAAGATCATCGCTGAGGGAACGTCGTCCCAATTGAAGAGTTCACTCGGGAATACCGTCTTGGTATTGACCTTTTCGACCACCGGCGACGCGCAACGCGCCCTCGGGTTGATCTCCCACATCTCGCCCCAGCCCGCCAACCTCGATGGCACCGTGCTTGAGTTGACGGTCGATAAAGGCCCCGCGTCGGCTGCCGAGGCCCTGCGTCGAATCGACGGCGCCGGCATTGCGATCGCCGGACTCCAACTCCGAGAACCAAGTCTGGACGATGTCTTCTTGAACCTCACGGGCCACAAGGCCGAGGACGAAGTCCAGGTCATTGAAGAGAAAATATCGCGGCGCGCACGTCGAAAGGCCCGGGTATGACCACGACGCCACTCGAAACGTCGATGGCGACACCTCACCACAGCGCCCTTCGCTTCGCCGCACGCGACGTCGTGACGCTGGCCCGCCGCAATCTGTTGGCACTCATTCGTGTTCCCACGCAACTCGTGTTCATGGTGATTCAGCCCGTGATGTTCGTGCTGTTGTTCCGATACATATTCAGCGCGCTGGGTACGTTCACGGGAGGTAATTACGTGAACTTCCTCATTCCGGGAATTCTGGTTCAGACCACAATCTTCGGGGCCGTCGGTACCGCAATCGGCCTGGCCGAAGACTTGCAACGTGGTCTCATCGAACGATTCAAGGCGTTGCCGATGGCCCGAATGGCGGTACTCGCCGGACGAACACTTGCCGATTCGGCGCGCAACGTCATCGTGCTCATCATCATCACGGGTGTTGGATACTTGGTCGGATTTCGTCCGCACGGAGGATTCTTCGACTACATCGCCGCCTGCCTGATGATGCTGCTCTTCGCGTACTGCCTCTCGTGGGGATTCGCCTTCGTCGGCTTGGCCGCACCGAACTCAGAAACGGCCCAAGCGATGACGTTTCCGCTCATCTTCCCCCTCACGTTCGCGTCGACGATCTTCATCCCGCTGTTCAAACTTCCACCGTGGCTCCGGGGATTCGCGAACAATCAGCCGGTCAGCGAGACGACCAACGCAGTTCGAGCACTGATGACCGGCACGCCGGCCGGCAACTCGATATGGGTTTCGTTGCTCTGGTCCTTCGGACTCGTCGCCGTACTCGCACCATTGGCGGTGAACCAATTCCGCAAGATCGCTTAAGTCACAATGCCAAAACTGGGCGCGGACGAACTTCAAGCCATACTCTCGAACGCCTTTCCCGACGCGGACGTCCCGCACGTTGAACAGGTCACCGACGATTCGGTGATTGTGAGTTACGCCGTCACCGATCGTCACGGACGACCGGGCGGCACGCTCTCCGGACCGGTGATGATGTCGCTCGCCGACACGTCGGCCTGGGTGGCGATCATGTCCCAGATCGGCCCCGTCGTGCTCGCCGTCACCACGAGCCTGCACATCGACTTCTTGCGCAAACCCACGCTCACGGATCTGATGGCGAGGACACGGATGCTGAAACTCGGGAGTCGACTCGCCGTCGTCGACGTCGACTTGTTCTCACGTGGCGAAACCGAGTTGGTCGCGAAGGCGCAAGTCACGTACTCCATACCCCGTACGCCGGCCAACTAATCCGCCACCAGTAACCTCGCGGTGTGAGTAGGGCCGCGACGAACGAAACCGGAGAGCTGCAACCACTTTCGGGCACGCTGATCACCTCGATGTCGATCGCGATCGGCGTCATCGTCGCCAACCTGTACTACCTGCAACCGCTGCTCCATCAGGTGACCAAGGACTTTCGCATCAGTGAGTCGAAGGCGACCTTGTTGCTCGTGCTCATCCAATCCGGCTACGCCGTCGGTCTCGCGTTCGTCGTGCCGCTCGGTGACCTGATTCCCCGCCGCCGTCTCGCGGTTCTGATATTCGTCCTGGCGAGTGCCGTCGTCTTTGCGGGCGCCGCGGCACACTCGTTCGCCCTGTTCGCCGCGGTCACGTTCCTCATCGGGCTCGCCTCGTGCGGCGGACAGGTCATCATCCCGCTCGGGGCCGACATGGCCGTTCCGGCCCAACGTGGTCGGGTCATCGGGCGACTCATGACCGGTCTGTTGATGGGACTCGTGCTGTCACGCTCCGTGTCGGGACTTATCGCCCAGGCGGCCGGTTGGCGGACTGTTTATATTGCCGCGGGCGTCGCATTGGCGCTGATGGCCGTCATGCTCTTTCGCGTCTTGCCGAACGAACCGGTTCGCAGCCACGTCCCCTACCACCGGCTCCTCACCGGAACCCTCGGTCTCTTCGCGACTCAGCCGATGCTTCGTCGACGTGCGCTCTACGGACTCCTGATCTTCGCCGCCTTCTCCACACTCTGGACGACGCTCGCCTTTCACCTTTCGGCCGCGCCGTTCCACTACGACAATCTCGTCATCGGACTCTTCGGCCTTTTTGGAGCCGCGGGGGTGCTGGCGGCGAATGTCGCGGGACGAAACGCCGACAAGCAGCGTTCCCATCTCGCGACGATCGTGTGCGGTGCGCTGATTATGTTGTCATTCGTCGTGCTCTACGTCGGTCGCAACGTCGTCGTGGTGCTGGCACTCGGGATCATCCTGCTGGACGCCGGGATGCAGGGTCTCCAAATCACCAATCAATCGATCATCTACTCGCTCGCGCCTGACGCCCGCAGTCGCATCAACAGCGCCTACATGGTGTGCGCGTTCATCGGCGCGGCGCTCGGCTCCTTGGCCGCGGGCCAGTGCTACGCGCACGCTGGATGGCGCGGTGACTGCCTCTTGGGCGGCGGCATCGGACTCGCGATCCTCGTCTTCGCGCTGCTGTGGCGCGAACCGATCGCGACGGCCTAACGAGCGCGGCGGCGAGCGACCGTGCCGCGCACGGTCATCGGCAATTCAATAACGTCGGCCACGACAATCGCTTCGAGTCGTTCACGAAGTTCGTTCTCCATATGGTCACGCTCGTCATCGTTTCGGATGATCGCGCCGGAGTACGTGCCGAAGAGTGACACCATTTCGTCGATCGTCCGCGACCACGACCAGTCCAACTCGACCTGCGACTCGATGTCGAAGCCGCTCTCGTTACCCACGTCGGCGGCCCAGCCCCGAGGGCGCTTGTGTTCGTCGTCGGGTCGTTCGCGCAACTCGACGAGCGGCGTCAACCAAGGAACATTGCGGCTGAACCCGTTCCACAGCACGAACAAGATGCCGTCGTCACGCAACACTCGCGCCATCTCGTTCGTCGCGGCCGGTTGCTCGAACCAGTGCCACGCCGAGGACACGAGGACGGCATCGAACGAGGCGTCGCCGAGAGGCAACGCCTCGGCTGTGCCCTTGAGGGTACGCACCTCAGGACTGCGACGTACCAGTACCGCGCGCATGTCGTCGTCCGGTTCGACGACGGTGACCGACGCGCCAAGTTCGATCAGGAGTCGCGTCCACTTACCGGTGCCGGCGCCGACTTCGAGCACGTCCGATCCGCGAAGATCGCCGAGGATCACCGCGACATCTGACGGGGGCGACGGGCGATAGAGGTCGTACTGCTCGGCGACCGTGCCGAAGCGCAGCCCCCGCCCGTCGTAGGTCACGTCAGGACTGTCCGGTCCGTTCGCGCAGTGAGGCCAACAACCCGTCAATCGGTACTCGCACCTGTTCGGTCGTGTCGCGGTCGCGCACGGTGACCGCGCGGTCCTCGAGTGAATCGAAGTCGACGGTGACGCAGTACGGCGTACCGACCTCGTCCTGGCGTCGATACCGCCGACCGATCGACTGAGTCACGTCGTAGTCACACATGAAGTGCGGCTGCAAGGATTCCAGCACTTCGCGCGACACGGCTTCGAGCTCGGGTTTCTTCGAGAGCGGCAGGACGGCCACCTGGTAGGGCGCCAAGCGCCAGTCGAGGCGCAGGACCGTGCGGCTCTCGCCCTCGACGACGTCCTCGTGGTAGGCGGCGAGGAGAAAGGCCATCATCGCGCGCGTGGCGCCCGCCGCCGGCTCGATCACGTACGGCGTGTAGCGCTCGTTCGTCGCCTGGTCGAAGTAGTCGAGCGCCACGCCCGAGGCGTTGGAGTGCTGGGTCAGGTCGTAGTCACCGCGATTGGCGACACCCTCGAGCTCGTCCCAACCCCACGGGTAGGCGTATTCGACGTCGGTCGTGCCGCGCGAATAGTGCGAGAGGTCCTCCTTGGCGTGTTCGTGCAATCGGAGTTGCTCTGCGGGGATACCGAGATCGACGTACCAGGCGAGGCGCGTCTCGATCCAGTAGCGGTACCACCGGTCGGCGTCGGCCGGTGGGACGAAGTACTCCATCTCCATCTGCTCGAACTCACGCGTGCGAAAGACGAAGTTCTGCGGCGTGATCTCGTTGCGGAAGGACTTACCGACCTGGGCGATGCCGAAGGGCGGCTTCTTTCGCACGGTAGAGAGCACGTTGGCGAAGTTCGTGAAGATGCCTTGGGCCGTCTCCGGGCGCAGATAGGCCGTCGCGCCCTCGCCCTCGACCGGTCCGGCCTGGGTCTTGAACATCAAGTTGAAGGCCCGGGGCTCGGTGAACTCGGTCGAACCGCAGTTCGGACAGACCCCGTCGATCTTGTCCTCGCGCCAACGCTCCTTGCACTTCTTGCAGTCCACCAACGGATCCGTGAACGTCTCGAGGTGACCCGACGCGGCCCACACGGCCGGCGGACCGAGGATCGCGGCGTCGATGCCCACGATGTCCGAGCGCATCTGGACCATCGAGCGCCACCAGGCCTGCTTGACGTTGCGCAGCATGTTGACGCCCAGCGGGCCGTAGTCGTAGGTGGAGCGGAAACCGCCGTAGATCTCAGCCGAGGGGAAGATGAAACCGCGTCGCTTGGCGAGGTTCGTGACCTTGTCCAGCAGGTCGGGGATGCTTTCCGGCGTCGAATTCATCGTCCAAGGCTACCGGTTTAGTCCGCGCTCCCCAGTCGCAGAATGACCTGGTTCGCGAGCAGGCGACCGTTGGGCGCCAGCGTCACGCGGCCGTCGCGCACCCGCACGAGGTGCGCAATCTCGTCGAGTGAGTCAAAGGCCTCGAGCGGCACGCCCTTCGCGGTGCGCAGCGCCAACGAGTCGCGCTCGAACTTCTGCGTTCGCGCATCGAGGCGCTCTTCGCCCCCGAGCGGGCGTGTGCCCTCGCGCACCATCGCGACGTAGCGATCGGGCGTGCGCACGTTCCAGGAACGACGGCCGTGGCGATGCGAGTGCGCGGCCGAACCGAAGCCGACGTAGTCGTCCTGGTCCCAGTAGACGTGGTTGTGTCGACATTCGTGCCCGGGTTTGGCCCAGTTGGAGATCTCCTCCCACAGGTAGCCGTTCTCTGCGAGCACGCGACTCACCAGTTCATACGCGTCGGCCGATTCGTCCTCGTCGGGGTGACGTAAGGGGTCTTCGCCGAGCGGCGTGCCCGGTTCGGGCGTCAACACGTAGCAACTGATGTGCGGCGGTGGCGACGCGAGACCCAGAAGATCGTCCAGCGTCGTCGCGACGTCATCGAGTGACTCGGCGCGCGAGCCGATGATGAGGTCCATGTTCCAGGTGGCAAATCCGGCCGCCGTGACGTTGCGCGACACCTCTTCGTGGGCCATCGTGCCGTGGCGCCGGCCGAGGTCGGCGAGCACGGCCGGTCGCGTCGACTGCACGCCGAAGCTCATGCGATTCACTCCCCCGGCGCGGTAGGCCGTCAGGCGTTCCAGCGACGCGTCCTCGGGATTGCACTCGACGGTCACTTCGGCGTCGTCGGTCCTCGGGATCGCGTCCAGGATTCGCAGCAGCTTCTCGACGGGAAGCCGTGACGGCGTGCCGCCGCCGAAGAAGACCGAGGTCGCAATTGGCAGGCCGTCGTCGCGCGACCACTCGATCTCCTGGATGACCGACGTGACGTAGTCCTCCATGAGGTGGTCGCGGTCCGAGTACGTCGCGAAGGCGCAGTAGTCGCAGCGATGCGCGCAGAACGGCACGTGGACGTAGACCCCGAAAGTCTCGACAGTGTTGTTCGTCATCGTCCAGGCACGTTACCGGGCCGGTGATGGAGGGGCGAGCGGTGGCGTCGAACGCGTCGCGCGCAGTTGCTTGCCGAAGTGTGACTCAATCGAATCGAGCGCGATCGCCATGACTTCGCCGGCGCCGGCGGGCGACGTTTCGCGCAGCACCGTCGCCAGGTCCCCGCTCATGATGCGACGGATCAGCGCCAACGCCTCGGGGGAGATCGAGGTGCCGGAACGACACTCGGCGCAGAGCGTTCCGCCGACTTCGGCGTCGAAGGCGACGAGTGGCCGGTCCCGACCACAGTTCACGCACGTGTCGACGACCGGTCCTGATCCGTCCAAAGCGAGGAGCCTGAAGTAGAACGACGACGGCACGAGCATCGGGTCGTAGGTCTCGTCATCCAACGTCAGCAGAACGCGCGTCAGTAGCTCGAAAATCTCCTCGTCGGCGACGTCGTCCGACGGGATCGCGTCCATCACTTCGACGACGGCGTAGCCGGCGTTGATCCGCGGATACGACGCGCGCAGCGTCGTCAGTCGCTCACGGTGCGCCACGTGACGTGCGATGTAGAAGTCGCCGCGGGTCTTCACGAGATCGACGTTCACGTAGGCCAGCGTCTCTAAGTTGCCGCCAAGGCGACTCGTCGTCTTGCGGATGCCCTTCGCGAGGACCCGCACCTTGCCGTGGTGTTGCGTCCAGAGCACGACGACCCGGTCCGATTCACCCGACTTGTACGTGCGAAGCACGACCGCGTCGTCGCGAATCTCCTTCACTGTTCGCCTTCGTCGACCCCGTCGTCGAAGTGCTGCTTATGCGGATCGACGCCGATGTAGCGATTCAGTGCCACGCCCAAGGCGACCATGACCCCGATGACCGCCGGGATGAGGAGCGGCGCGAGCAGGACCGAATCGCCGTACGCGTAGAGCACCCAGAGAAACACGTAAACGAGTGCGCCCACGAAGACCATGGTCTTGGTCACGATCATTTGTCGAGGCCCCCGAAGCGTCGCTCGCGTTGCTGGTACTCCTCAATGGCCTCGAAGAGGTTCTCGCGTCGAAAGTCCGGCCACAGGACGTCGGTGAACACCAGTTCGGAGTACGCCATCTCCCAGAGCAGGAAGTTCGAGATCCGGTACTCCCCCGAGGTTCGGATGACCAAATCGGGATCAGGAAGTTCCGGGTGGTAGAGACGACTTCGCAGTGCCTTCTCGTCGACCTTGTTGGCCGGAACCTTGTCGGCGACGAGTTGGGCGACGGCGTCGACGATCTCGGCGCGCCCACCGTAATTGAAGGCGATGTTGAGCGTCAGCGCCTTGTTCTTGTTGGTCAACGCCGACGCGTTGTCCATGTTGTTGATGACTTTCTTGGGTACGCGCCAGTCGCGACGGCCCGAGAACGTGATCCGCACGCCCTGCTCGTGGAGTTCCTGCTGGCGGCGCTGCAGAAGACCGCTGTTGAAGTTCATGAGGTAGCGGACCTCGTCGACGGGCCGGCGCCAGTTCTCGGTCGAGAACGCGTAGACGGTCAGTACCTTCACGCCGATCGAGAGCGCACCGTAGGTGGTGTCGAGGAGCGACACCTCGCCGGCGCCGTGCCCGACCGTTCGCGGGAGGCCCTGGCGCTGCGCCCAACGACCGTTGCCGTCCATGACGATCGCCACGTGCTTGGGCACGTTCGACACGTCGAGGGACGTCGGAATCGGTCTCGGACGCGGATCGGGCACGTACAAAATCTAGTTCGTTGTACTCACGAAACTTTCGGGGTAAACCCGTAAGGTCGATGGGTGCAGAGTTTCGACCCCGACGACGAAAGCGCCTACGTCGAGCCCGACAGTGATGACGGCGTGCAACTCGACGACGACGTCGTGGCCATCGACGCCGAGCGCGCGCTGGCGCTTTTGGACCGCATAACGCACGACCTTCCCGGCGGTGGCGAGAGCCGCGAGGGTCAGCGCGCGATGGTGCGTAGCGTCGCCGCGGCCCTCTCGCGGCGCGAGACGACCGTCATCGAAGCCGGTACCGGAATCGGTAAATCACTCGCGTATTTGATCCCCGCGGTCATGTCCGGACATCGCGTGGTGGTGGCGACCGCGACGAAGAACCTCCAGGACCAGCTGGCCCAGAAAGACGCCCCCACCGTCGCCGCGAACACGCCGGGCGTGCGCGTGGCGGTCCTCAAGGGGAAACAGAACTACCTCTGTCGCAATCGCGCCCACGGCGTCGGCGGGGCGACGCAGCTCAGTTTCGATGACGGCTCGGACGTCCCCAAGGGCGTCGCCGATCAGATGCGCCGGATCCTCCAGTGGTCGAATGAGACCGAGACCGGCGACCGCGACGAGCTGCCCTTCGAAGTCGACCAGCGGGCGTGGCGACAACTCTCGGTCACGCCCCAGGAGTGCCTGCACCGCGTCAACTGCCCCCAGGGTCAGAACTGTTTCGCCGAGTTGGCGAAGGACCGCGCCGCCGAATCGTCGATCCTCATCGTCAACACCCACCTCTACGCCTCACACCTCGCGTCCGGTTCGATGCTCCTGCCGGCGCACGAGTTCGTGGTCTTCGACGAGGCGCACGAGATCGTCGACATCTTCGCGTCCCTGCTCGGCACGTCGCTGAATGCCACGCGACTGCGCGCCCTCGCCGGCGTCGCGCGACCGTTACTCGGCGCGCAGTTCTTGGAGCGCTGTCTCGATCTCGTCACGGTGGCCGACCGTTTCGCCGCCTCGTTGCAGATCCAATACGACCGCAACGAACTGACCGGACTCGATGAGGACTGCGCGCGCGAGCTCAGTCGGGCCAACGATCTCGTGGTCGCCCTCGTCGAAGGACTCCGGTCGCTCACGACGAGCGGCGCCGACGAAGAGGCGAGGAAGATTCGCGCGCTCGGGCCGGCGATTCACCTCGCCAACGATTTGGCGCGCGTGAACAACGTGCGCACCGGCGAACTGTTGTTCATCTCGAAGCGTGACCGCGAAGTCGACGTCGAGATCTCACTCGTCGACGTCGGACCGCGACTCGCCGACGATTTGTGGGGGAACGTCACGGCCATCCTCACCAGCGCCACGATCCCCGACACGCTGCCCAAGAGCCTGGGTCTCGGCGCGACAAAAATCGAGCATTTCGACAGCCCCTTCGACTACGCCGCCAACTCGATGCTGTACGTGCCGGAGAACTTCCCGGGGCGCAACGACACCGGCGCCGAAGAGGCGATCATCGAGGAGTTGGTGGAATTGATCGGCGCGGCCGGCGGACGGACCCTGGCGCTCTTCACGAATCGCGCGGTGATGAACCGCGTCGCCGACGCGGTTGCGCCTCGTATCGACACCGAGGTCCTCGTCCAGGGGACTCGCTCGCGACAGCGCATCATCGAGGAGTTCCGCGATAACGCTGAAGCGAGCCTGTTCGCCGTCGCGAGCTTCTGGCAGGGCATCGACGTGCCGGGCCACTCGCTCAGCCTCGTGACGATCGATCGACTGCCGTTCTCCGTGCCGAACGATCCGCTGGCCGAGGCTCGCCGCGCGATTTCCGAGCGACCGTTCTACGAGGTCGACTTGCCACACGCGACGATGCTGCTTGCCCAGGGTGTCGGTCGATTGATCCGCAACAAGACCGACCGCGGTGTCGTCGCCGTGCTGGACACCCGACTCGCCCAGTCCAGCTACCGTTCGGCGATGTTTCGCAAGTTGCCACCGATGAAGCGAACACGAGACCGTACCCAGGTGCTCGATTTCCTACGAGAGCTACGCGCGTAGGCCTTGGGGGCAAAGGATTTCCGCGTTATCCGGCGAAGCACCGGGATTCGGCAATAAACTACTTATTCACTGGAAATAGTTCTCTTGGAGTCGCCTCGTGCATATTGACATCTACCTCGTCTTCGGTAGTGCCGTGGTGGGACTGCTCGTCGGCTTGACGGGCATGGGCGGCGGCGCATTGATGACGCCAATGCTTGTTCTCCTCTTCGGCGTCACGCCGTCGGCCGCCATCGCTTCGGACCTCATGGCCGCCTTCTTCATGAAGCCCGCCGGTGTCTTCATCCACTGGCGTCGCAAGACCGTCAACACCAGCGTCGTGCGCTACCTCTGTTACGGATCGGTGCCGGCGGCCTTCTTCGGTACGTACGTGATGCACCTGCTCGGCCAGAGCGCCCTCGCCGAGCACCGGCTCCAGATCCTGCTCGGTACCGCGCTGATCATCGGTTCGATCGCGATCTTCTACCGCTCGGTGTTCGTCGAGACGCCGGCGTCGGGCGACGAGCACGTCAAGGCGCGTCCCGTGCCCACGGTCCTCATCGGTGTCATCGGTGGCTTCATGGTCGGGCTCACGTCGGTCGGCGCCGGTTCCCTGATTCTGGTCTTGCTCGTGATGGTCTATCCCACCTTGAGCAACAAACAACTCGTCGGCACCGACCTGGCGCAGTCGCTGCCGCTGACGTTCTCCGCGGCGCTCGGCACCCTCTTGTTCGGTCACGTGGAACTCGGACTCACGAGTTCGATCATCATCGGCAGCGTTCCGGCGGTCATCGTCGGATCACTGCTCTCGTCCCGATCGAATGGCTACTTGCTGCGACGCGTCATCACGGGCGTCGTGTTGTTGAGCGGGCTCAAGTACGTCGGCGTGCCCACGGACTGGCTGGGCATCGTCGGCGGCCTCGAGATCGTGCTCATCACGTTCTTGACGGTTCGACACTGGCGGCGCACGCGCGACCGGCAGGTCGCAGAATCAGTACCCGAAACGGTCGAGGGTGTCGTCACGCTTCTGCCATCCTGGCTCGACGGAAACCTTTAACTCCAAGAAGCATCCCTCGGGGAGTTGACGGCGCGCCGCGATGCCGACGTCCTTGAGCAAGGCGCCCCCCTTGCCGATCACCATCCCCTTTTGGGACTCACGTTCGACGAGTATCTCGACCGTGATGTGGGGCCACTCGAATTCGATCACGCGGGTGTGGATCGAGTGTGGGAGTTCCTGTTTGGTCTTTCGCACGAGCTGCTCGCGCACGAGCTCGGCGACCCACATGGCCTCGGGCACGTCCGAGACCTCGTCCTCGTCGAACAAGAAGTGCGACTCGGGCATGGCCGATCGCACGTACTCGATGAGCTCCGCCGTGCCCTCGCCGGTCTTGGCCGAGACCGGGAAGTACTCGACGCGCTCCATCACGTCGCCCAGATTGAGCTCCGCGGCGATCTCTTCGACGGCCCGGGTCGCCGCGACGAGTTGCGCGACGACCGCTTCGCGACCGGACTTGTCCATCTTGTTGACGACGACGCACGGCAGTGGTGCGTTGCGACCGCGAGCGTTGCGCAGCATCGTCTCGATGACGTTGCGGTCACCGGGTCCGATCGCCGCACCGGCTTCGATAACGGCGAGGATGACGTCGACGCCGTCGGCCGCGGCGCGCGCGGTGTCGTTCAGTCGACCGCCGAGCGTCGTGCGAGGTCGATGGATGCCGGGCGTGTCGACGAAGATGATCTGGATGTCGCCTTCGGTGAGTATGCCGCGAATCGCTTGACGCGTCGTGTTGGGCGAGGCCGCGGTGATCGAGACCTTGGTGCCGACCACCTGGTTCAGCAGCGTCGACTTGCCCACGTTCGGTCGGCCGATGATGGCCGCGAAGCCGGAGCGGGTCATTCGACGACCACGAGCGGCTGGACGAGCACCTCTTCGACCCGTCGACCGTCGAGGCGCAGCACCGTCAGGCGGTAGTGCCGCGTCAAATAGACGTCGCCCACGTCGGGCACGCCGCCGGCGAGGTCCATGACCAGTCCCCCGATCGTGTCCCACCCGTCCTTGGGCAGGGCCAGGCCGTATTCCACATTGGCGTCGTCGATGTTCAGGCGACCGCTGAGTTCCAGACCCCGTTCGATCGTCTGCTCGTCATCGTCCTCTTCGTCGATGGGATCGGACTCGTCGGTGATCTCACCCACGAGCTCTTCGAGCACGTCTTCCAGGGTGACCACGCCGGCAGTGCCGCCGTATTCGTCCACGACCACGAAGAGGTGGCTCTTCGCCCGTCGGAACTCGACGAGGAGGGCCGCCACCCGCTTGGTCTCGGGCACGAAGTGGGCCTTGCCCATGTGATCGCGCAGTAACCCATCGCCGTGTCCGTTGGCGACGAGATCGGCCAGGTGGCGAAGGTTGACGATGCCCACGACGTCGTCGATCCCGTCGCCTAATACCGGAAGGCGCGAACGACCGGACTGCACCGAGAGATCGAGCGCCTCGCGCACCGTCGCGGAGTCGGCGATGTCGACCATGTCGGTGCGCGGCACCATGACCTCTCGCACGATCGTGTCGCCGAACTCGATGACCGAGTGGATGAAGTTGCGCTCCTCGGACTCGATCGCCTCATCCTCGTGCGCGACGTCGGCCATGGCGAGCACTTCAGATTCCGTCACGCGCGACGTGCGTCCGGTCGGACCGAACCAGCCGATCACGGTGTCGGCGATCGCGAGCAAGAAGTGCGAGACCCACTTGATCGGCCAGAACTTCAGGATGCGCCGCACGACCGGCGCGGCCGTCAGCGCCGCCGAGTCCGGGTGCTGCACCGCGTAGTTCTTCGGTATCGCCTCGAAGACGACGAAGATGATCATCACCTCACCGACGGTGGCGATGAAGAGTCCCGCGGCACCGAAGAGCCGGCCGGCGAGCACCCCGACCATCGTCGCCGAGACCAGTTGGCAGATCAGCACGAGCAGCAAGATCGTGTTGAGGAACTTCTCTGGGGACTCCGAGAGTTCGACCAGCGCCTTGGCGCCGTGGCGGCCCTGGTCGCGCAGGGAGCGCGCCCGCGACTTGTTCATGCGCACGAGCGAGGTCTCGGCGACGGCGAAGAACCCCGAGAGGATCAAGAGCACCGCCACGGTGATGCCGAGGTAGGTGTCACTCGCCGACCAGGTCGTGGCGATCACGTCGACGCCTTCTTGTAATGGCGCGCCAACAACTCGCGCTCGCGGGCCTCCATCCGCTCCGCTTCTTCGTCTTCGGCGTGGTCCCAGCCGAGCAGGTGCAACACGCCGTGCACCACCAGTAGCGCCATCTCGTCATCGAACGAGCACTCGTGCTCGACGGCGTTGCGCGCGGCGACGGCCGGACAGATCACGATGTCCCCGACGAGTTGGGGAATCTCCGGGATCGGCGGCTCACCCGGTCCGCTCCCGCCGGCGTCGGGGACGCGCCCGGAGGGTTCCGGTTCGTTGTCGATCGGAAAGCTGAGTACGTCAGTCGAGCCTTCTTTGCCCATGAACTGCTGATTCAAGGCGGCGATGGCGGGCTCGTCCAAGAAGATCAACGAGACCTCGGCGAGACCGCGCACGCCCTCGTCGGTCAGCGCGCCGTTGGCGAGCGCCACCCAGGTTTCGAGGTCGATGGTCTCGTCGTGCTGCTCGTCGGCAGCGTAGATGTCGATGGTCATGACGTCTGTTGGTCGTAGGCGGCGACGATGTCGGCGACGATGCGGTGTCGCACGACGTCCTTCGCGCTGAGGTGGATGAAGCTGATGCCCTCGATGTTCCAGAGGATCTTCTCGATCGTCGCGAGACCGCTGTGACGACCGTTGAGGTCGACCTGGGTCACGTCGCCGGTCACGACGGCCTTGGAGTTGAAGCCGATGCGCGTCAAGAACATCTTCATCTGCTCCGGCGTCGTGTTCTGCGCTTCGTCCAGGATGATGAACGAGTCGTTCAAGGTGCGCCCGCGCATGAAGGCGAGCGGCGCGACCTCGATCGTGCCGTTGGCGATGAGTCGCTGCGCGCCTTCGGGACCGACCATGTCGTAGAGCGCGTCGTAGAGCGGACGCAGGTAGGGATCGACCTTGGCCATGAGGTCACCGGGCAAGAAGCCGAGGTGCTCGCCCGCTTCGACGGCCGGGCGCGTCAGCACGATGCGCTGCACTTGTCGGCGCTGCAGCGCCTGGACCGCTTGGGCGACGGCGAGGTAGCTCTTGCCGGTGCCCGCGGGGCCGATGCCGAAGGTGATGATGGAGGAGTCGATGGCGTCGGTGTAACGCTTCTGTCCGGCGGTCGAGGGGCGAACCGTCTTGCCCTTGGCCCCGCGCACGACTTCGTGGCGCAGCACTTCGCTCGGTCGAAGGTCGTCATCGACCATGTCGATGGTGCGCGTGATCTTGGCCGAGTCGAGCGCCTGGCCGCTTTCCAAGACCAGGACCAATTCGTCGAAGAGCCGCAGCACCTTGGCGGCGTCGGGTCCGGTGACGGCGATCTGGTTGCCCTGCACGCGGATCTTCGACTTCGGGAACGCGTGCTCGATGATCCGCAGGTGCTCGTCGCGGGGTCCGAGGAGCCCGGACATCAAGTGCGTATTCGGTACGAAGGTGGTCGCCGTGAGGGCCTCTTGGGCCGTGGCATCAGAGGTCATCCGGGTGGCCACTCCATTCGACGTCCGCCGAGGACGTGCAGGTGCAGGTGCGCAACGCTCATCTGAGCGTCGCGCCCGACGTTGAAGACCAGGCGGTAGCCGCTCTCGCGCACGCCTTCGAGTTCCACGACCTCCTGGGCCAGCATGATGAGGTCGTCCACGACGCCGCCGTGACTGCTCGCGATCTCGTCGGCGCTCGTGATGTGTTCTTTGGAGATGACGAGGACGTGGACCGGCGCCTGGGGTGCGATGTCGTAGAACGCGTAGGCCCGCTCACTCTGAGCGACGGGCTTCGACGGGATCTCCCCGGCGACGATTTGGCAAAACAGGCAATCACTCATGTGTTGTTCTCATCATTACCGAGATTTCTCACCAACGAGGGTAAATCCCCACCCACCAGCGCCAAAAGCGAGCAACGACGCCGCGACGACGCCAGCCGTTTCGGCGCGCAAGACGGTTCGTCCGAGCGAGAGTCGCGGGTGTTCTCCCCACTCCCCATCTTCCCAACCACCCTCTGGTCCCACGCAGACACCGTGCACGCCGTTCCAGTCGCTCCCACCATCGAAGTGTGTGAACGCGACGTTCACCGGGACGTCACGCACGTGCAACGGTTCGTCGACGATGACGTCGTAGGTTCGGCGACTTTGTCCATTGGCTTCGTTCGCCACCCGACGCCATCGCGCGACGATCTTTTCGCGCACTTCGCCACGAAACTTGACGACGACTCGCGCGCTCATCAGCGGCACGATCCGGCCCACGCCGAGCTCCGTCGCCTTGACGACGGTCCATTCGCTGCGGTCGCCCTTCAGCGGAGCGAGATACAAGGTCGTCGCCGGCGATGGTGGATCGATATGTACCGGCGTCACACGATGGAGCGCGTGGTCGCCGACTTCGCACAGCGACCACGAGCCGGCGCCGTCAGTGACGACGAGCTCTTCACCGCTTCGAGCGCGCAACACGGTTCGCAGGTGATGTTCGTCAGTTGCGCTCAGCGTCGGTTGATTCGGGTCTTCGACGCGAAACTGGGCGACCGCCGCGATGCGACGCGGCCACTCGAGAAGCGTCACTTCTTCGCCCGGCGTCGATGAAAGAGTCCCCCGCTTCCCTCGAGGACTGGTTCTTTGCGATGTTCGGCCAACTGGCGCAGCAGGCCCTCGGAGGTCTCGTCGAGTTCCGTGGGCACGTCGACCACCAGGTGCACGTAAAGGTCACCGCGTCCCCGCCCGTGGAGGTGTTCGACGCCTTGGTGTCGGAGTCGGTGCACGGTGCCGTTCGCGCTGCCCGCGGCCACGTCGACCGTCACGGTCTCTCGCAACGTCGGTACTTCGATGGTCGCTCCCAGGACGGCCTGGGTGAAGGCGATGTGGGCTTCGTGGTGGAGATCGTCGCCGTGGCGTTCGAAGCGGTTGTCGTTCTGCACGCGCAGGTGCACGAAGAGACGACCGTTCGGTCCTCCGCGAAGACCGGCCGGACCACGGTCGCTCAGTCGCATCGTCGAGCCGTCTTCGACACCGGCCGGCACCTGGATCGTGAGCGTCGTCGTCTCGTTGCGTCGGCCGTCACCGCGACAGTCCGCGCACGGCGTGTCGATGCGCGAGCCCATGCCGTTGCAGCGGGTACAGGGCATCGACGTCACCATCTGGCCGAGGATCGAGTTACGGACTCGCTGGACGACGCCGACGCCCGCACATTCGACACAGGTCGTGGGCGAGGTACCCGGAGCGCAACCCGATCCGTCACACGTCGAACAGCGGTGCGCGAGGGTGACGGTGACTTCACGCGTCGCCCCGAAGGCCGCGTCATCGAGCGTTATATCCAGGGAGATCTCGGCGTCCGGTCCCGGCTGGGGTCCGCGACGCTGTTGTCCGTGTCCGCCCAGTCCCCCGAAGAACATGTCGAAGATGTCCTGGACCGAACCGGCCCCGAAGGGATTGCCACCGGCGCCGACGTCGGAACCGAAGCGGTCGTAGTTCGCGCGCCGCTCGGGGTCCGAGAGGATCTCGTAGG
>ODAK010002170.1_pt1 | contig 20718 bp, 17 predicted proteins | sample 1539591 | NCBI WGS metagenome assembly ODAK01 (sample SAMEA3539303, study PRJEB22396) | soil metagenome | biome: tundra; feature: field; material: soil | place: USA | collected 2010-05 | depth 0.15 m | reverse complement strand
CGGCGTCGTCGCGGATCCGGCAACCGGCCGCTGTGTAGTCATCAGTGCCATTGACAATCTCGTGAAGGGCGCGGCGGGCCAGGCGATCCAGAATCTCAATCTCGTGCTCGGCTTCGATGAAACAGCGGGGCTCCTTCAATGAAACCCCTGAGGCTCCTTTGAAAGCTCTCATTAAAATCGGCGGCAGTCTGCTCGACGATCCCGCTTCGCGCAACGACATCGCGCGCCAGATCGCGGACGTCGAAGCCTCGGGTGTGTCCGTCACCGTGGTGCACGGCGGCGGCAAGCAGATGACCCGCTTCCTCGACGAGCGCGGCATTCAAAGCCGGTTCGTGCGCGGCCTTCGCGTCACCACTGAGGAAACGATCGACGCGGTGCTCAAAGTTCTGGCCGGCTCCGTCAACACGCAACTGACGGCGGCGCTGTGCGCGGCGGGCGCGAAAGCGGTCGGGCTCACAGGCCTGGACGCAGGGCTCGCGAAAGCGGAACAGCTGGATCCCGAACTCGGCTTCGTCGGCCGTGTCGTTGCCTCGGACCCGAGTGTCCTGGATGCATTGTCAGACGCGGGCTTCCTGCCGGTGGTCGCGTGTGTGGCCGGAGGCGAAGGCGCGCAGGTTTTCAACGTCAACGGAGACTCCATGGCCGTCGCGATCGCCGCGAGCTGGGGCGGCGTCGACAGGCTCGTGTTCCTCACCGATGTCGCGGGCGTGCTCGACGCGGAGAAAACCATCATCCCGGTACTGAATGTAGAGGGTTGCCAAAACCTTATGGATACGGGCGTGGCGACCGGTGGCATGCAGGCTAAACTGAATGCGGCCATGGACGCTGTGGCCGGTGGCGTGCAGGAAGTCCGAATCGTAAAAGGTTCCGACCAGGCCATCGTGAAACGCGTCTTTGAAGGCGAAGAAGTTGGTACGCGTATTGTGGGCGAACATCATGATCCCCTGTTTCCGATCATGACCGCCTTGATGAGTTAAGAGTTAAGAAAGCCACGTAGCTAATAAAAATGATCAGCGCACTCACATCCGAACTTGTGGAAAATCAGACGGCTTCCAGCCGCGGTATCGATGTTCGCAAAGCCTCGATGCAGGACATCCCCGCCCTGCTTGAGCTCATCAACGGCTATGCGGCCAAAGGCATTATGCTGCCGCGCACCGAGTTCGAAATGTCCGAGAACATGCGCGACTTCATGGTGGCATACGCGGGCAACCAGCTCGTCGGCTGCGGCGCTTTGCACTTCTACTCGCCGACTGTGGGCGAAGTGCGCTCGCTGGCCGTCGCTGAGAGTCACAAGACAAACGGCATCGGGCGGTTGATTGTCGATTCACTGGTCTATGAAGCGAAGATGTACGGGCTGGACGGGGTCTTCGCGTTCACCTACGTGCCGGAGTTTTTCGGTCGGGTTGGCTTCCATGAAGTGGAACGCGGCGAACTGCCGCTCAAAGCCTGGAAGGATTGCCTGCGCTGCCCGAAGTTCCAGAATTGTGACGAGATCGCCGTGCTGCGTGTACTGCGCCCGCAGAGATGGCAGCAGCGCATGCCCGATATGTCGCCGGCATTGGGCGTCGAAGACGGCCTCGTAGTCCTGCTGCCGACAGTGCGCAGGTAAAATCCATTCAGGATGGCGAATCTGGGGTTTGCGGTCCGCGCATTGCGGGCGCGCAACTATCGGCTCTTCTTCAGCGGCCAGAGCATTTCGCTCATCGGCACGTGGATGACCCGGATCGCCACCAGCTGGCTGGTCTACCGGCTCACTAAATCGGCCGCGCTTCTGGGGCTCGTAAGTTTCTCCAGTCAGATCGCGTCTTTCCTGCTCGGCCCCATCGCAGGCGTGTGGGTTGACCGCTGGGATCGACACCGAACCCTGATCATCACGCAGGCGCTGTCGATGATCCAGTCCTTCGCGCTTGCGGCGCTGGCTCTCACCGGCACCGCTAGAATCTGGGAAATCATCGCACTCGCGCTGATGCAGGGCACGATTAACGCCTTCGACATGCCGGCCCGCCAATCCTTCGTGGTGCAGATGGTCGACAAACGCGAGGACCTGAGCAATGCCATTGCGCTGAACGGGTCGATGGTGAACTCGGCGAGTCTGGTGGGTCCTGCGATTGCGGGTGCTGTGATTGCGGCGGTCGGGGAAGGTTACTGCTTCCTGATCGATGGCATCAGTTACATCGCGGTGATCGCGTCATTGATCGCCATGCGGATCACTATTCCGCAGGCGCGGCGTCCGCAGCGCGAGATCAAACACGAGATCAGGGAAGGCTGGCAGTATGTGCGCGGGTCGCTGCCCATCCGGTCGATCCTGACGAATCTCGGGCTGGTAAGCATGTTCGGTATGCCCTACTCGGTGCTGATGCCGATCTTTGCGGTGCAGGTGCTCCATGGCGGCCCGAACACCCTGGGGTTCCTGATGTCGGCGGTAGGCGTAGGCGCGCTGGTAGGCACGGTGTCTCTGACGATGCGGAAGAGTGTGGTCGGCCTTGGCCGCCGGATTGTCATCGCGACGGCCATTTGCGGCGCGGCGTTGATTGCCTTCGGACTGTCGAAGAACGTCTGGTTTTCGATCCTGATCCTGCCCTTCATCGGCTTCGGGCTTATGCAGCAAATGGCGCCGAGCAACACGATTCTTCAGACGATCGTGGACGACGAAAAGCGCGGACGCGTGATGTCGTTCTACTCGATGGCATTTCTGGGAATGGCGCCCTTCGGAAGCCTGCTGGCCGGCAACCTGGCGGCGACGATTGGGGCACCGCGAACACTCATGGTCAATGGCGTTGTCTGCCTCATCGGCAGTTTCTGGTTCTCACGAAGACTGCCGGCGATCCGCAAGGACGTTCGGCCGATCTACGTCAGGATGGGCATCCTGCCGGGTCCGGAAGAATTGGTGCGGGAGTAACAAAAGGACGTTTCACGCAAAGACGCAAAGTCGCAAAGAAACCCAACTGCATTTGGGTTTTGATTTACTTTGCGCCTTTGCGTCTTGGCGTGAAATTTGTTTTTTGCTGTTTTAAATCGTGATGACGTGCGGTGGCGGCGTCGGGCTGTATAAGTCTTCGACTAACGCTGCGCGATGGGTTAGAACCGCTCGCTGGTTGATCGAGCCCTTGTCTGTGACTTCGTGAGCATCGAGCGAGAGTGACTCGGTGAGGATCACGGCGCGGGCGATGCGTGTCGAACTGCCCTGACTATCCCTGGACATTTCCTGAAGAACTTCGCGAACTCTTGTGTCCAGGGCGATATCGGCTGCGGCGGGAATCACGATCACTGAGATGTAGTCGCGATCGTGGCCGGCGACGACTACATCCTTCACGTACGGTGCCGCGTTGTGGATGAACTTCGCGCGCAGCGGCCCCACGCTGACCCAGGTGCCGGAAGAGAGCTTGAAGTCTTCTGCCAGTCGTCCATCGAAGGTGAACCCAAGTTCCGGCCTTTCTTCGTCGACGAAGCACAGGGCGTCGCCGAGTTTGTAGAAACCCTCTTCATCGAAGGCCTCGCGCGAGAGCGCTTCCTGACGCCAGTAGCCGGGCGTGATGTTGGGGCCTTTGACGCGGGCTTCGAGCTTGCCTTCGTTGGGCACCAGCTTCAGATCCATGCCCGGCGCGGGGATCCCGACCATACCTGCGCGCTCCACTTCTTTGCGCGGGGCGAAAGCGAACGGCGCCGTTTCAGTCGAGCCGAGTCCCGTCAGCATGAGGACGCGCTCGCCTGTCGTCTCGATGGAGAGCGCATCGAGTTCATCCCAGACCGGCTGTGAAAGGCTCGCGCCCGCGTACCACATGAGTTTCAAACGGCTGAAAAATGTTTCGCGCAGTTGCTTGTCGGAGCGCAGGTAAGGCACCAGGCATTCGAAGCCGCGCGGGACGTTGAGGAAGAACGTGGTCGCGATCTCGCGCAGGTTGCGCACGGATTCTTCGAAAGCATTGGGCACCGGGCGGCCGTCGTCGATGTAGAGCGTACCGCCGTTATAGATGACGAGGCCGACGTCGTGATTGCCGCCGAACGTGTGGTTCCACGGGGTCCAGTCGACCAGCACAGGCGGGTCATCGGTGAGGAACGGCAGGCAGTCGGCGATCTGCTGCTGATTGCTGCACCACATGCGCTGCGTGTTGATGACGCCTTTCGGCAGGCCGGTCGAACCCGACGTGAAGAGGAACTTGACGATGGTGTCGCCGGTGACGCGTGCGTAGGCTTCCTCCAGGGTGGGTCCGGCCTCGGTGGACGTGAGTGCGTTGAACCCGTGAGCGGTGACGATCTCGACGCCCCGCGGGACCGTCGCTTCGATGGCACGCTGGAATTTCGCCGGATCTGCCGCGAAGACGAGGCCCGGCTGAACCAGATCCATGATGTAGCGAAGTTTTGAGAAATCGGATGAGAGCTGCGAATAGCCGGTTGAGATGGGCGCGAAGGGGACACCGGCGTACATGGCTCCCAGGGAGAGAAGCGCGTGTTCGAGGTCGTTGCCGGAGAGAAGCGCGATGGGGCGCTCGGGAGAAAGGCCGCGATCCACGATCGCCTGGCCGATATTGCGCGCGAGGCGGCGGGCTTCGGCATAAGACACGCGGCGCCACTCGCCGGAATTGTCGCGCTTGGCGAAGAGCGTGCGGTCCGGTGCGACCTCGGCCCAGTGTTCCAGGCGCTCGGTGAGTTTGACCGGATAAGCGCCCAGCGGCTGAGTAGCCTGGACGTAGCGAACGCCTTCGGGCGTTTTGGTGACACGGACGCCGCCGGGTCCAAGTCTGACTGGTCGGACTGGGGTGGCGGTCATTCTTTGGCCTCGTCGAGACTCGCGAAAGTCTTGCCTTCGAGCGCCAGGCGTTTCAGTAACGGTGCGGGCTCCCAGAGTTCGCCGTGCTTCTTGTGGAACTCTTCGATCTTGTCGTAAACCTTCTTCAGCCCGACCGTGTCCGCGTACCACATCGGACCGCCGCGATATGCCGGGAAACCGTAGCCGGAGAAATAAATCGCGTCAATATCGGAAGCGCGGCTGGCATGGCCTTCTTCGAGAATGCGCGCGCCTTCGTTGATCATGATGTAGACGCAGCGTTCGATGATTTCCTGATCGGTGATCTGGCGGCGCTCGATGCCGGCTTCGGTCGCGGTCTTCTCGATGAGCGCTTCGACTTCGGGATCGGGCGTGGCTTTGCGGTTTTCGTCGTAGAGATACCAGCCGCGACCGGTCTTCTGACCATAGCGGCCCAACTCGAAAAGCTTGCGCAGCATGAGCGGCGTGCGGATGCCTGGCTTCACCAGGTGCGCGTATTCCTGCTGCACGCGCCAGTTGAGATCGATGCCGCCCATGTCGTCGACGGCGAAGATGCCCATGGCCATACCGAAATTGTTGAGCGCGCGATCGACCTGCGCCGGTGTCGCGCCTTCTTCGACGAGGAACTGGGCCTCGCGCATGTACGGAAACATCATGCGGTTGCCGACAAAACCCATCGAGTTGCCAACGAGCACGCCGACTTTGCGGAGCGTCTTCGCCAGTGCCATGGCGGTGGCAATGACTCGCTTACCGGTCGCACGGCCGCGCACGATTTCAACGAGGCGCATCACGTGAGCCGGACTGAAGAAGTGCGTGCCGATCACCATCTCGGGGCGGGAGGTGGAAGCGGCGATTTCGTCGATATCCAGAGTTGAGGTGTTGGTGGCGAGGACGCAGTCGGGCTTCGCAACCTTGTCGATCTCGGCGAATAAGGCCTTCTTGATCGCCATACTTTCGAAGGCCGCTTCGATGATGATGTCGGCTTCTTCGAAGCCCGCGTAGTCAAGCTGCGGATGGATCAGGGCCATACGCTGGTCCATGACCTCCTGCGGGAAGCGGCCCTTGGCGACGGAGTTCGAATAGTTCTTGCGAACGATGCCGAGGCCGCGGTCGAGGGCTTCCTGGGTGGTGTCTTTGATGCGGACGTCGATTCCTGCATTGGCGAGGGCCATCGCGATACCGCCGCCCATGGTGCCCGCTCCGATGATGCCTGCTTTGCGCAGCGGGTAGGGCTGGGTGTCCTTCGGAACGTCGGGAACTTTGGCTACGGCGCGCTCGGCGATGAAGGCGTGGATGAGCGCGCTGGCCTGTTCGGACGTGAGGGACTTCGCGGAGAGCTCCCGCTCCCGGCGAAGACCATCGGCGAAGCGCAACGTCGCTGCGGCTTCGAGGGCTTCGAGCGCCATAAGAGGCGCGGTCTGGTTGCGGCGGATCTTCTTCGCCAATTCGCGCGCGGCGTCGAGGCCGTCGAGGTTGTTGGGCATCGCGCGCTCGCTGACCTTCGGGATCGGCCGCACGGCTGCGATGTGCTCGGCGAACTGAATCGCGCCGGCCAGAAGATCGCCATCGACCAGCCTGTCGATCAGGCCGAGCTCGAGCGCGGCGGGAGCTTTGATGATCTGACCGGAAACGATGAGTTCGGCTGCTTTCGGAAGGCCGATGAGTCGCGGGAGACGCTGCGTACCGCCCGCGCCGGGAACGATGCCGAGGTTGGCTTCCGGCAGGCCGACTTGTGCGTCGGGTGAAGCCACGCGGTAGTGACAGGCCATGGCGAGTTCGAGTCCGCCGCCGAGCGCGGCGCCGTGAATCGCTACAACGACGGGCTTGGGGGAATCTTCGAAGGCGGTGAGGAGCGGGGTGAGATCGGGGCCGCCTCCCTTCCCTGCTGCCGGCACCCCTAAAGGGGATGTCCGGGGCGCAATGGATTTGGCGAACTCGTTGATGTCCGCGCCTGCGACGAAGGTGCGGCCTCCGCCGATCAGGACGATGGCGGTGATGGCGGGGTCGGCGATGGCGGTCGCGAGAGAGGTCGCAAGGCCTTCGGGGACGCCTGGGCTGAGCGCGTTCACGGGCGGGTTGTCGATGGTGATGACGGCGGTGGCGCCGTGGTTGGTCAGGGTGATCATGAGCGGAGGAGGCGGCGATTGATGTCGTCGCGTGTAGTATCCTTTTGGTCTTTGAGGTCTGTGAGCCGGCGGTAGATTTCGGCGTTGGCGAGAAAGCCGGAAGGCAGCCCGGCGTCTTCGAAGCTGGCGGCGATTTCTTCCATTTCGCCCGCCCAGCGCCAGGCCTTCCAGGCGCGCTGCACAATGTGTTCAGACTGCTCGGCGACGCCCGGCATGGAACGGCGCCATTCGTTCATCAGCGTGTCGTCGACGCCTTCGTGTTCAGCGAGGGCGCGAACGATGGCGAGGAGCGCGGTTTCGCCTTTGCTCCAGGCGGCGAAGCAGATTTTGAGAGCGGAGGCTGCGCCAATGGGCGCGTTCTCCATCGCGATCGCTTCGGTCTGTGTGCCGGTGAAGAGCGCCGCGATAGTGGGCGCCTGCGCGCCGCTGAGGTAGACACGGGTGACGCGTTTGGGCGTGGGCGGAAGGCCGATGATGCCGCCATCCACGAACGTTGCACCGGCGGCTTCGACGAGTTGGCCGATCTCGCGGGTGGTGGCCGGCGCGATGGCGTTGGCGTCGACATAGATGCCTTTGAAGTTGGCTACCGCCGCGCTGCGCGCTACGTCGACCGCACCGCTGGGGATACAGATGGAGAGGACTGCATCGGATTGGGCCAAGGCGCGGGAGAGCGTCGAAGCGTCTTGAATGCCCTCGCTTTCAGCTCGGGCGCAAGACTCCCGGCTCCGGTTTTCGGACGCATATACGACGCGGGTTCCGTCGCGGACAAGGCAGCCTGCGATGGCGGCGCCCATTTCGCCGGGGTGGAGGAGAGCGATTGTCATCGGTTCCCCGAGCAGGCCGACGTGGGCGTCGGCCGCAGGACTGGGGTCCTGCCCCACAAGAGGCTGGGCAGCAGCATCAGATTGGACACCAGGCTGGGCAAGAGGGTGAGTTGGGTGAGGAAAGCAGGGATCATCGCTGGAAGTTGATGCCCTGCTTCAGAAGATTTTCGTAGCGCCCGGGGTCGAGATTGTTCTCGGCGCAGATGTATTCCTGCACGCGGGTGCCTTCGCGCAACATCATTGTCGATTTGACCACCCACGGCTTCGTGAGCACCACCGGGTCTTCGATCGTGGCTGAGTAGTCGATCTGGTCGCGATTGACGCGCGTGTAGCGCTCGGTCATATGGAGCTTGTCCGAGTGGAACGTACCGGTGGCGGTGAGCCAGGTCTTGTCGTTGAAGCCGACCATGTCGACGACGAGGGTGTTGCCTTCCCAGTGTGCAACGGAATCGCCGAGATAGGTGGGAGCCATGTCATCGGGATGTTTGCCGCCGATCGGAATGACGCGGAAGGCGTTCATGTACTCGTAGAGGATGACGAGTTGGGTCGGCGTCTGCACGATCTGGAACGGGAAGAGGCCGAGGATCGCCATGCGCGGTAGGCCTGGAGGCAGGCAGTAAGCGGCGGGGTCGTCGATGCCGCGTTTGTTGAAAGACTCGAGAACCTTCTTTGCGGCCCAGGGCTGGTAGGGCGCGGGTTCGCGGCCGGGTTCGGCTGCAGTAGGTGAAATGTTGGCGGGGGCGTTGGGATCGGTGCCGGTGCCGCCGACGCCCAGCCCTGAGTTGGCATCGGCCCAGTTGCCTTTGCGCGTGGTGCCGCCCTGCCAAACGCCGGTGAGGTCGGGATGCTTGTCGGCTGCAAAAGCGCAGGCGGTCAGTAAGAAGACGATGGCGTACTTCATTTGGGCGCTTCCACAGCGGGCGTATTGCCGCCATCGCCTGTGCCGGCGGGCGGTCCGAAGAAGAGTTTTTGTCCTCCCGGGACGGTAATTTCGCGAGAGTGCGCCCAATTTGTGCCGTCGCGGGAGCGCCAGCCGAAGACGGTAACGGTATCACCGACTTTCATGGTGATGTCCCGCTTCCAGCCGGTGCGCGAGAGGACGCTCGGAGGATAGCCCTCGAACTTCCAGTTGGCAACGTTGCCCTGAGCGTCCTTCACATCCATATAGAAATGGGTGTGAGGGTTGGTCCACTCGATTTTGGTGAGAGTGCCGGTGAGGGTGACGGGCTTGTTGGCATCATACTCGGCGCCGAACGAGTGGTGAGCGACGAGCGGGATGGCTGCGAGGCTGAGTATGAGAACGAGTTTCCAGAGGCGTTGCGTCATGGCTATTTTCCTACGAGGTGGGCATCGCTGCGCTCGTTTTCGGAGCAAATGAATTCGATGAGGTCGGTGGAGGGCATGAGTTGCTGGTGCACGCTGACCGTGAAAGGTTTGGTGTAGACGGTGGGGTCTTCGATGGTGACTTCGATGTCGAGCTTGCCGTACGTGGGGCGGCGGTATTTTTCAGTCATTTTGCCGGCGTTGGTGAGCGGGCTGCCGTTGACGTCGAGCCAAACGTCGTCGCGGAAGCCGGTGGTTTCGACTACAAGGGTATCGTGATCCCAATGCCCGACTGAGTAGCCGTACCACCAGGGCTGGGCGTCTTTCGGAGGCAGCGGGCGGCCATCGGTAAAGATCTGGCGGAGGCCGGAGTTGGCTTCGTAGATGATGACGGTGACGCCGGGTGTCTGGATGATTTTGCGCGGCTGCGGATGCAGGTGAAGCTGCATGAGGCCCATCGGGAGGCAGTGGGCGTCGGGGTTGTCCTTGCTGTTTTCGGAGATGCGTTGTTTCAGAAGCGCCGCGGCCTGGGGCTTAACTGGCAGACCGCCCTTGAAGCCCGCGCCGATGTCGAAGAAAGTCGCCGGAGGAGGGCCGGGTGGAGGAGGTGGCGGGGCCGTTGCGTTGCGGTCGGGTTCGGGAAAGCCGGCAGGCGGACGCCCGATGTACGCGCCGTAGTTTTCCCAGACGCCCGAGAGGTCGGGATGGCCGTCGGCGGTGCGCGGCGCGGAGGCGTCGAGTTTGGGATGAGCGCCGGTGGGGTAATCAGGCCACTGGGCGCGGAGCATGGGCGTAAGTGTGGCGCATGCGATGGCGAGGGCAATGACGGGCTTCATCTCAAGAATGTTATCTCATGCGAAGGGCGGATTAAGCGGCCTGCGCGGCGAATTGACGGGGCTTGAAGTGGCGGAAATTGGGGTTTTGGTTCTGTTCGAGGCGGCGCTGGAGGTCGATGGCGTGGTGGATTTCGTTGACTGAAAAAACGAACCCATCTTTGGCGGGTTGGTAGGGTACGTTTCTCATTTCACTGAGCTGGAGCAGACGTTTGGCTTCTTCCATCTCGGCGGCGCGGCGGGTCTTGCGATCGATTTGGAGAGATTTCAGGAGGGCGAGGTTCTTCTGGACGGTGCGGTTGAGGCGTTGTTCGTAGAGGGAGAGCAACTGGAGGGTTTTGGCTTGTTTGGCAAAGGTCTCGGCGGCGCTGAAGGCGTCTTCGATCTGGGCGTGGTTGTTCGGGTCGGCAGATTCGCCTTCGTGATGGCCGAGGGCGTAGAGGTTGTCTTCGACGGCAGAGGCTCTATTGAGACGCCAGCTGTCGGAGGCGATGCGCTGGGCGAGCTGGAGTTCCATGGCGCCGCGGGGTTCGAGGTCGCGGATGAGGTCCTGGGAGAAGGCGTCGAAGGCGATTCGGTCGGGCTCGGTGAGAGCGGCGACCTGGCCGGTGAGATTGTGGCGGATGGCATTGAGTTTCGAGCGGTTTTTGCCTTCGATCGACTGTGGACCGGTGGAGCGTTGCGCGTTGGCTCGGTTGGCGGCCAGTTGCTTTTCGGAGAGCATGGTTCGTTTTTTCCTCATATGGTTTTGTCGGAATTGCGATTTAGAAGTAGCACCGGGAAAAGGGGAGGGCGGGGTTCGAAGCGACACCGGTGGTGCAGAGGCGGGGCTTAGATGGCGAAATAAAGTTGTAAGATGCGTGAACAAGGAATCTGTTACAGGGAGGAAATCGGTGCGTTCATGGCCCGCCGCCCGAGCGCCCAAGGGGTTCAACCGCCTGGGGCTGGCGCAGGAACTGGAACTTCGCGGACACACCGCCCAGCCTGATTACAAACTAACGGAGCAGCCGCAAGCGTCCAGCCCAATCACTGACCGATGCTGACGCTGGGCCCATTGCTTTGCACACCGTTGACAGCCACGACGAGCGGATAACGCCCTGGAGCGAGCGCAGGCAAGGTGAAATTCACTTGATAAACACCAACGAGGGTGGGCGTCAGACCCAGATAGCTGACCTGAGCCTGTTGGCCACCAACAGTCACCGTATAGCCTGTGGACACTGGAGAAAGCCCGCCCGGGGACGCAGCCCCGTCTGAGATCGGTCCAGCAGGGCTGACAGGGCCACCACCAGTCAAGTACCCCACCAGCACTTCACCTGGATGCGCAGGCGCAGCATCTGAGTTGAGCGAGCCGTCAGGGTTTTGGACAATTGCCTCGTTGCTGCCGTATGCGAAGATGCCGGGGGCCGTCGAGGTGAGCGCCACCGTAGCCGTGTTGCTGCTCCGTCCCGAGCTCTTGACGATCAGCGAAACGGGCGAGCCGGTGGGGACTTCGAGGGGCATCTGGGCGTTGATTTGACCCGGAGCTACATAGAACAGCGGAGCCGCCGCACCGTTGACCAGGACCTGTGTCGAACCGAGCGTGCCCGGAAGCGGGAGCGTCTGTGCCGAAGCAGTCTGCTGTGATAACCCAGCTCCGAATATCGAGAACAGGGAACCCTCCGACAGGCTTTCGGGGGCGAAGCTGCCGCTATTTACAATTGCCTGCTGAGGCGCTGCAAACTGAGGCTGTCCTGTTCCGCCAACCGTCGTATTCGCGTCAGTCTCCAGAAATACGACACCCTGTCCATTCTCAACTATGGCTATGGAGTAGTTCGTAACGCCACCGGCACTGCTGACGTGAGCCGTGCCGAGGCAGTCGCTCCCGAGCGAGTAAGACCCGGTCCCGCTTCCCGTGGCCGTCGTACCGTTCACATTCACAGTGGCAACGACCGAGATATTGCCGTTGCCGTCCGATTGTACATTGCCAGCCTGCGAATAATAATATCCGCTACCGGAGAGGTACTCAACCCCAGTTAGCAGATAACCGTAGCCGCCGCTGAGGGACCCACTTCCACACTGACCTGCTCCATCACTCCGGTAGGCCCTTCCGGTAATCACTGCACTCTGCTGAGAGTACGCGATCACAGCACCTTCCCCACCGTTGATAATCTGGAAAGTCACCGGGGCTTCGGATTGGCCGTTAGCCGTCAGAGTCAGAGTGCCGGAACAGTTGGACTGGACGGAATACTTGCCCGCCAGCGAGTAATTCGACAGTGATCCGCCTTCGCTGGCCTGTGACTTGCCGGAGGCATTACCCTGCCCATCGGCGACCAGTTTGCCCAATTCCGCGTACGGATAGACCCCACCACCCGAGGTGAGGTCCCCGGCGAGCACATAGTAGTATGTCCCGTTCAGTATGGCGTTTGTGCAAGCCCCCCCGCCGATTTGCGGCTGGCAAAAAGCTGGAAAGCAGACGAAGAAACCGAGAAGCGCCTTGCAGGCTGAGAATCGGATCATTTGCGATGCACTCCTTCCTATTTTGGAGATTTGGAGTATACAAATGCCCGCGCGAGGACGGAGCACAAGAACCAAGATAGTCTATTTTGGAGCTATTCGAAAACAGACATTGCCCATGGGGGACTGAGTGGGCATTGCGAATTGCGGGATGTAGAGAGCGGGTGCCTGGTGGACAAGAGGGACGACGGCTATAAAAGGAAGGCGCCGGCGTGGATGAAGGAGTTGGCGGCGCAGTGAGGCGGATTTGAATCAGGCAAGATCGAGGATCTGGTTCAGCGTTTCGCAGGCGAGGGTGAAGATGCCAGAAGGAATCTGTTTCCAGGGGTGAGGTTTCGCGGAGCGGGCGCGCCAGTCGAATGATTTTGGCTGGTGGCCGAGGATGTAACTGACCTTTTTTTGCGGCCCGAGGAATTTAATCGCGAAGGGGTTGGTCTCATTGAAAGATGCCGAGGTCATGCCGGCACCCCTAAAGGGGATGTCCGGGCGGCAATCCGATGACAATACCGGTACGCTCGTTGAACGCCCGGGGCGAGAGAACCAGAAGAGGATGCACGTCCTTCATTTCGCGGCCGGTCTGCGGACTGCAGGCGATCCAGATCATGTCGCGCCGGTCCGGCACCCACGGTGCGCGGGGCATCAAAGCACTTCTTTTCCGACGCGAACAGTGGGCATGGCCTCGCCTCCATGCTGAGCGGGATCGAAGCGGGCGAGTTTTTGTTTCAAAGTCAGACGCGGTTCGCCGGCAGCCGCTACACGGACTTCGGATTCATGCACAGACATTTCGACCGGCTGCCCAACTTTAAAGCCGGCCGAACGGGCGATGGCCGCCGGTATGCGCACGGCAAGACTGTTGCCCCATCGCTGTACTGTCAGACTCGCGGTTTTGGGCAAATTGATGCTCCTGTGTATCAACGAGTTTATGATTGTCGGTGCGCAGAGTTCAAGAGCGACGGGCGGAAACGCCCGTCCCACCTAAACACCTGAAGGCTCAGGATTATTTGCCGTCGACTGACAGGGCGAGGATGACATTGCCTGGCATGCCGATCATCACGTTGTAACCGGAATTGACGAAAAGCATGCCGCCTGCGACTGCCGGGCCGGCGAGGTTCATGGAACCACCGTGGGCTTTTACGCCATTGACGGTGTCGTAGTCCTGGAGCGTGTCGAGGTCCCAGACGAGCGCGCCATCTTTCGTGGCGTGAGCGCGGAGGTGGCCGTCCATCGAACCGGAGAAAACGACGCCGGGAATTAACGTGGCCGCCGCGAGTTGGGCAGGGCTGCAGCCGCGCTTGCCTTTGCACGCGGGGTCTGCGGGCGGGACATACCAAGCTTGTTCGCCATTCGCAATCTTCAGCGCGAAGAGGCCGCCGCCGGGGCCGGGGATGATGTCGGAGATAGGTGCGTAGACCTGATCGGCGTCCGCCGCGATACCCCACTGGATGCCGCCGATACCGCCACCTTTACTGATGGTCTTCTGCCAGATGACGTCACCTTTCCTGTCGGGATCGAGAGCGAAGACGACGCCGGATTTCTGGCCGACGAGGAGCACGTCTTTTCCGTTGGGCAGCGTGTGCAGGATGGGGGCGGCGCCGATATCGACATCGCGATCGGGATTGGCGGGGCAACTGGGCTTGCCAGGACGGCCGCAGCTGGCATTCCAGGCGTCGAGCGTGAGTTGCTTCGACCAGTTCAGTTCGCCGCTGTTGAGATCGAACGCGAGGATGGCGTCGGAGGTGTTGGTGGAGGGGTCGGAATAGTTGTTGCCAGTGCCCGCGTATACGAGCTTGCGCTTGACGTCGATAACGGGGGAGGCCCAGATGCCGACGCCGGAGGGTCCGAAGAGCTGCGTGCCGGAGGAATTCTTTTTTGTGGCGATGGGCGGGTCTTTGATGGTCCAGGTTTTCCAGATGACGGTGCCTTTGGCTGCGTCGAGCGCTACCATGCTGCCGCGGAAAGTGCAGCAGGGGTAAGTGGGATCGCCGGCGGCGACTTCCTCGGATGAGGAACGAACGCCGATGTAGAGGCGGCCGTTGTAGAGCTTGGGCGTGCCGGTGATGCCGGCCATCGGGTGCTGGTCGAGTTTCGTTTTCCAGAGGAGCTTGCCGGTCTGTGCGTCGACCGAGTAGACGTTGGTTTCGGAATCACCGAAATAAGCGGCATAACGGTTTCCCGCGATTTTGCCGATATTGATTGCAGTACGCATACGCGTATCGGCTTTGAAGGACCAATACTGGCAGCCGGTACGGGCGTCGAGGGAGTAGACAGTGCCGGTAGCGCTGCCGAAGAAGAGGCGGCCGCCGACCACGGTGGGCTGGGCTTCGACAGTGACTTCGTAAGGAACGCCGAAGGCCCATTTCACTTTGAGTTTGGGGATGTCTTCGGCGCGCAGGCCGGCGGCGGCAGTGGACTGGAGGCGGGAATTGGTGAGGTCGACGCCCCAGCCGTTCCAGCCGTCGAGGTTGGTGAGTTGCGGGTTCGTGGCGCAGTTATTGGGGCGGGCGGGTTGTTCGGAAGCGGCGGTTTTGGGAGAGAGGTAGTCGGCGATGGCGCGGCGTTCAATAGCGGTGATACGAGCGCCCTGGGAGCGCATGGCTCCGGCTTCGAGAGCGACGACGATGGATTCGTTGGGGCGCTGCTGGAGGACTTCGGGAAGAGGTGCGCGGGCGTCGCCGCCGGTGGCGTGACACATGGCGCAGTTGGAGGCGAAGAGAGCTTTACCGTCGGGGGCCTGAGCGAAGGCGGAGACTGCGACGGTGCAGAGGATGGCCGTGATCCGAAACATGGGTCTTATTCTCTCAGAGTGCGAAGAGTTTCACGCAAGGCACGCAAAGGGGCAAAGACGCAAAGTTAATATGCTTTTCTTTGCGCCTTAGCGTCTTTGCGTGAAAATTCTTTTGTTACCTGGTCCCTGAGACAACAGTCAGGCGACCGTCGACGTAGTCGAAGACGTGGTCGTAGCCGGAGAGGACGGGTGGGTGGTCCATGTGGGCCGGGGTGTCGACGTTTAGGGTAGGGTCGCGATAGAAGAGGCGGGTTGTCATGTTGGCACCCCAGACGGTGGACGGGAAGCGATCGTGGAGGAAAAGGATGTTGGCGCCTTTGGGGAGTGACACGTTGAGTTGGCGGAGGTCGGTTTCGGTGTTGGCGATTATGTCGTGCGCGGGGTCGTTCAGGATGGGGCGTGGCCGGGTGGCGATAAAGGCGGCGGCTAAGAGGAAAGGAATCGCCGGGTGAATTTTCGGAGGCCTTAGAAGAGTCGCGGCGGCCATGCACCAGCCGGCGTAAGGCAGGTACATAACGAAGAACCCGCGGTACGGAATGAAAAGGACCGGCAGCGGTGCGAGCAGGGCGAACGCCACGAAGAACCACAGGTGTCTTTTCCGCACGATGGCTGAGATGACAATGAGCCCCAGCCACGCCGTGAGGACCTGGGCGATGCTCCAGCCGCGGCCTTTTGCGTAGATCAGGTCGTTCATGAGTTTTTGGGAGTGCTGCAGGACTTGCATGGCGGTGAATGTCATCGCGTAGCCAGGGTTGCCGCTGAGCGGGCTCCCCGAGTGCGTTTTGGCGAGCGCGGAGATGATCGTGAGCGCGCCGCAGATCAACGCGGGCAAGTACTCTCGTTTGGATTCGAAAAGCAGTTCGTAGAGCAGCAACAGAACGGGGACGATGGCGGCCATCTCTTTGGAGTTGATCGCGCAGATGAAGAGAGCCAGCAGCTTGAGCCATTGCCAGCGGTTGAGGCGCCGGCCCGATTGCCGGATGCCGATGTAATAGAGCAGCGTCAGGAAAGTGAAGGTGGCGCAGAGGACATCGTAGAGGGTACCGTTGTTCAAATAGATGAGAGAGAGGCGGGTATGGAACGTGTAGAGGAGTGCCGAGAATGCGCCGATTTCAGCGGAGCGTGAAAGACGCTGCGCGAGTCTGTAAACGAGGTAGAGATTTATAAGAAGCAGCGCGTAAACGAAGATTCGAAACGGGAGCGGGTTGAGGCCGAAAATATCAAAGAGAAGGCGGTAAACGGCCGAACCGGCGGGCCGATAGAACGTGGTAAACGGGACGAGAAGCGCGAGGAGCAACTGGTGCAGCGGAGCTTGCCAGGCGACGGTGATGTTCGTGATGTCGTCGTAGCCGAAGGGTGTGCGGAGGCCGAAGCCGGCGCAGTAGAAGAACAGGCCGGCGATGAAGATGGCGACGAGGACTGGACTACGGCATCCAGCGCTTAATGAAGTTCGTATCGAAGTGGCCTGCAATGAAATCGGGCTCGTTGAGGATGCGCTTGTGCAGCGGAATCGAGGTATGGATGCCTTCGACAACGAATAAATCGAGAGCGCGTTTCATGCGCTGGATGGCTTCCGCGCGGTCGCTGCCGTGGGCGATCAGTTTCGCGACGAGCGAATCGTAATAAGGCGGAATAACGCCGTCCTGATAGGCATGCGTGTCGACGCGGATGCCGATGCCGCCAGGCAAATTGAGTCCCGTGATGCGGCCGGGCGAAGGCGTGAAAGTGTCCGGATTCTCCGCATTGATGCGGCACTCGATGGCGTGGCCGCGGAATTGCACGGGGCCGCCGAGGATATCGGAAAGCTTCTCTCCTGCGGCGATCCGGATTTGCGCTTTGACGAGATCGACGCCGGTGACCGCTTCGGTGACCGGATGCTCGACCTGGATGCGGGCGTTGACTTCGATGAAGTAGAGATCGCCCTTTTCATCCATCAGGAATTCGACGGTGCCGGCGTTGCTGTAACCGATGGCTTTGATGGCTTCGCGCAGTTTAGCCGTGACGCGTTCGCGCACTTCGGGACGCAGCGCGGGCGAAGGCGATTCTTCGAGCAGCTTCTGGTGACGCCGCTGAATGCTGCAGTCGCGCTCGCCAAGGATTTCGACGTTACCGTGCTCGTCGGCGAGGAGTTGGAATTCGATGTGGCGGGGCGCGCCGATGTACTTTTCGAGATAGACGTCGGCACTGGAGAAGGCCGCACCGGCTTCCTGTTGAGCCTGGGTGAGGAGCGCGGGAAGATCCTCGGCTTTGTTGACGACGCGCATCCCGCGTCCGCCGCCGCCTGCCGAAGCTTTGAGGATGACCGGGTAGCCGATTTGGCCGGCAATCTCGATGGCTTCTTCGGCACTGGTGAGAACACCGGCGGAACCAGGAAGGATGGGGACACCGTGCTCCTGCATGATGGCGCGGGCGCGTTCTTTGATGCCCATGGCCGCGATCACGTCGGGGGTGGGTCCGATGAACTTGATGCCGGAAACGCGGCAGACTTCGGCGAAACCGGAGTTCTCGCTCAGGAAGCCGTAGCCGGGATGAATGGCGTCTACGTGCGTGATTTCGGCAGCGCTGATGATGGAAGGGATGTCGAGATAGCTGCGGGCGCTTTTGGCCGGGCCGATGCAGATGGCCTGATCGGCGAAACGCACCGGGAGGCTGTTGCGGTCGGCCTCGGAATAGACGGCAACCGTGGGAATGCCGAGGTCTTTGCAGGCGCAAATGACACGAAGGGCGATCTCTCCACGATTGGCGATGAGGATTTTTTTAAACGGGCCGGATGCCAAAGAGGGCTTCTCCGTATTCGACCGGCTGACCGTTCTGGACGAGCTTGCTCTCGATGATGCCGGCGACGTCGGCTTCGATCTCGTTCATGAGCTTCATCGATTCGATGATGCAGAGAACGTTGCCGGGTGTGACATGCTCGCCGATACGCACGAACGGCGGCGTTTCGGGCGAGGCGGCCTCGTAGAAAGTGCCAACGATGGGGCTTTTGGCGTAGAAGAGCTCAGGGCCCGATTTGGCGGGCGGTGTGTCCGCTCTCAAAGTGGCGGCGGGTGCGGTGGCCGGAGCGGCGGCGGACTGTACCACAATTTCCGAGGCTCCTTGTTGTGAACCAAGAGGTTGTGAGCCCAAAGATTTCCGGATTCGCACACGATTGTCCCCACGCTGGACTTCCAGTTCAGCTATTCCGGTGTCGGAAAGCAACTGAATCAACTCGCGAATCTCATCGATATTCATGCAACTTATTAGGTTAACAGGGCAGGGTGTTTCATTTGATGACGTGTATCAATTTGCCGTGAGGAAATTGGGTGCGGCTGGCTCTGGTGACGAATAACGCCTTCGTGGGGATGACTCGTCACGGGCAGTGGCTGCCGATGCGGCGAGAGCAGTTGGTTTTCCCGCATCAGCCGATTCACGCGCTCTTTCGCGGTACGAATGCCTTTGTGGCGCAGCCGTGCCCAGACCTTGCGAATGAATGTAGGTTTTCAGTGAATGCTGGCCAACCAGTTCAAAAGGTTACGGACAGGGAAGCTCGGCACTTGAGGGGTTACGCAGGCCCGCAGCAAGTCGCCAGAATCGTCCGGCACGCGGTCACCGCTTTGAAATGGGCCATTGGGTGGAAATTTCCCTTCACGCCGAACCGTTCAGCCCACAAATTTAAGATTCCGTTAACCTGCCTGGGCACTCTTGGCTGTTGGTTTCTGCCGGCAGATTCCGACCATGTCGCAGGTGCTACAGGCAGAGCACCATTTTTCATGCTTCGGCAAGTTCAGATCGCGGATGTGATTGCCCGCGTCAATGACGCGGTTCAGCGTTTGCTGTATCACAGTTTCATTTACTTCCTCGCGGTGAATGTGATCCACCTCCAAATTATGTATTTCAAGTAGATCCGCGTCTTTGCCCGTCGCCTTCTGGTAGCCTGCCGCATAAACCTGTAGTTGCAGTCGGGTCATCTCCTGCGGTTGCGTATTTTCTCCGGATTTAAAGTCCACAATCGCGATCTCGTTGGTATCCGTCCGTCGAATAAGGTCAATCCGGCCGCTGACGACGATTCCCTCAGCTAGTTTCAATTCGATTACTTTTTCGGCATGTTCGAGCCGCGTAAGGTGTTCACCGTGTTTTTGGAGATATAGCCTCAACGCCTTCTCCGCTCCTCGAACGGAATTCTCGATCACCTGTTCGTTGGCGAACGGAAGATGCAGGTGATCCTGAACGAGTCTCGGGATATCTTCGAGCGTCGGAACCTTGCCGAGGATTGACTCGGCGTGGATCTCGCAAAGGGCATCGTGCAGCGATTTGCCAAAACCCAGCGCGCGGTTGACCGGGGAGTCGAACCCGTAGAGAAACCGCAGTTTGAAGTCGTAAGGACATTGAAAGTAATACCGAAGCTCGCTGAAAGTGAGCGGGAGGGGAGAATCGGCAACCCTGGGCTCTGGTTTCGAGCGTGGCGGCGCTTTGTTCGGATCTGTGCCCAGGACGAATTCATTTTGAGTCAGATCGGTAAAGAACTCAGAAACCCGCTTCTGCTGCTGATTGGTGGGAATTGGCCCCCAGGAACAGAATAAGTATTTTTCCGCGCGAGTTAGCGCAACGTAGAAGAGCCGCCGTTCATCTTCTTTCGTGCCCTTATATCGATCCGCGTTGGGGACAGCGTTCTCTGGAATGACGTTCCAGATACTCCGACCGCCTTGGCGCCGAGACGGAAATCGGTTGGCCCGCAGGCACGGGATGAATACGGCCGGCCATTGCATTCCTTTCGCCTGGTGAACCGTCATCACTCTGACGGCGTCCGGACGCGCGTGGGCTGTCTCCTCGGTTTCTTCCGGATAGTAATCAGCAGCCTGGTGTTCGAGGAACCCTGCGAAGCGCTTATAGATGCTGGAGGGAGCGCTGTGAAAGTTAATATGTTCAAAGTCCGAAATCAATTGACTGAACTTTCCCAGATTGAAAAAGATGACTTCACCGGTTCGCCCCTTGGTTCCGATGCGCTCCTCTCGGACCGACATCGCTTCAAGAAGGTCGAGATAGACTCTCTGCAAGAAGAGTTGATTGTCACTACCCAGTGGTATCCGCCGCAGGATATCTTGAAGGAATCGGATGCCAGAGTTAATATCGGCCTTCGTGAGTCCAGGAAATCCTTCTGCCAGAGACTTCCTAAGCGATGATTCTGAAATTTCCGAGCGGTCACGAGGCGTGTGCGCGGCAAGAAAGTAGAATACCTCGCGAATTGCCTGCACCTCAGGAGTGTCCAGCAAGGAGTTCATTCCGCCGCCGAGATAAGGGACTTCGGCATCCCTGAGTGCCTCAACTATCGGCCCAGCGTCCTTCCACGCTCGGACGAGAATCGCCATATCTGAATACGTCAATCCTCTTACGGGTTTTTCGGACTGATCGCGGTATTGAGCGCCCTTTAGCCATTCAATTTTGCTGGCAATCCAGGAGGCTTCCGCAGCGATATCGGAAAATTGCAGAGCCAGAATGTCACCACGTTTAAACGGCTGGGCGTCGGTGCTCTCCATCCCTCAGCGGTCACCTCAAATCCGGCCAATGGTGGTCACCTGAAAACCGGCCAATG